>Ga0181536_10005779_pt1 | contig 12590 bp, 11 predicted proteins | sample PEATcosm2014_Bin_41_FD_121105 | JGI IMG/M metagenome (GOLD analysis project Ga0181536, IMG submission 121105) | Peatland microbial communities from MTU Mesocosm Facility, Houghton, MI, USA - PEATcosm2014_Bin17_60_metaG | ecosystem: Environmental > Terrestrial > Soil > Wetlands > Peat | place...
GCCTTGACCTTCCGGCCCTTGTCCGGCAGTTCAACGAAGACAATGTCGGTCAGTTCGTGTTGCGCGTGGTCGGTGATGCCGACCGTCGCCGTGTCACCGCTGACGCGCACCCACTCGTGGGATTTCGTGTATTTCAAATCCGCAGGAACGTTGCTCATAAATATAGGCCACAAAAAGCCACAAACGGCGCGAAAAAGAAATAATTTTTATGCCTTTTACGTTTTTACAAATGGCGCAGCAACAATCCCGGAGCGCAACCGAGGATAATCACCAGCGCCGCCAGCAGGACCAAAGCAAACATCGTGACCGGTGGAACCTTGATGGCGGGCGCGTCGGCAGCGGCGTCCAGCACGTAAGCCTGTTTCAACACCTGCAGGTAGTAGTAAAAGGACACGGCACTCATCACGATGGCCAGAATCACCAGCCAGAGCAGGCCGAGATGTTCGGCGTCCGCCCCCCCCGCCGCGCTGAACAGGAAGAATTTTCCGATGAAACCCGCCAGCGGCGGAATGCCGGCCAACGAAAGCAGGAACACCAGCAGGCACAACGACAATCCCGGAGCGCGACGGTTGAGCCCGGCAAAATTGGCCAGCGCGTCGCCGCCCGTGGCCGCTTCCACGACCGTCACCACGCCAAATGCGCCGAGTACCGTCAGCGCGTAGGTGATGACATAAAACAGCAGCGCACTGTGGCTGGACGGCGTATTGGCCAGCACGCCGAGCAGCATGTAACCCGCGTGGGCAATGGCCGAATAAGCCAGCAGCCGTTTCACGCTCGATTGGACGATGGCCGTGAGATTTCCCAGCACCATCGAAAGCGCCGCCACGATGGCAATTACCGGCGTCCAACCAGATACATAGCCGTGCCAGACCGCGCTGCCTTCCGCACCGCCAAAACCCAGCGTCAGGATTTTGGCGAGGATGTAAAAGCTGGCCACCTTGGAACCGGAAGCGATGAACGCCGCGCTCGGCGTGGGCGCGCCTTCATAGGCATCCGGCGCCCATAGATGGAACGGCACCGCCGCCACCTTGAAACCAAATCCGATCACCGTCGTAACGATGGCCACCAGCAGCAGCAGGTCCGGTCCCCTGCCCGCCAGGCTTGCGGCGATTTGTGGCAGATTGGTTGAGCCGGAAAGCCCGTAAAGCAAACTAAAGCCGAACAGCAGGAACGCCGCGGACATACCGCCGAACAGGAAATATTTCAAAGCCGCCTCGCTGGCCCGGGCATTGCGCTTGTTGAACGCCGTAAGGATGTAGAGCGAGAGGCTGGCCAGCTCCAGCGAAATGAAAATCATCAGCAGGTCCTCGGCACTGACGAGAAACATCAGGCCGATCGTCCCCAGCAGCACCAGCGAGAGATATTCGCCGACGTGCTCGGTAAATTTGCCGGACGCAGAAATCAACACGGTAAAAATTGTCAACATCAGCAGCACGACCTTCAGGAAATTCGTCTGCGGGTCCACGACCAGCATGCCGTTCAGCAGGTTGCCTTGTTCGAAGTGGGCGAACGCGAGTATCGCCGCCATCAGGCAGCCAATGATTGAAACCAACATGCCGGCATGGAAGCGTTGTTCAACCGTTTGTCCGCGCAACACGATCAAATCCACTGCCAGTACCACCAACACTGTGATGGTCAAGGCGGTCTCTGGTGCGGCCAGTTGTATCACTTGGAGGTAGTTCACAGCGAACCTCCCTTCAACAGCCGTTCAAACAGCGGCGAGTTTAGGCAAGGCTGAATCCAGTTCAGCAAGAGGCCGGGGAAAAGCCCGATGACGAGCGACGCAGTGATGAGCATCACCGCCCCGATGCGTTCCGGCACCGAAATGGGTTCCAATGGATGGTCGTGGCCGAATTTGCCCGGCGGTGCATCCGAATAAAACGCCTTTTGCATCGCCCGCAGGATATAGGCCACGCCAACGATAATTCCCAATCCGGCCAAGATGGTTGCCACCGGAAACACCTTCCACGCGCCCATGAGAACCTGAAGTTCGGCGACGAACCCGCTGAAACCCGGCAACCCCATCGAAGCCACGCCTGCCAGCACAAATGTCACCCCCGCGAACGGCAGCAGTTTGCCAAGCTGCATCGTTTGCAGGTCGTTGAAATCGCGTGTGTGTGTCCGGTCATAGACCATGCGGCCCACGACGGCGAACAGCAGCCCGGCGATGATGCCGTGCGAGAACATTTGCAGCACCGCCCCGCTGAGACCGATGGTGTTGAGCGTCGCCAGGCCCAGCAGCACAAAACCCATGTGACTCACGCTCGAGTAACCGATGACAAACTTGAAATCCTTTTGCACCAGCGCCACACCCGCGCCATAAATAATGCCAATAACCGCCAGAGCGGCAATTTCGCCCTGCCACATACGGACGCCTTCGGGGAACAAAACCATCGCCACGCGCAGGCAGCCATAGGCGCCGAGTTTCATCACCACCCCCGCCAGCAACATCGAGCCAGCGGTGGGCGCGGCGACGTGACCGGTGGGCGCCCACGTGTGAAACGGCCACAGGCCTGCCAGAATCCCGAATCCGACAAACACCAGCGGAAATACCCAGTGCTGGAAACCCAACGGGAACGACACCTTCGACAATTCCAGCAAATCAAGCGACGCATGGCCGGTTTGGGCGCGGGCCACGACCCACGCGGCGATCAAACCGATGAGCACCAGATGACTGCCGACAAATGAAAAGAGCGCCAGTTTCATCGCGCCATATTCCTTGCGTGTGCTGCCCCAGCGCGCGATGAGGAAATATTTCGGGATGATGGTCAGTTCGTAGAACATAAACAGCAACAGCACGTCGAAGCTGAGGAACACGCCATACACGCCGCCAATCAACGCGAGGTAGAAGGCGAAAAATTCCTTGGTGCGCTTTTCGACGTTCCACGAAAACAAAATACCCGCAATGGCCGCCAGACCGGTCAGGACCACCAGCACCAGGCTGATGCCGTCGGCGGCCAGGAAATAATTGGCTCCGAGCGACGGTATCCACGGGACCTTGACAATCGTTGTCACTTCGCCCGGATTGGACTGCTGGATCGCCCCGGCAAACGCCACCACGCAACCGGCGATGGCCGTCAGCAGCGCAATGATGCGCGCCGCCCGCGCCGCCTCGCGCGGCAGCAGCATCAGCACCAGCACACCGATGAATGAAATGTATATGGTCCAGGCGAGCATGGTCAGAAATTCAGTTGTTGCACCATCTTCACGACGGTCGGGTCAATCACGCCCAGTACGAATTGTGGCCAGATGCCGAGCACGAACATCAGCGCAATGGGAACGAACACCAACGCGCGTTCGGAAAGCGTGAGGTCCGGCATTTGCGCCCAACGCGCGTTTAACGGCCCGCAGAAAACACGCTGGATGAGCGTCAGCAGGAATATCGCCGTCACCAGCAGACCGATGGTGGACAACGCCGCCGCCCAGGGCGCCAGCGGGAACACGCCCTTGAAAATCAGGAATTCGCCCACGAATCCATTCAAGCCCGGCAACCCCAGCGATGAAAACAGCGCAATGCCCATCAAGCCGGTGAACACGGGCACCACCTTGCGGATGCCGCCGAAATCCTCCAACCCGCGCAAGCCGCCGCTGCGTTTCTCGATGAGCCACACGAACAGGAACAGCGCCGACGCCGTAAGGCCGTGGTTGAACATCTGGAGCAATACGCCGTTGAGTGCCGCGGCTTTCTGCAACTCCGGCTGGTTTATACCCGCCGCCGCACCCGCCACCGCAAAGAGCGCGAGCAGGCAGTAGCCGAGGTGATTGATGGACGAATAGGCCAGGATGCGCTTCAGGTCGCGTTGGGCGAACGCCGCGCAGGCCGAGAGCACGATGGTCAGCACCGCGAGCCACATCAATGGCGTCAGTACCAGCCGTATTTGCTCGGGGAAAATCGGCAGCAGTACGCGCAGAAAACCATAGACCCCCATCTTGGACATGACGCCTGTGAGCAGCATTGTCACCGGGCTCGGGGCCTCGGCATACGCCGACGGCAGCCAGGTGTGGAACGGCACCAACGGCACCTTCACCGCAAATCCGAGGAACGCGCCGAAGAAAACCAGCAGGCCGATGTGTGATTTCCAGCCGATGGCTTCACCGAGTTTGGCCGTGATTTCACTGCGCTTGGCCATGTCGGCAAGTTCGATGAAATCAAAACTGCCCGTCGCCAGCCGGATGGCTAGAAAACTCAGGAGCAACGTCACGCTGCCAACCATGGTGTAGATGAAAAACTGGGTCGCCGCCGGACCGCGTTTGGGTCCGCCCCAAAGTTTGATGAGGAAAAAAGCCGGAATGAGCACCAGTTCCCAGAACAGGAACCAGTGAAAGAAATTCAGCGCGGTGAACGTGCCGAACAATCCCGCCTGCAGCCACAAGACCAGCGCGTTGTAAATGTGCGCACGATCATCAATTCGCCACGAAGCGAGAATGGAGAGCGGCACGACAATCGCCGTTAGCATCACCATCAACAGGCTAAGCCCATCCACGCCGAGGAAATATTGGATGCCCAGCGACGGCACCCAGTCGTGTTTCTCGACGAATTGCAGATTGCCGGACGTGGCGTCAAAATGCATCCAGAGGCACAGCGCTCCGGTCAGCCCCACGAGGCTGAACGCCAGGGTCAGCCCGCGCGCGAGCCGTCGTTGTTCCGCGCCGAGTCCGGCCACAACGATACCGCCGAACAGCGGTACGAGCGTCAGGACGGTCAGCCAGGGCAGATTCATGACTTGCGCCCCCAAATCAGGAAAAGTACCAGCACCACCAGCGCCACGCCGATGACGCGGAGATAGGTTTGCACGCGGCCACTGTGCCATTTTGAAATTTCGCCGCCGCCCTCCCGCAGGGTTTCACAGCTGGTGTCGAAACCCAGGTCCACCACGAATTCATCCGTGAACCGGTAGAGCCGCGACAGCCCAAGCGTGACCCAGGTGACCAGCAACACCGCCCCACCCCAAATCCAGCGGTCGAGGAAATCACAAAACTGTGCCGCCCAGGCGTTGAAGCGGACGACGGTCGCGTCGTAAATCTCGTCCACGAAATATTTATTCTCCAGCAACCGGAAAGCCGCCGGTTGGGCCACTTGTAATACGTCGGGTTCTTCCGCCGTCTTCCGCTGACGTTTGCCATAGAGCCACCAACCAAGGCCGAGACCGGTAAACACAATCGCCGCAGAAGCCAACATCAGGCCAAGCGTGCCGCCTTCGGTCAATTTGCTGAAATTGAATCCAGGGGGTTCGCCGTTGAGGAAACCGTCAAACCATGGCCAGGCCGGTGTGCCGACGAAGCCCAATAAAACGGCGAACACCGCGAGGATGACGAGCGGGACGGTCATAACCGCGGGGCTTTCGTGAGGGGCAGAAATGGAGTGATGGAGCGATGGAGTATTGGAGTGTTGAACCGCAGATTTGTCTGCATCACTCCCCTGCTCCATCACTCCAGTACCCCGGTAATTCCCAAAGAAAACCAGCGCGACCTGGCGCGTCATGTAAAACGCCGTGAGCAGCGCCCCGGCGCACCCGAGATAAAATGGTATCTGCGACACCGCCCAGCCGTGCGCTGAGTGCAGGATTTCGTCCTTGCTCCAGAAGCCGGAGAAGAACAGCGGAAATCCCGACAGCGCCAGCATGCCGATGGCATACGTCGCAAACGTCACCGGCATGAATTTTTTCAGCCCGCCCATCTTCCTGACGTCCTGTTCCTCGTGACAGCCGTGGATGACCGAGCCGGACCCGAGGAACAACAACGCCTTGAAGAAGGCGTGCGTGATGAGATGGAACATGCCGACAGCCACACCACCAACGCCCAAACCGAGCATCATGTAACCGAGTTGCGAAACCGTGGAGTAAGCGAGGATTCGCTTGATGTCCGTCTGCGCCACGGCAATGGACGCGGCAAAAATCGCCGTCAGCGCACCGATCCACGTCACCACCTGGAGCGCGGTCGTGATTCCCGTTTCAGCCAAGTCGCTCGGCGGAATGTCCACCGCCCCAATCGGTGCATGAGCACTCATCAATGGATAAACCCTTGCTACCAGAAAAACACCTGCCGCCACCATCGTGGCCGCGTGAATGAGCGCGCTGACTGGTGTGGGGCCTTCCATGGCGTCCGGCAGCCACACGTGCAGCGGCAATTGGCCGGATTTGCCGACCGCGCCGAGGAAAATCAACAGCCCAATGGCCGTGGACACCGCCATGCCGGCAGCCGTCATGTGCGTCACCATCGTAGCCAGCGCGGATTGTTCGAGGCAGCCGTGGCCATCCGCGTAAAAATTCAACGTGCCGGTTTCGGCATAAAGCCAGACCATGCCCAGCAGCAGGCCGAGGTCGCCGATGCGCGTGGTGATGAAGGCCTTTTTTGCCGCCGCCGCCGCGCTCGGCTTGTGATACCAGAACCCGATAAGCAGATAACTGGTCAGACCGACGAGTTCCCAGCAGATGAAGAACAGGAGCAGGTTGTTGGCGATGACCACGCCAAGCATTGCCGCCGCGAAGAGCGACAGGAAGCAGAAGAAACGCATGAAATTTTCGTCGTGCTCCATGTAGCCGACGCTGAAGATGAAAATCAGCAGGCTGACGAACGAAACCATCACCAGCATGATCGCCGTAAGCGGGTCCAGCAACCAATCCAGGTGCAACCATTGCCCGCCGAACTGGAGCCAGTTGAAACCGGCCACTTCGCGGAAGACGCCGTTGTCACCATGATGGAGGAGCGTGGCGCTGAACGCGCACAGCGAGAGCAGAAAAGCCAGGACCATCGAACCGATGGCCAGCGTCGCCGCGAGCTTGCGTTGCCGTTGTTTGTTCACGGCAATCACGCCCGACGCTGCCAGCGGCAGCACCGGAATCAACCACAGATTTTGCGCAATCCAGGTCATCCCTTCAAATTTTTGATTTCATCCAGATTGACGGTCCGGTAATGGCGATAAATGGCAATGATGAGCGCCAGGCCCACCGCCGCCTCCGCCGCCGCAATGGCAATGGAGAAAATCACGACCATCATGCCCGATAATGCCTCTGGATTCGGACCATAGCGCCAAAACGCGATGAAATTCAGATTCGCCGCGTTCAACATCAGTTCGATGCCGACGAGCGCGAGGATGGCATTGCGCCGCGTGACCGCGCCCGCCAGACCGATGGCGAACAACAATGCCGAGACGAGAAGGCAACCTTGCAACGGAGTCATGATCGACCTCCCTCTTTGTCCGAACCGTAGGAGCCGACGTGAGGAGGCTCTAACTTCGTTGACAAATGAGCCTCGTTACCTCGGCTCCTGCTAGGATTTGAAAATGGCTCTTCCTTCATCGCGATGATGACCGCTCCAATCATTGCCGCTGTGAGCAGCAAGCCGATAACTTCGAGCGGCAGGACATATTGGGTCATCAGCAGATCACCGATGTTTTTGACGGTGGCTATGGGCGCCGGCGGCGTTTCCTTGGACAGGCCCGTGCTGTTCAACGTCGCCCAGCCAAGTGTGGCGAAGACAACGGCGGAAACCACAATGCCAATCCCCCAACCAGGCGAAAGAATCGTCTGGTTCGGTGTCGCATCGCTGCGCGTCAGCAACACCGCGAACACGATGAGAATGGCGACCGCGCCGACATAGACCAGGATCTGGGCAAAGCCGACGAACTGCGCGTCGAGCGTCAGATAAAGTGCCGCCAGTCCGGCCAGCGCCACCACCAGCGACAGCGCGCAATGCACCAGATTGCGCAGACTCATTGCCGCCGCCGCGGCAAAGAGCGTCACAATTGCGATGATGACGAAGGGCAAAGACATCTTTAAATCGTTGAATCGTTGAATCGTTGAATCGTTTTCATTCAGCGTAGCGATAAGTGCGTTTGCCGAGTTTTTGATTTTGCATCAATCCCCAACCGAGGATGGCATACGAGCCAAAAATCAGGGCCGAGCAGACCACCCAGCGCAACGAACCCGCGCCCATGAAATGCCAGAGTCCGGTCGCGACAATGTTGACCAGCGCCAGCGGGAGCATGAATTTCCAGGCGAAATTCATGAGTTGGTCCATGCGGAGGCGCGGCAGCGTGGCACGAATCCAGATGAACGTGAAAACCAGCGCAATCAACTTGGCAAAAAACCATAGATACGACGGCACCCAGGTGAGGAACGAAAACGGAGCGGTCCAGCCGCCCAGGAACAGCGTGATGCCCAAACCGCTGATGGCAAACATGCCGAGGTATTCCCCCAGGAAAAACAGCGCAAATTTGAATCCCGAATATTCCGTGAAATAGCCCGCAATGATTTCGGATTCCGCCTCCGGCAAATCGAAGGGTGAACGGTTGGATTCCGCCAGCGACGCAATGAAGAACAGGATGAACCCGGCCAGACCCCACGGTGTGAACACAAACCAGTGCGCCAGGCCATGGGTGTATTGATTTTGCGCCGCGACGATGTCCGCCAGCTTGAGCGAGCCGACGATCATGATTACGGTGACGGCGGAAAGGATGAGCGGGATTTCGTAGCTGATCATCTGCGCGATCGCGCGCATGGCGCCCAGCAGCGAGTATTTGTTGTGGCTCGACCAGCCGGCCATGAACACGGACAGTTCCACCGCCCCGCCCACGGCGAAAAAAAACAGCAAACCCGCGTCAAAATCGGCAGCGGTCATGTTGCGTCCAACCGGTAGCACCGCATAGGCCAGCAACACCGGGATGAGCAGGACGACCGGCGCGAGAAAATGCACCACCTGGTCCGCCGCATACGGCACCACATCTTCCTTCGTGAGCGATTTGATCCCGTCGGGGATGAACTGGCCGAAGCCGCACAGGCGGATCTTTGTCAACGGAATGCCGACGCGATTGGGGCCGTAACGGTTCTGGATGCGGCCAATGCCCTTGCGCTCAAAAACCGTGACGAAGGCGAACAGCGTGGCGAACACCAGCGGGATGAACGAAATCGAAATCAGGGCGGACACAAACGGACGCCAGGCGTCGGGGGAAAACCCCACCGCCTCATGCTTCAACGTGACAAAAATCTGATCCAGCGCTTCAAACATGGCACAACCGCCGGGTTGCGAAACCGGGCTTCAGCATCATCAATTATTCTTCACAAATCAAGAACGGATGATGAGATTTATTAGATAACATTTTTTACAAAACGTACCGTCAGGCGGGTTTGATCGCCGGAACTGCTTTGGCCTTCGCTTCTGCGGCGGCTTTGGCTTTGGCCTCTACTCTGGCCTTTTCCCCGGCCAGATGCTCATCCACCGCCGCCGCCTCCGTGGGATGGATCCGACGGTAATGTTCGTTTGACCTAGCCAGCTTGTCCTTCGTCAACAACAAGCCGCCGAAGCGGTCGTCCGTGCTCAATTCAAACTCGGTGTTCATCTTGATGGCATCAAACGGGCAGACCTCGACGCAGATCTGGCAGCTCATGCACACTGAAATATCAATGTCGAACGTGGCCGGATATAGCTGGGGCTGGCCCTTGTAATCCGGCTTCTTGTCCTTGCTTTTGACGATGTAAATGCACTGGGGCGGGCATTCCTTCTCACAAATCTGGCAGGCCACGCAGCGCAATCCCTTTTCCGCATCGTCGCCATCATAAACCAGGAAGGGAAATTGCCGGGTGTTTTCCTTGGGCGTCAGGCGTTCCTCGGGATATTGCACGGTGGTAAGCCGTTCCTTCGAGACGTAACTCCCAAAGAAGTTTTTGGCGGTCACCGCCATGCCTTTGATGATTTGTTCGCCGAGCATGAGATTAGGAGGTTGATTTTTTTATAAGGAGGCCAGGAAGGCAGGAGATTTCTGGCCGATTGGTTCGGCGCGCAATTTCCATTTCTTGGTTTCCTGGTTTCATTATTAAAACTCCGGGCTTCACCGGTCCACCTCCCCCAATACGATGTCCACGCTGCCGAGGATGACCACGGTGTCCGCAATTCGATGTCCGAGGCACATGTCCTCGAGAATGGTCAGATTGATGAAACTCGGCGGCCGCACCCGGTAGCGATATGGATTGGCCGTACCGTCGCTGATGAGATAAAAGCCCAGTTCGCCCTTCGGCGCCTCGATCCGCCCGTAGGCTTCGCCCGCCTTCGGACGAAACCCGCGCAGCTTTGCCTTCGGGTCCATGACCGGTCCGGAAGGAATGTCGCGCAGCGCCTGCTGCAAAATTTTCAGGCTCTCGCGCATCTCCAAAATGCGGATCATGTAGCGGTCGTAAGTGTCGCCGTGTTCGCCCAGCGGCACCTTGAAATCAAACCGGCTGTAAATGCCATACCGGTCCACCTTCCGGAGGTCATAGTTCACACCCGAGGCGCGGAGCATCGGGCCGGTGATGGAGGCGTTGACGGCCAGTTCGCGGGACAGCACACCGACGCCCTGCGTGCGCGCGAGCAGGATTTCGTTCTTAGTGAGCAGGGTTTCATATTCGTCGAGGAATTTGCCGTAGTCATCCACCAGTTGCTTCGCCTGCTCCAGCCATCCGGGCGTTACGTCGCAACGGACGCCCCCAAAGCGCATGTAATTGCACATCATGCGCGCGCCGCTTACCGACTCGAAGAGGTCAAGGATTTTTTCGCGCTCGCGGAAGGCATACATCAGCGGTGTGCCCAGCGCGCCCATGTCCTGAACAAAAAATCCAACCAGGCAGGTGTGGTTTTGCAGGCGCGTCAACTCCGCCATGATGACGCGGATGTACTCAGCGCGTTCCGGCACCGCCAGACCCGCGAGTTTCTCGACGGCGAGTGCATAAGCCCAGTTGTTTGTCATCGAACAAAAATAATCCAGCCGGTCCGTGTAAGGCATCGAGCCCAGATAAGAAATGTTCTCGGCAATTTTCTCGTGGTTCCGGTGGAGATAGCCAAACACCGGCTTGAGCTTCACGACCTTTTCACCATCCAGCACCACGTCCATGCGGAACACGCCGTGCGTGGATGGATGTTGCGGCCCCATCGAGATTTCCAGGAGTTCGCCGATCGGTTCGCCGGCCTTGCTCGTCTTCGGCAGAATTTCGTAATTCTTCGGCGACATTGCGGTAACGGCGTTCACGCTTTCACCTCCGGCGGATAATGCTTTCTGGCCTCCGCCAGCACTTTGTCGTGCGGCGTCGGCTCGTATTCAAAATCATCGGGCGTCACGTAATCCTTGCGCATCGGGAACCCTTTAAATCCGTCCCACATCAAAATGCGCCGCAAATCCGGATGGCCTTCCAGCCAGATGCCAAACAAATCAAACACTTCACGCTCTTGAAACTCGCAGCCGCGCCAAACCGGCGTCAGCGAAACCGCGGGTGCTTCGGCGTCGCGATTGACCGTGCGCTGGCGCAAAACCACCGGCCCGTGTTTCAGTTCCATCGAATACAAATGATAAACCACTTCGTGAAAGCCGGGGCGCACGGTTTTCTTCACTTCCTCAACCTCCTTTTCCACGCCGTCCACAACCTGCTTCACCTTGATTTGTTCGGTGATTTCCGTCTCCGGCCAATCCACACCAGTCACGTTCGAGCAATAATCGAGGCGCAGTTGCGGGTCGTCGTGGAGAAACTTCGCCACGGCCAGAACGTGGGCCGGATCCACCAGCAACGACCGTTCGCCCGCCGGACAATCGTTCGTGAGAACCTCAATTTTTGCGCCCGGCACCGCCGTTTCGAGGCGCGACTTTATTTGGTCGGGAGTTTCCACGATTCAACGCTTGATTGCGGGCGGCTGCCAGAGTTGGGGATTGCTCGACGGTTCGAGGTCGTGTTCGCCATAGGCCGGCACCGGAAATTCGCTGGGCGCGCCCTCGACCAGATGCCGCGGACGGTCCGGTCCGGTGAGCTTCTGGTTCAGGATTTTTTCCTGCAAAGTCATGATGGCATGGATCAACGCCTCCGGCCGTGGCGGGCAGCCGGGAATTGACACATCCACTGGAAGATACCGGTCAATGCCCTTGAGGACGTTGTAGCCCTGCTTGAACGGCCCGCCGGAAATTGCGCATGCGCCCATGGCGATGACGTATTTGGGTTCCGGCATCTGATTGTAGAGCCGCACCACCAGCGGCGCCATTTTCTTGGTGACCGTTCCGGCCACAATCATCAGGTCGGCCTGCCGGGGCGATGGTCGGAACACTTCCGCGCCAAACCGGGCCAGGTCGAAGCGGGACATGGACGCCGCGATCATTTCAATGGCGCAACACGCCAGACCGAACGTCAACGGCCACACGGAATTGGCGCGACCCCAGTTGTACAACTCCTGCAAAGTCGTGGTATAAATTCCCTGTTTCTGCAATTCGCTTCTTAAACCTTCGTCAATCATGGTAAAAATGGTTCGCGTTACGAGAGGGAATGACGGCGCCGGTCATTTCCATGTCAGCACTCCCTTCCGCCACGCCCAAACCAATCCCTCCACCAGCAACAGGAGAAAAATCACCATGGCCAGAAACGCCCCCGCCGTTAGTCCGCCAAAAGAAACGGCAAACGGCAGCAGAAAAATCGTTTCCACGTCGAACACCAGGAAAATGATCGCGTAAAGGTAATACTCCGACCGGAAGGAAATCCAGGCGTCGCCCTTGGATTCCAGGCCGCATTCGTAGATGGCGTTCTTGTCCCGGCCCGGTTTTTTGGGCGAAAAGAACCTGGCCCAGGCCCACGCCGCCGCCA
>Ga0181536_10005781_pt1 | contig 12588 bp, 14 predicted proteins | sample PEATcosm2014_Bin_41_FD_121105 | JGI IMG/M metagenome (GOLD analysis project Ga0181536, IMG submission 121105) | Peatland microbial communities from MTU Mesocosm Facility, Houghton, MI, USA - PEATcosm2014_Bin17_60_metaG | ecosystem: Environmental > Terrestrial > Soil > Wetlands > Peat | place...
GATGCTCGCTCTGCGTCGCCGTCAACTTCTGGCGACGACAGCGTACCAGGAAATAGTGCGACAGTCCGTAGTAACACCCGAAGAAATCAGCAAATATTTTGCGGCGCACCAAAGCGAGTTCGAAGAAGCCCGGATCCACCAAGTCGTCATTCGCAAGAAACCGGAGGGAGCGAAGGAAGGAACTCCGGGGTTGACGGCGGAAGAAGCCAAAAACCGCGCGGAGGAAATCCGGAAGGCTTGGAGCTCCGGCGACGATCCCAAGAAAGTGGCTGAGCAATACCAAGTAGCGAACGTTGTCCGCGTGGATCCCGAACCCTCTCTCGTTCGCCGGGGAGCCTTGCGCCCGGATATGGAAAAGGCGGTCTTTGAACTCAAAGACGGCCAGGTTTCGGAGGTGTTCGACCTCACGCAGTCGCTGGTCTTCTTCAAAGTTGCCTCACATAAGCTGGTGGAATTAAAGGACGTCTCCTCCCAAATTGAGAATAATCTCCGGCAGCAAAAGGTCAATAGCGCTGTAGACGAACTCAAGAAAAATGCGAAGGTTTGGCTGGATGATGGTTACTTCCCCGCACCCAGCCAGCCCGGGCCGCACACGGTTGCCATACCAATGCCAGCAGGACCCGCGCCCGCGCCTCCAAAATAGTCTCACCGTGAAGAAGCGGGATGTCCGTCGTCCGTGGTTAGTTGAGATCAGTATGTAATTGGCGGAAGGTGGGGGAAATACCTGCTACTGCCTTCTGCCGGCTGCTTTCGAATGTCTTTTCCTCGCCCGCTGAAGGTCTTTGACAACTCCAGAATTCAATCACGCGGTATAGATTGAAACCTCGGACTACCTTGGATATTGCCGAGCGGTTTGGCAATCCATCCGCTCACGTCTGACATCTGTCATCAAAATTATTTTTCAACAGGTTTGTTGAAAACCTTGTGGAAAAGGCGGCTCAAGGTTACGGAAAGGTTAAGGATTGGAAGAGCTTCTAACTCTTTGCACCAACCTGTAGCATCTCCAAACCTGCTCAGGCAAACTCCGACAATTCTCCCCTCACTTGTTAGGCAGGCGGAATCATTATGCGGTTCGTCGCTAGCGGCTTGGGAGATTGCCGGCCCGTCAATACTTGTTGTGTCGAAGAAGCTCTGGCGCCGAATTGAAGGTCAGACCAGCCACCCGAATATCCCTGTTTGGCACTAAAGGAGGGGCTGCGGTTTCTTTAGCTTAACCTCAATAACCTGATTATCTTCTTCCACTTCTATTTCCTTGCCAAAACTTTGGTGGCGCTCAGCGGTGACGAGCAAAACGACGGTTCCTTTTGGAATGTTTGGGAAACGGCAACGTCCTTGAGCATTTGTTTTGTCGCTGTACGACATAGGACGGTGAAGCTTGCCCTGTTGGTGGAAAGTGAGCGTAAGTCGTGCTTGACTGATGGGATCGCCTGTGTCGGCCTCTTTGACCACCACGGTAAGGCTGACCGCAGGAATTGGTTGTTGCTGCGCGGGTTTGCACACTCCGCAAAAAAGCAGGATTGCAGCACCGACGAAAACCCCAGTTCGAAATCTCTTGTGATTGGGACGAAGCATGGAATTGTTACTCCTTTCCGGATATCCTACGATCACTCCATCATGATAACTCAGGTTCTGAATGCTTCACCGAATCGGACACCCACTGCAAGTAGTTGCGCGAGCCATCGATAACAGGGAGGCAGATGATTTCGGGTGTGTGATAACTGTGGATCTTTGAGATCTCGGCTTTAATCTCAGGGAACAATCCCCTGGTGCTCTTGATGATCAGCAGAAACTCCCTCTCCTCGGCGATTTTGCCTTCCCAGCGATAAACTGACTCCATGGGCTGCGAGATGTTTACGCACGCGGCAAGTTTAGTCTCCACAAGATGGCGCGCGATTTTCTTGCCCTCACGCCGGCTGGCGGCGGTGACGTATATGACGACTTTGTCGGTCACAATTCCTCCCACAACGGCGGGATTGCCTGCTTGCTCGAAACGTCCGCCAAAGATACAATATCGTCAACAGGTTCGGCAATGCCATTCGTTCTGCCGCTGGCGACTGGCGCGCAGTAAGGATATCGGGTTGCCGTGACTGGACCAGCGGTTTGGGTCGAATGTGAAATGCCGTTCGAGCCAGGGGGCAGGTGGGCAGGCTTTAACCACGAACGCCTTTGTACTTGGACTATGGATAAGCTCTCCTGGGACGCCGCAACGCTACGCCGTAACGCCGCATACGTCCTTGTGCTGGTTTGCATTGCCTTGCTCGTTCACGAGATATTTGGGCCACACGGGTTCCTGGCTCTGCGCCAGGAAAAGAAGGAAGTTGAGAGTCTCCGCCAACAGATCCAGCAACTTCAGCGCGAAAACGAGCAATTGGATAAGCGCATCAAGGCCCTGCAGTCTGACCCGAAGGCCATCGAACGCCTGGCGCGGGAGCAAATGCGTTTGGCGCGTCCGGGAGAGATCATCTACACCTTGCCGGAAAAGGACCCGAAAAAAGACCAAGCTCCCCCCGCCGCCCAGGAAGGCCCGCCGAAATAAGGTGGCCGGCTCTTGAAAGCTGGGCCCGCAGCACGTCTGGCAAGCCTCCGCCTCCCATTGATTCCCGATCCACCTATTCTTCCTCTCTCAATCGGTGTGCTGGAATTCGCGGCAGTCGTTGATCAGTCGGGGAAACTCGCAGGCCCCTTTTCTTTATCCGACCTCTCCCTAAAAAGCAATCAGGCGCTTGTACTGAAGTGAGGCCACGAAGACGAGCCGTCACTCTTACCGGACAACGCCTTCCAGCGGGCTTGATGCAGCGGCGTAGAGTTTCTTTTGCATGCGGCCGGCGAGGTAAGCCTGGCGACCGGCGATGACGGCGTGCTGCATGGCCTGGGCCATCAGGATGGGGTCCCGCGCGCCGGCAATGCCGGTATTCATCAGGACAGCATCGGCGCCCAACTCCATAGCAATGGTCGCATCGGACGCCGTTCCCACGCCCGCGTCAAGGATGAGGGGCACGCTGGTGATCATCTCACGCAGGATGCGTATATTGGCGGGATTCTGAATGCCCAACCCGGAGCCGATGGGCGCTCCGAGGGGCATCACCGCGGCAGCCCCGGCGTCGACCAGCCGCCGGGCGGAAATCAAATCGTCGTTCGTATAAGGCAGGACTACAAAACCTTCCTTGACCAATGTTTCCGTGGCCCGTACCAGTTCGAAATTGTCGGGGAAGAGCGTTTTCTCGTCTCCGATGACTTCCAACTTGATCCAGTTGGAGAGACCCACTTCCCGAGCCAAACGCGCGGTGCGGATAGCTTCATCACCGGTGTAACAGCCGGCGGTATTCGGCAGAATGAAGAACTTCTTGCGGTCAACATAATCGAGCAGAGATTCCTTGCTGCGGTCAGTCAGATTCACGCGGCGGACGGCGACCGTCACCATTTCTGCACCGGAAGCCTCGTGGGCCCGCGCCATTTCTTGAAAGCTCTTGTACTTTCCAGTGCCGATGATCAATCGCGAATGGAATTCCCTGCCCGCAATCCGTAGAACGTCGTTATCCATTTTTCCGCTCCTTCCATTCGATTCTAGATGCCGAAGGGTGAAATTGCAATGAAGGGACCGGGGGAGTCTGTTCTCCCCTGACACGTGAACCCTGGCGCCTGACACCTGGTCCTCTGCCGCCTACCCGAAAAATCTCTTGTATTTGGGGTTTGTTCACAGGTACAATTAGTCCGGTCAGGGCACTGAATCAGCAGCTCGGGTTGGGAGGGGGAGTAACTGCTTCGTGAAAGGGTTCTGCCCCGAAGGGTAACCAGGATTGCCGGTCTGCGTCCGGGTTAGCACTCTACCCCCGCAGGCCTGGCCAAAAATACGACGAATGACAAGGAGGAATGCGATGATCAAGAGAATTACGATGGTGGTGTTGACGCTGCTCGCTTTTGGCTGTCTGAGTTGGGCTGCAAATAGGACGTGGACGGGGACGGTTAGCGATGAGCATTGCGGGGCCAAGCACGCCAAGGCCAGCGCCGATGCCGAGTCTTGCGTTGAGAAGTGCGTGGCAGGCGGCGCCAAATACGTTCTCGTCAGCCACGGGAAAGTGTACCAAGTGGATGATCAGGACAAGTTCAAGGGCTTGGGCGGGAAGTCGGTGAAGGTGACGGGAAGCCTGAGCGGTGAAACGATTACTGTCGCTGAGGTTTCCCCGGTCGGGGGCTAGTAAGGAAGTGGACGTAGAGACTGAACGCTGTGTTGAAAATTTCAGTCTGGGTGTTTTCGGGCCGTCCGTCCTGGCGGACGGCCTTTTTGTGTCCAGCCTGAGTTTTCCTTCTACCGGTGGTGCGATGGCAAAGGCGTGACGAACGATGAGAGTGAATCCCGCGGCCTTTAGCATCCTGGTATGGTTTAACAGCACGCGGGGCTCGTTAGAGGGCAAAAACGAGCCGTCGGAACCGCGTGACCTTGCTGGGGCCTGCTCTGGTAACAAATTTGTTGTGTAGGCGGCGGGAGTCGCATATAATTGGTGAGTCAGAAGTTCCAATCGGAAATTCGGGGTTCCTGTCAACAACACTCGCTAGACGGAGGAGCACGATGCGTCGAAGCACCTGCCTGACAGACTGTGCGCTTGCACTCTTTTGCGTTTTGCTTTGGGTTCCGATCGCTTCGGGACAGCAAACCTCGGCCGCATACACGGCGCCTGCCGCACGCACTGCGCAACCGTCGGCGGCTGCGGCGGGACAAAGCGCTCCCGCGCAAGCGCAAAACCAACGGGAGAGTTCCTACATTTGCTCAGACTCGTACTCCGACCGGCAGACTTCCCGCACCACCTTCTACCGTACGGGTGTGTTTCAGGCCGCTGCGAGCCTGCAGACAATCAGCGATGCATGGGACAGGTATGTCATAAAGACCTATCACCTCCCGGATGAGCCTGGGCCCAATTGCGTCCGCGCCCCCTCAGATCCAGCCGGGCAACAGTACACCCAGACATATATGGACCAGTCGGCGCAGGCGCATAAGGCGGTGATCGTTCACGTGGATTGGAAGTACGTGCCGGATCAGGACGTCAGGCCTCCTGCGGAGTCCCCCAGCGGGCTGGCGTTGGGTTATTGCAGCTCGAACTCCGTCGAGCCACCCATCTATGTCAGTGACATTTTCGGAACGAACATATCTGTGCAAGGGGGGGACACCTCGCAGATCGGGAATGATTATTACCAATACCTCAAGCAGAAGTACGCATACAAGAGCACATCGAATTACCCTGTCGGGTGCCCTATTTTTCGGAGCAGGAGTAGTGCCGAAGCAAGTAAACAAAAATTGGAAACCCAGTGGAAACAAACCCATCAGCAGGTGATTGAGACCGGGTGGAAGTGGGTTATTCCTCCGGGAACTCCTGTGCAGCGACCTTTGAGCCATTGATCTAAACGGAGGATAATACCATGCGCCGAATCACCCCGTTGTCGTGCTGGGGCCTCGTACTCTTGAGCATTTCTATTTCGTCACCGGTGGTAGGGGGACAAGAACACTCCGCTCCCCCGCCAGTGACGCAATACCTTTTCTGTGTCGGAGCTGCGTCGCCCCAATCAACAATCTACTATTCCGGCACCATCGTAACGACTGAAAAAAACACCAATCCAGTGCATGTCGCGTTTTTTCAATTTCTCAAGCAAAAGTATTCTTACAAAGGGCCCGGCGACTACCCAGGTGACCTTCAGTGCACGGGCGTTCGCACTCTGGAGGAGGCCCGATCGTACGAGCAGATATATGTGAATAGAGACCGACAAAACAAGCGGAACGTCATCGAGACCGGCTGGACGTACAATGGCGCACCGCCGCCGCCCGCGCCGCAGGGACAGGACCCGCGACTGGCGCAAATCCCCGAGCCATTCCGTCGGCAGGCGCTAGAGGAAATATCCGGCTCCAAGGGTTACTGCCAGAATAACGAGCTTATATCCGGACTTATCGACTGCGACTGTTTTTCCAAGATAGTGCTCGATTACCGTATCGCCCACGCGAAGGAATACCATGCGCCGCGGGGTGGGCACGACACCGGGGGCTGGCTGCCCTTAACGACTCTTCTGCTCGGGCCGCTGAACTGTTCCGAGTGTATCTCCGACGAGAGAATCTTGAAGTGGGCCACCGCCCAAACCATAAAGAGCCTTGCCCCGAATTTTCCCGATGCCGACAAAAAGTTCATGACCGGGTGTGTTTCCAGGAGCTTCCTAGCGAATTTTCGGGCAAAGCCGTCTTTGGGTTCGGAACGAGACAACTGGATCCTAGCGGGACAGTCCTGTAGGAAGCAGCTAGGACACTGAGTTTTTGGCATAGACGGTAGAACCGCCGGTTCTAGTTTCCAGCCGGCACCCACGGCACCGTTCTTGTGCCGCGGCCCTTCCCCAACCATCACGAACCTACGGCCTAAAGACCATGCCGTGGCTACGACCTGCGGCCCGTATTGGGTAAACAGAAGCCGTGGATTGGCGCAGCGCTCCTAGGTGTCCTAGCGCGCGAGATTTTCGAAAATGAGGAACTCGACGAGAGCTACGCGATACCACCGGCCATCGAGCCGGGCAAGCCGGTGCAGAATGCCTTCATCGAGAGCTTCAACGCCAAGATGCGGGACGAATGTTTGAACGAGGACCGGCTCACAAGCCTGGGGGAAGCTCGGGAGACGATTGAGGCTCGGAGGAAGGACTACAACGAGGTTCGACTCCATACATGGTTGGGGAATCGAACCCCGTAAGAATTCACAGGCGCCGGGGCGGCTCTCCCGCCCGAGTCGCCCCGGAGAGTAGAACAGAAACCAAGAAATACCCTGGCACTCACCTTATGATTGGTACAGGAGACGGGGGTAGGTCACACCAGCCCGGCACCTTTTATGCGTACCCCCAGCCTAAGGACTAGGTTGTAGATGTAGATTTAGAGCATTCTTTCTTGGCCAGAAAAATCGTGAATACGGCAGGATAGGAGATAGATGTCGTGAAAAAGAACCAGACGATTCCAATCACTACTTTGTTTCTATGCGTTATTTTCTTCCTCTCGGGAATTCCCGCACTGCTCTATCAGATCGTATGGCAACGCTCGCTCTTCGCTATTTACGGGGTTAACATGGAGTCGGTCACAGTTGTCGTGACCGCATTTATGCTTGGACTCGGACTGGGCAGCCTGTTTGGAGGGTGGGTATCCAAACATTCCCGCGTGGCGCTGCTTGGAGTGTATGCTGTAGCCGAACTCGCCATCGCGTTATTTGGTTTTTTCTCACTGAGACTTTTTGATTGGGTCGGCTCGTACACTTTATCTGCTTCGGTGTTGGAGACCGGTTTCCTCACGTTCGCTTTAGTACTCCTGCCGACGATGATGATGGGAGCGACCCTCCCACTCCTCGTCACATATCTGGTCCGCCGATCACCCAACGTGGGTCGTTCCACGGGAATACTATATTTCTTCAATACGCTTGGTTCTGCCGTAGCGTGCTTAGTTCTCGCCCTGTACCTCATGAAGACTTTCGGGAAGGCCGGAAGCCTGACGCTTGCGGCAACGTTAAACCTTCTGGTCGGGCTCGGAGCACTTGCACTCTACCTGAACGACAAAAAGCTTCGATCCAGCTTAGCTATCCCGGTACGCAGGACGATCGAGGCTGTGACAACTACGGCTATCTCGTTTCCCGTCGCTCTGGCAATTGGTTTTGCCTCTGGGTTCATAGCTCTTTCATATGAAATTCTTTGGATAAGGGTCTATCAGATGAGCTTGACGGGATTAGCACGAGCTTTCCCCCTAGTACTCAGCGCCTATCTGGCTGGGCTTGCTTTAGGAGCAATTGCAGTATATCGGTTTTGCCCCGACGAATACGACACAACGGCACCAGTGCCGGTGCGCGCCTTCGCGGTGTTTTTGTTTTTCGCAAACATGTTGGGATTCCTGCTCATTCCCGCAGCCGCTCGCCTGTTTCAACATGGGCACGACATATTTCCATTTATTCTGATGATCCCAAGCGCAGGTTGCCTCGGAGCCACACTCCCGCTACTAAGCCATATGGCTGTTTCTCCGGACGATAAAGCCGGCTACGGATTGAGCTGGCTTTATTTCTTAAACATCTTAGGCGCCGCCTTGGGAAGCTATCTTACCGGCTTTCTACTGCTAGACCATCTTCCTTTGGCGCGGATAGCGCTTGCGCTAGCTATTCTCGGATTCTCAATGACGACTATTTTGTTATTGCTAGCACGGGAAGGAAGAGGTTTTGTCGTCGCGAGTGTTATGTTGATGGCTTTTCTCGGGCTTGTCTTTGCCAGGAGCTCAGATGCTTTATACGATCGAGTTTACGAACGCATAGTCCTTAAGAGTGGATTGGAAGACGGTACGCAATTCGCTCATGTGGTTGAAAACAGGCACGGTGTGGTCAATGTAACACATAGTGGCACCGTGTATGGAGACGGGCTTTACGACGGGGAATTCAACACTGATCTTGTCAACGACGTGAATCTTGTCGTGAGAGCTTACGCCTTAAATGCTTTTCACCCCTCTCCCAAAAAGGTGCTCGTGATTGGCCTGTCGAGCGGCTCGTGGGTGCAGGTATTAGCCCATAACCCGGAAGTTGAGAAGCTGACGGTCGTGGAAATAAACCCCGCTTACTTGCAAATCATTCCAAAATACAAGATCGTGAAGACCCTGTTAAGTAATCTAAAAATAGAAATAGTAATTGACGACGGAAGACGCTGGCTCTTTAGAAACTCGGAACGAAGGTTTGACGCCGTAATCATGAATACGACATGGCATTATAAGGCATTTGCAACGAATTTACTGTCTGTGGAATTTCTAAATCTCGTTAGGTCCCATTTAAACCCGGGGGGGATCCTTTTTTACAACACCACATTCTCAAATGAGGCCGACCGAACCGGAGCCACGGTTTTCCCGTATGCGTATAAATTTATCAATTTCATGCTAGTAAGCGACTCACCCATCATAGTAAACACGGAAAGGCTAACACGAACGCTTAAAGACTATACCCTCGATGGCAAACCGGTCCTGAAACTGTCGAAGCCCGAAGACAGGGATAAGTTGGAGGAGATTTTGGGAGTTTTTGCAAGTGTGGATCAAGACCGCCCTTGGATGCTCGAAATGGAATCGCGCGATCACATCCTGGCACGGACCGCAGGACTCGGGATAATAACCGACGATAATATGTTGAGCGAATGGCGGGGAAAAGACTGAAGGCGCGTTCTGGACTTAGGCGCTCGCCAAGAATGAGAGGTAAGGTAGCAAGGTATGAGCCCTCACGAGGCGTCGAGGGTGCCCGGAAGCGGAATAGGTGTCCCCTTCGAGACATGAGCTTCAGGGAGCAGCCACTCCCATGGGCCCTGATAAAGATTCTCCAGGCCGACAGTCCGCGAACGGCAAGCAGAAGCGCCAGGCCCAGAGCCGCCGCTACCGGGAGCGCCGGAAGGAACGCCAAGCGCAAGAAACCGCTGCCGTCACCGCCGCGAGGGTCATCCCTACAAATGTCTTTTCGTGCTCCTGCGACCGCCCGGGATGCTATGCGGAGTTTGATCGCACCCGGCGGTCGCCCGAAGCTCGAAACCACTGTATAATTGTGGCGCCGTGACTTCGAAGAGGAATTGAGAGCACACTATGGAAACAGAAGGCAAGACCCCGCAGGCGCAAGAATGGAAGGTTCGCCGCGTGGGGGCGGTTACGTTCGCGATTTCAAAACCCAAACGCAAAGCGCAAAAGACGCGCCAAACGCGGCTCAAGAATAGGCGTCGGGCGCGCTGAGCGTCGTATTGAAAAGACTCCAGGGCTGGCAAAAGAAGTAGCGGCGAGTTTACCTCGCCAAATGGGGGCGTAAAGCCGCCTCTACATCGAACTGACCCACTATCGGGGCACCGGACAGTGCGCGGCCCGGGTTGCTTACCCCGTGGAAGGCGTAGCGCAGTCCTGATTAAGGTCGCGCCCATCTGTGCAAGCCCTTCCGTGTCAGGTCAGCAAGACAACTTTTGGGCGTAAGATATGCTCTATATGATTAAGAGGTTGTTGCGGTAGCCCTATGAGTGGGCGGGGTTCGTTGAGGAAGGATTATCAACCTATGACCAAGAAGTTAGCTCTGGGGATACTGGCGGTAGTCGTTGCAGGGTTATTCGCCCTGCTGGCCGCGGCAGCCGATCAACCCTTGAGTGCAGATGACATAACCTTGCTTCTGCTGGCAGGGTCCCCGACCCAAAAGATCGTCACGCTCGTTGAACACCGGGGTATCAGTTTCAAGATGAACCCTGATCTGGCAAAGAAATTTCATGACGCCGGAGCCGGCGATGATTTGATCGAGGCTCTTACCAAAGCAGGCTCGAAAGCCAATGAGGCTCCATCAAGTCCTGCTGCTCCTGCTGCTGCTCCTGCCGCTCCTGCTGCGTCCGCAACCGCCTCTGCGGCTTCCCAGCAGACGCCATCCGCGTATACACCCATTCCCACCTCCGAGCCTGCCGATGTGGATCGGAAAGTCGCGGAGACGTTGAGCAGCCTCGAGAGCAAGCCGGCTGATCTCGAGAGCAAGTCGGCTGATAACGATCATCCCTATGCGGCGCGATTCCGACTGGTGGCGCTCTCGGGACAAAAGATTGACCTCGCTGATTACAGGGGCAAAGTGGTGATACTTAGTTTTTGGGCTTCTTGGTGCCCGTACTGCCGGAAATTGGTTCCAGCGCTGGTTGGATTGCAAGGCCAATATTACGGGGAAGGGTTGCGAGTTGTCGGCATTGCCGTAAGAGATCAGAAGGAGGCAGTACGAAGTTACTGCCAGCGTGTCAATGTGAACTATCCCGTCGCCATGGGCGACGCTGATACACGAGAGCTTTATGGAGGAATATCAGGTCTGCCAACCACCGTGCTGATCGGGCGGGACGGCCGCATTTACCGCAGATTTACAGGGGCCCCGGCCGACCTCGACCGCTTCGAGGAAAGGATCCAGAGGCTGTTGGATCGTCCGGCAGGAGGCCCTGAGGGTAACCAGCAAATCGCCGCCAAGCCCGCCCCCACAACCACCTCCGCAACGGCTTCTCCGGTGATGGCCCGGAGTGCTACCTCACCTGCGCCAACGGCTGCAAGTGAGATTTCCGCGGCGAGTCCTGTCGCATCCGCGCCTGCTCCTGCCCCTTCCCAGCAAACGCCATCCGCCAATACACCTGCTCCCAACTCCAAACCTGCGGACGTGAATGGGAAAATCGCGGAGACGTTGAACAGCCTTATGCAAAAGACGGATGCTCCCGGCACCTCTGCCAAGGCGGCGCCTGACAACAGTCTGGCTGATCCTAGCCCGGACCAAGTCCAACATATCATCCAGGAATTCGCGGCCAAGGAAAAGCTCTTTAAGGAAGCGCGCAACAATTACACCTACCACCAAATCAACAAGGTGCAGGAATTAGGACCGGACAACGAAGTCGAGGGCGTTTTCGAACAGGAGTGGGACATCCTCTTCGACGATGCCGGCAACCGCATCGAGCGTGTGACCTATGCCCCCGCGGATACCCTGAAACACCTCATAATGAGCCAGGAAGACTACGTTTCAATGCGGAACACTCAGCCGTTTGTTCTGACCTCGGATGAACTCCCGGAGTACGAAATCAAGTATTTGGGACACGTAAAGGTTGACCAGATAACGGCTTATGTTTTCTCCATCCGGCCCAAAGAAATTCAGAAAGGACAGCAGTATTTTCAGGGTGTGGTGTGGGTTGATGACCAGGACCTGCAAATTGTGAAGTCGGAAGGCAAACCCGTACCCGAGGTGCACAAGAAGAATGAAAACCTGTTCCCACGTTTTACCACCTGGCGCGAGCAGATCGACGGGAAATACTGGTTTCCTACATACACGATGGCGGATGACACGCTCTATTTCTCCAATGGCCCCATTCACATGAAAGAGATCCTTCGTTATACCGACTACAAGCAATTCAAGTCGAAAGTCCGCATCGTGAGCGCGACTCCCACTGATCGGCCCAACCAGCCGGCAATCCCCATGACGCCAAAACAGTAGCGGGCCTGCTGCCCTGCCATCGCCGCGCCGGCGCTTTGGAGTGCGGCAGCTTGCTGCCGCTTTCCTTCGCCGGAAGCTTGCTTCCGGCAGGGGGTTCGAGCAAGCTCGAAAGCGAAAAGCGGCAGCAAGCTGCCGCACTCCAAAAGCATTCCTGGTACAATTTCCGACTATGAAAACACTTAACCTGGATTGGCGGTTCGTGCTGGTGAGGCCGCGGAATCCGCTGAACATCGGCGCCGCGGCGCGTGCCATGGCCAATTTCGGTTTTCGCGAGATGGTGGTCGTGGCGCCCTACAGCCCTGTGTGGCAAGAAACGCGCTCGGCGCTCGGAGCCGAGGAGATTGTCACCTCAGCGCGTGCGGTGGAGAGTCTGGTGGAAGCCATTGGAGATGCGTCCATGGTTGTGGGCACCACGGCAGGCTCTCGGCGCAACCTGGACCGAGACCTTATCCCGCTTCCTGACTTTTCCGCCTGGCTCCGGCAACGCAAAGCAGCGGGCCGTGTGGCAGTGCTGTTCGGTTCCGAAAAGACGGGCCTTTCAAACGAGCACTTGAGTTATTGCCACACCCTGGTTCGTATTCCCACCGTGCTTGATTGC
>Ga0181536_10005782_pt1 | contig 12588 bp, 14 predicted proteins | sample PEATcosm2014_Bin_41_FD_121105 | JGI IMG/M metagenome (GOLD analysis project Ga0181536, IMG submission 121105) | Peatland microbial communities from MTU Mesocosm Facility, Houghton, MI, USA - PEATcosm2014_Bin17_60_metaG | ecosystem: Environmental > Terrestrial > Soil > Wetlands > Peat | place...
TGATCCGCCGGCAGCGTCTCGGCACGGCGGCCGAAGCGGTGGCGCTGCAATTCCTTGATGATCTGGACGAGCCGCTCCGAACGAATCCGCTCGGCGATCAGCATCGTCTTGAGCGTTTCGGGATCGTCGGGGAGCGCGTCGCCGGACTGCGTCATGTCCGCGACGACACCATATTTTCCGCGACTTTGCGACGATTTTCGACGACCTGATTCAACATGTCGCAGGTCAGCCCGGCAGCCTCGGCGCCGGCGTGTCCTTCGCCTGCCGAACGCGTCGCCAGTCGAGACCTTCGAGCAGCGCCGAGAGCTGCGCCGCCGACAACCGCATCACGCCGTCCTCGATCTTCGGCCAACGGAACTCGCCGTCCTCCAGCCGTTTGGCGAACAGGCACACGCCGGTTCCGTCCCAGAACACCATCTTCACCCTGTCGGCGCGTTTGGCGCGAAAGACGTAGATCGCGCCGTCGAACGGATCGGCTTGCATCTTGTCGCGCACCAGCGCAGCCAGCCCCTCCGCGCCTTTGCGGAAGTCGACGGGCTTGGTCGCCACCATCACGCGCACCGCGCCGGTCGGCCCGATCACTTGCGAGCCTTCAGCGCGCCGATGATCGCCGTCACCATCGCTGCATCCGCGTCGCGCCAAATCCAGAGGGAATTATATACTTGACTCCCTCGATTTTTTGGCGTATGGTTTTGCCACAAATTCAAGGATCGCCGCCGATGTCCAAGAGCACGATTTCCACCTTCGAACTGTTCGCGATGTTTCCGGAGCAAGAGACGGCGCGTGTCTATCTTGAAGGGCGCCTCTGGCCGAATGGCCCGCGTTGCCCAGTTTGCGGTCTCGGCGAGCGGATCACGGCGCGCAAGGAAGGCTTCTATCGCTGCAACCAGTGCAAGGAAGACTTCACGGTCCGCACGGGAACAATTTTCGAGCGCAGCCATGTCCCGCTGCATAAGTGGATTTACGCGATGTATCTGCTTGTGACGGCGCGCAAGGGCATTTCTTCCATGCAGCTCGCCAAGGAGATCGGGATCACGCAAAAATCGGCGTGGTTCGTGCTGCATCGCCTTCGCGAGGCGTGCGGCCCAAAGCTCGAAAAACTGCGGGGCATTATCGAAATTGACGAGACCTATGTCGGCGGCTTGGAAGCTAACAAGCACGAGTCGAAGCGGTTGCACGTTCGCGGCGGCTCGAATGGAAAGACAGCCGTTCTCGGCATGCGCGAGCGCGGCGGCCGAGTGATTGCCGGCGCTATCGACGACGTGAACGCCAATACGGTGCGCCCGGCGATTTCCAAATATGTAGAGGCGGGTGCCACCCTCCACACCGATGAGGCGACGATCTACAAGAACATGGCCGGCTTTACGCACGAAACAATCAACCATAGTGCTGGCGAATATGTTCGCGACGATGTGACGACGAATGGGATCGAAAGCGTTTTCGCCGTCCTCAAACGCGGCCTCGTCGGCGTCTATCACCACGCCAGCCCGAAACACCTTGATCGCTATGTCGACGAGTTCGCGTTTCGCCTTAACGAAGGCAATGTTGCAAACCATACTTTGACGCGGCTCGATAGCTTCGTTCAGGGAACGGCAGGCAAGCGCCTCACTTACAAGGGACTGATCCAATGAGTAAGCCGCTAGAGAACGCGCCAAAGATTTTGGACACAATTGCGGATATCGTATTGGCCTACAAACCGAAGCCAAAGACGAAGCCAGCGAAGAAGCGCAAAAAGCGCGCAGCAAAGATTGCGAGAGACAAGCCACCGTTATTTGATCCTCGTTCATGATCAATAATCTATCTCGATTTGAACACAGTCAGGGCATGAAGCTAGAAAATCGCTCTCTTGGTTGTTGGACACTCTTGCCGGCGGATTTGGGTAAATATCAGTGAGCGCTTTTTGTAGGTCACCAGCACACTGCGTGCTTACTGCGCCTCCTTTTATTCGGATCGTAATACCTGAGGGTGTCGATCCTGGCGCGGGGGCGAGGGCCACCCCTCCGGCCCTTGCATTCCATCCGCCATATTGTAAAAGTTCTGTCCAAAAGCCGCCCGTAGACGAGGCTTTTGACGTCATTCGCATCTGGTAGCCGCAAGGTATACCTCTCCGTAAAACAGTTGCAAAACGCCATTTATCTGCAAGTTCTTTCTCGCGAGCGAGTGCTGCATTTTTCCGCTGAATTGCGGAATCCAAATCCAACGCATCTTGCCGAATATGATCTTTGAGGTCGTTATTATCTTTCTCAACTTGAGGGTCCGCAGGGTACGAAAATGGCCATCGGTGTTGTTCAACGAATGGCGACAATGTTATTGTAAGCAGGACACACAATAATAGGACGGCTTTGGTCGCTCCATGTTGGGCAAAGTGCGCAATAGCGCCTTGGGTTTCTGCGCTCAGATGTTTCTTAGCGCGTTCCCAAAAGAATGCCGCATAAATGCAAAGAGCGCCGACTGCTACTAGTTTCCAGTCAACAGTGGACCAAAAAGAAGCGCTATTCATGTGCTCAGTCCCATCCATAATAAGAATGAAACCGAGAGTGCCAAACAGCACGCGGGTCGCGCCGCCGCCAGTTTTCTCCGCTGTATCAGCCATCTTGCCCCTCTCCCAAAAGGCGATCTTAAGCGCTGATACCGTGAGTTGGCGACTCTAAGGGACTCAAATATATAATTCCCAATCCAGACGCTCGTTCCATCGATATCCAGCTCGATCGAATGGGGACGCGAAGTCGCCCGCTCCGAAGGCGCCGCCTGCAATGAGACTTGCCGTCCATCGGCGGCCTCGACGACCGCCGGCACGAACGGCGGCGCACCCGCGCTCGCCTCGGATCGCCGCCGCGCTTCCCGGCGCCAGGTGAACAACTGCTGCGGGGATATCCCGTGTCGCCGCGCGACTTCGGAAACGACAGCGCCCGGAGCCAGCGAGGCTTCGATCGCTCGCGCCTTCTCGTCCTCCGACCAACGCCGTCGGCCTCCGCCGCCGGTGATGACTTCAATCCGACGCCCCGCGGCGGCCTTAGGCTCAAGCTCACAATCAGGTCTGGACACAAGCCGATCCCCAAATCAGGGCCTCAGCCTCGCTCACTGCCGCGCCAAATTGAAGGTGTGCTCAAAACATCGGTTACCGTGGGCGGATTCGTCCGAGCGTAGGCTTGGACGTTCAAACCCATGCTGGCGCGTCTCAAAGGCGGCATAGCACCAGCTAATTTGACGATCGCCGCCGGTTTCTTACCTCAAGCTGTCTTCCGACAACGTGGCCCCATCACGCGCCGGCGACTTGGGCGCCTTCGCCGTCGACATGCCCCAACCGGCTCGACAAATCCTTCGCCGCGTCGAGCAGGCAGCTTAGATACCGCTCGTGATTTTTGACGCCGTCCTCTCTGGGCGCCACCAGACAGAGCGTTGCGACGCAAGTTCCGTCGGCTTGGTATACGGGCGCGGCAAAACAATGGGTGAAAGTCTCGACAACGCTGTTGAACGAGAAATAACCGACCCTGGACGCTTCTCGCACTTCCGCAACGAAGGTCGTCGGGTCGAGCCATCGGCCGTCCGGCAAGCGAAAATCGTCGTTGGGAATGAACGCCAAGATGTCGGCGTCGCTCATGTGCGAAACGAGAAGTCGACCGGATGCGGTCCAGGGGATCGGGACGGGGTCGCCGACGTTGGAGGAGATTCGGAAGGGGCGGATGCCCTCCCGCATCTGCGCCACGGTGTATTTGTCGCCTTCCAGCAGGCACATTTGCGCCGTCTCGCGAGTTTCCTCGGCAAGCTTCGTCAACAATCTGTCGCACTCGCGCATCAGATCGAATTGCTCGGCGTAGGCCGTGCCGAGAAAATAGAGCTTCCGGCCGAGAAAAACGCGGCCGTCCTCGCCCCGATACTCGAGGATTCCCTGCCTGAGCAAGAGATTGACCAGCTCGTAGACCGACGAGCGCGGCGCGCCGATCTCCAGGGCGATCTCGTTGGGCCGCATCGGCTGGCGCTTCAAGCGCAAGAACTGAAGAATCTCGAAAGCCCGGTCGAGACCGCGCGCGCGTCGATTGATCGTTTCCGCCGAAACGTCATCCATTCGCCGCCTCCCATGGAGCGCCATGAGCACAGCCGGCCACCTGATCCATCTCCGTCATCTTGGCTTGTACGCGATGCAATCGATTTCCACTTTGCAATCGACCATCATCCGCGACTGGATGCAAGCGCGGGCCGGCGGGTTGGCGCCAAAATATTCCGCGTATATGCCGTTAAAAGTCCAAAAATCGCGGGGGTCGTCGAGCCAAACGCCGACGCGCACCACGTCTTCGACCCCGTATTCCGCCTCGTTCAGTATGGCGATCATGTTCTCGATGGCTTTGCGCGACTCGGCGACGATGCCGCCGCCGACAATTTCTCCCCCTTCCATGGCGGTCTGCCCCGAGACATAGAGCCAACCGTTCGCCTCGACCGCGCGCGCAAAAGGCAGCGCCTGTTTCCCTGCGCCGGTCTCGCCCGCGCCGTATCGTTTGATGGACAAATCCGTTCTCCGACTACTTGGTGAAGGTTGAGGTCTTAAGGAATTCCGCCAGACGATCCGTCTGCGGCCTGTTGAACATTTCGCGCGGGTCCCCCTGCTCGCCGATCCGGCCCTGGTTCATGAAGATGACTCGTGACGAGACTTCGTAGGCGAAACGCATTTCGTGGGTGACGATGAGCATGCTCATTCCATCGGCAGCCAGACCCTTGATGACCTGAAGCACTTCGCTGACCAGTTCCGGGTCCAGCGCCGACGTCACCTCGTCGAACAACATCAGCTTGGGGTTCATGGCGATGGCGCGCGCAATCGCGACGCGCTGCTGCTGGCCGCCCGAAAGCTGGCCAGGATAATGATCGGCGCGGTCGCGCAGGCCAACGCGGTCCAGCCATTTTTCGGCGATGGCGCGCGCCTCCTCGCGTCCTAATTTCTTCACCTTCACGAGGCCCAACATCATGTTGCCAATGGCGCTCATATGAGGGAACAAGTTGAACTGCTGGAAGACCATGCCGGTCATCGCGCGTTGCCGCGCGATTTCGCTTTCCTTCTTCCTGCGTCGGACGCCGGCGACCGTCTCATAGCCGATCTCCTCGCCGTCGATACGGATCGATCCGTGATGAAACTCTTCCAGCATGTTGATGCATCTGAGCATCGTCGTCTTGCCCGAGCCGCTCGAGCCGATAATGCTGATGACCTCGCCCGGGCGCATGACGCAGTCCACGCCCTTCAGCACTTCGACCTCGCCGTACTGTTTGTGCAGGTCGCTTATTTCGAGAAGATTGCCGGTCATTTGCCTTGGCTTCACGTTGGAATGGAGGTCTTGCGCTCGACGTAGCGACCGAAGCGCTCGATGCCGTAGTTGACGACGAAATAGAGAAAGCCCGCGAAGAAATAGAATTCGAGGCTGAGAAACGTGCGGGAGATCAGTTCCTGGGTCCGCAGCAGGAGTTCCGCGACGCCAATGATCGAAAGAAGAGTGGACGCCTTCACCATTTCCGCCGCCGTGTTGACCCAGGCCGGCAGAATTTGGCGCAGCGCCTGCGGCCCGAGCACATAGGCGAAGGTCTGCGGGAAAGTGAGGCCGATCGCCTTGGCCGCCTCTGTTTGGCCTAGAGGGATCGACTGAAGCGCGCCGCGAACGATCTCGCCGACATGCGAACTGCAGAAGACGGCCAGCGCCAATACGCCCGCCTCAAACGGCCCGAGGTCGACGCCAATCGCTCCCAGCACGTAGTAACTGGCCAGGATGAGGACCAGCACGGGCGTGCCGCGAATGAAGTCGGTGTATGCGCGGACAATCCAGCGCAGAGGCTTTGCGCCGTACGTCAGGCCAAGGCCGACGCCGACGCCGAGCGCCGTACCAATGCAAATCGCCAGAAAAGATATGGAGACGGTCATGCCCATGCCCTTGAGGATGGACATGCGCGCTGCGAACAGCTGGTCGAGAAAGGCCGGGATGTCCATGGCGATCACCGGGGAATGGACAGGCGTCGTTCAGCCACGCGGACGAGCGCGGCGAGCACGGAGCAGGTTGCCACATAGAGAAGGCTAGCCACGATCCATGTCTCGATGACGCGAAAGGTCTCGACATTGATCTTGCGCGCCTCGAACGTGAGTTCGGGAATCGCAATCGCGGCCGCGAGCGAAGTATCTTTGAAAAGCGAAATGAACGTGCTGCCGAGCGAGGGAAGCACATTTCGAACCATCAGCGGGAGGATGATCGCGCTGCGGATCTGCATTTCGCGCAAGCCGATCGCCAGGCCGGCTTCTCTGAGCCCGATGGGCACGGACAAGAGCCCGGCCCGGAACACTTCGGCGAGGTAGGCGCCGGAATAGATCGCCAAGGTCAGGACAAAGCTCTCAATCTTGCTCAGCGTCAATCCAAGCTGCGGGAGAGCGAAATAGGTGAAGAGGATGAGGACGAGAATCGGCGTATTGCGGATGATCGTGACATAAGCGCGGGCCGGGCGCCGGTAGGCGCCCGATTTCGACATCAGGCAGAAAGCGGTGACAAGGCCGATCGCGCACCCGATCAAGATCGCCGCGCAGGCCAGGGCCAGACTGAGCGCCAGCCCTTCGAGCAGCAAGTCAAAGCTGCGCCAGACCGCCGAGAAATTCAGAGTGTAGCCCATATGACGCCGCTGGCTCTCGATAAGACGAATGGGAGCGGCCGCGCTTGTCGGGCGAAGCCGCTCCGTTTGTCATCCTATTTGAACTCGACGGGGAAGCCGATCGCGGGCGGCGGAAGGTCTTTGCCAAACCAGGTCTTGAAGGACTTCGCGTAGAAATCAAACTCGACGCCCGTCATGGCCTCGTGCAGAGCCGTGTTGACGAAATTCAACCAGTCCTGATCGCCGCGCTTGACGGCGCAGGCGTAGGTCTGGGGATTCCAACCGTAGCCGGCGTCCTTATAGCGGCCCGGATTCTGCGCCATATACCAAGCAAGAGACGACTGGTCGGTCGCGACCGCGTCGGCGCGGCCCGACCCGAGCGCCTGATAGATCAGATCAACCGGCTCGTACTGATCCACTTTCGCTTGGGGCAAGGCGGCATGAACCATCGCTTCGGCGTAAACGTTCTGCAACACTGAGATCGTCACCGCCGATCCCGCAGCCTTCAGCGCGTTGTAATCCGCGTATTTGCTGTCCGCTTTCAGCATCAGGCCAACGCCTTCGCGATAGTAGGGAATGGTGAAGGCGACCTGCTGCGCGCGTTCGCCCGTGACCGTCATGAACTGACAGGTGATATCCACCTTGTCGGTCGTGATGTTGGGGATACGGGCGTCTGACGACTGGATTACAAATTCGATCTTGTCGGGATCGCCGAACAAAGCCTTGGCGATGATCCGGCCCATATCGATGTCGAAGCCTTGGAGCTTGTCGTCGGCGCTCTTGAAGTGCCACGGCGCATTGGTGCTGCCGGTGCCCATGACGAGATGTCCGCGCGCGAGCACCTTATCGAGCTTGCTTTCGGTTTGCTGAGCGCTCGCCGGCACGACTTGCAGGAGCGCGAGCGCGGCGAGGGCCGCCGCCGCTGTGAGCGGTGTCTTCATCGCATTGTTCCTTCTGGAAAGAGACTCCCAAATTCGAAATCCATTATTCCAGACATGTGTCTTTAATAACGGATTGACAAAAAGAGATACGAGACTTCATAGCTTGTCAAGCGCCCGAATTCGAGTCTTTCGAGCCGAAGGCGACGAGGAAAACGCTGGAATGTTTCCGCAGATTCAGACGCCCGCCGTGTTGGTGGATATCGACGTCGCGAAGCGCAATATCGAGCGTTTCCAGGCTTACGCGGACGCGCACGGGCTCAAGGTTAGGCCACACATCAAGACGCACAAGCTGCCCGCGATCGCGGAGATTCAGTTGCGAGCCGGCGCCGTCGGCGTCACTTGCCAAAAAGTCTCGGAAGCCGAAGCGATGGCGGCGGGCAGCGAGCTGATCCGCGACATCTTCATCACCTACAACATTGTCGGCGACGAAAAGCTTTGTGCGCTACGCGCGCTCTCCGACAAGGTGAAGCTCGCCGTGGTCGCTGACAGCCGGATCGTGATCGATGGTTTGTCCGCCGCTTTCTCGGGGCGCGACAGGGCGTTGACGGTCCTCGTCGAATGCAACACCGGGGCCGACCGGTGTGGCGTCGCATCGCCTGAAAACGCCGCGGAAATCGCGGACGCCATAGCCAAGGCGCCGGGTCTCGATTTCGGAGGATTGATGACCTATCCGCCTGTAGGCGGAACCGCGAATGTGCAGGCGTTCATGTCAAGGGCGAAACGCCTTATCGAGCAGGCGGGGTTGACCGTGCCGTGCATCACTTCAGGGGGCACTCCCGACATGATGTCGGCGCACATGGCGCCGGCGACGACCGAGTACCGTCCGGGAACCTATGTCTACAACGACCGTTCACTCGTGTCGCGAGGGGCGTGCGGCTGGAACGATTGCGCGCTGACCGTGCTTGCAACGGTGGTTTCCACCCCAGCCGTCAATCGCGCCATCGTCGACGCCGGAAGCAAGATACTGACCTCCGATCTGCTCGGGCTTTCCGGTTATGGCCATGTCCTCGGGCGGCCGGATATCGCCATCGATCAATTGTCGGAGGAGCACGGCCGTTTGACGTCCGCCGACGACATAGGGTTGAAGGTCGGCCAAAGGGTGAGGATCGTTCCCAACCACGCCTGCGTCGTCAGCAACATGGTCGACGCGGTGCACATCCTCAGCGGCGATGAAGTCGTGGCCGTTTCGCCGGTTGTCGCCCGAGGTAAAATAATCTGACGCTGTGGCGCGCCCTGCACACAGAGACCGCAGCAATCGCGGCTGACGATTTCGACTGTGAACAAGCACTAACTCGGGACCCCCCAACTGGCTGCGTAACAGGGGCAAAAGTCCGGGCGAGCTGCGGATTGGGGCTTGAGGGGTGGTGCGGCGAATTGACTCGTTGTGGCGTTGAGGGATTCCCGAATCGGCGGTTTTCTGAGTCGATGGGGAATGCCGCCGCCGCCGGACATCGACGCGCCTTCGCTTTCCGAGTTGAAGAGCTTGGTGCTGCAGCTCTTGCAGGAGCGGGCGGAGTTTCAACGAGCGATTGGAGCGCTTCGCGACGGGATCGCACGGTTGAAAGGCGGGCCTGGACTGCCGGACATCAAGGCGAACGTCAAACCGAGCCTCAAGCCCAGCTGAATGGAAAAGGCGGGCGAGGCGCGAGGGGCGGACCCGTCCGGCGAGCGCCGCCAGCGCGGCTCCACGCGAACGAAGTTGACGATCCATGAGGAGCGCAAGCTCCAAGCCGACGCGCCACCGGGTTCACGTTTCAAGGGCTATGCCGGGTTCCTTGTGCAGGATTTGCTCAGCTTCGCGATAACCTACTGGGACAGCCTCGGTTGGAAGGACACTTTCGCCAAAGGCCAGTTCACCGACCGCCAATGGCAATATGCCCACGCGATGCATCAGAACAATGTCTACACGCCGCAAGTGGTGGTCAATGGCCGCGTCGAAGGCGTCGGGGCGGAGCGAGGCGAGATCGAGACGCTGATCCGTCAGGCGGATCGGGCCGGCGGTCCCGAGATTGCGATCAAGGGCGGATCGGCCGAAATCGGCGCTGCGCCGGCGCCGGGGCTGGGCGCCGATGTCTGGCTGGTTCGCTATGATCCCCGTACGATCGAGGTTCCCGTCCTGCGCGGCGAAAACGCCGGCAAGACTCTGCCGCATAAGAACATCGTGCGCGAACCCACACGTCTGGGTGGCTGGAGCGCGGCGAGGCCGAGCGCTTCGATCTGCCCGCCACCGCTGATCCCGCCCTCAGCACGGCCATCCTCGTCCAGACCTCCGGCGCCGGCCCCATCCTCGCTGCGGCGAAGGGGTGAGCCGCCGACATGGCGCTTTTGCGAAATAAGACTGCTTCGCCGCGAGCGAGGCGCCACTTCCGTTTGCGGTGACTGCCACCGCAATAAAGGACGCGTTCCGATGAAGTCCGGCACCATGTCGTCCAATGACATGGCGCCCTGCTGTCTCGGCGCTTTTTATGCTCGACACCGTGGCTTTTGCCGCCGAAAAACCGTGATGCTCGCCGTTGAAAACATGACCTGCACCCGCCAAGGCGTTGAGCGTGAAACTTCCTCCACGATCCCGTGTTGCGGTAAATTGAGATTGGGAGGCGCTACGCATGAGTTCAGCGAGCGAGGCTTCTGTTAACGTCGCTCCCGCCGTGCCGCGCGGGAGGATGATCTACCGTCACACGCTTCTGGTCCGCGTCACCCATTGGATTAACGCTATCTGTCTGGCGGTTCTCTTGATGAGCGGCTTGCAGATTTTCAACGCCCATCCCGCGCTCTACCGGGGCAATCGCAGCGAGTTTGACAAACCGCTTCTGGCGATGACCGCGCAGCAAGACGGCGGCGGGTCGGTCACGAAGGGCGTCACGACGATCCTCGGAGAATCCTTTACGACAACCGGGGTTCTGGGGGCGTCGCGCGATGAGAGCGGCCAGCTATCGGAGCGCGGCTTTCCCGGCTGGATCACGATTCCTTCCTATCAGGATCTTGCGACCGGCCGGCGCTGGCATTTCTTTTTCGCCTGGCTCCTCGTGTTGAACGGCGCGGTCTATGTCGCCAACCTTTTTGTGCGCCGCCATTTGAAGGATTTCCTGCCCTCAGGTCGGGAATTACGCTCCATTCCAGAGTCGATTTGGGAGCACCTACGGTTGCATTTTCCTAAAGGCGACGCCGCTTTGCACTATAACGTGCTGCAAAAGCTGGCCTACCTTTCCGTCATCGTCGCGCTACTGATTCTGGTGCTGACCGGCCTGACGATGTCGCCCGGCATCGACGCCGCTTTCCCCTGGCTGGTCAGCCTGTTTGGCGGCCGCCAGTCGGCGCGCACGATCCATTTCATCATCGCCTTCTATCTTGTCGGGTTCGTTGTCGTTCATATCGTCATGGTGCTGATCTCCGGCTTCCTCAACAATATGATTTCGATGGTTACCGGCCGATACGCCATCGAGGAGGATCGTCATGAAGCGTGAAGCCGTTCTCAGCCGCCGGCAAATCCTCGCGCGCGTCGCCTTGGGCGGCGCGGCTTTGGGCCTGGCGGGATGCGATCGCCTCTCCAATTCGACACAAACGCGGTCTGTTCTCGACGCCGCAGAAACCCTTACGCGCACCGTGCAGCGAGCGCTCCTCGCGCCGCGGGACGCTCTTGCTCCGGAATATGGCCCCGCTGATATTTCGCCGAGCTTCAAGCCCAATGGCTCGGTGGACCCGGACGATCCCGATTACGTTCAGGCGCGCGACGAACGTTTCATCAATTGGAAGCTCGACATCGGCGGCCTCGTCGACAGGCCGATGCAGCTGTCGCTTGCCGAACTCGGACAAATGCCGGCGCGCACGCAGACCACCCGCCACGACTGCGTCGAAGGCTGGAGCTGCATCGGCAAATGGAAAGGCGCGCTGCTCGGGCAACTTCTCACCGCTGCGGGCCTGAAGCCTTCAGCGGGCTACATCGCCTTCTATTGCGCCGATACCCTTGAGCAGACGCTCGATGGAACCGGGAAATATTACGAGACGATCGATCTCATCGACGCCTTCCATCCGCAGACGATCCTCGCCTATGAAATGAACGACAAACCTTTGCCGGTCGCCAATGGCGCCCCGCTACGCCTGCGGGTCGAACGCCAGCTCGGCTACAAGATGGCGAAGTATGTGATGCGCCTCGAGGCGATCGAGTCGTTCGACAAATTGGGGCGGGGCCGCGGCGGTTTTTGGGAAGATCGCGGATACGAATGGTATGCGGGCATTTGACTGCGTGGGTCGAAATTTTCGACGCCTGTCGCAAGATCAGCTTCAGCCGCAGCCGGATGCAGCCGGATGCAACCAGGGCGACGAGTTCAGGTTGACGGATTGGCATGATTTCGTGACCTCAGGCGGATTGGCCTGATTCAATGGGCACCCGACGGCTTTGTGATCACGTTGTCGAACGAAGAACGCGAAAAGCCTGCGTCTCGCGCGTTTTCAAGCGGCCCGCGCGGGCGTTGGGCGGCCGTTGTGAAGTACGCATGGGCGAATGAAACTTTCCGGCGCGTTTAGCGTTGACCCCGCGCTACGCCGGAGTCCTCCGGCATCGCTGTATAGCGGGCGCGCGCGGATGTGGAAAGAAAGCCGACCGGTGAAGCCGACCGGTGATGTAACAAATCGCGTCTCTGCCGTGACGCGGATGGATGCGAGTAGCGTTGTCTGAAACGTGAATTCCCTCATGACCGGCTCCCTTCGATCATCGACGTGATGGATAATACCGGCGTCGGGCGCTCCGTTGGCGTTTGGATACCGGAGCCGACGACCTGGAAGCGGGCACCGCAGTCTGAACAGCTTCCCATTTTTTTTCGGAAGTAGTTCATTGAAAAACTACGTCATTCGTCCATCGCGGGCGCAAGGAGATGGCCATGCAGCTCACTACGATTCGGATCGACAAGCCGGGCGCGACGAATTTCATCCTCGGACAGACCCATTTCATCAAGTCCGTCGAAGACATCCACGAGACCCTGGTCGGCGCCGTGCCGGGAATCAAGTTTGGGCTCGCCTTCTGCGAGGCGTCCGGCAA
>Ga0181536_10005784_pt1 | contig 12581 bp, 8 predicted proteins | sample PEATcosm2014_Bin_41_FD_121105 | JGI IMG/M metagenome (GOLD analysis project Ga0181536, IMG submission 121105) | Peatland microbial communities from MTU Mesocosm Facility, Houghton, MI, USA - PEATcosm2014_Bin17_60_metaG | ecosystem: Environmental > Terrestrial > Soil > Wetlands > Peat | place...
CTCGCACAATCAGAAGGCCAGCGTCGCTACGCTCCGATAGTGTTCGGCTTCAGCCCGGAATACCGTTCGGTTTCCCTTCGGAACAGCGTTCGCCTTCGCCGGAATCCGCAGTGGAGCCCCAGCCATATTTATTGACCAGGTAGCCCGGCTAGGATACTCCGCCGGCATCATTGGCTGTGTAGGGGATGACGACTTCGGCTGGCTCAACGTCGAGCGGTTGCGGCAGGACGGCGTCGATACCAGCGCCATCACAGTCCTGAAGGAGGCGGTGACCGGCAGCGCCTTCGTCACCTATGACAAGACTGGTGAGCGCCACTTCATCTTCAACATCACGAACAGTGCGTCAGCCCAACTGTCGGCATCCCACGTAAGCGAGCCGCTGCTCAAGGACTGCACGCACTTTCACGTGATGGGCTCATCGCTATTTTCGTCTCGCATCAGGGAGGCGATGAATAAGGCTATCGAAATTGTGAAACGACAAGGCGGTAGTGTGTCGTTTGACCCGAATATCCGAAAAGAAATGCTAGGGAGCCCGGAGATGCGTGAAGGGCTGACTTCCATTCTGAAGTACACCGATATCTTTTTGCCGAGCGGGCCCGAATTGACCCTTCTGGTGAGGGCCGATACCGAAGAAGCTGCCATCGAAGAACTGCTAACCCTCGGCATTCACGAGATCGTGGTCAAGCGGGGCAGGCAAGGTTGCGGGTACTATGACGCGGCGCGCCGGTTGAGCGTGCCGGCGCTAACAGTTAACGAAGTTGATCCCACCGGTGCCGGAGACTGTTTCGCGGCCACGTACGTGACTTGCCGTAACCGAGGCATGCCGGTTGAGCGGTCGTTGCGCTACGCGTGCGCCAGTGGTGCGCGGGCAGTTATGCGTACGGGGCCTATGGAAGGCACTGCTGGCTTCACGGATCTGGATGCACTCCTGGCTCACGACGATTTGTCTGAGGCCGGGCACGCCTGAGATTACGAAACCAGCATGCGGTCTGCCTCCGAGGCAGACTACCCGTAGGCGGCGAGCAGCCAACACAATGCGTCCAGGTTCGTGGCGGAGGCTGACGACCGTTACGCTATAGTTCGGCGGGCGTTCCGCCCCACTCTCTTGGATCAACGTCCGCAATGGATTGCGAGAAACACCAATGGTGCCCGGCGAAGTCCTCAACATTATATTGTCGTTCGCCGTAAGGATAGTCCCTGGGTTCCCGAACAATCCTTACACCGCTTCGCCTAGCACGGTCGTAGTGAGCGTTGACGTCCTCGACCCTAACCATGACTGCAGATCGCAACGACACATCCGCGCTCTGTTCAATTAAGACAACCGCGCCCCCATCGCCGACATTGAGTTGAGCGCGGTGATCCGCGATTCGAATGCGGAGGGTAAATCCGAACGCTTTACACAACCAATCAATTGCGTCACCGATGACCGGGTACGCCAGTTCCGGAATCACTATACTGCGAGGCATTGATCGATTGGAAAGCATCGAATTGATGGTACCAAGTCGGCGAGAGGAGGAAGGACTTACTACGGCCCATGTGACCGAGAGAATTAATGGCCGGATAACTCCCGCCTGACGCGCGTTGACCAGCCGGATCAACCCCGATTCGGAGCGCTCTTCGCGCTCCGGGTTTCTGTATGCTGAGGCGGGGATTAGGGCTCCGCCCCTTTCCCTTTCTCCGCTGGCGGCATCCTTCCTCCGCTGCGCTCCGGACAGGTTCGGCGAATTGCTGGCGATATATTCCCTTGTAATTCATAATCCTGTCGTGAACGGGATTCGCGGTCACGTCAACTTGACGGAGAACGCGCCCGACCCGTACTTTTACACCGGTCGACGCGAGCCGGATGTCGGGTTTGGGGACTTGAGCCCTCCGGAAGTCCACCCCACGAGCAAGAAAATGATAATACGTGTTAACGCTGCTCAATTCCGGCGCGAACGCGGCCGGCAGCGTATTGCTTCATCACTATGAAACAGGTTTGCTAAGCCGAAGGAACTTGGTCTGAATGTGCATGGCAACTCGCGTCCAAACACATCCATGGCTCGGTTGGGGTGAACAGTCAACCCGCCTTCCGCGAATCGCTGAGGCGTAGCAACCAGCCCTCGGACCGCAGAATATCAGGCTCATGGCAGCTCCCTGGCTCTCCCTGAACGAAAGATCGAGCGCGTCACCATCCCTCTGCCCAAGGAAACCGAGAGTTCGCCAAACGACTTGCCTGCGGGGTTCGGCCATGCGAGCGAGGCTCTGTGGTTGGTACTACGGCCAGCGCAAAAGCCGGTGCAGGAATTCGAAAGTGCCTTTTCCATTGATCTCGTGCGGGCCGCTGAAGAACTCGATCGCGGTGCGGTCCGGCAGATGCATCCGCGTATCGTAGAACCAGCGCACTTTGGCGTACTCGTAGGCGACCCATTCGTCCGGCGCCACCATGTCGCTATGTCCGCGCTCCACCATGAACGGTCTCGGCGCCATCAGCTTCGCAAGATCCGAGTAGTTGACCACGTTGGCAAAATCGAATTCCAGCATGTCGTACTCCGGCGTCAGCATGTAGCTATAGGTCGAATCGATGCTAGTGGTTTTCCAGACCCACTCGTTGAAATCGCCGGAGCAGATGGACAGGGCATACCCATCCAGCAGGGGCGGAACGCGAACCGCCGTCTTGCCTCCATAAGAGAGCCCGTAAAAACCGATGCGCTGCGGATCGACAAAGGGAAGCGAAGCCAGCCACTCAAGCGTCCTCTGATGCTGCCCCAGCACAAATGAAAACAGAGCCAGCTTGACAGGGTGGCCCTTGCGCTGGATGAGGCGAAACCGATCCTTGCCGATGTATGGGTTCTGCGGAGCATAGGTCACGAAGCCCTGTTCCGCCAGTTTCACAGCGAAGCGATGATAGTAACGTTCGTCGGCTTGCGGACCTGCGACATCGGCAGCACGCCCCTCGAGTCCATGCTGGCAAACCACCACCGGACGCCTCTCACCAGGCCGGAGATCTTTCGGCACAAGCAGGATGCCATAGGCGAACACGTCAGGCCAGACATCCAGCACTACCTCGTACCCACGAAACTTTGGCTCATCGTAAATCAGGCGCGTACGCGGGTTCGCTGGCAGGCTGGGAGGCGGTAGCCGCCCGATCACCTCGTCCCAGATGTAGTCGCGGAAAAAACTTGCGCTCTGGTTCCATCGTTCCGGCGATGACGAATCGGCTTTCGACCAGAATTCGACGCGACGAGCCGCCGACCGATCGATCAGCTGTTGCGTGTAACTCACGAGTTGGCCAAATTGCCGGTGCATACGCTCGGCCGCGTCGAAATGGCGCCCGACATTTTTTGGCAATATACCCATCGCGCGAAGTCTGCTATGAACTCCTAGTAGTTGCACGAAAGCCTGGAGCGCGGCCTCGGAACCAGGCAGGCCATGGCCGTCGCCGCTGACGACCAGGCGCAGATGCTGGTCGGCGCCCAACTTTGCGAAGTATAGCCTCGCTCCTTCGACTTCGGCGCGCACGGAGTCGAGCGGCGGGTCCGCCAGCGCCCCGTTCGGCGCGGCGCCTTGGCGTTCCTGCGTGGATGACGGAGGTCCGGAGATGTGTGGACCACGACTCGCCTCGACGACGAGCGCCCGTGGTGCGATGAGGCTCGCCAGTTCGGCGTCACCGAACTCCCGCAGTAGGCCCCAAAGGTCCCTATAGATCGGCTCCTTCCAGAGCTCCGTGCGCCGTTGGAAGTAGCCGCTCACCAGCGTGGCCTGGACGCGCGGGTCGAGTGCGGCGCTGTAGAGCGCGATCAGCCCGCCTTCTCCATAGCCGGCCAAGCCGATCGGGACAGAGCGTTCCTCGTTTCGCTTTGTGAGCCAATCGACCGCCGCGAGGACCTTTTGCACTTCATAGCCGACAATGTGACGTCCCACCTCGTACGCCATTCGGTAGATCCATTCGCGATGCGGCTGGTTAGTCATGCGAATTCCGGGAATGCCGGACCACGTGTCCGCCCGGTCGATGAGTACCGGAACGAGCACTTCGCAGCCGTTCTCCACCAAACGCCGCGCGTACTGCGCGCCTGCATCCACTCCCGGCACCATGCCGGCCAGCATTTCGGGCGACCAGTCGGCATCCGGCACGGCAACAATGCGCGCAAGCGGCCGACCTTCAGGTTCGAGCAGCACGCCTTCGCCGTCGACGCCTTCAAAAACGGGCCAGCGCACAGCGTAGATCTTGTAACCGGCACTGGAGCCGATTTCCGGGGATTCCAGGGACGTCGCATCGAGCCGAATGGCCGTGGCGGGGAGCCGCTGGTCCACAGCGCCGATGATCGTTCTCAAGTGATCGCGGTTGGGTGCGACGGACTGGCTGTACCGCTCGGTGGACCGGTAGTCGCGTTTCCAGAGCTTCTCGCGGGATTCAAAAGAAGCCGACGTGACGCGATCGAGGTAGCGGTGGATTCCTTCCACCATCTGAGCCGCCAAATCGGCGTGTACCTCGAGCGGCGCGGTGTGGTCGAGAAGCTGCGGCTGGCCGACCACCTTCCCCGCCAGAAACACGACACAGAGAACGGCCCAATGCGTGATGTTCGGATATCGCATGGAGTAACAACATACCGCAGGAGTGATGCGGCTGGGACGGTTATTTGGAGGTTTTGATGAAAGCCTGGGTTTGGTCCTCCGAATAGCTCCCGATATTGACGCACATCGGGCGCTGTTCTCTCTCCGGACGACCGCTCTCTCCCACGGAGCGCGATTACCCGAACGCTGGGCGACTAGCGGGTAATCACGGGCTAGGCACCGGTCGCAGGCACTTCCACCAGTCGACAATTCGACCGTAACCTCCAGCCGTCAGTTGGCCATTTCTCATCCGACGGTCGCGCGTCAGTGTTAACTGGCCCGAATACGCGTGAGCTGTTTGTTGACGCGTGTTGCAGTGGCGAAGACTTTATTGTGGCAGATCGAAGTGTTCGAGCACATGCGGAATGAAGACGCTCGCCTCATGTAAGTAGCGATCTGCAGCCGGGAGCGATACGACAGCAAACCTTCGTGACAGACCAACGCTAGAATGCGCGGGTCCGTGTACGTTCCGGTGGTTACTTCTGTTTCGATGACTGCCACATAGAAATGTCTGCCGGCTGCGGCAGATGTTTCCTTTTGAGCTAGCCGATCGGGTGTATACTCCGGTTGGCTGAGAAAAGAAATCAAACTCGGCGCAGCGGCCTCCAGGGGTTCGCCGCGCCGCGAGCAACTGGTTATGTAGTTCTCGATTCCCATGCTCTCAATTGGATTTCATACCGATGCGTTCAACTCCGCCTATTGGAATTTCGAACAGTGCCTGGCCTGGGCTCAGCGCCAGGGTTTGCATTACATCGAGTGCGGCGCCATTGACGGTGTGAGCTGGATTCATGGACTCGGTTACCAGCCGCACGTAGCGCTCTGGCAGGACCCGCTGCAACTGCGCCGCAAAATGGACGGCCTGGGGATCGCCTTCTCCCAAATCGATGCCGCATTCCCGCTCTCAATTCCCGAAGGCGCTACGCTGGGGGTCGAGTACATCCTCCACACGATTCGCTGGGCCAAACTCGCCGGCTGCCCGCGTGTGGATACCACTGATGATCGTTATGCGCCCAAAGGGATGACCGAACGTGAAGCGCTCGACATGATGCGCGCGATCTATCGCAGAATCGTCCCCGTTGCTGAGGATTACCAGATCACGATCAACATTGAACCGCACGGCTATTTCACCACCAAGCCCGAGTTCATGGCGGAAATGCTGGCGTTCGTAGACTCGCCTAACCTGCGCATGAACATGGATACCGGCAACACGTTCATCGCCGGGCGAGACCCGGTCGCTTTCCTGCGCTCGTTCGTTCCAAAAGTGAGCCACGTCCACATCAAAGACGTCAGTGAGAGTCTGGCCGCCGCCGCTCGCGGCGACCTGACCGGGATCGCCGTAAGCCACTGCGCGCTGGGTGACGGCATCAACTCCCAGAACATCGTTCGCTCGGTCGAAATGCTGGTGGCCGAGGGTTACGACGGCGTCCTGGGTATCGAATGTGAAGGCCAAGGCGGACCCATGATTGAAAAAAGCCTCTCGTGGCTGCGGGGCGTCGTCGCTCAGGCGATGCGGCACGCTGCTGAGGCGTAGATGAAGGGCGAGTTCATGCGACTGGTGATAATCGCGCTCCTGATGATCTCTGTGCTCGACGCCGAGCAACCTGTGGCTCGCCTAAAAACGCTGATCCTGACCGGAGAAAGCGACACTCAGTACCACGACTGGCGGGTATCGACGCCATTTCTGCGAAGTCTTCTGGAACGTACGGGCCACTTCGATGTGAAGGTCGAGGAGCAGCCGTCCGGCATGACCGCGAACACTCTGCGGCCCTTCGATCTGCTGGTGCTTAACTACATGGGCCCGCGTTGGGGCACGGAAACCGAGCAGGCGGTAGAAGAATTCGTCCGCAGCGGTAAAGGAATCCTCTCATTTCACGGGGTCACCTACGGGCCCCTATACGGCATGGAATTTGACCTTGCCGCCAAGCGCTGGAAGGCGGGGCCTGATCCTGGTTGGCCGGCTTACGCATCCCTAATCGGCGCGCGCTGGGAGCCTTCGAAGATCGGCCATGGAAAACGGCACGTGTTCACGGTGAAATGGACGAAGCTCGATCATCCGATCAGCCGCGGGCTCGCCCCGGAGTTCTTGGCGAACGACGAACTCTACCACCGGCTGGATCTGCTACCCGAGACCAAAGTGCTAGCCACGGCGTTCAGCGACGCCGCGACCGGCGGCACGGGTAACGATGAACCGATAATCTGGACCACGGCGTTCGGCAAAGGCCGTTCGGCCCACATCACGCTGGGCCATGATCTTACCGCGATGTCTCAGCCCGGCTTTGTCGCGGCATTTGCACGAGCTGCCGAGTGGGCCGCGACCGGTCAAGTGACTTTACCCGCGTCCATCCCTTTGTTCGCCAGGCAAGAGAATGCCGTCCGCGTGCTGGCCGTTACTGGCGGCCATCCCTATCCGGTATCCTTTTATACGCTGTTCGAAGGCCAAGAGGACATCGTTTGGTCGCACGCCACCTCGCCGCGTGAGGCATTCACTCCAGACCTAATTAGCCGCTTCGACGTGATTGTACTGCACGATATGTGGGAGGACCTCGATCCCGCGGCGCGCGATTCCCTGCGCGCGTTTGTCGAAGCGGGCAAGGGCATCGTTGCCATTCATCACGCCATCGTCGACTACACGGCCTGGCCTTGGTGGTGGCAGGAAGTGATTGGCGGAAAATTCTTCGTCAATGAGCAGCCTGGCCATCCGGCCTCCGTATATAAGGAGGGTGTGGAGATGGTCGTGACGCCGACCGAACTGGGCGCGTCGCACCCGGTTACGCGCAACGTTCCGCCGCTTGTCGTCGACGACGAAGCCTATCGGGGTATGTGGCATTCTCCTCAAATCCAGGTCCTCATGGAAACGGCGTTCCCGTTGAACGACCGGCCGGTGGTTTACATCGGCCCGCATCCAAAGGCCCGCGTCGTTTACATCCAGTTGGGCCACAGCGATTCAACTATGCGGTACCCGGGCTATCGGAAACTAGTGCGCAATGCGATCCTGTGGGGGGCGCGCCGGTTGAATTGATATCGAGCGATCAAGAGAGAAGCTATGAAACCGAACCAGAGTCATGAGGCGGCGTCACGCCGCGATTTTCTGAAGGCCGCTGCGCCGGCAGCGATGCTCGGAGGCCTGGCTCTTCCCAATGTTCACGCCGCCGGCAGCGACGCGATTCGAGTCGGTGTGATAGGCTGCGGGGGCCGCGGTGAAGAAGCCGCCATGAACTCCATGAACGCAGGCAAGGACGTGCGCATCGTCGCCATGGGAGATATCCTGCTCGATCGTATTCAGGAGAAGCGCACCGCGCTGAAGCTGAAGTATCCCGATCAGGTGGCCGTTCCTGACGATCATTGCTTCACCGGCTTCGACGCTTACAAACACGTGATCGAAGCATCCGACGTAGTCATCATTGCCAACGCGGCGAAATTCCACTCGCTGCACGCGCGAACGGCGATCGAGGCTGGAAAACACGTCTTCGTCGAAAAGCCGCACGCCATTGATCCGGTCGGGATCAAAACGCTTCGCGCCGCCTGCGAGCTGGCGATAACAAAAGGGCTATGCATTGTTTCGGGGTTGCAGAGCCGCTATCATCCCGGCTACATCGATGTCATGAACCGCGTCCACGATGGCGCCATCGGCGACATCGTCGCGATTCAAGAGACCTGGCTGCGCGAGCCCTATGTGCTTTACCCTCGCCGTCCAGGCATGAAGGAAGTTGAATATCAGGCCAGCAACCAATACCATTTCCACTGGCTCTCTGGCGACGACGTTCCCCAAACCTTGATTCACAATCTCGACCGCTCGAGTTGGGCGCTGCACAACGCGGCGCCGGTCCGCTGCTACGGCATGGGTGGGCGTTCGACGCTTCACGGCGAGATCTATGGCGATGTATTCGATCATCACTCGGTGGTTTACGATTTCCCGAATGGCGTTCGCGTTTATGCGATGTGCCGCACCATCGACAATTGTTACAATGAGAACTCCAGCCTGATCCTGGGCACTAAAGGGCGCTGCGACCTGCTCCAGCTTCGCATCACTGGCGAGACCAACTGGGAATCGGCGGCGGCGAAATCGAAGGCCAGCGCCTATGACCTGGAGCATGTCGCGCTATTCAACGGCATCCGCACCGGCAAGCCAGTCAATAACGGTGACTACATGGTCCGCAGCACGCAAATCGGTTTGATCGGGCAATTCTCCTGTTACACCGGCAGGCAGGTCCCGTGGGACGAATTCGATAAATCGCAGTTCTATTACCCGCCCTTGCCTGAGAGCGTAACCCTGGATATGGAGGCGCCGGTCAAGCCGGGTCCCGACGGGATCTATCCGGTGTTCGTGCCCGGTGTTACGAAGCTGCTGTAGCGCGATCTTGCCGCGGTCGCCGCGCGCCAACGAGGCGCGGGTCTGGTCTTCTGGATTCAGACAGGTTCGAAATAATCGGAAATGATAGAATACCGGCCGATGCGCCGTCGAGACGCTTTAAAGCTGGCCACGCTTTTAACGGACGTTACCCATCCCGTCGCTCGTTGCTTGGCGCGCACACCGAAGCGCGTGATCGTCGGTGGAGGGGGGATTGCCGGGTTGTGTTGTGCGTATGAACTGATGAAGCGCGGCCACGAAGTGACTGTGCTCGAAGCCTCGGGCAACACGGGAGGCCACGTACGCACGGTCCGCGAAGGCTTGGCTGACGGGCTTTATGTGGATGGCGGCGCCCAACACTTCACCAAGCCCGGATACGATCTGTACTGGGGATACGTCAAGGAATTCAATCTCACGGCTCTGCGTTACCCGCACCTCGATCATCTGCTGCAGTGGTTCAATGGGCGGATGTTCACCGAAGAACAGCTTCAGGATCCCACGATCCTCGCTGGATTTGGCTTCAACCGGCGCGAGGTCAGCTTTTTGCAGCAGCACGAGTGGTGGGAACTGCCAAACCTGTATTTCGGGCCGTACCTGGACAGTTTCCGTGATGAGTACCGGCCCTTCGGCATCGGGTTGGACGGCCTCGATGGCCTGTCTGTCGCGGACCTATTAAAAAAGGATGGAGCCTCAGCGGAGGCTATTGAGTGGATCGGTGATTCACAGAACTCGGCCCTGCACGTCGTATGGAAAGCGGCGATTCTCCGGCTGCGCGGCGTGCCGCTGTGGCCTCGTGAAGTCTATCGTCTGAAAGGGGGCAACCAAAAGCTGCCGGACGCGTTTGCGGAGAAGCTTGGTCACCGCGTCCGCAAGAACTGCCCCATTACCGCCATTCGCCACGGCGACACGGGCGCCCGCGTGACCTATAGGGAAAACGGACGCGAGAAAACGCTGGATGCCGATTACCTGGTCTGCTGCATGTCCGCCGTGATGCTGCGGCAGATCCCGGTAACGCCCGCATGGCCGGAGCCGAAGCAGTTCGCGATCTACAATATGCCTTACACGGTGGAGTCGCGGCCGATTTTCCAGTCGCGCACGAAGTTCTGGAAAAGGGATGCTCTCAGCCCCAGCATGGATTTCCATGATGGGCTATTCGACTCGGTTTGGGCCACCGGCGATGATGTCCCCACCGAGCGCGGGTTGCTCATCGGCACGGCGCAGGGGAGCATCACCGCCAAGCGGGCGCTCTCGGTCTTCCGGCGATACTATCCCGGCAAGTCCGAGGACATTGAACAGGCTGTAGTGCTCGATTGGTCGCGCGATCCCTGGGCTATGACCTGCGAGGCCATGAATTATCGCCCCGGCGAACTTCGCAAATTCTGGCCGGCGGCGATGGAGCCAGTCGGCCCCGTCTACTTCGCCGGGGCGTATTGTGACAATATGAGCTGGGGCCAAGAAGCGGCGACCCGATCGGCAAACCGCGTGGCCCGGGCGATTCATGAGGCTTGATTCACCGATGAAACCACTCTTCCTGCTATCTTTGCCGCTGTTGCTGCTGCCAGTTGCCCGCGCGGAAGTACATGCCATCGTACCGCGCTCCAGTCCCGCGCCGGTGGGTCCTTACTCGCCGGGGATCGACGCCGGTGATTACATTTACGTCGCGGGGCAAGGCGCCGAAACGCCTGATGGAAAAATGCCCGCCACCTTCGAGGAGCAGGTACGGCAGACGCTCGAAAACGTGAAAGGTGTGGTGGAAGCGGCTGGCCTGACGATGGAACACGTTGTCTACACGCAGGTCTATCTCGAGGACATGCACAATTTCGATCGCATGAACCGCATCTACGCCGAGTACTTCCCCAAAACACCCCCGGCGCGAGCCACTCTCGGTGTAGCGAAGCTGGCGGGGACGCCGGTCGAGATCAATGCCGTCGCCGTGCGAGACCTGGCTAGCAGAAAGGCGATTTCCATACCCGGCTATGATCCGCGCGAGCCGGTATCGCCTGGAATTCTGACGCATGACCGGCTATTTGTGTCCGCCATGCGAGGGCGGGATCTACGAACAGGAGCCGTCCCGGCGGATCCAGCCGTGCAGGTCGACTTGGCGCTCGACGGCGTCAGAGCTGTCGTGGAAGCCGCAGGCCTCAAACTGAGCCACATGGTGTTTGTGAATCCGTACCTCACGAAGCAGATTCCAGAGAGGGTCATGAACAAGCTGTATGCCAGCCGCTTTGAATTCGGAAACACACCGGCTAGGGCGACCATTGAGGTTTCGGGTCTTCCTGAAGGAGCGCAGATCGAATTCACGGGAGTTGCCGTGAGAGATCTGAGCCAGCGCCGGGCGGTGCGGCCTAAGAATATGCGCCCCAGCGCCACCGCCAGTCCATGCGTTTTCGCGGGCGACACACTGTACTGCTCCGCGAAGGACGCGTTCATCCCCGGGCCAAACGCCGGCATCTATGTGGGGACTGTTGAGCAACAGGTACGCCAGTCGGTGCGCAACCAGCTCGATAACCTCGAAGAGGCGGATATGGACCTGAGCGATGTAGTGGCCACGAATGTTTATCTGGACGACGTGGCCGACTTCCAGGCGATGAACAAGATCTATGCCAAGTATTTCAAGCCGCCTTATCCGGCAAGAACTACCATTCAGCAGGTTGCGCCCACCGAGCGGAAGCCCGATGAGGAAGGCCGCTACCCTGGCCTGGAGCAGATTTCGTTTATTGCCATCAAGGGAGCGCGGCGCCGTTAGGTTCGGGACGGATTGAAGAAGCGAGGCCATGTGCTGACCACCCCACGCGGCGTGACCGCAGGTGTAAATCCAGCGTAGCTTCGGAGCAAGGCCAGCAGCGGGAAGGTTGAGTGAATGAAACCGGAAAAACATGCCGCATCGGCGGTTGTACTGCTACTCCTTGGGGGTTCGGTGCTAGCGGCCCAGCCAATATCTCCACACTCCGGATTCTATGTCTCACCGACAGGCGACGACGTGAATCCAGGCACCATGCAGATGCCCTGGCGGACGATTCAGCATGCCGCCGATGCTGCTACCGCGGGCAGCATAGTGAATGTGCGTGGAGGAACGTACGAGGAGCGGGTCACCATCAACGTCTCCGGCAACGCGCACGACGGATACGTGACTTTCCGGAGTTATCCAGGCGAGACGGCCATTCTGGACGGGGCGCACCTTACCCCCGAAGGGAGAAGCGGCATGCTCGTCATTGCGAACAAGAGCTACGTCAGAATTCAGGGCATCGAGATCCGGAATTACCGCACCGGCGATCGAAGGCGCACGCCCATGGGCATCAGTGTGCGGGGCGCGGGCACGCACATTGAGCTCCTGAACAATAACGTCCACCATATCGAGCAGACTTTTTCGGGGCGGGACGCTCCCGGGCGGGGTGGCAACGGGTTCGGCATTGCGGTCTACGGCACGGATGCCAAGACACCGATCACGGACCTTGTTATCGACGGCAACGAAGTTCACCACCTACAGACCGGTTCCAGCGAGTCGTTGGTGGTCAACGGAAACGTGACGAACTTCCGGATCACACACAATGTCGTCCACGACAACAACAACATTGGAATTGACGTGATTGGCGCCGAGCACACCGCGCCCGACCCCGCCGTCGATCAGGCTCGCGACGGC
>Ga0181536_10005787_pt1 | contig 12579 bp, 11 predicted proteins | sample PEATcosm2014_Bin_41_FD_121105 | JGI IMG/M metagenome (GOLD analysis project Ga0181536, IMG submission 121105) | Peatland microbial communities from MTU Mesocosm Facility, Houghton, MI, USA - PEATcosm2014_Bin17_60_metaG | ecosystem: Environmental > Terrestrial > Soil > Wetlands > Peat | place...
CCCCGGAAGGACGGCGAGCAAGTAGGTTCCGTCACTCTTCTTCACTATCATTGACTTGGCTATGTGGGCTTCATCGGTCTTCAGGAAATTCGCCATCTGGGGGCAGGTGTATACGGGGTCGTGTTCGAAGACCTCGTATTCTATCCTTTGCGCCTTGAGCGCAGCCAGGATTTTCTCTTCTACCTGAGTCATGTAAGCCTATTTCACGATCCCCTTTGATTTTTCGCACATGAATTGCTGGAGATAGTACGAGCCTTACCAACTTTTGCCGGTGAACAAGTCCCTTTGGGGTTCCGTGCGCCACAATATAATGCCTATTGAAAACATGTTTGTTCCGCCGACGCCGAGCATGGACGCGGTTTGCGAGCGCAAACCGCTCAGTACGAAGATCACTACGGTTGCGATGGCTAGGAGCAAGTGTTCCTGCGTGGCCGTTGTCAGAAGGACGGCATTATTTTAGTGCTTCTTTTTTCGAGAAATCTCTCAGCGGCGATAGTGTTTCGAACAGGTAGGTGTCGAGGTAGGGTTTCCCTCGTGCGATGTAGTGTGCGATGTTTCTGGCGGTGCCCGGTCCCATCATAAAGCCTTGGCCGCAGAGCCCTGCTGCAAGGTAGAATCCACTTACGTTCGGGGCTTCTCCAATTATTGGCACTCCATCTGGCGTCATAGGGTAGAGTCCTCGCCAGAGCCTGCGGATGACCAAATGCCTGAACCTAGGCATCAAGTTCACCAGTCGATTCGCAATAATTGGTAGAAACTCGGATGTAGATCGCCGATCCTCGCCTGGAATTATGGGAGAGGGAGTGTAACAGAAGATGATTGATCCGTCGTGTGTCTGTCCGAAATAGAAGTTGGCAGTTTTTCCTTCAGGTCCAGGTCTTATGTCAACCACCAGGGGGTCTAGAAATTGCTCCACTGGCATGGATACTCCAGCCTCATGCGAATCGGGAGAGACGGGAACGCGCACATTGACGGTTGAAGCGATTTGAGTCGCCCAAGCTCCAGCTGCATTCAGCACGTAATCTGCTGAAATAATTCCCTTACTCGTCTTCACGCCGGCAACTCGATCGCTCGTCGCGAGTACTTGTTCTACCCTTTCCCCTAGCCTAAACTCTACTCCCAGCTTCCTACATTCTTGGCTCAGTGACGAAGCGAATAGCAACGGTGACACTTGGCCGTCTTCAATTGAGAGGGTTCCGCCTCTCAGCCCCTCAACATTTATTCCCGGAACGACCTTTTCAATGCCGTCGTGGTCAAGCCAGTCAATTTTCAAACCGTACTTGTGTTGTATGGGAAACAAGTCTTTCAGGAGTTTCTCGTCTTGTTCGCGGTAGACTGGGAAGCAGTATCCGCCCATCTTCCAACCAATCTCGGTCCCCGTCTTCTCCTTCCATGTAGAGAAGATTCGTAGGCTGTCTTGGCATAGGGCTATCTTGGCTGGTTCTGAGTGTGTGGCCCTAACTCCGCCAAGTGCCGCCTTGAAACTTCCTTGCGCTGGTGCCGGTTCCCTATCGACCACTGTAACCTGCATGCCTTCTTGCGCGAGGAAGTAGGCGGACGGGAGCCCTATCGCTCCTGCTCCGACAACTACTACGTCCGTCATTTTCGGCCGTCCCGGAATAATGCTGTTAGTGGGACTTCCATGGCGAATGGTCGCTTCACGTACCCAGTTACGGAATCTAGCGGGATGCCTTGTTCCTGGAAGACTTGCTTGACGAGGCTCTCGCATGTCTTCCCGTTGCACGCGCCCATGCCGCATCGGGTGGCGGCCTTGATGGCGTTCAGGTCCCTTACGCCCATCTGTACTAGTTCAGCAATTTGCTTCTTGCTCACTCGCTCGCAAAGGCACACCATCACCTCATTTTCCAGACCGTATTCAAATGCGGTAGGTGATCCTTGCTCACGGGTTTGGAATCTAATGCCTGCGACCTTTGTCGCAAGCTTCGAATCCACCTCTACCTGTACCATCTTCCTTTTGTCCATCCACTTGAGAGTTCGAATGTGGAGTACGGTGCCAACGCCGACGTCTTCACCCTCGAAGCCGGTGAGCGCGACTTCATTACCTACTCTCACGGTGTTCTCGTCAAGCTCCCATGGGAGCCACACCTGAGCCTTTTTCCCTGTTGAATCGAATCTTCTATCCACGACGGTAATTGCTAAACCAGGGCAGACGACAGCGCATTTCAGGCAGCCAATACATTCCTTGTCCCAGCGAGGAAGCGACATGATGCTTTCGCCTTCCAATGTAACCCAACCCTTCGGGCAGGCTTCGACGCATGGGTTGCAGGGGATCTCTTGAACGCACCGGATTACTGGGAAAACCTTAGATGTTGTATAATCCGGTTCTTTGAATTCATGGATTGGGCCAGGCTTACCACGTAGGATCTTAAGCATGTCCAGCCATTCTGTTGGGATGGCTATGTCCTGGCCCATGTCTTGGAGCATTCTCCTTGCAATCATTTTTCCAGAGAACATGGCCGCTGAGGCTTCAGCGATCAGTTCAGCGTCGCCAGCCTCATATGTTGTAATCCCCATATGTCGTGCTTCTTGCGCTAGTTCGTTGACAGGGTTTAGGCCAACCGCGATTAGCACGGTATCAACCTGGTAGCGTCGTTCGGTTCCATGGATCGGTTTGAATTTCTCATCGATCTGTGCTACCACAACTCCCTCGACGTGACCGTTTCCGTATGCTTCGACTACAGTATGCGAGGTGAAGACTGGGGCTCCGAGTCTCTTGATCTTGTCTAAATGTACCTTGTATCCGCCAACTTTCGGGAGAGCTTCTACTAGACCAACAACTTGAATGCCTGCTTGCATCGCGTGGTAAGCTGCTATCAGGCCGACGTTGCCGCCGCCCACGATGAATACTCGGCTGGAAGGTTTCACTAGGTCCCTATTCACGAGCGTCTGGAAGGCGCCTGCGCCAAATACTCCCGGCAGGTCATGGCCTGGAAAAGGCAGAACTTTTTCTCTCGCTCCGGTTGCAACTAGAAATTGCTTTGGCTTAATGAGGCAGTACTTTCCGTTTCGAACTACTGCGATTTTACCGTCAGAGAAAACGCCTACTACTGGCGAGTCCGTCCAGATCTGCACGTTCTTGAATTCCGCTAATTCATGTACGAACTGTTTGGCTATGTTGATGCCTCTTGTTCCGGCGCGGCATTCTTGTACAGACCCGAAGAAGTTGTGAGTTTGTAGAGTGAGTTTTCCGCCTATCTCATGTTTGTCGTCACATACGATTGTATTCACGTTGCTCTTGGCAAGCTCTAGGGCCGCGTTAAGTCCCGCGGGGCCTGCTCCCGCAATCAGAACATCCACCGATACTTCTGGAACTTCGATAGGTCCAGCTGGCATATCGTCGTCTGGCAGTTTGGGAAGTCCTTCGACTGCGCAAATGTTCATCCCTTCGTGGACAGGAGTGATGCACGCTTTCACGGGGATGCCGTCAGCCATGACCAGGCAGTGTGAACATTGGCCATTGGCGCAGAAGAGTCCCTGCGGTGCCCTATCCTTGGTATGATGGCCAAAACAATCTATTCCACTGGCAATCAGAGCTGATGAGATCATTTCCCCGTCCGCGGCTGGAATCGATTCCCCATGCCAGCAGAAATAGATCTCTCGTTTCTGTGGAACATCCAAGATGGGGTGTGAAATGATCCTTCTCGCAGGGGGAAGAGAGGTCATTTGCCTATCCAGATTTCACAATTGAAGGGAGCTTCGTGTTGTTCTAGCTCCGAGTAATTAGAGAGGTTGTGGTAAGTAAATGCTAATTATAGTGCCGTATTAGTTCTATAGATGGAAAATACTATTCGTAAGTGGCCGAAGGAACTAGCGTAGTAAATTCCTCCATAAAGCATGCGTTAGAGTATCGATACGCTCAGAGGTCTTCATTTCGAAGGTACGGATGCCTTCTATGCTGCTACTTGAAGCGAGGTAATACTTGTTCTCCGACCAATCTTATTCCACTTAGATCAGTAGCTGATTCAGGAAACGACAGCATGAACCTATCCACCCCAAGGTCAACGTACTCGCCAATCCGTTGAACGCATTGCTCGGGTGTTCCCGTTATACTGTGCCCTTCTATGTCGTCTCCTCTAATATCTCCGCTTCGAACCGCTCGCTCCATCTTATTCTTCACCTCGGCACTGGATCTTGCAATTATAACGGGTCCTTGCCAAGATTTTCGGACATCGCTGAGTTTTCTCCCAATGGAGTCGCAGTGTTTGGCGAGTACCGCGATCTTATGATTGTACTCGTCTGGACTTAGGGCTATGAAATTGCATCCATCGGCAAGCTTCGCAACAGCCCTTAGCGTCAACTTCTCGCCGCCGCCACCGATCCATATTGGTGGCCTCGGTTTCTGTACTGGTTTTGGTTCGCAGACAGCTCCATTTACGGTATAGTACTTTCCTTGGAATGAGGCGCTGTCTTCCGTCCACATCTTCTTTACTATCGTGACCGCTTCTTCGAGTCTCTGAACTCTTTCTCGCGGCTTTCCGAAAGGTATGCCATAGTTTTCATGCTCTATCTCAGCCCATCCCGCTCCGATGCCGAGTTCGAATCTTCCTCCACTAATCACATCTAAGGTGCTTGACATCTTGGCCAACATGGCGGGGCTTCGATAGGTAACGCAGAGGCACGTTACGCCTAGCTTCAACTGCTTTGTCTCCCTCGAGAGCGCAGACAGAACGGTCCAAGCCTCCAAACAGGGCTCGCGTGACGGTCCAAGGAGTGGAAGTTCGAAAAGATGGTCAAAGAGCCACCCCGAATGGAAACCTAACCTATCCGCCTCAATCCAAACACTCCTGAGATTCTCATAACGCCCAAGCAGCCTACCCTGGGACGTTTTAACCCCAATCTCAGCCCTCAATGCGCATGCCTCAAACAAACATGAGAATAACTTGCAAGTAAGACATTCGCATGCTAAAGATACACCGAACAAGTGGGTGCTGCCGACCTAGAACAGAAGAAAGTCTCATAGTCTCCCCCAAATGCAATTCGTTTTTTACTAATCCATCGCGCTAACTCAACAGCTTCTTATACGAAACCTGATTTCAGCCTTAGCGACTTTCAAGTGAATGATATGTCCGATGCTATGAAATTTCATTACCTTGGTCAAAGTGGACTGCGTGTTTCCGAATTATGCCTCGGTACCATGACGTTTGGGGAGGATTGGGGTTGGGGTGCTTCGAAGGAAGAATGCCGAGCGATCTTCACCTCGTATGTGGAACGCGGTGGTAACTTCATCGATACAGCCAACGGTTACACTAATGGCACTAGCGAACGAATCGTTGGGGACTTGATAAGTTCTGACCGTGACAATTTTGTCCTTGCTACAAAATACTCCTTCCCCACGGTAAGAGGGGACCCAAACAGTGGGGGTAACCATCGCAAAAGCATGGTTCGTTCGCTGGAGGGAAGCCTGAAGCGGCTTGGGACGGATTACGTTGATCTCTTCTGGTTGCATGCTTGGGACTTCTCTACAACTGTTGAGGAGGTTATGCGAGCCCTTCACGATATGGTGGGGTCAGGGAAGGTGCTCTATGTCGGCGTTTCGGATACGCCAGCGTGGATCGTTAGTCGCTCCAACATGTTGGCCGAGTTACGCGGGTGGTCACCTTTCGTAGCGCTTCAAATCGAGTATAGTCTTATTGAACGGACCCCTGAACGAGAGCTTCTACCTATGGCTCGCACTCTCGGAATGACGGTGACTCCTTGGGCGGTGCTCGGAGCAGGCGTGCTAACTGGAAAGTATAACAATGCCCCACCTGCCACGAAGAACGTGGGAACGAGTGGAGGACACGTTGAGAGGCGGCTAGATGCAGCCAATAGCCAGAAAGCGAACGATCGTAATCTCGCAATAGCGCGTGTGGTAGTGGAAGTTGCCAAGCAGATTGGCTCCAGCCCATCTCAAGTAGCGCTAGCTTGGCTGCGTACGCGCCCGGGTTCGATTGTTCCAATACTTGGAGCTCGACGATTGGATCAGATACGTGACAACTTGAGTTGTCTCGACGTAACGATTCCGGAGGAGCACCTTCGCCGACTTGATGAAGCGAGCAAAATTGACTTGGGCTTTCCTCACGACTTTTTAGCGAGCCCTGTAGGCAGAGATCGATTATACGGAGGCCTTTATTCGCGTATGGCACAACATCGCGAGCCGTGAAACACTAAGAACCTGCAACACGAAGATTCAGAACTCTTCCAAGCGCAAAGGTTGATTGCCCTCTTAATTCTCACATTTAGACTAGCCAGTTGGAAGCTCTGCCACCTTTCGTCTGCTGCCTTAACCCTCCCTGACGGCTTTCCAAAGAAGAATGATGGGACAGGCATAGCCCTAAGCTGGTCGACAAACGCCTTAGTTTTTTACGATATTTGTTCTCACCGGGGTTCCATTCGGAGGCTAGTGACGCCGAGCAAGGTGGAAAATTCCGTTGGTTGAATTTAATCCTTATTAGCGTACAGTGATAAGATCGTGTTGACATTCGGATGAACCTCCGAATCCTTGTTGTTAGCTTTCTGTTTGCGGCCTTGTTCCTCTCTACCCTCTCGGTCCCCTATGCGAACAGTCAATCATCCGCCGCGACGACCACGATGACCCTTATACAACCGGCAAGTTCTGGTCAGTGTACAGTCCGTTCGTTAGCTTTCTTAGGGGTGAAGGACGATGAGATTGCGGGAACATACGGCTCCGATGCACCGATCAATTTCTATATTCTTACGCAAGATGAATTAAATTCAATCAAGAATTGCCATCTTCCATCAGCCGCAAGACCACTTCTCGTTGAGGAGAACGCGGTCGGCTACGGCAATCCTTACAGTTCTCTTCCTTTCCCGACCAGCGGAACCTATTGCTTCGTTTTCATTGCCAGTGGCCCTTCGAGTGTTCCATCGGGTTATGCAACCGTTGAACTTAGTTTTCCAGCGTCCACAATTTTGATCAACGGCACGGGTAGCCCTAGCAGCACAATGAGCCCGTCCAGCACAGTAAGCGCTGGAACCCCGACAAACCTTTCCAGCACAACCGCAACAACCATTATTCTTCCGACTTCGATCACATCCGGCTCGTCTTCGGTGGCTTCACGAGCCAGTTCGGGAGTTGCGTTCGGTAGCTTCGGGACTGTAGGGGCAATTGCTTTGGCGGTCGTAATTGCTTTGTTGGGATTGGTTGTATTCTTTATGAGAAGAAAGAAATCTTCGCAGAGCATTGTTACTGTGGAACAGACGCCTTCTCCAAAAGCTGAGCCGTTAGAGCAAGCCCCTCAACCTGCTGCAAGTGGGCTCTCAACTGGGTATGGCGACCTGAACGTCTTGTTGGAGGAAGCTTTACCAAAAGGTTCTGCAGTCCTTCTGCTCTCGCCGCGGTGCGACGAAAGAGACTTACTCGTGCGGAGGATCATCGGTTCGGCTCTATCTGCGGGGATGCCGACCTTTTATTTGTCGAACGATCCCAGCAAAATTCAGGACCTGACGAGCACGTATGGGAAGGGTTTCTATGCCCTCAGTCCACAGGCCGCTAAGATATTGTCCCCACCCGCAAACTTGTACAAGATCCCCAACATTGACAGCCTAAGCGACTTGAATATGGTATTTACAAAGATCCTGGAGACGCGCGCAAAGCAGGGGACGAGCAACAGGTTACTCATAATCGATCTGCTCACGTACTCTCACATATTCCTTGTCGATAAGGGAGTGACGGCCAGAAAGTGGTTTACAGACTTTCTTGCCGGACGCAAGGCCGAAGACTTTATAGTCCTCGCCTTTCTGAACCCCCTCGTAACTTCCAAGGAGGAGATACAGACACTGATCGATGTGTTCGATGGGGTAATCGAAATCTACGAGAAAGAACTTAGCGGGAGATTAAGACGATTCCTAGTAATCAAGAAAATGCACGGGCAAAGATACTCAGGCTCAGAGTGGATGCTCGACAAAGACAAACTATCCTAGCTGATTTGACATCTGTTTTTCCCTCGATAGTGGGTGCGCAGGATGAGGTCGACCTACACATGAAACCAACAACCTAAACCAAAATTGAATCAGCTGCTACTGATAGTCAAGGTGCAAGAATCACCATACCTCTTCGGGACAAGTTGATTTACAGGAGGAATAGGCCCATTCGGTTCGGAGATTTTGTTCACGGGTTTGTTCTTTTTACAGGCGACGAATCGCTTTGGCACAAGGACATAATACGGATAAAACTCACTTGTATTGATGTCTTTGGGAAAAAGCATACAATGAAGACGGATCCCAAACACTATCAAAATCCTCTCTTGTTTGGAGAGATAGTTGACGCTACAATCGAACAATGAGTTTCAAAATTCCCTAGCCTTAGACGCTAGTCTGACCTTTCAAACGGTCACCTATGTAACAATCGCTTACGACTACGGTTGCGTTATCTGGTATAACAAAGTAGCAGTCGTTGGTTTCGACCCTACGATAGACCTCTATGAGGTTCCGGAGGTGGTGCACCAAACGCTTTTTGGCAGCCCCCCAAACCAAACAGCAAGTTGACAGAAGCTTCTTGATTCTTCGTCGCATAGTGACCTAAAGGAAAAATCTAGCTACCAATTCCCTACGTCATAAGGTAACAAGTATCCAAGACCTCATAAGGGGTTGAGAGGGAAAACTCCCGCAGACAGCAGGAACTAAAGCCAGAGGGAAAGATAAGTGGCTAACGATAATTCAGAACGCAAGCCTATGAAATGTGAGGTATGCGGTCATAAGATTCCAATTCAAGATGTAGAACGGCACAAGGCAAACCATGAGCGAAGATTATTCCGAAACTCGGAGGTGAGAAAGCAGAAGGAAATACAACGAGTATCAATTCCATTTCCAACAAGGGTCGTTGCATGCGGAAAGTGTGGAACCTTCTTACGGTCAAGTTTTCAAGGCAACATGAGACTAATCGATATTAGCGAAGAAATACAATATCCCAAATGTGGCCATAAGTCCGCATATACCGAGCACGACCACCGTCTCATACAACCCAAATAGTGTAATGCAACAAAACATCATGGTTAGATTCCCATGTTGCCTTTGCGATAACATTTCCATTGAACATGATCGATAATGTGCCGCTCGGTTCTAAGTGTTGTATATTCGGAGTGAGATCGTCACAAATCCTCAACCAACTCGGGCGCAATAATGGATGCTTTACTCTCCTATGGTGATGGCACGGAACATACTCCCCTGTGACCCTGTTAATCACGATACCACGAGCAATTCCCGAAGGAATACCGAGAAGCCTATCCGTACAGAAGTTCAACACACAACAGATAGGGTAGCCGTTCTCTAGCCCTACCCGAAGATCACCAAACGCTTGGTAACAACGCTCTAGAAACGAGCGACCAAACGAGAAGCCAGAACCACCTAATAAAAAGCATTAGAAAACCATACTCCACCCGCATTAGTCACTACTGATGTTCCTTCATCCGACGTAAGTTTTCGGTTCTTTGCTCTCGCTTTGCGTTTCATAGCGACCCGAAAGAAAAATGAACACCATAACTGGATTCGGCTACATAGGACCTTTACAGTTGAGGGCGAAAACAAGTGATTAACCTTGATTCAAAACGCAAGTCGCAAATAATACATCAAACGGAATTTAGAATCAGCTGGCTAGACCCATACTCTCTAAATATCGGGACTAGCTACTGACATGATAGTGAGCCTCGTGAAAATAATCGCTATAGTTGTTGCCATAATCATCGCCTTGATCGGAATCACTCTCGTCGGTTTCCTGCATCATCATTTAATTGGCTATGGACTCCTCGCGGTCGCAGTCATCCTACTCATTTACGGATTTGTCAGTAACCGCAAGACAAAGGCCGCTTGAAATCAGCCGATTTCTTCTGCTAGAGTTTAACCGTCTAGCGCCGTGTGTGGGCGGATAGTCCGCGAGAATAGCCCTGTCTTTCCGTTCCAATGCTCTCATAAACCCTAATTCAGAACGCCGCTCAGCAGACGAAGACTTGACGTTACCCAAAGTAAGGTAACGTGAAGTCTTCGGTTGACGGCTCCGCAACTTCTTCCTGTGAAAAATCGGTTGATGCCTAGCGTGAGGAATGAGGTTCTATCTACGCGAATTCAGTTTCGAGTTCTGCGTCGAACAAGTCCGTATGCGATTATTGTTAGAGCCACAAGTAATGGTATGCCGAGTGGATATTCGGGAATCGGTGGCGCGGCGATTATGGTTAGGGGGAATGTGCCTGAGCTTGGGTCATTATCTGAATCGCCAGAGAAGGCACCTTTTACGGAAGCGGAACCCGCACCTGTACCAGTAACCGTAACGGAACAGCTTGAACCGGATAGAGTACAGCTTGCAGATGAGAAGCTAACGCTTCCGGCATCGGTCCACGAAATCGTGTCACCCGTAACCGAGGTTGAACCGAAAGCGGCACCAGAAACCGTCGCCGTACAGGTCGTCATCGAAGCCACATTAAGCGTAGAAGCACCGCAGGTTACTGTAGTTCCCGTTGTTGCGGCGACGACTGTGAAGGAATCAAGGCAACCCTCCGCAGACGTCTCTGCGCTGTACTGGCCAGCATGCAACCCTGAAACGGATTGACTATAGACACCATTTACCAAGAACGATTCAAACGCTGAGCCGGAGCAACCACTACCAGAAAACACCTCTAAAGTATCGGGTGATGGGACAAGTCCGCTTAGGGTGAAGCTTTGCCCTGCTACCGGTGAGGGGGGACTCACGCCTAACGCCCATACCGACACGACACTAAAGCTGAGAAGCACAACTACTACAGTAGCGAATGCCGCTGCCTCAACTCTGCCCAACCATGAAACCCAAACCACACCCTCGCCTAGAACAGAATATAACGGTTACGAGAAGAAAATCAATTCGAGGCCTGTTTTCTTGCATTCTGAATCAAGGTTATCCACTTGTTTTCTCCATCAACCTTGATTCCAGCGACTTCACTCGGAGTCTTGCCGTCTAATGCTTCGTGCGGTCGTATGTAGTTATGGAAGATTTGCATACCCGAAAGGATAGCGGTATCGGGTTTCTCCAGAGTTCGCATGACTTTTTCTCTTTGTCGTAGTTCTCCATTCATGCGTTCCATCTGGTAACGGTACCTTCTCGTCAGCCCGACAGGGCTGTTACTTTTCGTCAGCTACGAGATTTTGTGGGTTTTGTCAATAGTTGACGAAGTTAGTATCCTAACGATTTAGGGATGAAAACGCACGCGTCACCCGCGAATCTCTTAGCTTCATCTGGTCTGATTCTGGCATGACTTGTGGGAAAATATCTCGCGAACCGTGAACGATTGTAAAGTGCCATGTATCTTCCCCTAATCTTTCGTAGTCGGCTATCGGATGAGGCGGAAAGTACTTGGTTTCTAACGTTATGCCGTTGATCTTCAGGCAAGCCCGTTGAGGTGAAATAAGCTTCGACATAATGAACGGCGACATAGAAGGCGACAGCCACAACCCAATCGGGATAAAGGCTTACTTGCTTTAGCACATCGTTGAGATGTTTTTCGTTATGCTTTGCCTTATCGACATGTGCTTGACAGTGCTGCCGCTGATAATCCGACATCAGAATCTGTATTGCTGAGACAACAGTTTACTTTTTATGACTTTCCGTAAATCTTCTGAGCATCGTCGGGCAGCATTTCGTCTTTGATCTCATCCGCAATAATCAGTGGGTCTAGACTTACGTTAGGGTTTTCAGCGAGAATTGTAGCGACCGTCTCGCCGACACTGACTTCGATCTTATAATCCCACTTCGGAATTACCGTCCACACGCACATGACAGGCGGGTTGTGTCCAGAAACGTAGATTTCGAGTATGTTCGGATTTGAGGCCCCAGCTGCTTGCAATCGCTCGCGCAGCTTATCCAGTTCCAATTTTCACACGCTTTTCGATTAACTATTTTGATTTTCAAAGTCGTTGTTGCACAATTAGGGAAGATAAGGGTTACTGTTGAATACTTCGCCGATTCTGACACTTAGTGGAAATACCCCTCCTTTGAGCCCACATTCTGTACTATGGTGGTATGGATCGTCTCGGTTGAAAAATCCGGTAACGTAACGTTCACGGTTGGTAGAGTAGGCTGTAACAAATCGGTTGGTTGAATCTGCGTTATCCTCTAGTCGTTATGCTCTATGACCTATGTTCGGTCTTCGAATCCGACCTTAGCCCACCATTTGACCTTTTGGTTTAGAACATGGTCAAGCGAATAGTGAGTAGGTAGGTATGAATCAATTATCCCAGAAGCACAGCGAAGTCAAGTAGTAGCTCCAAGATGCCAATCCCATAAAGAAATCCGACTGGGTTAGCGGACACGGTACCCAACCAGAACGAATACCAACCTGATAACCACGCTGGCTTCGGGGTCGTAGAGTGGATCAGGAGAAGGTCTAGTGTGATTCCAATACCTATCGATATATATCTACCAATGTCTTTATTGGGTGTATCTATAGATATTCAATGGTAGGTGGTTAGACTGTGATGGAGAAGATAATGGTTTCTCTTACTAAAGAAATGAAAGATGCACTCGAAGAACAACGCAAAAAGAGACTTCTTGACTCTATACCTGAAACTGTTAGAACCATACTGAGCGAGTACCTA
>Ga0181536_10005791_pt1 | contig 12571 bp, 9 predicted proteins | sample PEATcosm2014_Bin_41_FD_121105 | JGI IMG/M metagenome (GOLD analysis project Ga0181536, IMG submission 121105) | Peatland microbial communities from MTU Mesocosm Facility, Houghton, MI, USA - PEATcosm2014_Bin17_60_metaG | ecosystem: Environmental > Terrestrial > Soil > Wetlands > Peat | place...
CTGTCGACGCCGGATAAGCCCGACTTCCAGATTGTCGAGTACCGTTTGCGCGTAATTTTCCCTCAAGAACTAGTGCTGCTGCTCGACTGCGCCGGTTTTCGTCTAGAAACGCGATATGGCGAGTTCACCCGTGAGACTTTCACCTCAACCAGTCCACGCCAGGTTTGCATTTGCTCGTGGGGCGAAGAACGGGAAGCCTGACGAGGGAACGATCCGAGCGACTCCGGATGCACTCCCCTTTGAGCGATTCGCAATAGCCTTTTCGGGCGCTCTGCCGTCGGGCCTGCTTTGCGGAAGAACACCGCGCCTGCTAACGTTCGTTAGTATTTATTTCCCGGGCAGCCTACGCTTACACTCCAGATGGGCGCAATCGGGAATGACCGAACTTGGGCCGTCACGCCTCTTCGCCTTGACCCCGATAGGGTGTTGTTGCTCTCTGTTGCGGACTCGGTCGCTCATGGTAACGGGTTTATTGTTGCTGGCCGAGACGCCGGGACATCCATTTGACACACTACATGCGGGCCGGTTGCCACGCACATCAAAGACGAGACTTGGACGATGGTGGCGATATGCTCATCGGCATGACGGACCTCGAGAAGCCGGGTAGGGAAAAATCACTCTGGTCAATACCAAGACCTATGATGGCGGCACTGTTGATTTCGGCGGCCCTGTGCCTGGCACTCGCCTCACTCACCTATGGTACCAATGACGTGCTGTTCTTTCAGTCCTATGTGGCGAAAGCCGCGCACGATGGAACAGCCGCACTCTATCGGGATGGAGCAAGTCTCGTTGCCTATCATCCCGAATGGGTCGAGCCGATGGCACACCCGCCGGCAATGTTGACTCTCTGGAGAGCGGTTCAATATTTGGAGAATGTGTCTGGCATACCGTTCCGGTTCTGGTTTCGCCTCCTGACGATAATGGCGCACCTGGCATCCGCTGTGTTTGTTTGGCGGCTTGCAACCGCGAAGGCAGCGATCTATTACGTCCTCTGTCCGGCGGCAATTATGATCGCCGGTTTTCATGGCAATTCCGATCCGCTGCTTGTCGTTATGCTGCTGGCATCCGTCTACGCCGCTGAATGCCAGTGTCGTCCAGGGTTGTCCGGTGTTCTGTTTGGGATTGCGTGCTCCATCAAGCTGTGGCCGCTTTGTCTCGTGCTGGCATTCATGCTGGGCTTGAAGACCTGGCGTGACAGACTTCATTTTGGCGCCTTGGCCCTGGTCGTGGTTGCAACGACTGCTTTACCACACATTCTCGCTGACCCTCGGTTGATTATTTCCTGTGTGCTAGGTTATCGCAGCAATTCTGGCTTGTGGGGATTGTCACAATGGCCATCATACGTACGGATCGGCGTTCCGGTCACATTTAGCGTTATTGCGATCGCCGTTGTGTATCTCCGAAAACGTAATGCGAGTCTTACCTATATGGTCGGAAGTTCCATAATTCTGTTTTTGGTGTTGACGCCGGGTTTTGGGGTCCAATACCTCGCATGGATACTGCCCTTTTGTTTTCTTTTCGGCGGTCAGACCACAAATGCTGTGTACGTAGCTTCGAGTGTTTTCCTCGCCGTCATTTACACATATTGGAGTGGTGGTATCCCGTGGTATTTTGCCGATGCGTTGAGACAACACAACGGCTATGAGGTGGTTGTGTACTTTGCAGCGGTATGTTGGGTCACGCTGGCGGTTTCGGCTGTGAGAGCCGTGATTGGCCGCTTCCGGCACAGCACGGCCGGCTTAAGCAGATCCGGCCGCCTCTCCCCACACGCCTTAGGCTGATCGACGAATCGTGGTGGAACGGATGGTCTGGCTCTTGACGCTCACAATCCGCTACGCGCCGTACCTGATCGAGCTGGCGGCGATGCTGGTTATGGCGAGGGTGGCTTCTTCCCATCCGCTCGCGTGCGACCGCCGCTTCCGTGCCATTGAGCGTTCGTTCCGCAATCTGGCGCGCCGCCGGCGGCTGGCCGTGGTCATCGTTTTCTTAGCCGCCCTTGCGGGCCGCGCGGCGCTTCTGCCGGTGCTTCCCATCAGGCAGCCCGTCATCACGGACGAGTTCAGCTACCTGCTTACTGCTGATACCTTGGCCGCGGGCCGCCTGGCTAATCCCACTCATCCGATGTGGCCGCACTTGGAAAGCATGCACATCATCCAACACCCCACCTACGGGTCCATGCGGCCGGTCGCGCCAGGAATCTTTCTGGCGGCGGGGAAGGTGCTGGCAGGCAACCCTTGGATCGGCGTCTACATCAGCGCGGCAGCCATGTGCGCGTTGATCTGCTGGATGCTGCAAGGCTGGCTGCCGCCCGTCTGGGCCTTTCTCGGAGGCCTGCTGTCGATTCTGCGTCTCGGGCTGTTCGGCTACTGGATGAATAGCTATTGGGGCGGGGCAACCGCCGCTATCGGCGGGCTGCTCGTTTTAGGCGCGCTGCCGCGCATCCTGCGGAAACCTCGAATTCCCGAGGCCCTTCTGCTGGCCCTCGGAGCCGTCATCCTGGCCAATAGCCGCTTCTTCGAAGGTTTCGTACTATGCGTGCCGGTCGGCGGATACCTGGCCGTCTGGTTGCTGAAAAAGCGCGGGCGTGAGCTTTGGGCCGTCACCGCCCGTGTGGTGCTTCCCGCGTCGCTCGTCTTGCTGGTGGCGGCCGCGGCCATGGGCTATTGTAACTGGCGCGTGACCGGCAATCCGCTGCGCATGCCCTACCAGGCCAATCGCGATCAATACGCTTCTGCCGGCATCTTTCTTTGGGAGCGGCCGCTCCCCGCGCCGGTCTATCGCACCCAGGCCATGCGCGATTTCTACGTGGGGTGGGAGTTGACGCAGTTTATGGAGGCCAAGCACCCGATTGGTTTTGCCACCAATCTTCTCGGCAAGGCTGGGGCCTTCTGGATGTTCTTTCTCGGCCCGGCCTTCACGGTGCCGCTATTCTTCCTGCGGCCTACCCGAGACAGCCGCATACGGCCGCTACTCGTTATTGGCGCGCTTTCTCTCACCGGCTTGGCCCTCAACACCTGGTTCTATCCGCATTATGCTGCGCCCATCACGGGTGTGATCTACGCGGTGGTTCTGCAAGGCATGCGGCACATGCGAGCCGGATGCCGCCGCGGCTCGCCCGCCGGGCTTCTGTTGGCGCGCTCCATTCCCCTGGTCTGCCTCGGCATGGCGGCGCTGCGCGTCGTCGCCCAGCCGCTCAGCTTCTACATGCCGCCCGATTGGCCCATGACCTGGTACTACACCCAGCCCGGCAACACCGAGCGCGCGCGCATTCTGGATCGGCTCGCCCGCGAGCCTGGCCGCCAGTTGGCCATCGTGCGCTACGCGCCCACACACAACTTTTTTGAGGAGTGGGTCTACAACGACGCGTCCATCGACGATTCTCCCGTGGTTTGGGCACACGAGCTGGATGAGCCCTCCAACCGCGCCCTCATCCAATACTTTCGCGATCGCCGCGCATGGCTGGTGGAGGCCGACCGGCGGCCTGCCACGGTCGCGCCGTATCCGGTTCCGTAAGGATCAGTTTTTGGTGAGCCTCTCCAGGAGATCAATGACGAATCCAGCGTTCGCGCCGTTTGGAGATGCGATTGCGATTCTGAGGGTAGGAGATCGGAACCGCCGGACTTGTCACGTCAACGCCGGCTGGAACACGGCGCGGAGCTTGTCATCGTCCGCTCGCGTATTGCCGGACCGCTTGCCGGCCCGCGCGCATGCGCCGCTGGCCCGGGTGAGGTCGGCGATTTCTTCCTGACGTTCACCCGAGCCGTGCGGCGCGAGTTCAGTAACGCCCCCCGGCGATGGGACGCAAGGGCGTAGCGAAGGTGCGAGTGGGAGTTTCGGCGCGCTCGGCGGGCCGTTCGAGCACCAGAGAGCGCAGCCCGGGCATGGAGCTGGCGCCGACGCGCTGGCCTTTTTCGCCGACCGGAAGTTGCCCGGTGGTGAGGTTCTTGAGACCGAACAGAGCCAGTTCGAAGCGGTCTTTGACTCCCACCTTCTGGAAGAGCCGCGACAGGTAGACCTTCACGGTGCCTTCCGAGATCAGCAGGGTGGAGGCGATCTCCTTATTCTTAAGACCCTGCGAAAGCAGGCTGACGAGTTGCCCTTCGCGCTGCGTAAGGGCCACGCGGCGTGCGCACAGGAAACTGTCGGTGAGAGCCTTCTCGAACCACAGCTCGCCGGCCTGGACCTTCTGCAGGCACTTCACCTGGAGGTCGGTGGGCAGAGTTTTGCGGAGGATCCCGCGCACTCCCAGCCCCATGGCCTGGAAGGCCAGCTCGGTGGAAATGGTGTTCACCCAGAGCACGATCTTGCAGCTCATCATGGCGTGCTTCATTTCATTGAGCACGGCGAAGGTAATCTCGGGGGTGAGGTCCATCAGTACCAGTTCGGGGGAGCCCTGGGTCATTTGCTCGACTAGCGATGCGACGCTGCCGCAGGTTGGCAGCAGTTCGAAGCCGTCCACCTGGCGGAGGACAGACTCCAGTCCTTTGGCCAAGATCGGTTCATCACTATAAAGAAGAATTCGCGTCATATTCTCCACCTTTTCAGGCCAGCCGCGACCGCTTTTCCGGCCGCCGGAAACATCCATTAATTATTCCCGGAATTCGCCTGACCTTTTCTTATGTATTATCCAATTGTGTACTCCGATTGTCAATAACAATTTACATGATTTTATGAAAATTACTATCTATTTATAAGTCTATAAATAGTTTTGAAGAGATATTTCTTATATTCAAATATAAAATGTAATTCTTTTATTTTCAATATCTTGTCCGCTTTGTTGAATAGCTTCCGAGAGGCATGGAATTTAAATAAAATATTCGATAATTTACGGCCAATAACGCTATCGCATACGCCCTGGATAGTTACCTTTACCCCGCAAACTGGGTGGCGACGGGGAATTGGGAGGCTTCGGGAACGGGGTGAAAGGAGGGCAATATTTCTTGATAACCTTCGGCAACAGCGGGGTATAGCCCTTTTCCTATATTGATCGCGAGGGTCTTGGGCGCTAAATTCACCATGGCGTCCAAGGAAATGAAGAACATCAACCGGCGCGAGAGCCCGCGAATTGAAATTCAGCTCCGGTGTCACGTTACGTCGCCGGCGCTGTGGGTGCGAACCACGATGACGACGGAGAACGTCAGCCGCAGCGGGATTTTGGTCGCCTGGAACAGAGAAGGGCCGGAGGCGCCGGTGCCGGGCGTGGGCCAGATTGTGACGGTGGAGCTCGAGCTGCCGGCAAATCACGGATTCGGACAGAAATGCATTCACTGTCAGGGAACCGTGACGCGGGTGACGGGGGCGCCGGAAAGCCCGAACGTGGCGCTGCGCGTGAACTACATGGATTTCCGTTCCTTTCACGATCGCCTGCGGGCGGTTGAGGCGCTGATGCCGGTGGCGAGTTCCTGGATGGCGTGATTCTGCGATGGAAAACAGAGGCTCCCAATTCGCGATCAAGTGGCTGCCGTCACTGGCGGACTTCGCGTTCCTGACGCCCATCGTGCTGCTTTTCGGGCGTCTGCAAGGCGTGAAGACGCTGCTCGGCGATTGCGACACGGGATGGCACATTCGCACGGGCGAATGGATCGTCTCGAACCATCTGGTTCCGACGCACGACGTGTTTTCCTTCTCCAAGCCGGGTGGCGCGTGGTTCGCGTGGGAATGGCTTTCGGATGTGATCTTCGCCGGACTGAACGGCATGTGGGGACTGCGCGGCGTGGTGCTGCTGAGCATCCTGCTGCTGAGTGCGACGTTTACAGCGCTGTTCCTGGTGGCGCGGCGCAGGGCCAATCCGGTGACCGCCATCCTGGTGACGGCGGTGGCGGCGGTGGCCTCGTCGGTGCACTGGCTGGCGCGACCGCACTTGTTCACGATGCTGTTCGTGATTCTTTTCTACGCGGCGCTGGAGCGGGTGCGGGAAGGGCAGACGCGATGGGGGCGGTTGCCATACCTGGCGCTGCTGCCGGTGGCCATGATCCCGTGGACCAACCTGCACGGAGGGTTCTTCGTGGGGATCGCGCTGGTGGGGACATACGGCGCGGGCGAACTGGCGCAGATGGCGCTGACGGCCAACCCGGAAGCGCGCGGGCCGGCGTGGCAGCGGGCCAAACGATATTTCGGATGCGCCGGGGCGTGCCTGGCGGCGAGCCTCATCAACCCCTATACGTACCACCTGCACGTACACCTGTTCGAGTATCTGCGCGATCCGTACGCTCCGCAGCACATCATGGAGTTCTTCACGCTGAGCTTCCACCATCCGGCGGCGATCTTCTTCGAGACCATGCTGTTGCTGTCGGCGGTTTCGGTTTTCTGGTATGCGCGGCGGGGACGGTACACGGAATCGCTGCTGCTGCTGGGGCTCGGACACGTGGCTCTGGTGGCGGCGCGCAACATTCCGCTCTTCGTGCTGGTGGCGGCGCCGCCGGTGGCGGGCCTGGTGCAGGCGTGGCTGAACGGGTTGCCGGAGTTGGAATTGGCGCAGTGGGTGCGGCGGGCCGCGGCCAAGTACAACCAGATGGCGGCGCGCACGGCGGAAACGGACCAGATTCCGCGGTGGCACCTGGTGAGCGTGCTGGGCCTGGCGATGGTGGTGGCATTGTTGTTCGCGCCGGCGCCGCCCAAACGGTTTCGCGCGGAATTCGACCCGCAATCCTACCCGGCGAAGGCCATCGAAGCCTTGCGGCGGATGCCGCAGCCGCGGATCTTTACGGACGACCAGTGGGGCGACTACCTGATCTGGCGCCTCTACCCCTCGGACAAGGTATTTGTGGACGGCCGCAGCGATTTCTACGGCTCGGCCTTCGAAGAAAAATACACCGACGTTCTGAACGTGAAATACGACTGGGAGCGCATCCTCAGCGGGTTCGACGTCGACACGATTCTATTGCCCCCTGACGTGCCGCTGGCCGGCGCGCTGAAGGAATCGAGCCGCTGGCGGGTGGTGTACGACGACGGCGTGGCTCTGATTTTCCGGTCGAATCAAAAGACCGCGGGCAAAACGACATCCGTGGCCTACCAGGGCAGCGGAGCAGGCCGTGATCGCGAGGTCACGAAAACACAGGCACGTGATCAAGCGATCACAGAGAACAAAACAAAACTTAGGAGCGAACACAATGACGTTTTTGCGTAATCTCTGGAAGGACGAACAGGGGCAGGACCTCATCGAGTACACCCTGCTCATGGCGTTCGTAGCGCTGGCTTCGGCCGCTCTGTTTTTGGGCGCCGGCGGCAGCATTAAGAACATTTGGACGATCACCAATGCTCAGTTGGCGAACGCCGCCACCAACGCGAGCTAACACACCTGGATGGAGCAGGCCGGCATGCCCATGCCGGCCTGCTGCCGCCCGGACGGCAGGCAGTGTTGGCGCTGGCTGAAGGAAGATCGCCGCGCCGACTGGGAGTCCGCCCCGCAAGAGGGGTGGACTGCGGCACTGGTAGTGCGGAACGAGGAATGGCATGAATAAGAGATTTGTCGGTGTTCTGATATTTGCTTTCATGGTCGCCACGGCCGGAGGACTGATTACCTACAAGTCGCTCATGAGCCGGTCTCAAGCGGCCAAGGCCACGGCGCCGTCGGTACAGGTGGTGCTGGCTTCGAAGGATCTGGAGCTCGGGACCGTGCTGAAGGAAGGCGATTTGTACCTGGCGGACTGGTCGGGTGCATTGCCCGCCGGCGCCACCAACAAGCCGTCGGATCTTTACGGGCGCGGCGTCACCACGCCGATCTACGCCAAAGAGCCGGTGATCGAATCGCGGCTGGCTCCCAAGGGCGCCGGCGGCGGCCTGGCGGCGATGATCCCCAAAGGCATGCGCGCGTTCACCATTCCGGTGAACGAGGTAGTGGGCGTGGCGGGGTTCGTCACCGCGGGACAGCACGTAGACCTGCTGATCTCCGGGACCAGCCCGGGCGGGAGCGGCAGCCAGGGCACGTTGAGCCGGACGCTGCTGCAGAACCTCGAAATTCTCTCGGCAGGACAAGATTTCAAGAAGGATCCGGAAGGCAAGCCGATGGCAGTGCAGGTGGTGAACGTGCTGGTGACGCCGGAACAGGCGGAGGTGCTGAGCCTGGCGACGGGCCAGACAAGCATCCGCATGGTGCTGCGCAATCCGCTGGACCACGATGTGGCCAAAACGCCGGGTACCAACCTGGCCGCTATGTGGGGCAACGCCGGGAAGGGGCTGAAGCCGACGGCGCTGGACACCGATGAGCCGCCAGCCCAGAAGCCGCGCCGGGCGCCCGCGCCGAAGCCGGTGGCCCTGGTGGCGCCACCACCCCCTGTGAAGAAGGAAGTGCCCTTCAACATGGAAATCATTTCGGGAACCAGCAAGACAGAAGTCAAGTTCGATAAGAGCGGGGAGGGTAAATAGGTGTTCACAACGGGTCAAGTAGTTCGAATCGCGCTGGCGGCGAGCGCATGCGTGCTGGCGGGGCCCGTGCGCGCCGACGATCCCATCACCCCGGCCCAAGCGGCGGCGGCGCAACCAGAAGGTGTGTCGAAGGCGGCCGCACCGGGTGTAATCGGCAGGCTGACGGTGACGGTCGGGAAGTCGCTGACCATCGACAGCCCGCTGGCAATCAAGCGGCTCTCGACGGCCAACGGCCTCCTGGTGGAAGCCGTGGCGATCGGGCCGAAAGAAGTGTTGATCAACGGCAAGCTGCCGGGCGAGACGTCGCTGATTATCTGGCAGGACAACGATACGCGGCTGATCTACGACCTCACGGTGCGGATGAGCCCGTCGCGGCTGAACGCCGTGCGGGAACAAATCGCGCGGGACTTTCCGGACGCCGACATCAACGTGACGTTCGACAACGATACGGCATTCGTGCGGGGCACGGTGCGGGATGTGGTTTCGTCGGACCGCATCATGGCCATTGTCGGCACGCTGGGCAAGGCGGTCAACCTGCTGCGGGTGGACGTGCCGCCGGTGGAATCGCAGATTCTGCTGAAGGTGCGGTTCGCCGACGTTGACCGGAGCGCGACTCTGAACCTGAGCGCGAATTTCCTGACGGGGGCGTTCAACCAGACCACGGGGGTGGGCCCGGCCGGCGCTGGTCTCCTGGGGACGGACCCGGGGACGGCAGGCACGTTGGGCTCGCTGGTGACCATTTTTGCGATGCGAAAGGACATTAACCTGCAGGCGGCCATCACGGCGCTGGAAGGCAAGAACCTGCTGGAAATTCTGGCCGAACCGAACCTGGTGACCATCAACAACAAGGCGGCGAGCTTCTTGGCGGGCGGCGAGTTTCCCTATCCCATGATCCAGCCCGGTTCGTCGGGCGGCGGATCGGCGGTGACCATCACGTTCAAGGAATACGGCATCCGGCTGAATTTCCTGCCGACCATCACGCCGCGGGGCACCATCCGGTTGCACATCCAGCCGGAAGTCAGCTCGCTCGATTACACCAATGCGGTGACGCTGCAAGGCTTCACCATTCCGGGCACGTCGGTGCGGCGCGTGGAGACGGAACTCGAACTGGAGAGCGGGCAGAGTTTTGTGATCGCGGGACTGCTGGACAAGCAGACCACCGATTCCTTTTCGAAAATACCGGGCTTGGGAAGCATCCCGATCCTGGGAAAGCTGTTCCAGACCAAGTCGGTGACTAAGAACAATTCAGAGTTGATGGTGATCATCACGCCGGAGCTGGTAAGGCCGATTCCGGCGCAGGCGGTGCTTCCGGAGTTGAAAGCGCCGAAACCGTTCATGGAGGACAACACGGGCGGGTTCATGGGGCATCCGGGAATGGATAAGACCGGACCCGTGCCGGTGCATCCGCCGAATCCGACCATGCCGGTGGAACAGTTGATCCAGATCCTGCCGAGGCAGGGGCAAGCCGCTCCGACCCCCACGCAGACTCAGCCGGCGACGCCTCCAGCCCCGGGCGGCGGAACGGGCACGGGTGGCGGAACAGATAATTCAGGGCAGCCGCCGGCGACTCCTCCGGCTACTCCTCCGCCGGGCGGCGGAGGTGGCGGAGGGGCTGCCGGTGGTGGCGCCCCGCAAGACTTGGGAGCGGTATAAGCCAAGGTTACCGATATGAGTAAGTCCGCTTTCATCTGTACGACACAAGATGGCGCTCTGCACACGCCGAGGGCCGCGGCATGAGTTATCCGTTCGGGGTGAAAAGAACGATCCTGTACGGCGCGGTTTTGTTACTGGTAGCCATCTATTTCCTACAGGTGGCTACTCCCCTGCGTCTTCACCCCGATACGGTTGTGTTGCTTTCGGTTGCAGAGACTGCGGCGCATGGAGGCGGGTATCTCTATCATGGGCAACCCACGGTCTTTCCCCCCGGGTACCCAATGTTGCTGGCATTTCTGATCAGAGCAAATCTGGCTCATCTCTGGGTGATTGTCGGCCTCAATGTCGTGTTCGTGGCGATCGGCTTGTCGGCAGTCTGCTATATCTTTCGATTGGATAAATTCAGCGAAGCTGCTCTGCTGGGCGTCTGTATTCTATCGCTCCTGTCGTTTGTCTTCATCAAGTACTCGGCGATTCCATTGACCGACCCGATCTTCTTCGGCGTTTCCATGTGTTGCCTTGCCTTGATGCGGAAGCAGGCGGCAGAGTTCAGCTGGCGCAGACTCATGGGCAGCGCAATTTTGGTTATCACATCGATATGCATCCGCCGAATCGGCATTGCGCTAATCCCGGCATTCCTGTATATGCTGCTCTCCCATCCCGTCGCGCGCCATTTTATGCGGCTCTCCGCCAGGATGAAAGCGGCCATCATTCCGATTGCCGCCGCGGCCGGCGGCGTCTTGATTTGGGTAATCGCTTCCACTTTGACACTGGCGGATTTCAGGTCGGTTCTCGCGGGTCGCACCTTGATCGACTCGGTACATATGGTTCTGGCGTTTCGTTTGAAAGAACTCGGCGAGACTGCAGTCAACCTGCCATTCTATGCAGTGCCATTGGCTCTGCGGGGGATACTTCCCATGGTTGGAACCTTGGCGCTGGCGCTGGTTTTTGCCGGTGTCTGGTGGCGCAAGCCGTTCGGCATAGTCGAAACATATTTCATCAGCTACGTGGCAATTATTCTGATGTGGCCGTTCTATGACCCCAGGTTCTGGTTGCCGGTGATTCCGTTCCTTATCGTATATGCCGGGCTGGCCCTGAGAAAACTGATCCAACGCAAGCTGGTCATGCAAATTGTCGAATGCTACGTCATGTTGGTCGCGCTGATAGGTCTGCTCACAATCCACTCCTTTACTGCGTTAAGCTTCGCCGGCGCGAAATTCGGAGATGCTTGCACCGGACAATACCATTCGACATATTGCGCCGTATGGCGCTGCCAGGATTTGGATTCCAGCAAAATCGACGCGGACGCGCTGCACTTGCTCCGTTACTATCAGCGGAACTCGGGGCCGGAATGACGACACAAGAAGAATGGAAAACGGAGGCTGCGGGGGAAAGCCACATGCCTTTGGCAAAAGTAACCTACGTACCGAGTCGCGCTATGGGAGGAGGCAACGGCGAGTGAGCTGCTCGCCCGGAAACCCATCATGTACCCGCTGACCATAGGAATGGCGATTGAGAATCGGGAGTTGTGGGAGCAGGCGCAGGCCAGCCTGACCACGCTGCCATTCCGGATCATCGTCGAGCATCAGGACCTGGGCGACGTAGGCAACTTCATCGACCGGCTGGAACGCATGCGGCCGGACGTGGTGCTGATCGATATCAGCGGCTGGAGAGAGCCGCTGGAGGGGCTGGTAGCGTCGATTCGCGGCGCCATCGGCGACCCCATGATCATTGCGTTGAACACCGTGGCGGATTCGGACTCGATTCTGTCGTCGATGCGCGCGGGGATCAACGAATACCTGTATCCGCCGTTGCAGGAAAGCCTGCGCAAGGCGCTCGAAAAGCGATCGGCGGAACGCAGCCGGCGGAGCGTGGCGGGCGCCAAGGCGGGCGGCAAGAGTTTTGCGTTCCTATCGGCCAAGGGCGGATGCGGGGCGACCACCCTGGTGACCCACGTGGCCGCGGAACTGGGGCGGCTCAACCAGAAAGTATTGCTGGCGGACCTGGACCTGGATTCCGGCATGGTCGGATTCATCACCAAGACCAAATCGGTGTATTCGATTCTGGATGCGGTGAACAATCTGCACCGGCTGGACATCCACTACTGGAAGGCGCTGGTGTCGAACGGGATTCCGGGAGTGGAGATTGTGCCCGCGCCTTTGGCGATGGCGTCCAAGGTGCAGATCAAAGACGAGCAGATCCGCAACATCCTGGCGTTCGTGCGGCCGCACTACGACTGGACGCTGGTGGACCTGGGGCGCAGTTTGAGCCGCATGGCGATGGCGGCGCTGGAAGAGATCGACGAGGCGTGTCTGGTCACCACGCTGGAAGTACCGGCGCTGCACCAATCCAAACAGATTGTGCAGACGCTGCTCGACAGTGGATACGGCAAGAACCGCATCAAGCTGATCCTGAACCGTTCCCCCAAGCGGTTGGACATCACGCCGGGCGAGTTGGAGAAGATGCTCGGGCTGCCGATTTTTTGCATGGTGCCCAACGACTATACGGAGTTGTACGAGACCTATGCGGAGGGACGGATGTTAAACCGCAATTC
>Ga0181536_10005793_pt1 | contig 12568 bp, 10 predicted proteins | sample PEATcosm2014_Bin_41_FD_121105 | JGI IMG/M metagenome (GOLD analysis project Ga0181536, IMG submission 121105) | Peatland microbial communities from MTU Mesocosm Facility, Houghton, MI, USA - PEATcosm2014_Bin17_60_metaG | ecosystem: Environmental > Terrestrial > Soil > Wetlands > Peat | place...
CGAATTTCCACTTCCAAACCCCTCGGCACGCGGTTGCGGCAGCGCACCGTGCCCTTACAGGCTTCCACGCAATTATTGACGATCGAGAGACCGAGGCCTACGCCTCCGGACGCCCGGTTCCGCGACGTTTCCACGCGGTAGAACGGCGTGAAAACGCGGTCGACTTCTTCTTCCGGAAGTCCCGGTCCGTGGTCGGCCACGGTGATGGCGATTTCGCCGGCGTCCCGTCTTGCCGTCACGACAACCGGTCCCGCCTGCCCCGCGTATCGCATAGCATTCCGCAACAAATTTGCGATTGCCCGCGACAAAGATTCCGGATCGGCCATTGCCATCAGGCCATCTTCGACCGCAACCTCGACCTCCGCATTCTCCCGCGCCACGGCTTGGCTGACAATTTGAGCCACATTCACGCCGACAAGAGCCCGCGCATTCTGCTGCATCCCGGCTTTCGAAAAAGACAAGAGCTCAGCTACCAGGCTCGACATCTGCCGTACTTCATCCTGCAGGTCGTCGACCGTTCCCGGCTCCGTGCGATGCTCCAGGATTCCCAGCGCAAATTGAATTCGTGCGATCGGCGCGCAGAGCTCATGCGCGATATCGCCGAGGAATCGCTTCTGCCCGTAGACAAAACCCGAGAGCCGCGATGCCATCCGATTGATGCCCGCCGCCAGAGCTCCCAACTCGTCGGCGCGATCCTCCGGGAGCTGGTGATCGAAACGTCCCTCGGCGATCTGCTCGGTGACTTTGCTCATCTGCGTGACAGCCCTGGTGAGTCCGCGAATGAACGGCAGCCAGCACAGCACGAATACCAGCACGATAGCGCCTGAGATGGCCAGCCACGGCTTGTAGTCGAAGAACAGTGGGGTTCCCAGAAAAGAAGGCGCACTCATGAGCAGGGTGCCGGGTCTCTGTTCCTCCCGACCAGCCTCCCGGATCGGAATGCGCGCGCCCACCCAGTAAGCCGTGGGGTCGCGGGTCGACACCTCGAACAGCGGCGGGCCGTTCCCGGGTCCGCGCCCGGGCGGAGGACGTTCGAAATCTTCGCCTCTGCCCTCGCGGCGCGGCGGAGGAGGAGGTTCCCGGCGCGCCGGCGGCTTGCGAATTTCGTCCATCACGGCGGAGGGCAAATCGACCGGAGGCCCTCCGATCTGCGTTGCGGGGCTCTCAAACAGATAAAATTCAACCCCGTACATCCCTTTGTACCGCCGCAGGAGTTCATCGCGCGATTGCGCCGGAGTCTCTTCCAGATCGAGGGTCAGTTGCCGCGCCAGCGACACCACGCGATCCTGCGCGCCGAACAGGAACGAATTGAACTCCAGATGAAGCTGGAATCGCGCGAACACGAGAAACACCAGCGCCAGCAGGGCGAGATTCCCGGCAGCCAACAGGAAAATCTTTGTCGAAAGACCCAATCGGCGCTTCATGGCTTGAGCATCATGTAGCCGACGCCCCGGATGGTCTGAATGTAATGCGGCGTTTTCGGATCGTCGCCGAGCTTCCTGCGAATCGACGAGATGTGAACGTCGATGGATCGATCGAAGGCCTCGAAATCCCGTTCCGCCACTTCGAGGAGCAGACGCTCGCGCGTTTTGACGCGTCCGCACGCGCGCGCCAAAGAGAGCAACAGATCGAATTCCACCGCAGTCAGGGCGAGCGGCTGCATTCCAATCGATGCCACGCGGGTCTCGGGGTCCACGCGAAGCTCTCCCACCACAACAGCGGGCTGTTGGGCGTCACCCTTCTGCAGCGCCGTGATGCGCGAGCGCCGGATCACCGCGCGCAGCCGGGCGAGAAGTTCGCGCGTGGAGAATGTCTTCGGCAGGTAATCGTCGGCGCCGATCTCAAGGCCGACGATACGGTCCGCTTCATCCCCCAATCCCGTCAGCATGAGAACGGGCACGTTGGACTTCGCGCGCAGCCTCTTCAGAACTTCAAAACCATCGAGGCCCGGAAGCATCACGTCCAGAATGACGGCGTCGTACGCGACGGCGAGCGCCAGTTCGAGCCCGTCCGGACCTGTGTGCGCGCTCGATACCTGATACCCCAGCGGTTCGAGATAGTCCCGCACCAGCCGGCACAGCTTGACATCGTCGTCGACGAGAAGCAGGTGCGTGTTGAGGCTGGCCGCGGGAGTGCTCGATAGCATCGTTACAAACAAGTAATAGCTGATTTTCACGCACGTTTGCAGGGATTTACCGTAGCTTTACAGTTTTCCCGTCCGGCGCCAACAGTTCGCTTACACAGCGCGCATCTACTGAGTACATGGTTGACAAAATTCTGGTTGCCGTATTACTCGCCGCGCCAATGATATTCGCGCAGACCGATCCCGGTCCGCGCCCCGTACCTCCCAACGCAAGCCGGCCCCTGCCCGGCCTGAGCCCTGCCGAAATGGCTTACTTCAATGAGGGATTGACCCGGTTCACCGAGGTGGTTTCGGTGACGGGTACTCAGCCCGGGGCAACTGGAACCGGCCTTGGACCGCGCTTCAATCTGAACAGTTGCGCGGGCTGCCACACATTCCCGGGGCCGGGCGGAAGCAGTCCGCCGGTGAATCCCCAGATCGCCGTGGCCACCAGCTATGGCGCGACCAACACGGTTCCCGCGTTTATCAATCAGAACGGGCCCATCCGGGTGGTTCGTTTCGTGCGCAATCCGGATGGCTCGCTCGATGGGGGCGTGCACGATCTCTTCGTGATCACCGGCCGGGCGGACGCGGCGGGATGCCAAATCGCGCAGCCGGATTTCGCCACCGCCGTGGCGCAGAACAACACCGGATTCCGCATTCCGACGCCGTTGTTCGGGGCTGGATTGATGGAAGCCATAACCGACTCGGCCATTCTGGCGAACAAGCTCGCAAATGCCCAGGCGAAGGCGGCGCTCGGCATTCAGGGCCAGGAGAACCGCAGTGCCAACGACGGGACCATCACACGCTTCGGCTGGAAGGCGCAGAACAAGTCGCTCATGATCTTCGGGGGCGAGGCGTACAACGTCGAGCAAGGAGTAACGAATGAGCTTTTCCCGACGGAGCGCGATGAGACCCCCGGATGCGGATTTAACCAGACGCCGGAAGATCGCACCGACTACACCGCAAGCTCGATCCTTCACGGCATTAGTGACGTGACCGGTTTTGCGGCGTTCATGCGCCTTCTCGCCCCGCCGCAGCCCGCCCCTCCCGGTAATCCGTCGGTCGCCAATGGCCAGCAGGCATTCACCCAGGTGGGCTGCGCGCTCTGCCATACTCCGGTCCTCAACACGGGCAACGCATTTGAGGCGGCATTGCGGAATCAGCAGGTACATCTGTTTTCCGACCTGCTGCTGCATCACATGGGCGAGGGGCTGGCCGACGGAATCGAGCAGGGAAATGCGAGTGGCGATGAGTTTCGTACAGCCCCGCTGTGGGGTCTCGGGCAGAGGCTCTTCTTCCTCCACGATGGCAGGACTTCCGATCTGGCGCAGGCGATACAAGCTCATGCCGGCCAGAACTCGGAAGCCAACGGGGTGGTGTCCGGGTTCAATGCGCTGCCTTCGTCGACAAAGCAGGATATCGTCAATTTCCTGCGGTCGCTGTAGATTTGCTCAGCAGCCTCTGGACTTCGGCGTAAGGCACCGCCTCGGTCGCCAGAGGCGTCAGGGTTCCTTCGTCCCGGATCCGGCGCGCGAAGCGCTGCAATGCCCCAAGCGTTACGCGCTGGGTTCCCGACCCGAGACTGACGCGCTTCACACCGAGGCGCTTCAGCTCGGGAATCGAGGGTGTGCCGATGGTCGCGAGGATGTTTAACGGCCCTTTCACCGCGCTCACGAGCCGCCGGATTGTTTCGGCGTCGGCAACTCCCGGCGCGAACAGGCAATCCGCGCCGGCTTCGTGAAAGGCGTTCAATCGCTCAACGGCGCGGTCGAAACGCGTGGCTTCGTCGCCGTCCTTCGCCAGAAAAATGTCGGTTCGTGCGTTGAGAACGAGCGGGATCGCCGCCTTCACGGCGCGGATAGCTGCCAACTGTTTCTCCAGCGGCACGAGTTCGTGATCGACCATGTCCTCAAGGTTCATGCCTACCGCACCGGCGGCGAAGACCTCCAGCGCGGTACCGGCGGGATCGCCATAACCCGCCTCAACATCGGCTGTGAGCGGAACGCTGACCGCCGCGGCCATCCGCGCCACCATGAACATCATCTCTTTGCGTGGAATGCGCTGGCCATCGGGATAGCCGAGGACGGCCGCAACACCCGCGCTGCCGGTGGCGGCGGCGGGAAACCCTTCCGCCTCCACGATCCGCGCGCTGATGGCGTCCCATGCGTTCGGCAGGACGAGAATTTCGGGACCGGAATGCAGCTTTCTGAACAGTTCCGCTTTCGATTTTTGATCCATACCGAAGATTTTACGGAACCGTGACCGTGAGCGAGCGGCACTCATGCCCGTTTGGCTTCGAGCTCGGCCCATCTTGCGTAGAGCCGGTCGACTTCTTCCTGTGCCACCTCAATCTCATCGGCGGCCTGGATGAGCCGGGCGGGATCGGATACCACATCGGGCCGCTCCAGCTGCCGTCGCTTCTCTTCGAGCACTTCCTCCGCCCGCGATACCTTGTCTTCTATCTGCTCCCATTCTCGGGTTTCGAGATAAGTCAGCCTCTTCCGCGGCGTTGACGAAAGCTCCCGTGTATCGCGGGAAGCCGTCTTCGGCGGAGCCTTCCTTGAAGCGTTCGCCTGCTCCCACTGCGAGAGTTCGGCGAAAAATTCCACTCCACCCGCGCCATCCATCGCGAGTATCGCCTTCGAAAGGCGATCCAGCAGAAAGCGATCGTGCGTCACCAGAACGATCGCGCCGGGGAAGTCCAGAAGATTGCTTTCGAGCACTTCGAGCGTAGGGATATCCAGATCGTTCGTGGGCTCGTCGAGCAACAGGATATCGGCCGGCTGCAGCATCAGCCTGGCGATATGGACACGCGCCCGCTCTCCGCCCGACAGGCGGTTGAGCGGCAGTTCGAGCTGGTCCTGCCTGAACAAGAAGCGCGCCGCCCATCCCGCAACATGCTGCGGACGTTCGCGGAAAATGACGGTATCGCTTTCCGGCGCAAGAGCTCGCCGCAGCGGCTGATCCAGATCCAGCTTGTCGCGATTCTGATCGAACCAGGCCACTCGAAGCCCCTCGGCTCGCCGCACTTCCCCCGTATCCGGCTCAATTTCGCCAGCCAGTATTCGCAACAGCGTCGACTTGCCGCTGCCGTTCGATCCGAGGACGCCGAGTTTGACTCCGGGCCCCAGCGCAAACGTCAATTCTTCGAAAAGCAAACGCCCGCCCATGCTCTTCGATATGTCTTCGCAGGCAAGAAGACGCTTCGTCATCCGGCCCGTAGCCGTGAAGTCGATGGCCGACGTTCCCTTCTTGTTCCGCGAGCTGACATCGGCGAGCTGATCCTGGAGATCGAACGCCCCCTGTATCCTCGATTTGGATTTCGACGTTCGCGCCTTCGCGCCGCGCCGCAGCCACTCGATCTCGCGCTGGACCAGATTCTCCAGCGCCTGCTGCTCCTTCGCCTGCGCACGCAGGAACTCCGACCGCTTCTCAAGGAACCTGCTGTAGTTACCGGGTGCGGCGAAAAGGCCCAGCGGGTAGGCGCGATTGATCTCGGCCACGCGGGTCGCGCAGTTTTCCAGAAAGTAGCGGTCGTGCGTCACGAAGACGGACGCAAAGGCCGCCGAACCGACCAGCTTTTCGAGCCACAGAATTCCCTCGACGTCCAGGTGGTTGGTCGGCTCGTCGAGTAACAGCACGTCCGGCTGTTCCGCCAGTGCAGCTGCGATGGCAAGCCGCTTCTTCCATCCGCCGGAGAGCGTTCCGGCTTTCGCTGCCGGGTCTTCAAAGCCGACGCGGCTGACGATTTTCGAAACTTCCAGGTCTTTTTCTTCGCCGGCGCGGGCAGACGAGGCTATCACGTCGCGCACCGTCGCTTCGGAATCGAAGCGCGGATCCTGTACCACCATCGCGAGGCGCACGCCTTTGCGGATCGATACAGTTCCGTCGTCGGGCGACATACCGCCGCCGAGAATCTGCAGAAAAGTCGACTTCCCCGCCCCGTTGGGCCCTATGATACCCAGCCGGTCTCCATCGTGCAGGCTGAGTGAGATGTCGGAAAATACCGTGCGCGATCCGAACGATTTCGAGATCGCATCGCAGGTCAGCAGTACGGACATTCAGACGTTGTTTAGAACAGGCAACAGCTCCGGACTTCCCACCGCGATTTCCTCTTCTGTCGCGGCCTCTTCAGTATCGAGATAGCGCGTGTCGAGAAGACGCCCGTGCTGGATGTTGCCCATCGCCGAGAGGATGTTTTCACGGAGGTGCGGGTGCTCGATTTCCCAATCGGCGATGGTCTCCCGAATACCGCGGCGCACAGTGCCGGTGCGAAGCGAACAGCCGCAGGGCACGACCGGAACACCTTTGCTCTCGACGTATCCCCGGGTGATCTCTTCCGTGACGTAAACGAGCGGACGGATCAGCCGGAAATCCCGCTCGCGCGAATACGTGACCGGCGGCAGCGAGCTGAGGCGTCCCGTGAACATGATATTGCGGAAGAGGGACTCGCAGAAATCGTCGGCGGTGTGTCCGAACGCGATCACATTAGCGCCCATGCCCCGCGCGATCTGATAAACGGCGCGGCGGCGAAAGCGGCTGCAAAGGTCGCAGCCGTGATCGGGCTGTTCCCTGATCAGTCGGATCGAGGGGTTGTCGGTATGATAAGTCCATTCGACGCCAAGGCCGCGGATGTATTCGCCGATGGGCCCGATGGGGCGCAGGAACTTGCCCTGTTCCACGGTAAACGCGCACACGGAGAAATCGATGGGCGCGCGTTTCTGCAGCAGCACCATAGATTCCAGCAGCGTAACGGAATCCTTGCCGCCCGAGACCGCGACGGCGATGCGGTCGCCATCGCGAATCATCTTGAAGCGGTGTACTGCTTCACCGACTTTTCGCAGCAGGTTTTTTTCGAGGTCCACTAAGAATAGATTAGCGCTGCGACGGGTCTGAACTAACTCTGGAAGCGTTCTTCGAGGTGTTTCAGGCGCGCGTCGATGACCTGCTCCATGCGAAACATTTCGCCGCGAAGCAAATCTCTGACATCGTCGATGTGACGGTTTGTATCTGCGAACCGGATATCGATCTGCGCAAAACGGACGTCTACCGTTCGTGCGAAATCGTTCAGACGCTGATTATTGATGAGTATGCCGACCAGCACGGCGATCGTGGGGAAAGCGGCTGTGGCAAGCGCCGTCACCGGTTGTTCTGAAGCAATCACTCGTTCACAAGCGTATCAGAGCTGCACCAGCGTCACTGATTCCGTGCCGCCGGTTCCGCTCTGCGACCGGAGAACTTCAAGCCATACGCACGTGAAAACCAAAATCGTCAATGCCGGGATGAAGATGCGTAACTCCTCACTATGTCCGAAGAAACACGTAATGCCTCCGATTACGCATCCGGCGGCAAAAAGCCTGGCCTGCGTTTCCCGCATGTATTCGCGGTTGATCCCGATCCACCAGAAAATGGGAGTCACCATCGCGAAGGCCAGCACTGGCCAACCGGAGGCAGTCGGGTGATGCAGGAAAGGCAGAACTTCTTCCCTCCACCACCAGGCCGGCGATATTACTCCCTGGCCGTTGCTGCCAAACGTTTCCCGGGAACCCAGTATTGCCACCCGAATAGCGATCGCACTGGCGTAAGCCGCGACGCACACCGACGCGGCATAGAACGACTCACGCCATTGGATCGAGCGCGTGCGGGAGACTCCGTAAAGCGCAAACCAGATAACTCCGGCGAAAACAGAAGACTCCCGGTTGAAGCTGGCCAGGATGGCGACGGCCAATAAGGCCCCGCGCCTGCGTTCCAGCGCCAGCAGTATAAAAAGACATGTAAAGACTCCGTCGAAGTAATCCGACGTGATTTCCCACCCGTGGTTGAAGGTGAAAATATAGACATACGCAAGCAGCCCGGCGCCCGCCATGGCGGTCCTGAAATCCGGCCGGATCGCGCGCCTGACAACCAGCAGAAATGCAAGAAACAGCGCCAGCGCGCTTAAAAGCCGGGCGAGCAGGTAACTCTGGGTGTCCCGGAGAATACCCAGCCGGGCAACCATCCAAAACAACGCGGGGAAGAGCACGCGATTATAGAACTGAGGAATAATCGTTGGTTCCCCGTCGATCAATGTAGGCTGCCCGGCAAGTAACCGGTGTTGGCTCTCGACTGTCTCCGCCTGGTGGGAAAAACGGCTGCTGAGATTGTTGGAAACGAAGTTGGTAAAAACAGCCAGCGACAAAGCGAGCAGGATACACGGAACCAGAGGGTAGGTTTTATTCATTGCCGCTACGCAGAACAGGCCGGGGCCAAGACAAGTATAGTATTGCTCCGATCCGCCGTAACGTCGGGTACTTTACCAGATGAATTCCTTCGCGCTGTCCCGCTTGTCGTATCCATCCAGAACATGCACCACGCGGATCTTCTTCATGGTGACCGGCGACAGCTGCCCGATCGGCAGATAAACAATGGTCCGCCCAAATCGCGCCGCGATGTTTCTGAAGATCGACCGCGGCGGTTTCGCCGCCACATACACGACATACTTCTGGATCGAGTAATCGAGCCCTGCGAGCAGTAATCGCTCCGCCTTCGTTTCCGCGAAGTCGTAGTCCGGATCGGCCCAGACGTCGTACATTCTCCTTGCCGGCAGGCTCATCAGGAATCCGCCGTACTCCGCGCGTCCGATCCCCGGCCCGATCAGACGATCGAAAGGGAACGTCGAGTAAAACGCCATGTCGGATTCATTCTGGTTCTCGCCCAGCCAGGTGGTCATGTAGTTGTACCGGCCGGCGTTTTCTCCGCCGGGAGTGACGTCTTCGTCGAAAATCACCACCACCGAGCCCACGTCGCCGTAAATCTTCCGGATATTCCTGACGAAGATTTTCCCCACGTGCCAGTTGCGAATGGTTTCGCGAAGATCGATCCCGTCGAGAAGCGACGCCGTGAAGGGCTCAACGGTCGCCCGCTCTTCCGACAGAACGCTTTTCCCTTTCTTCTTCAGAAAACGCCCGAAATTTTCGATCACCATGTCCTCGGGCGGATAGGAGCAGATGCTTGCGCCGTTCAACTCGCTCGCCCACTCGCCGGGAAACGCCTCCTTTTTGCGCGGTTTCAACCCCAGATTCCCGAGACGGCGCTTGGTGCTCGGCAGCCTGCGCCGCAACCGGATGCGCTTCGTATTCAACCAGACTTCTTCTCCCGAAATCGTAACGGTCTCGATATCGGTGGAAGTCTGCTGGTGCGAGTAGCGGGATGCCGTCTCCCAGACGTCCCACGCATAGTTCTCATCCACAATCGACCGCGCGGCGATCGTCAGATCGAAAAGCGTCGCGGTCAGTTCGCGGTTCGCCAGCGCGAGGTTGCGGCTGTAGCGCGCCAGAAGTCTGCGCTGCCAGCGGTGCATTTTTTCCCCGGTGTTCAGCACGTAGGCGTGCTCGGCCTCGCGGAACAACGCCATTTGCACGCGGGGCCGATCCACCATGCCGGGGTCGCGCATCTCGACACGGAACATCTCGTAACGCTCCTGCAGGAACGGATATTCGGCTGTGATCTCGCCCAGGCATTCCGGATGCGCATTGACCAGTTGCAGATCCTCGCGGCGGCGGCGCGCGGGCTCCGGCTGCGGCTTCTCCATCGCGTCGAGCACGGGATCCACGAGGTTCAGCGAAAGCACCACCAGCACGCGCGCCAGCGGATCGGCGCCCTGGAGTTTCCAAGCAATCCCGCCGGCAAAGCGCTCCAGCTCGGCCGTGCGTTGCTGCGGGTAGACCCGGTACGCTTCGACATACCGACTCAGCGGAATCGATGTCAGGGCATAGGAATCGGGATAGCTGTCGGGTAAATGCGGCCGCTCGCTGCTGTCCGGATCCGCGAATACCACCTCCGCGCCAATTTCCTGGGCGCTGCGAATCGCTTCCACGAACGGGTCGGAGGGCTCCACCGGCACAAAGACCGCCGCCTGCTCCGATTCGTCGTTGACTTCGCTGCGGCGCGAGCGGGCTATAGGATCGTTGTAGAAGATTACCGAGATTTGCGGCAGCCGCTGAATCGCTTCGAGGTACGCTGCATCGAGCGTTTCGGGCAACTCGACCGCGACCACGGCCGGCCGCTCGGCCAGTATCCGCCGCCGGACTTCTATCGAGAATTCGAGTCGACCCGGGACCACCGGCAGGTAGGAGAAGCGCCCGCGTTCGAGGCTTGACCAATCCTGAGAATGCGGGTCCGGCGGCGCTGCTTCAGGTTGGGACCCGGTCTCGCCGGACATATCGCCGTGCCTCCTCACCCAGCGTCTCGAGAAGCGCCGTTTCGAGCGCTTGTTTTTCATGCTCCCTGCCGGTCGCGAGGCTCTTCAATTTGATCGCATACCGCGCGATATTGATGCCGTCGCGAACGCTGTACCGCTCGTCGGCCGCGTGCGCCTGCTGCAGAAAATCCGTCACGTACTGCAGGATACGATCCTCCGCGAACGGAATGTTCTCCTTCAGAATCTGATATTCCTCGTCCTTCTCCGGAAAATCGATTAGAATCTGCGGCTGCAGACGCGAATGGATGTACTCCGGCAGCTCGAACGTGGACGAATCGTCGTTCATCGTCGTTACAAGGCGGAAATTCGGGTGCGCCTTGATTTTGATGCCGGCGACGATACTCTCGACGTATCGCCGATTGTCGAGCAGCGGCGCCAGACTGGCCCAACTCTTCTCGCTCATGCGATTGCCTTCATCCAGAATCACGATCCCGCCCAAAATCATGGCGCTCACCAGCGCCGAAGCCACATAGCGCAAACGGCCCTCGCCCTCGATTACCGGCGTGATCAGCAGATCCTCCGGACGCGTATCGAGCGTCGCCTGCATGATGAACACGTCGCGGCCCATCCGCTTGGCCGCGGCATATGCCAGCGTCGTTTTCCCGACGCCCGGTTTGCCGATGAGCCGTGGATTCATCGGCACATCGTGCTCGGTCACGACCATCCAGGCGGCCAGCAAATGCCGCATCAACTCTTCCTGGCCCACCCAGCGGACGGGCAATTCGTCGGGATGGGCGAGGTGAAGGGTTACTCCTTCGATCTCGACTGTCATGGATTACTCAATTGTAGCGGCCCAACAGGCGATGAGGACAACCCGGGGTTCTGCTAAAATACTGGAAACGTCGTCAAGCACCGCGCAACTCCCGTCTTTTCGCCCCCGACAAGGGCGCTTAGTCTATGGATTTTGACCAGCTCCATACGTTTCTCGAGATCGTCCGCCTGAAGAGCTTCTCCAAGGCTGCGCAGACCTGTTACCGCACGCAACCAGCCATCAGCGCCCAGATCCGCCAGCTCGAGCACGAACTGAAAGCCGAACTGTTCGAGCGCTTCGGCAGCCGTATTTCGCTGACTACGGCGGGAAAGATATTCGCGGAATTCGCCGAGAGGATGCTCGACGTTCGCCGGCAGGCGCAGAATTCTCTGAATGAGCTCGAAACCTCGCCCCGCGGGGAGCTCGTCATCGCGGCCAATGAAGCCACCTGCATCTACGTGCTGCCCAAGGTCTTCGCCGAATACAAAACCCAGTTTCCCGGCGTGCAGTTGCAGGTGAACCGCTCTTACGGAAGCCGGGTGGTGGAAGCCGTGATGGAGAATGTGGCCGATTTCGGCCTTACGCAACTTCCGGTTCTCGAGAAGCGCGTCCAGATCGTCGAAATGCATCGGGACGAGGTCCGCGCGGTGGTTCCGGCCGATCACCCGCTCGCCAGGATGGAGAAGGTCCGCTGCGAAGACGTGGTTCCCTATCCCCTCCTGCTGCCTCAGACCGGAATGACGCGGAGCCGTCTGAACACCTGGTTTGAAAGCGTGGAAGACGAGCTTCAGGTCTCCATGGAACTGGACTCCTCCGAAACCATGAAGCGATTCGTGATGGCGGGCCTTGGCATTACCTTCCTTGCGGCTTCCAATTGCCAGGAAGAAGTGGAGGCGGGAGCTCTCAAGTCCATTCCGCTGGGCCCGGAGCCGATGATCCGCAAGCTCGGCTTGATTTATCGCAAGGACAAAGCGCTTCCCAAGGCGGCGCTTGGATTTATTCAGGTGATCCTCGGCCAGTTCGGCGAGCCGCGCGGCGTGACCGCGTAGCGGAGAGTGAGCGCATGACCTGCCCCAGATGTCGTTCCGAGTTCGACAATATGCATGGCGTCTGCCCCGCATGCGGAGTCCGTCTTCTGCGCAACGTCTCCGGCGTGATGAAGACTTCCGCCGTAATGATTGCCGCGCGGGGCGAGCGCGGATTCTATCATTCCGTGCAGGACGTCCCTGAGCCTCTTCGAACGCGGTTGATCGAAACCACCACCAGCCCCAATTCCGGAATTATCGTAATCGCCGACCGCGCCGGGAAAGAACAGCTCACGCAGGTGATGGCCCGCCGCGAGGCGCACGGTGAAGGAACTCAACAAGCCGGCACAGAGGACGCGCCGGCGGATTCGCCGGTCCTGCGCTCGATGGCCCGTCTGCCGTGGCTGGCCTGGGCCGGGTTTGTGGCG
>Ga0181536_10005795_pt1 | contig 12567 bp, 11 predicted proteins | sample PEATcosm2014_Bin_41_FD_121105 | JGI IMG/M metagenome (GOLD analysis project Ga0181536, IMG submission 121105) | Peatland microbial communities from MTU Mesocosm Facility, Houghton, MI, USA - PEATcosm2014_Bin17_60_metaG | ecosystem: Environmental > Terrestrial > Soil > Wetlands > Peat | place...
CCGCCATGATCCCGCGCCTGACATGGGCCAGCGTCCGAACCCCGCCCATGCCATACCGGCTACTCAAATTGGCTGAGGTTCATGCGTAATCAGGAAATGTTTTGCCACCGCCGCGTTCGAACCCAGCTTCTGAATGGTCCAGGCACGCGCCGTCGCGGCGTTGGTCATCGTCTCCAACGTGGTGAACGTTTTGGAGGAAATGATGAACAGCGTCTCCGCCGCGTCCAGGTCAAGCGTGGCCTCGTTGAAGTCCGCGCCATCGACATTGGCGACGAAGCGGAACGTCATCGAGCGGTCGCTGAACGGACGCAGCGCGCGATACGCCATCTCGGGTCCCAGGTAGGAACCGCCGATGCCGATATTCACCACGTTGCGGATGCGCCTGCCGGTATGGCCGGTGAATGTGCCGTCGCGCACGCGCGTGGCGAACGCCGCCATCGCGTCCCGCACCCTGTGGACGTCAGGCACCACATCGACGCCGTCGACCTCGATGCGGGTTCCGCGCGGCGCGCGCAGTGCCACATGCAGCACCGCGCGTTGTTCCGTCGTGTTGATCTTCTCGCCCGCGAACATCGCATCGCGCCGTTTCGCCACGCCGCGCTCCTCCGCCAGACCCAGCAGCAGCCGCAACGTCTCATCCGTGATGCGGTTCTTCGAGTAGTCGAGGAACAGGCCGGCCCCCTCGGCCGAAAAGCGTTCCGCGCGGCCAGGGTCGGCCGCGAACAGAGTGCGCAGATGCAGGTTCTTGATTCGCGCATGATGTGCCGTGAGGGCCTGCCAGGACGGTGAGGCGGTAAGCGCGGTCATCAGCATTCTCCCAGGTTCAGGCCAACACCTTGCTCTTGGAACCGATCGCCTCGAGCAGTTCGTTCCACGACTTTACAAAACCTTTGGCGCCATCGGATTGCAACTGGGCCGCGAGCACTGTCAGGTTGATGCCGGCCTTGACGTGCGCCGCGAGCACAGCCTCGACCTCACCGCCGTCGCGTGGCAGTGCCCTCGCGGGCTCGCCGTGATCCGCGAAGGCCAGCAGCGTTTCTTCCGGCATCGTGTTCACCGTGTTGGGTGCGGCGAGACCGGCGATATACAGGGTGTCCGACGCGGTCTTGTCTTTGGTGCCGGTGCTGGCGAACAGCAGCCGTTGGGCGCGCGCGCCGGCGTTCGCCAGCCGCTGGAAACGGTCGCTCTCCAGGATGTCGCGATACGCCTTGTAGGCCTGTTTGCTGACCGCCATCCCTAGCGTGTTGCGCAATTCGGCCGGCACCTTGCCGCTCACCGCCACGTCCCACCGACTGACGAACAGCGAGGCGACCGAACGCACGTCCGCTGACAGGCCGGCCGCCACGCGCCGCTCCAAACCCTTCATATAGGCATCGGCCGCGGCCTTGTATTGGTCGGTGGAGAACAGCAGCGTGACGTTCACCGGAACGCCGGCGAAGATCGATTCCTCGATCGCCGGAAGGCCCTCGGTGGTGCCGGGGATCTTGATGAACAGGTTGGGCCTGCCCGCCTTGGCGTGCAGCGCCTTGGCCTGTGCCACCGTCGCGTTCGTGTCGTAGGCGAGCAGCGGCGAAACCTCCAACGAAACGAAGCCGTCCACCGTGCCGCTGCGTCGATAAACTGGTAGGAACAGATCGGCCGCCCGGCCGAGATCCTCAATGGCCAGGGTGAAGAACAACCCCTCGCCCGTCGCGCCGGCATCCAGTTGCTCGCGGATTTCCGTATCGTACCACGAATTGCGCGAGATCGCGTTGTCAAAGATCGTCGGATTGGAGGTCAGGCCGGTGACCGAAAATTCATCGATGTAGCGCTTCAGCGTGCCGCTATCGAGCAGGTCGCGGGTGATATTGTCGAGCCACAGGCTCTGGCCGAGTTGGTGCAACAGTCTGGGGGCGTTCGATGCCATGGTTTGGTTCCTTTAATTCCCGGTAAGAGCCGCCAGGTCGTGCTCCAGCAGATCGCCGATATGTTCCACCGTGATGTCGGCCGGCGGGAATTCCGCCAAGGTGGCGGGATCCGTCGCGTAGTGTCCCTGGCGCGGGAACACCGTCGTGACCCGTTCGCCCCAGGCGCGCTTGATCGCGTCCAGAATGCGCAATTTGTCGTCGATCATGACGTAGTGCCTGGCTGGAAAATGGTGCTCGACGTCCGCCAGTTCCAGTTCCTTGTGGACGTAAATCAGCACGTTGTCGCCGAACACGGACCACAAGCCGGACCGTTCCACCTTGCGAGGCTGGAACACCGCGTCGCCGTCCGACAGGATGGCCGTGACGCCGGCACGCTGTGCCTTTCTCACCACCTCGATCGCGTTCGGATAGAGCCGTTCGCGGAACGGATAATCCACCAGCCAATTGGCTATGCGCAGCACCGTCGGATCGTGCATCGCCTCCAACCGGTAGAGTTCCAGTGCGCCCAGATAATCAGAATAGCCGAGTTCGCCACGCAGCTTTTCGAACAGCTCCCAGAACCGTTCGCAGGTTGCTTCGCCATAGTACTTGGCCAGATGTACGCCCAGATCGGACTGCACCCGGTCGTTGTCCAACAGCGTGTTATCCACGTCGAACAGGAAGACGGTATCCGCCATTTCGGTCATTCCGCCGGACTCTTCATTCGGAAGGCACCTTTGTCGCAGCCTGGTTGACACGCGGGTCACGCCACGGTCCGTCGCCGCCGATCAGTCGCGTCGCTTCGTCCGGCCCCCAGCTTCCCGGCTCATACGTGTAAAGCGGCGTCACGTTGTCGAGAATGGGCTGCACGATGCGCCATTGCGCGTCCACGATGTCCTCGCGTCCGAACAGGTCGCCGTTGCCGTGCATCGCGTCGCCGAGCAACCGCTGGTAGGGCGGACGGTATGCGGCCGCCTGCGCGGTCAGCATCAGTTCCACGTCGTCGCCAACCATCCGATCGCCCGGCTGCTTCACGCGTAAGCCCATGCCGATGGCCATGTCGGGACCCAACCGGAAGCGCATATGGGCCGACCCGCCTGGCACCAGTTCGCCGAAGGTTTCGCGTGGTGGGCGGCGGAATTCCACCAACACCTCGGTGGCGGTGGCCGGCAAATTTTTGCCGGTGCGGATGTAAATCGGTACACTTTCCCAGCGCCAGCTTTCGATGAACAGTCGCACCGCGATGTAGGTCTCGACTGTCGAGCCCGGATGCACTCCGGGGACATCGCGGTAGCCGATATACTGCCCGCGTACGACATCGGTCGGGTCGATCGGGCGCACCGCCTTCAGCAGGCTCGCCTTTTGGTCGCGCAGCGCCTCGCTTTCCTCGCCCGTTGGCGGGTCCATGCAGAGGTGAGCCAGAACCTGCAACAGATGGTTCTGCAGTACGTCGCGGTTCGCGCCGGTCGCGTCATAGAACGCGGCGCGATCCCGCACGCCGAAATCCTCGGCCATGGTGATCTGAATGCTTCGCACATGGTTACGATTCCAGATCGGCTCGAACATCGGATTGGCGAAACGTGTGTACAGCAGGTTCTGCACCGGTTCCTTGCCCAGAAAATGGTCGATGCGAAAGATGTTTTCTTCGGGGAAGTTCTGTCGCAGCAACGCATTGAGTGCCTTGGCCGACGCGCGGTCGTGGCCAAAGGGTTTCTCAATCACCAGTCGAGCGTTCTGAGCCGCGCCGGACTTCGCGATCCCGGCCGCCACGACGCCGAATGTACTGGGCGGCACCGCCAGATAATTCAGCGGTCGTTTGGCCTCGCCGAGTTCGCGATACAAGTTTGTAAAGGTCGCCGGATCGGCATAATCGCCATCGACGTATCGTAGTAGCGACAGCAGCTTATCCTGGGCTTTGTCGTCAACCGGGCCGTGATGCGACAGACTGTCTTTCGCCCGTTCCTTCAACTGATCGAGCCCCCAGCCGGCCTTGGCGACGCCGATGATCGGCACGTCCAGGGCCTCGTCGCGCACCAGGCCCAGAAGCGACGGGAAGATCTGCTCGTAGGCCAGATCCCCGGTCGCGCCGAAGAAGACGAGCGCGTCCGATTGCGCGGCCATCAATTCGCGCCCTTCGAATTGCCCGCTCGCGCGGCGATTGCCTGTTTCGCCGCGTCGACCACGTGCTCGACGGTGAAGCCGAAATGTTGCGCGACCACCGCGATTGGCGCCGACAAGCCGAAGCTCCGCATCCCGAGCACGACGCCCGTTCGTCCGGCGTAACGGTCCCAGCCGATCGGTGAGGCTTCCTCCACCGTGACCCGCGCGTCGATCGAAGGCGGCAGCACGCTGTCGCGCCACGCCTGATCCTGATCATCGAACAGCTCCCAGGACGGCATGGAGACGACGCGCACCGCGATGCCCTCGGCCGCCAGCCTTTGGCGCGCCGCCATGCATAGCGACACCTCGCTGCCGGTGCCGATCAGGATGACGGACGGCTTGCCATCCGGAGGATCGGCGAGCACGTAGGCACCCTTCGCCAGCAAACCCGCGTGGGCGAATTCGCCACGATCGACGGTCGGCAGCGGCTGGCGGGAGCAGACGATCGCCACCGGCCGCCGCCGGAGACGCATCGCTACCCGGTAGGCTTCGACCGTCTCGTTCGCATCCATCGGCCTGATCACCACCATTCCCGGAATGGCACGCAGCGACAGCAACTGCTCGATCGGCTGATGCGTCGGGCCGTCCTCGCCGACGCCGATCGAGTCGTGCGTCCACACATGGATGACCGGCAGCTCCATCAGCGCCGCCAGACGGATCGCGCCGCGCGCGTAGTCGGTGAAAATCAGGAACCCGGCGGCGAATGCCCGCGGACCGCACAGCGTCATGCCGTTGACCGCCGCGACCATGGCGTGCTCGCGGATGCCGAAATGCAAGTTGCGGCCCCGGTAATCGCTGATCGATCCGGTCGCCTCGAAGCTGCCGGCGCCGTCGAACGTGAGGTTCGTCTTGGTACTGGGCGCGAGGTCCGCCGCACCGCCGAGCAGCCATGGCACGCATTGGGCCAGCGCGTTCAACACCAGACCCGACGCATCGCGGGTCGCGACGCCCTTCGCATCGGGCGGGAACGCCGGAAGGCTGGCATCCCAGCCTTCCGGCAACGTGCCGGCCTGGATGGCGTCGACCTGAGTGGCAAGCTCCGGCCAGGCGTCCCGATACCCGGCGAGCAGCTTATCCCAGGCCGCATGCGCCGCCGCCCCGCGCGCGCCGATTCCCTGCGCGAAGTGTTTCGGCACCGCATCGGGCACGACGAAACTTTGGTCCGGCTGAAACCCGAAGAATTGCTTGGTCAGCCTGAGTTCTTCAACGCCCAGGGGCTCGCCATGCGCCTTGGGGCTGTCCTGCAGATGCGGCGAGCCGTAGCCGATATGACTGTGCACCAGGATCAATGTCGGCCGGCCGGTGGTCTTCAGGAACGCCTGATACGCACGGTCGAGCAATGTCAGATCGTTCGGATCGGCGACCGTCGTGACGTTCCAGCCATAGGCCAGAAAGCGCGCGGCGACGTCCTCGGAGAATGCGATGTCGGTGCAGCCCTCGATGGTCACGCGGTTGCTGTCGTAGATCCAGCACAGGTTGGACAGACCCAGATGGGCGGCGAGCGATGCCGCCTCACTGCTGATGCCCTCCATCATGCAGCCGTCGCCGCCCAGAGCATAGACATTGTAGTCGAACAGGGTGAAGCCGGGCCGGTTGTAGGTGGCCGCCAACCACTTGCCGGCGATCGCCATGCCGACGCTGGTGGCGAACCCCTGACCAAGAGGCCCGGTCGTTGCCTCCACGCCCGACGTCATCCGGTACTCGGGATGTCCTGGGCAGCGGCTGCCCGCCTGACGGAAGTGCTCGATATCGTCCATTGTCACCGCCGCCCGATCGCCACCGCCGTACAGCTCGGGACTGCCCTTGACCCCGGCGAGGTGGATCAGGGCGTAGAGCAGCATCGAGGCGTGACCCTCGGACAGCACGAAGCGGTCGCGGTTCATCCACGCCGGATCGGCCGGGTCGTAGCGCAGATAACGCTGCCACAGCGCGTAGGCGGTTGGCGCGGCATCCATCGGCGTGCCCGGATGCCCGGACTTCGCCTTTTGCACGGCATCGGCCGCGAGCAGGCGGATGGTATTGATCGACAACTGGTCGATATCGGCCGCATCGGGCATGTTGGTTTCCTGGCTTTAGCGGGTAAGTATCGGACGGTTAAATCCGACCGCCTGGTCTGGTTCCGTGGCGCCTGCTCCAGCCCATACAAGTCCGTTCCGGGCAGAATGGCATGGACAATGGTGACATGAATCGGGACCACGGTTAGCATGGTGGCGAAGCGTCCTTTGGCGGTGAAGGCTCGCATGGCCATCTTCTCAATGAAAAACACACTGCACAGCCACCGCCGCCAAGGCCAGCACTGTAGCACCTGGCGAAGCGAAGGTAGCGGTTCGGAAAATACGCAGAGTCTGTCGCGCACACCTGGCCGTTAATGTCACATGCGGCTGCCGCATGACCTGGTTGAGAGACATGCGCGTCATCCTCGCCAGCGCCATCAGGAGCCTCCGCGATCCGCGGCATGCGTGGTTGAGCGGATCCACCAATCGGTTTACTGGCAACGCGTCTGTCGGCGAAGCCAGTTTTCATGGAGGAATCCCAGGATGATTGGCCGGCGCGGCATGCTGTGGGCCTCGGTAGGCCTCGCCGTGCGCCAGGGGGGACGCGACCGGCCGCCGCCGCGCCGATGCCCTCGGCCGGAACGCTGGCCTTTCGGCTGATCCGCCACGGGAGTGAAATCGGGCGTCAAACCCTGACCTTCGAACACCAGGGCGACGCGTTGACCGTTCGTGTCGCGGCGGATGTGCTGGTGGAAATTCTCTCCATTCCGGTTGCCCGTTACACGCAACGCGCCGTTGAAACCTGGCGAGGCGACACGCTCACCAGCCTGACCGGTGAAACCGACAAGAACGGCCAGAAAGATTGGATGAACGCCCGCCGCACCAACGAAGGCCTTGTGGTGTACGGCAGCCGCGCCGAGCGCTACATCGCGCCGGATCGCGCGGGTACCACCACGTACTGGAACAAGCGTACCCTGAACGCCCCGCTGATCAGCCTGGAGGACGGTGCCCTGCTGCGCCCGAAGCTGGCGATGAGCCGCGCGGAAACCGTCCCGGTCGGAACCGGCGGCGAGATTCCGGCAGACCATTACAGCTTAAGCGGTCCATTCAATATCGATCTTTGGTACGACCTGGCGGATACCCTGGCAGGCGTGGCCTTCCCGGTCGTCGATGGTTCCATCGTCCGCTACGAACGACTTTGAGCCGCTGATGGCGTTATCAATCCCGACGGCCTCCGCGCCCAGAGTCATCGTCAGAGCCTGATCGCCTGCGGCGGAGCCGTCGCGGGGCGTTGGTCATGTCCTCAAACATTGATCAAGCCAGGCCACTACCTTAGCCGTGAGGCGATAAAGGCACTCGCTTCCCGCAGCGCGTCGCGGCCGTCCGGCAAGGCTGGGGCGAAGATCTGCCAGCAATGCGGCACTCCTCGCCAGATCTGGAGCGTCGCCTCGCTGCCTGCCTTCCTTGCATTCTCGGCAACACGACGTGAATCGGCCAGCAAGACCTCGCTGTCGCCGACCTGAATGAAAGGCGGCGGCAGCCCGGCCAGATCGGCATAAACCGGCGAGGCGAGCGGGTTCGTCGCCGATGTTTCCGCGAGATAATGTCGCGCCGCCGATGCCACCCATGACCCGAAAAACAGAGCGTCAGCGGTGTTGTTGGTGACGAGGCTCTCGCCCGTGGCCGCGAGATCCGTCCCGGGCGAGAATAAGACAGCGGCGGCCGGCAGCGGATCGCGCGCGTCGCGCAAGGCGAGCAGCAAGGCCAATGCCAGTCCGCCGCCGGCGGAATCGCCAGCGACAATCATGCGGGACGGACTGACCCCCATGGCGAGCAATGCGCGCCAGGCTGAAAGCGCATTCTCGAGCGCCGCTGGAAACGGATAGCCGCGCCGCGGGCGGAGCCCTTACCGATCGATCAGCCACCTTGCGAAGTCTGGCCCATGGACGAGGAACCATACCTCGGCGCACTCGCGGCCACGCCAGCCCGCGCCGTCTCCAGTCGCGGCCCCGTCATCACCAACGGCGCCACGCCGCGCGTTTCCCACAGCATCGCCGCGTCCCGCCTCAGCCGCGCACCGAAGTCGGGATGCAACCGGATCACCCCGTCCTGACCAAAATCCGATCGGTCGCCGGTGTCGAGGTAGCTTTCGACCGGCGATCCTTCGGCCAGGATCACCGCGTGGCGTGGCAGTTCCACATGGTAGTAGGTGACCGATGGCCGACGCACCTGAACGATACTCGTGCCATTGACCAGCAGCTTCACCGGTACCAGTACGCCGTTCACGAACACCGCGTGATCGGGGGACAAATAAAGATCGCGCGTCGGAACATTCTCGCCGAATGCGCCGGCCCGAACCCGCACCGGCCACACCGTCTCCGGCTTCGGATGCCGCTCGCAATTCACCGCCCGCTGCCCGATCCACACGATTGGTTCGCACGCGCCATCCCGCGTGACCACGCGGTCGCCGACGGCCAGCGCCTCAACCGCCATCGGCCCGTCCACCGTCTCGATCCGCGTCCCAGCCGCGAAGCAGGCCACCTGCACGGTGTTGCCGTTGACGACGTTGAACCCCGCCGCGCTGATCGCCGAGCCAAAGATGATCTGGTCGATCCCTCCGGCCCCGGCGCCCGAGCCGCTGTCCGACACTGTCAGAGTGTTGCCGTTGCTCCCGTTCAGAGCAGACAGCGTGCCGCCGGTGATGACGAAGGAATCTCCTGCCTGATATGTCGTGATCGTTCCCGCGAACTGGGCGATGTCGTCCAGTTGCAGGACTCCCGCGGCGTCGGCGAAGGTCACGTCGATGACGCTGTTGTTCACCGTGTAGGTGTCGGTCGGCGTCAGTTCGTCGGTGAACGTTGTCGTGGTCGCGTTCAGCACGGCACCGGTCAACTCCATTGTGCCGCCGGCGTTGATCTGCAACACGCCCGCCGGCACTGACCCCGGCAAGGTGCCGTCCACCGTCAACGTGCCGCCGCCCAGCACGGTGCCCTGCACGATCAATAGTTTCTGTGACGGCTTCGTTCCGCCGTCCTGGATCACGCCTTCATCGACAATGTCGCCCGCCGCGATCGTGCCGTAACCCCCCGCGGTCTGGCCTTGGTTGATCACCTGCACGGTGGGATCGAGCAATCCGCCCTCCAGCACCACCTGGCCCTGCAGGTTCACCACGGAGGCGTGCACGGCCGCACCCGGGCCGACAATCAGATCACCGGTGCCAAGCGACGTGCCGATGTTCAACGCTCCGGAAAGCTGCACCAGACTGCCGGAGCCGGAGACCACCAGCGCGCCGGAACTGTCCCCCTGCGAGCCGACGGTCAGGCTGGCGGCGGCGAATGTCGCGCCGCTCAGCACCGAAAGCACGCCGGCGCCATCGTCGGCAACCGTCGCCCCGTTGGCGATGATAAGCGCCGTGCCGGTGCCGGAGAGGCTGATCTGACCCACGGCGGCCGCGACATTGCCGGCATCCAGCGATCCCGCGGTGGCGGTCGCGCCGCCGCTCAGGCTCAAGGCACCGGAACCGTTGACGCCGACGTCCAGCAGACCGGTGACGGTGACCCGCGAACCCGTGCCGGAGACGCTGACCGAGGATCTGGCCGCGCCGGCGGTGTTGGCGATGACCAAACCCGCGAGGCCGGCGACCGTTCCCGGCGTGGTGACGACGGTGCCGCCGGACTCGACCAACAGGCTGCCAAGGCCGGCGTCGCCCACCACGAAGCGTCCGGCGTTGCTCAGCAGCGATTTCGTGCCGGTGACCGTCACGCCGCCCGCGCCGCCCGCCATCGCCGCGACGTCCAGGCCCGTGTCGGCCGCCGCGGTGCCACCGCTCAGGACCGTTCCCTGGTTCTCGACCACCAGGGACCCTCTTCCCGCGCTCCCGAGCGTCAACAGGCCGGACGTGGAAAACCGTGCCCCCATGCCGGCGACGTCGAGACCTCCGGTGCCGCCGGCGCTCGCGCCGAACACGGCGGTCGCGGCGCCGAACGTGCCGTTGTTGCTGACAAGCACCGAACCCGTGCCCGCGTCGCCGGATACCAGCGCGGCGCCGCCGGTCCATGAACCGCCGCCGGTGACTGTCACCGACGCGATGATGCTGGCGGCGCTCGCGATCGTCACCGCTCCGGCGCCCGTCACTGTCCCGTTCGCCACCAGTGCGCCGCTCAACTCCAGGTTCCCCTGGTTCGAAAGCGTGGCGCCCGCCACGATGCTGCCAGTCCCGGTCAATGACCAGGACGCGCCGGCATCGATCGTCGTCTGGCCGAAATTGATGAATTGCGTGCCGAGGCCGCTCAGCGTGCCTGGTTGCGATCCGGCCGCGAGTTCCAACGTGCTCACCGCGGTCGCCCCAGGGGCATTGCCGCCGTTTGCCACACCGGTGAACCGCGCGCCGGGACTGGCGACCAGGCGATTGGCGAACCCGCTCGCGAAATAGACCGAGTACCCGGCCAGCGAGTTGGCCCCGATGGATCCGAGGTTGATGACAGTGCCCGCCGCGCCCCGGATCACGACCCCGCTGACCCCGGCGATCCGTCCGGCGGCGGCGTTGGTAACGGTGCCCCCTGTCAGGAAGACGCCACTCTGGACCGTTCCATCAAGGTAACCGTAATTGCTCACGGTTCCGGTGGCGCCGCTGATGGCGATACCCCAGGCGCCGCTGATGGTTCCCTGGTTGGTGGCGCCGCCGCCGCCCAGGAAGGCACCGCCCTAGGACATGCCGGCCACCGTGCCCGCGTTGGAAAGCGAGCCGCCATCACGGATCACGACACCCCAGCCGGACGTGACGATCGAGCCTCCAACACCAATTGAGCCGCCGCTGCCGATCGTTCCGCCCGTGATGGTCGCGCCATACATATTGGTGACGTTGCCGCTGGCCAGGTAAACGCCGTCATAGGCCGAACCGGCGATCGTGCCGCTGTTCGACACCGTCCCCGTGCCGCCCAGGATATCGACGCCCGCGCCTTGTCCGAAAATCTGGCTGCTGGTCTGGTTGGTGACGCCTCCGCCGGCCGACAGGAAAACGCCGATCGCCTGGTACGCGGTGGCGGCAGTACCGGCGTTGGCCGCGACAATGGTCCCGCTGTTCGTGACAGCGCCCGGGCTGCCCTGGATGGCGACACCGAAATGGCCGCTCAGAAACTGGTTGTTGTAGACCGCGCCGCCGGCGCCCAGTTCGACCGCGGCGACCGCGCCTCCGGCGATCGAGTTCTGTCCGCTGGACGCCGCCGCGCGCTTGCTTATCCGTCGAAGCGGACGATCGGTACGTCGCGGCTTCCGTCGCCTGGCATCCGCCAAAACATATCGTTTCTAAAACCGTCGAACAGATCGGGCGGCAGCACCGTGCGCCGCTCGATCCATTCCACGCGGCGGCGGATCGTGTGCAGGCCGCGCGTGCCCAGAGCGAGATCGAAGTCGTCCGCCTCATATTCGACGTTCTCGAAATCGTGCTCGAACCAGGGTTCGCCGAGCAAGGCGTAGATTTGCCGCGGGGTATCAAGCGGCGCGCGAGTTAATGCCTGATATTCGACCAGGATCAGCCGGTTGGCTTCCTCGCCGAAATACCCTTGGCGCATCGCATCGAGAGCGTAACCCACCATGCCATCGCTGGAGGCGAGACGGTTGACGCGGCTGTAAACGGTACCGCCGGACTCGAAGCCGAACATCCCCGATAATTCGAATGCGTTCCGGTGTATCAGGCGTTCGATCGAATCCATGATCCAGGCGACGTCGCGGACGCAACATATCACGCGCGCCGAGGGAAACTATCGCACCAGGGCCGGCAATTTGGTGGTCCATGCCCGATTTGTGTCGAACACGAGCCGTTGCCGGTGAGTCGCCTCGTAATAATTCGCGAACAATCCTTTCAGCACCGCGCGGCGCCGTGCCTCGTCGATGAACACGGCGGCTTCATCGCGGCGGCTCATCGTGGTTTCGAGAGCCATGTACATGGCGCCGACCGGGCTGGTCATGCCGGCCTCAAAGCGAGGGTTCCGCCGCGGGATGGCCGCCAGCAACGTGCTGCCGGAACGCGGCAACCCCGAAATGAAATGTATGCCGTTGTCCATTGGTTTGTCCGGCTCAACCGAATGTCAGGATGCCAATGTCGCACGCGGCATGGCGAATCGAAAGCGGGTCCGATGCGGCCGGCGCATGCCCCACCGTCATTTTGGCCATTCCTTCAACGAACCGAGCCGGCGATTGAATGTTCGCCACACGCCACGTAATGTGCCGGATCAATCGATGCCAGCGGGGCCAGATGCCGAACTTCCTGGAAATAGCGACCGGTGCCTTTGTCATGCTCGCGGCCGCGAGCGCTTTCGCGGCGCCGCCTGACGATCCGGATCCGGCTCATGTCTTCGATTGCGTGATCAATCCATCAATGACCTTGAAGATCGGCAGTCCGGTTTCCACGACTCTCGCCAGCGTCGAGGTTACCCGCGGCGACGTGGTGAAGCGCGGGCAGGTGCTGGCGCGATTGGACTCCGGGGTCGAAACCGCCGACCTCGCGCTCGCGGACGCGCGCGCGAGCG
>Ga0181536_10005796_pt1 | contig 12566 bp, 7 predicted proteins | sample PEATcosm2014_Bin_41_FD_121105 | JGI IMG/M metagenome (GOLD analysis project Ga0181536, IMG submission 121105) | Peatland microbial communities from MTU Mesocosm Facility, Houghton, MI, USA - PEATcosm2014_Bin17_60_metaG | ecosystem: Environmental > Terrestrial > Soil > Wetlands > Peat | place...
ATTGGTCGACGGCGCGCCCATCAATCCTCCTGGTGGCGCTGTCGATTTTTCTATCTTGACTCTGGATAACGTGGACAAGGTCGAGATTGTGCGCGGCGCGGAATCCGCGCTTTACGGCACAGACGCCGTCTCCGGTGTAGTCCAGCTCTTTTCCCATCGCGGCACCACGCGCATCCCCTCCGTCACTCTCTTCGGGGAAGGAGGCAGTTACGCCAATGGCCGCGGCGGTGGCCAATTCAGCGGCCTGCTGGGCGCTTTTGATTATTCGGGAGCTGCGTCCTACCTTGAGACCGACGGCCAGGGTCCCAATGATGATTTCCTGAACCGCACCTTAACGGGAAATTTTGGTTACGCCTTCAGTGACACGAATCATCTTCGCCTGACTCTTCGCAACAACACAAGTGATGCAGGCATTCCCGGCCAGACCCTGTACGAACCGCCCAGTCTCCATCAGCAGTACGACCAGAAGTTGTTCAGCGCCAGCGCGCAGTGGGATTTCGTCTCGGGTGATCACTGGCACTACCAGCTCTCAGGTTCCGAATCCTACACCCATCAACACAGCTTCAATCCGGAACAGAGCTTTTATATTGGCGGCTCCGATTCCTTTTGCCCTCAAACCAATCCTGACGCCGTCGCAACCACGCAATTCTGTGATTACACCTACGACGACGTCTTTAACTACAACCGCGCAGGTTTCTCCGCCCAGACAACCTACATCCTCCGGGGTCTTGCGGCCACCGCGGGCTACCAATATGAAGTCGAAAACGGTTCCATCTCTTATCTCGCGCAAACCCACGTCCGCCGCAACAATCAGGGCGGCTTTCTCGACTTCCGCTATCTCCCCCATCCGCGTATTTCTCTCGACCTCGGCGTCCGCGCGGAAGACAACGGCAACTTTGGCACTCGCGTCGTGCCCCGCGCGGGGGCTTCCTTGGCGCTTCGCTATGGCAAGGGTTTTTGGGGCGACACACGGTACCGCGTATTTTATGGCGAGGGAATTAAGGAGCCTCGTTTCGATCAGAGTTATGGCACGGACCCGTGCGATCCCGGCAACCCTTCCCTCAAACCTGAGGCCAGCAAAAATTGGACCACCGGTATTGAGCAGAAGCTTGCCAACGACCGCATCAAGGTCTCTGCTGACTATTTCTCGAACCGCTTCTACGACATCGTCAGTTTCACGTACTGCTATCCGGGAGGGCCGTGTCCCATCACACCTCCGTCTGGTTGCCCTTCTGGCTTTGGCACCTTCTTCAATACCGATTTGGCCCACGCCCGCGGCACGAACATCGCCGTCGAGGCACGGGCTACAAAGTGGCTCTTTGTTACCGGCAATTACACCTACGACGACAGCCTGATTATTACGTCCCCGAATGCCTACGATCCTAGCCTTATTCCCGGTAATCGATTGGCTCGGCGTCCACCCAATTCTGGTTCCATCACCCTTACCGGCACCTTCCGCCGCTTCAACGCTACCCTCGCCGGCTACTTCACCGGGCAGCGCACGGACAGCGATTTCCTGGGTCTCGGCTATACGCGCAATCCTGGCTACGCCCGGTTTGATCTCTCCACCAGTTACAGCCTCGTTCGCGGTTTCTCTGTGTACGCCCGCGCCACCAACCTCTTCAACAAACAATACCAGGACGCCCTCGGCTATCCCGCCTTGGGCCGCGATTACCGCTTCGGCCTGCGCTACCAGTTCGCCGGCCGTAACTGACAGCAGGGGCGCATCTCCACGCGCCCCTCTGCTATACTTTTCTTTTCACCATGACGAAATTCGCCACCGAATCCGCAATGTCTCCCGAGCTCCTCGCCAAGTACGAGGCCGTCATCGGCCTGGAAGTCCACGCCCAGCTTCTCACCAAAACCAAAATCTTCTGCGGATGTTCCACGCGTTTTGGCGATCAGCCCAACTCCAATACGTGTCCCGTCTGCCTCGGACTCCCTGGCACGCTGCCTGTCCTCAACAGGCGCGTCGTCGAAATGGGCATCCGCGCGGCCCTGGCGCTCAATTGCACTGTCCACGAGCATTCCCGCTTCGCCCGCAAAAACTACTTTTATCCCGACCTGCCCAAGGGCTACCAAATCTCCCAATACGAACTCCCCCTCGCTTCCGGCGGTTTCCTCGAAGTCGAGCATGACGGTCGCACAAAACGCATTGGCATCACGCGTCTCCACCTCGAAGAAGATGCGGGTAAGTCCCTGCATGACGGCTTGGCGCAGTCCGCCGACAAGACCTACGTGGACCTCAATCGTTGCGGCACGCCCCTCAGCGAAATCGTTTCCGAGCCGGACATGCGCTCACCCGATGAGGCCTATGCTTACCTCACCGCACTTCGCCAGATTCTCCTCTACACGGGCGTGAGCGACTGCAACATGGAAGAAGGTTCGCTTCGCTGCGACGCCAATGTGAGTGTGCGCCTGCGCGGCGCCAAGGAATTCGGCACCAAGGTCGAGGTCAAAAACCTCAACTCCTTCCGCTACCTTGCCAAGGCCCTCGAATACGAAATCGAGCGCCACATCGCCGTCCTCGAATCCGGCGGCAGCATCTCTCAGGAAACCCGCCTGTGGAATCAGCACGAGGGCCGCACGGATTCCATGCGCTCCAAGGAAAAGGCCCACGATTACCGCTATTTTCCTGAGCCGGACCTGCTTCCTGTCCACGTCAGCTCCGCCTGGCGCGACGAAGTCCGCTCCACGGTTCCCGAACTTCCCTTCGCCAAGCGCGCCCGCTTCATGACGAGCTACGGGTTGTCCAGCGACGAGGCCACACTCTTAACGGAGACTCAGCACGTAGCTGATTATTTTGAAGCAACGGTAAGTGCAGGAGCAGATCCCAAGCAGACCGCCGGCTGGATGCAGAGAATCACTTACCTTGCAGAAACCAGCGCGGACTTGGGAAAGAAAGTAGCCGACAAATATGGTGTCATCGCTGCCCAGCGCATGGCAGAACTCATTGTAATGGTGGCTGAAGGCAAAATTACGGCCGCGACCGCAAAGAAAGTGCTCGCCACCATGTATGAGTCTGGTCGCTCTGCCGCGGAGATCGTCGCTGCAGAAGGCCTCGGCGCTCAAGTCAGCGATGCGTCTATCGAAGAAGCGGCCCGCGACATCATCGCCAAGAATCCCGACAACGTCGCCAAATTCAAATCCGGCAACGAAGGCGTTTTCAAATTCTTCGTGGGCCAGGTCATGCGCCTCACCAAAGGCCAAGCCAATCCCCAATCTGTAAACGACATCCTCCGCAAGCTCCTCTCCTGATTCCCTGTGGCACAGTCATTCCTGACTGTGCTCTTGGGTTGGCCGTTTTCTTGGGTTTGCAGCTCTCTTAGGTTTGCCGCTGTAGCTCAGGCCTTCAGGCCTGAGGCCTTTTCTTGGGGTTCTCTTCTCTGTGAACTCTGTGTTCTTTCCTCCGTGCCCGCTGTGTGAAACGTCCCTCTTCTCTTCTGCTCACCCAGTGGAGGAAGACGCTTTTTCTGTAACCCGCTTTCCCGCATAATCTTTCCAGGAGAAAATCCCATGCTCAAAATTGGTGACAATGCCCCTGACTTCACCCTGACTTCCGACGAAGGCAAGCAAGTCTCCCTAAAAGATTTCACAGGCAAGCGCGTCCTGCTCTACTTCTACCCCAAAGCCAGCACGCCCGGCTGCACCATCGAAGCCTGCGAATTTCGCGACCTCAAACCCAAATTCGATAAGGAAGATGTGGTCGTCCTCGGCGTCAGCGGCGATCCGGAAAATTCCCTGAAGAATTTCAAGGCCAAGCAGAAGCTCAATTTCCCCCTGCTCGGCGACCCCACGCACAAAATGATCGCATCCTACGGCGTATGGCGCATGAAGAAATTCATGGGCCGCTCCTTCAAGGGCATCGTCCGCAGCACCTTTCTAGTTGGCCCCACCGGCAAGATCGAGCAAATCTGGGACGAAGTCAAAGCCAAAGGCCACGCCGCCGAAACCCTCTCCCACCTCGCCAAAACCTAAACCTTCTTGGGTACAGCCCTGTAGCTCAGGCCTTCAGGCCCGAGGCTTTTTCTTGGGTTGCTCTTCTCTGTGACCTCTGTGTTCTTCCCTCTGTGATCTCTGTGTTAAATATCCCCCGTCTTCTTTTTTCTTGCTCACAACTCCGTCCGCAATTCCTCTCCCTCCGCCTCAATCAACAAATTATCAATCAACCGCGTCTTCCCTATAAATGCGGCCACCACCGCGTAACTCCGCCGCCCCACGCGCACCACCGGCTCAAACGTCCCCGCATCCACGATCTCCGCGTAGTCCACCCTGGCGCGCGGCTCGCCCGCCAGCACCGTCTGCATTGCTTGCTGCAATTGCAGCGCGTCGCGCACGCCTGATCCCACTTCCCGTGCGGCCGCCCGCAGCGCGCGAGACAATACCGTCGCCGCCTTCCTCTCTTCCGCATTTAAATACAAATTCCGCGAGGACATCGCCAGCCCGTCTGCCTCGCGCACGATCGCGCAGAGCACGATTTCCGTGTCCACATTCAAATCCCGCACCATTTGCTGCACCATGCGCGCCTGCTGCGCATCCTTGCGCCCAAAATACGCAAAGTGCGGCTGCACTATCTCCAGCAGCTTCAGCACAACCGTTGTCACCCCGCGAAAATGTCCCGGGCGTGATTTGCCCTCCAGCCGCTCGCTCAACCCTCCCACTTGCACGTACGTCGAAAACCCCGGTGGGTACATCTCCGCCGCATCGGGCAGGAACAGCCCGTCAATCTTTGCGGCCTCCAGCTTCGCCGCGTCTTCCTCAATCGGCTGCGGATATTTGGACAAGTCCTCCTTCGGCCCAAACTGTTTCGGATTCAAAAATATGGACGCGTACACCGGCGAGCACTCCTTCTTTGCCCGCTCCACCAGCGCCATGTGTCCTGCGTGCAGCGCCCCCATCGTCGGCACAAACCCGATCACGCGCTGTTCCAGGCGCGCTTCCTTTGCTTTTTCCTTCATCCAGGCAATGGTGCGAATCGTTTCCATTCACCGCTCCCCAAAAAAGAAGGGCGCAGAATCTCTGCGCCCCGCAGCTTTTTCTTAAACGTTACCTTCCACCGGATGCTTCACCGCGCGATCGGGACCGTCTTCCGCCCGTTGATGCTCGCCGGAGCATGATACGACTCCGCATCCGAGGGGAAGCTCCCGCTTTGTACGTCCGCGCAATACTCTTTGACCGCCTCTAAAATTGTTCCGCCCACGTTGGCATATTGCCGCGCAAATTTCGGCGGTTCCCGGAACGTCAGTCCCAGCATGTCGTGCAGCACCAGGATCTGCCCATCGCAATCCGGCCCAGCGCCAATTCCAATGGTGGGAATGCGCACACTTTGCGTGATCTCCGCCGCCAACTCCCGCGGCAACGCCTCCAGCACAATCGCGAACGCCCCCGCAGCCTCCACCGCCCGCGCATCGCGCAAAATCTGCTCTGCCGCTTCCTGCGTTTTCCCCTGCACGCGATAGCCGCCCAGGGCGTTCACCGATTGCGGCGTCAGCCCGACATGGCCCATCACGGGGATTTCCGCCTCCGTCAGCCGCGCGATCAGTTCCAACCGCCGTTCGCCGCCCTCGATCTTCACTGCCTCCGCCCCCGCTTCCTTCACGAAGCGCATGGCGTTCCGCAGCGCCTCATTCAAGTCGCCGTGGTAGGAGCCATACGGCATGTCCGCGACCATCAGCGCCCGCTGCACGCCTCGCCGCACCGCTTTCGTGTGATGCAGCGCCTCCTCCATCGTGAGCGGCAACGTGCTGTCGTATCCCAGTGCCACCATCGCCACGGAGTCGCCCACCAGCACCACGTCCACGCCGGCCTCGTCCAACAGGCGCGCCGTCGGATAGTCGTATGCCGTTAGGCAGGTAATCTTCTTCTTGTTTTGGGAAACCGCAGCGTCGGTCTTCCGCTGCAGCAAATCGGGCACGGTCACTTTCCCGTCGCCCCCAGTCGGGATCGTACTCATGTCGGCCTCCGGTGCCGTTCCCTGACTTCGGGATACAGCCCGCTTCCAACGCCTCAACTATACCAAATAGTGATGCCCATCACCAATATTCGTGGTTCTAGGCGCGCGTCGCTCGCGCGGCCTGTGCGCGCCCCTTCCATTGTCCTCCGCGGCCCAGCCAATAGCGCACCGCGGAAAGCCACGTCGCATAGGAATAGAACGCTGCGGCTACGGGAAGGAATGGCGCCCAGAGTGGCGAAAGCCCGTAAAACCGCACCGTGGGCAAGTACGTCATCGCCATCAGCAGCCATGCCGCCAGGCCCAGCCGCCACACGGCAGGTTGCGGGTGGAACGCCAAACAAGCCGGCGCAAGATACGTCAGCAGCATTCCCGCGAGCGTGCCGAACAGCAGTAGAGAGGAGTACTTGAGCTGCGTGAATGCCGTCCGCGCGATCAAGTCGCGAATCTCGCCAAACGTTTGGTACGCGCGCAGGCTCACGCTCTTCCGCGTAAGTCCCATCCAGATCGCGCCGCCGCTGCGCTTCACGGCGCGCGCCAGCGCACAATCGTCAATCACTTCCCCGCGAATCGCCGCAAATCCGCCAATGCGTTCCAGCGCCGTTCGCCGCAGCAGAATGCAACCGCCCGCCGCGCCCGCCGTCTTCGCCTTCGCGCCCGCAATCCACCTCGGTGGATAGAGCATTAGGAAGAAGTACAGGAACGGCGGAATCAGCAACCGTTCCGCAAATGATTTCGCCTGCAGCAGCACCATCAACGACGCAAGGTCCAGCCGCTGCTGCTCCGCCCGCGTCACCAACCACAGCAAAGTGTCCGGCGCATGCTCGATGTCCGCATCGGTGAACCAGAAATAGTCGGGCGAATCTTGCGCGCAACTCGCAATCCCTTGTTGCAACGCCCAAAGCTTTCCGGTCCATCCGCTCGGCAGTGTTTCCGCTTGCAGGATCCTTACGCGATCCGCGGCGCCTGCCTCCTGCGCGGCGGTTCTTGCCAAATCGGACGTCGCATCCTCGCTGTGGTCATCGACAATCACGATGCGCAATTCGCCGGGATATTCTTGCCGAGCGAGCGAGGAAACCGCGCGGGCAATCGTTTCCGCCTCATTGCGCGCGGGCATAACGCACAGCACGCGCGGCCAAACGGGCGGCGATTGGTGCGGAGCAATGTCGTCGTCAAACGCGCGGAGTTGCCAGAACGCTCCACGAAAAAACGTCAGCACAATCCAGATGAGCAGAGTCAGAGCAGCGAGAATTAACCCAGCGGAAGGCACGTCCTATTCTGTCGCGAAATGCCGCCTCGCCGCCAGGCCAGATCTTCGGCGCGCATCGAGGAAGCCCGTGCAAATCCAGCTTAGCCGCCGGCCTGCAGGCTCGCAGCGCGGTGAATGGCTTTGCGAATGCGCTGGTACGTGCCGCAGCGGCAGAGATTGCCGTTCATGGCGTCGTCAATATCGGCGTCCGTGGGCTTGGATTTTTTGGCCAGCAATGCCACGGCAGACATGATCTGCCCCGATTGGCAATAACCGCATTGCGGCACATCTTCTTCCATCCACGCTTTCTGAACGGGGTGGGAGCCGTCGGCGGAGAGACCTTCGATCGTGGTGATCTTTTTTCCCTCGATGCTGGAGACGGCCGTGATGCAGGAGCGCGCCGGTTCGCCGTCGATGTGCACGGTACAAGCGCCGCACAGCGCCATGCCGCAACCGAATTTCGTCCCGGTCATATTCAGCGTGTCGCGCAGCACCCACAGAAGAGGCATCTGGGGATCCACATGGACGGTGGTGACTTTTCCATTCAGCGTAAAAGTGACGGCCATAAGTCCCTCCCTCGGCGCGCCGGATATCGTACACCAACTCCCCGCATGGATGGAAATCCGCGCAATTCCGCCGGGGCGGCGCCCCCTCCAGGCTTTGTAGTGGCCGATCCCGCCTTGCGGGACCGGTTCTTGGGTTTTTTCTTGCCCTTGTAGGGGCACGATGCATCGTGCCCGCGGCCTGTGGCACAGTCATTCCTGCTTGCCCTGAGGATCGAAGGGACTGTGCTCTTGCCTTTCTCCCCTCTTTTCCTCCCTTCTGTCATCCCGAGCGGAGCGACCCGATTTTTTCTTCCGCGCCGAATTCTGGCGCGTCGGGTCGCGTAGTCGAGGGATCTCTCCGTCTTCCTGCTGCCTTGTTGCACGTGCAACATTTCCGTCTCGCGCCACGGTGAAAATGTCGGCGCGCCGACTTATTTTAGATACGTTACCATTGCGTTAACTACCCCCACCCCCCTGTTTTTGCGTATGTACGGGAATGATTGGACTTACGGGCGTATGCCGTGGATGTACGGGAATACTTGGACTTAGCAGGCGGAAGAACGAAGGCAAGGCGAAGAAAATGCGGGCCATCGCAAATATCGCTCTGGGTAAAGGTGTGGAGCGTTCCGAAATGGCACAAGAGCAGCGTTCCCTCAGCATAACAGCTGAAGCATAGCACATTATTTACCGCTTGTCTACTATTATTGTGTGGGTACTAGTGCCGTTTCAACTTGTTCCAGCAAATCCCTTCGAGAATAGTTTCTCCGTGTTCGCGTCACATGCTTGTACCGCCGTTTGGCCTAAATAGTTGGAACGGTACTAGTTTCGAATCTCGTACGAGGGGGGCAGATAGAGAACCCCAACGGTTAGCAGAAGAGCCAGACTGACTTGTTTACTGGCCTTTCCCCTTCCCGGAACGTCGGAAAGAACGAGCTGCGCACCCGGCCCGACGGGGTGATAGACCTTTTGAAGGTGTGCCACCGTCAGACCATTCGCGACCACGAAAGGATTGAATGACGCCGGAAGCTGGCTGGGGGGTGGTGCTTGGGTTGCAGCGGTACCTACCGGTGGTGTCGTGGCCGCGGTAGTTTGTAGGGCTGCGGAGGCAACTGTGTTTAACCTAAACCAATTGTCGAGGAGAGTTTTCAGCGCTACTTCCTGCAATTCGGGGGGACACTTTCTTACGAGCTTCAAGATTTCTTCAAACTCTGAGCTAAGCTTGTCGGGGATCACGAACGGCTCCTTCGGCTGCCCTTTAGTCTAACCAACCGAATGGGCAAGAACCTATGCGGCAAGTATATAGCCAAACCAATTAACGAAGAAAGTAAGACGCTCAAGTGCGAGTGGCGATCAGGAGGCAGGAGAAAAGCAGATCCCTCGGCTGCGCGACCCGACGCGCCATAGTTCGGCGCGGGGGAAAAAGTCGGGCCGCTCCGGTCCCTTCGGCTTCGCTCAGGGCAGGCGGGATGACAGGCTTTGGGTGTATTTGTTTTTTGGAGGCGGTATGTCGGACATAAATGTCCGACCCCCTGACGAGAGGGGAGACAGGAGAGACCCAAGAGCGGCCCGCCTCAGAAGGCGGCCACTACAAGAGAAAGAGGGCCGCACGGTGGGGCTAGTCGGAGGCGGCTGGGGTGGCAGGCGCGGCAGTGGCGGGCTGAGGGGTGGGATGGGGAACGGCTTCGCGGATGAGGAGGGGAAAGCGCGGGAAGGAGAAGCTGCCGGCGACGTCGTCGATCACGTTGACCTGGCAGAGATAGAGGCCGGGCTTCAAGGATTGCAGCGGCAAGTCCATCTGGAAGATGACGGCTTTGCGATCGGGCGCGGTGACTTCGTTGGCCTCGACCGGCTTGGATTCATACACCTTCGTTCCGCCCTGGATGAATTCGATGCTGGTGAGGACGCGGACGGAGTCACGCGCGGGCTTTGCGGCCGCAGGCGCTTTGGCCGCACCCTGTTGGTCCGTGGCGGCGGGGGCTGGCGCGGTTTCCCCGGAGTTTTTGCCCCTGGCGGCATCATAGACCTCGTACTGCAGGTACAGATGCTGGTCCGGCGTGAAGACGTGGGTGATATTGGGAACGAGCTCCATCTGGTCGCGCACCAGCGGATTGACGCCGGTTTTTTTCGCGGTGGCCGGGACGCGCAGGCTGCTCAACACCACGGAGCTCATTTTCATGGGCGACTTGCGCAGGTCCGGGATGCGCACATCGGTCTCGAACGAGCCCATGCGCCCGGTCTGATTCTCGCGGATCACAAACTTCAGGTGGTAGCTGCCGGGAGCCAGGAGGAAGCCAGTGTTGTACTGGACGTTTTTGCGGCGGACCTCGCGCGTGCTATCGACAGCGAGTTTTACGGTGTCGCGCAAGCGGCCGACGGGGAATTTACCGCTCTCGAGAGCTTCACCGATGATATCGATGGTCGCGTTGTCTTTGTCCTTTTCGGTGACGAAAGGAATCTGGGAGCCGGGGACGACGAGGGAAACGGCGAGATAGTAGTGGGACTCGTCCTTGCGGAAATAGGAGGCGCCGGCATAAAGAGGCACATCCACGCGAGGCAACTGGGCGGCCAGCTCGTCTTCGAGCTGCTGTTCCCGGTCGGCGCGGTTTAGGTGCTCGAAGTCGCGGCCGGCGTAATAGCCGGAACGGAAATCGAGCTTCAAGTCAGGCCGCTTCACGGTGACCTTCAAATGCCGGAACCTGCCGTCTTTTGCCGGATTGTTGCTGGTGAAACCCAGAACGTAATAGACGGAACTGTCTTTCTGTACCTGGGAGAAGATGCCGCTGAAATCGTTGGAGTCGAAGAAGGCTTTGCCGCCGGTGTCCGCCGAAAGCGTGGCGAGGGTGTCTTGGGAAGCGGCGTTGCCGTTTAGATCGTTCAGGATGGACGCGCCCGTGTAAGCGGATTGCCCGTGCAGGCTGGCGTTTTGCGCTTCGCCACCTGGAGGAAAGGCTTGCAGGCCGCGGACGTCGAGGGAATAAATGGAGGCGTTGGACTTCACGGCGGCAGCCGTGGCGGCGCGCAAGGCAGACTGGTTATCCACGCCGGATTGCGTGATGCCATTGCTGAAATAAATGACGCTCTTTTTCTGCGGGAGCTTGCCGAGCGCCTGCATCAGGGACTGAATGGCGAGGAGCTTGCGATCGGCGTTGAAGGTGTTGAGATCGGTATCGTCTTCGGTGAAAGAGCCGCCGGTCTCTGCGGCGCCTTCGGCGCTTCCCGTGGTGCCGTTGTCGAACCCTTGCCCTTCGCCGGAATTGTAGCTGGAGAGCACGGAGGCGAGCTTCTGCTGGTCATCGGTGAAATCGCAGTCCACGTGCATGTTGGTGGCAAGCGAAACGATGGCGATCAGGTCCGCGGGCTGCATCTTCTCGTGAATGAATTTCTTCGCGGCGTCTACCGAGCGGTCAATCTCCTCGGGCTCCATCGCGGAAAAATCGAAGAAGAGGAGAATCAGGCGGCGATCGCGAGCGTCGAGCGTGGGAGGCGCTTTCTTGCTGGAGTGCAGTAGTGTTCCCGGCGTTTCCGGTGCCGCGCCTGAGACCGTCGGGCCGGCAGTGGCCGGCAATTCATCAACATTCTCAAAATCGAAGCTGGAGATATCCTGTTTTTTGCCGTCTTCGTAAAGGGTAAAATCCTCTTTCTTCAGATCTTTGATCAAGTTGCCCTTTTTATCGCGAGCGACGACATTCACTAATACGAGTTCGGTAGTGACGCGAATGCGGCCCTGAGCGGCGACGGGCTGGACAGGCTCTTGCGCGATAAGCGGAGCGCCCGGCGAGAGCAGCGCCGCGGCGGTGAGCATCGAGAGAATGTCTCGTGTGCGTAGCATCGGTGTTAGCTCTCAGAAGCGAAAGCGGGCTTGCATCGTGACACGGCGCATGCTCCCCGAAGCAGTGATTTCACCAAAGGTCAGCGAGTTCACGGCGGTGCTGATGGAAGTGAAATTCACGTGATTGAAGACGTTGCTGGCCGTAAGGCACAAATCGAGAGAGCGCGACTCCTTAAGCGGAATGGTGCGATTGATGGTCATGTCCAGCGTGACTGTGCCGGGCCCCTCGATGGAGTTGCGTGTGGCATCGCCGTAGAGTGAGTCGCTCGGATTTGTACAGTTGATTCCCGGCGTGCAAAACGCGGCGGTATTGAACCATTCCCGCGCCGTTGGATTTGGAAGTGAAATGGATTGCCCTGGGAGAAGATTTGCCCGCTGCGATCCGCTGACGCCGCGTGCGATATCCACAGAGCCACCGAGCACGCTGGGAGTGAAGTAGAGTCCAGAAGCGACGGTGAAGTCGCCACTCCATTGCCAGTTGGAGAGGACGTGAGACCAGGCACCTTTTTGGGCGAAGCGGCGGTTCTCGCCGAAGGGAAGATCGTACATCCAGTTACCGGTGAATTTGTGCGTCTGATTGAAACTGGAGAGCCCCCGGTCAGCCGAGATATCGAAGGGATTCTGAGCTACAACAACGCCAACACCACCGATGGAAGAGGCGTCATCAATGGACTTGGAGAAGACGTACTGTGCGCCGATGCCGAGGCCTTTGGACATGCGCCTGCGAGCGCGCACGGAGGCAGCGTGGAGAATCGAGCTTCCCTCGGAAGATTCGTAAATGAAAGGCTGATCGCCCGGGACAACCAAGGCGCGCTCTGTGTCCAAGCGCGTGCCTTTAGCGCCGTTGTAGCCAACGTTGAGGACGACGTTGCCGGGCAATTCGTGCTGGAGGTCGAGATTCCAGATCTGCACATAGCCAAGGGCGTAGTTGGGATCGACAGCAAAGTTATTGGTTACCGTGCTTAGGGAAGCGGCAGGGAAACCGTTCGCAAG
>Ga0181536_10005799_pt1 | contig 12564 bp, 12 predicted proteins | sample PEATcosm2014_Bin_41_FD_121105 | JGI IMG/M metagenome (GOLD analysis project Ga0181536, IMG submission 121105) | Peatland microbial communities from MTU Mesocosm Facility, Houghton, MI, USA - PEATcosm2014_Bin17_60_metaG | ecosystem: Environmental > Terrestrial > Soil > Wetlands > Peat | place...
ATCGATCCCTATGCTCGCGCCACCATCGCACGCACCGGCGAACTGCCGATCGGAACGGGTGACGGGGTTGCGTTCTACGCCCGCACCGACGATGCAGGAAATAATTTCGACGGCCGTTGCACCTTCACCATCAGCGGCATGACGCCGGCGGCGCGCTATTGGACGCTTACGCTTTATGATTTGGACGGCCGGCTGGTCGCGAACACAATCGATCGGCATGGCTTCACCAGCGCGGAAATCGTGCGCGACGCCGAGGGCCGGTTCGTGATCAGTGTCGCACCACAGGCGCGACCCGGCAATTGGTTGCCGACCGGCGGAATCGAACGCTTCGTCCTGGTGTGGCGTCTCTACGATACGCCGATCGGCGTCGCGACGCGCACGACCAAAGAGGGTCCGATGCCGGCGATCGTGCGAAAGGCCTGCTCATGATCCGCTCGCTATTGTGGATTCTTGGCGCCATCCTGCTCGGCGGCATCGTGCATCTCTCGACCGTGCTGGTGCTGCCGCAGGCAGCAGCCCAAGATGCCTATTCGCGGCTCGTGCCGCTGACGACGGTCAACGCCATGGTGCCACTCGCAGCACCCACTGCGGAAGCCTCCATCATGCCGTTCATGGATCCGGCGTTTTCCGCGGCAGTGTGCCGATACGATCTCTCAAGCGGATCGATCAAGCTCAACGCGCCGTTGAGCCAAGCCTACACGTCGGTCACCTTCTATACGCGCAACAGCGTCGCCTATTACGCGATCGATGACCGCGCCGCCGGCCGGCGCGCGATCGAGCTCGACCTCATGACGCCCGAGCAACATGCGCAGGTACCCGAGGAAGAAGATGTGACCGCCGCCGATCGGTTGATCATCGAGTCACCGACCACCACGGGCCTGATTGTGTTGCGGGCACTGGCGCCGGAGCCGGGACTTCTGGCCATGGCGCACCGGGCGCTTGCCGGCGCACAGTGTCATATCGGGCCGGTGCAGTAGGTTTTTAGTTTGAGCATGATCTTTTTTTTCGAAAACCGGTAACCACCCCGGATCAAGTCCGGGGCAGGCTTGTTCGGGATCAGGCTCTATCGCGCCGCGATCTCAAGCGGCAGCGCGGCGAAATGCGGCGATTGGACCAACTGGTTCGCCGCAATCTGCTGTTGCAGTTCCGTCAGGATGCGTTCCGCTTCGGCCGCGACTGGCTCAGGTTCGGCAACCGTCAGATGCTCGAGCGCAAAGCGATAGCTGGCGCAGCGCTCCGTTAACGAATGATGCACCCAGGCGATGGTCAAGCTGTTCTCGCCGATGCGCGCCAGCGCACTGATGCGTTCCGGCGGGCTGAGGTCGGCGACGTATTGCATGCTCTTCTCGCGCCGTTGATCGATATCGACAACGCGACGCGCGGTCGCGAAGAAAGGATCGATGCGCACGATGTCGTTGCGCATATCGTCGATCAACTGGTTGTAGCGCGCCGCGCTCGAGCGATGAAACGCCCCCTGCAAATGCGCGTAATAGGCCGCGGTGTCGAATGCCCACAAGTCACGCCGGAAGAAACGCTTGAGGCCGTATTCGTAGACCACGGCATCCCAGCGTTGCCGGTCGTAGGGCGGCTCGATCAGGGGAAAGGCGAGATCGCGGAGTGTGCGCTCGTCGTCGGTCAGATTGTTCAGCGAAACCGGCGCGCCAACGTGCGCCGCGGCCTCTTGTCCGACCCAGGCATGGATGTCGTCGCTGACCAGCGGCTGCTGCAGCCTGCCGAAATCTCCGGTGCTCGAGCAGCCGGGAAGGATTAGAAGAGCGAGGATGGCCAGAGGCGGCAGCGCTGTCTCGCGGAGGGGACGGGCTCGCGGCGACATCGATGCAACGACTTTCAGCGGCGCTTTACGCGTCGGCGACCGCCGTTGTCCGCTGGCGGCGGAGTGTGGGGTTCGGCATTCTCAGCGACTGGATCGGCGTGCCGTTCAATCCGGATGACAGGCAGGATGATGACCGTCGCGGACTCATCCAGCGCGGCGGCGCGGCTGAACCGCACGACGCGGCCCTCGTCGGGGAATTTGATAACGGTGCCCACCAGCCACTTTCCTCAGACTGCCGGCAACGGACCTCCTGACCCGATCCGCGCATGTCGGCGTCTTCATGATTAAGCGGCATGCAAGGTTAACGCTCCGCTAACGCGCACAACTTAGGCTCATGATCCAAGTCACCCGTCAGGTCACCTGTTGCGATTGAGTCACGTGCGATGGAAACGCCAAGCCCGTCCAGCCTCGACAGCCTCGCCGATATCGGATTACGCGGCGGCGGCGATATGCGTCCAACGCTGCTGCGCGTCCTCACCGATCTCTACGTGCAAAAGCTGAGGCACACGCCAGACGAGGAGCGTCATTACACCGAACTTGCGCTGCGGCTTCTCGAGGCGGTGGACGTGTCGACCCGCGCTGTCGTAGCGGCGCGGCTGGCGCGCCATCTCTCACCTCCCATGGGGGTCATTCAATATCTTGTTAACGATTTGCCTGAAATTGCTGCCCCATTGCGGTCACATGCCTTGCTCCAGCCGTCCGGTCAACCCGGCGAGACGGCGCGGCGTCCAGCCGTCATTCCGATTGTCGACCACACGACGCCTGTTGAACCGGAGCATGAGGAAAATCCCGTCGCGGCTGCACCCCGCGCGATCGATTCAACAATCGCCGGCGAACTTAACGAACTGTTCTTCGCCGCTACTGAGTACGAGCGGCGGCTCATCTTGCTCAACCTCCACGTGGTCGCGCCCCTTCCGCCCGGGCGGGTCGTCGTTTCGCGCGATCCGGCCGTGGGTCAGCGTCTGGAAGCGGCGGCGCTCGGCAATTACCGCGAGGACCTCGCGAAACAGCTCGCGCATGCGCTGCATATTCCGCGCGAGCAAGCGCGCCGCATCGCGCGCGACGACCTCGGCGAGCCAATTGCGGTGGCGGTCAAAGCGCTCGGCATACAACGCGATGTGGTTTATCGCATCCTGATGTTCGTCAACCCGACCGTCGGCCACTCGGTTGAACGAGTCCACGCGCTGGCGACGCTCTATGACGAGATGACCTTGCCGGCGGCCGAGGGCATGGTCGCGATCTGGCAGGCGCTCCAGAAGGACGAGCGTGCCGCGGCGACGCATCAGCCGGTCCTATGGAACGACGAGCGGTCGCGCGCACGCGCCGCGGCGGCAGCACGCCGGCCTCAAGCCGCACCGCGAACGAGCGAACGTCGCGACGCTTCCTAGCTTTTGTGTATGAGCGTGATCTTTTCCGACCTTCCTTCGCCCGCCGAAGCGAGCTTCGCGAAGGCGGGAAACCGGCATCCATTTTTCGGCATCATGCTCTATCAACCGGCGACGATGTCGAGAAAGTTTCGCCCTGCGCGATCCTCGACCTCGACGATCCAGACGTCGGGATCGAATTTCACCTCACGCGCGAGGTACGCCTCGATCGTCGCATCAGGCGCCGGCCGCGCATTGAGACTCGGGCTGAAGGCGCGGTCAGCTTCCCGCACCGCTTCGAACTCGCTTTGCGGCGCCGGACCGAACAGGTCGGAGGTGCCGTCAAGCCTGCTGATCCGAATGAACACGGCACCGGCTTCCTCGGCACCACGTCGTCGCACGACGGCAAATGCGCCTTCGACCTGACAGCGGCGCAGATAGGCGGCAACCCAAAGCGCGGTTTTGAGACGCATCGTCGGCTCACGGCGGCGGATGGATCGAGGTATGACTCGATCCGGCCGAGGCTGCAAACTTTGCTATTCGATGGGATGCCCGGTCATGGCGGTAAGCTCGCTGACGAGCCGATCGGAAACCCGTCCGCTGACCGGAAGTTTGTGCTCACGCTCGAATTTTTCGATCGCTTCACTGGTCGCGTCATCGAGCATGCCGGACGGCTTGATTTGGCCATAGCCAAACTCCGCCAGGACGCGCTGAACCGCCACGATGCGCGATGATGGCCCGATGAGTTCGGCGATCGGGTCATTGCGCCGCACCGGCGCCCCTACCGGAGCGGCTTGCGGCGCGCGCGGTGCGGCCACCGCATGCGTCGTGGTCGTGTCCACTGGCTTGGGTCGAACTTCGGCCGTTACCGTCTGCGGCGGCGGATTGACGAAGAAAGGGGCCGGGTGCGAACCTGATTGCAGGAAAACTGCGTTGACGATAATCACGACGGTCGCCGCAGTCGCGCCGAGGATCGCGAAAGAATCGACCGGGCGGTGCGCAATCCGTGCGCACATCCGCGATCCAAGTGATCCAGCGGTCCATACCGAGCGTGTTCCCGCTCGGCGATAGTCGCTACGGCGGTCACGCACTTTTCTTCACCGCTCTGTCGCTGCGCTGTGACGGAATGTCACGCAGCAACACGTGGCTCGCCGGCTGCGCGGTCACATTGCTCGCCAATTGACTCCTCGCAACGTTCAGCGCGCTGACCGTTCCTTGGGCAGAGCGCTTTTTTGCAGGTCGCGCACGTTCGCAATCGAGCGGCAAGCACACGGTGATACGCGTGCCCTCGCCGACCCGGCTGCGGATAGAGATCTCGCCGCCGTGCAACCGTACCAAGCCCTTGACGATGGAAAGTCCTAATCCGGTGCCGCCATGCCGGCGGTCATAGGAGGCGCGCGCTTGAAAGTACGGTTCGCCGACGCGCGCAAGATCCTCGTCACTGATGCCGACGCCGTTGTCCTCGACCACGAAGGTGATGTTCGCCGCCTCGGCGCGGGCGCTGATCGTGACCCTCCCGCCCCGGTTGGTAAAGCGGATAGCGTTCGACAGAAGGTTGAGCAGGATCTGACTGAGCGCGCGCTTGTCGGCGATCATTTCCGGAAGATCGTCGGCTGCCAATTTTTCGAGCTGCACGCCCGCCTCGCGCGCCCGCAGCGCGAGAATGTCGCAGCAACCGGTAATGACCTGTGCCGGAATGAAAGGCTCCGGCGTGATCTCGAAATTATCGGTCTCGATTTTCGACATATCGAGAATGCCGTTGACGACTGCCAGCAGATGATTCCCGGAATCATTGATGAGACCGGCGTATTCGCTGCGGCGCTTGGCGTCGAGCATCAGCACCGCCTCCTGCTTCAACATCTCGGAGAAGCCGATGATGGCGTTGAGCGGCGTACGCAATTCGTGGCTCATCGTGGCGAGGAAACGGCTTTTGGCGGCATTGGCACGCTCAGCCTCCGCGCGCGCGTCCTCGAGCGCCTGCTCCTGCCTCTTGCGCCCGGACACATCGCGCGAGACTGCAACGACCTCGCGACGGCCCTGTCTGTCCGCATCGGTCGCTGCGTGTTCGAGCGGCCGGCAGCGCATCTCGATCCAGACGAATTCCGTGGTCGGGTGCCCGCTGGCATCGACACTGTCGCACCGTACGCGAAACTCGACTGAACGGCTCTCTCCCAAGGCCGCAGCGTCGCCGAGCGCCGTCAGATAGGCGGGGCGGTCGGCGACATGGACGCGTTCGAACAGGCCATGCCCGTGCAAATCAGCAACCCGGGAACCAAACAGCGACTCGCCGGCCGGCGACACGAACAGCACGGCACCATCGCGGCCGTGCCGTGTGATCACGTCGGTCATATTGCGCGCCAGCAGCCGATAGCGGTCCTCCTCGGCATAGAGCAACCAGAAACTGGTCCGCGCCAACGCCTCGGCGCCGAGCGCCAGCCCCGCCGCATAGAGCGCGGCCGAAACGATACCGAGCGCCGCCAGCGCCGAATGGGCACTTGGGCTCGGAGCCGGCAAAAGTTGTTCGGCGCCGAGAAGCACCAACAGGCCGGCAGCGCCGAGTGCGAGCGTCGAGGCGGTCGCGACGACGCGACGCGACGCCGATAGCGCCGCTTCGAGCGGCACGACGACGAGCCAGATGGCAGCGAAGGACGCGATGCCGCCGGTCGATGCGGCTACCGCCGTCACCAGCCCCGTCAACGCGAGCGACGACAGCACGTGCGCGCTCCCGTACCGGCCGGTGCGGGAAAGAAAGTAGGCAGTGAGGATCGGTACGACGAGCCAAGCAAACACCATCAGTTCGATTGTGCTCGGAGCGCCGCGAGCGATCAGATAGACCGGAAACGAGGCCAGCGCGACGATGCTGCCGAGCAATCGCGGCGCGATAAAGGCGCGATGCCGCGCCGCCGTCAGCGCATCTTGCTGCACCGAGGGGTGGACCAGAGTTTCAACATAATTCCGTATCGGCGCGAAGAGGCCCACGTTCCCGTCGCACGCCCAACTTTGCAGACGCGCTCCCCTTTTTCTATGGCATGATCGTGTCAGACGCCGCTTAAGCGAACGCTAAGGCGTCGGGCGCGGCCGGCGCAGCGCCATCCCGACCCGGCGTTTTGCTGCCGTGGAATCGGCCATCATGGTGAACGTCCCGTTGCCGCGAACGGTTGCTACATGTTTGATGCGTACAAGGATTGCGAATCCACCTTCAAATCGCGGGAATTTGGCACCGCTAAAACGTTGCAAATGGCCGCATCGCGCGCGTTCGCTCAAATTTTAGGTAAATTATATTTTCTCCAATTGCTCGAAAATTTGCGGCGTATTCTTCTCGATTATGCGCAAAAACGTCCCGGTCCCGCGAACGCCGCTTTCAACGCTGCCTGTTAGTTTACGCACGCGTGCGGCAACACATGCCGCAGGGGATACGGGTCTGATGTTTTTCTTGTTGCGAATGGCGTTCTGGCTCAGCGTCGTGCTGATCCTGTTGCCCAGCGGCTCCGCGCAGCGCGCGCCGTCGACAAGCGACGTTGGCGCCTCCGCAGCTATCTCCGCGGCATCCGCCACGGTCCAGGATCTGCGAGGTTTCTGCGCGCGCCAGCCCGAAGCTTGCACGGTCGGATCGCAGGCGGCGGTCACGATCGGCTACAGGGCGCAGGCGGGCGCGAAGATGCTTTACGATTTCTTGACCGAGGCGCTCGCCCCGCGCGAGACCAGCTCGCTGCCTCGCAACGCGGGCCAGCACGGCAGCGTCGCCAAAACCGCGCTGGACAAGTCCTCGCCGGATCGGGCCTCGCAGAATACGCTCACCCCGGGCGATCTCGCTCCTGCCTGGCGCGGGCCGCAATCGCGCAAGGACGTAAAACACGCGGCTTAGTCCAATCCCGGCGTAAAGATCGGTCCCTGGCGCCGCGTCGCCGCGCCCCACCACGCGGCATGGCCACCGCGAGACACGTCGACCTCCCCGGCATGGCGCTCTATATAGAGGGCTGAGGACGCCGGTGCGATGACTGAAATCGACGAAATCATCGACAATTTCTCGGTTCTTGACGATTGGGATGATCGCTATCGCTATCTGATCGAGCTGGGGCGGGAGTTGCCCCCGCTTGCGGCAGCGGCCCACAGCGACGCCAACAAGGTGCAGGGTTGCGCGAGTCAGGTCTGGCTCGATACCAACGTGCGTCCCAATGGCGCAGGCGGCCCCGTGCTCACATTTGCCGGCGATAGCGATGCTCACATCGTGCGCGGACTGATCGCCATCCTGTTCGCGATGTATTCGGGCAGGAGCGCAAGAGACATTCTCGCGATCGACGCAATTGCCCTGTTCGAAAAGATGGGTTTGCGGGAACATCTCACGCCGCAGCGTTCGAACGGCTTCCGCTCGATGGTGGAGCGCATCCACTCAGATGCGCGCACAGCGCTCATGACAGTTGCGTGACAGGCCCAGATTTTGTAGATCGCGAGCTGCGGTCCGCGCGCCCGTCAGCATGCGGGCGTTCCAGCCCTGCCTGCGATCGTGTTGTAATTCTTGTCGGGGGCGTGGAATTATTGGAAGCGAGGCGGCTGACCTAGATCACACATTGGCCCGTACCCTCTCCGCGTAGGCAGGACGTTGATTAACCCCAAATTCCACTTTGGCCTGCGCGCAGGACTGGCAGACGTGTTTGCCGGCACGATCTGCAGCATTTTATCGATCGCCTATTGCCTGTCCTACGCGGCCCTCATCTTCACGGGGCCACTCGAGCATCTGCTCTCCTATGGCGTTGCGGTCACATTCCTGTCGGCCGCCGTAGGTGGAGCAATTGTGGCATTGCGCAGCTCATTTCCTTTCGCCATTGCCGGACCGGACAGTAACATCTCCGTCGTATTGGCCGCCCTGGTCGCGAGTGTCGCCCAGCGGCTGATCGCCAATGGCAGCACCGACCTTCTGGAACCGGCCCTGATCGCCATGTCGCTGGCGACGGCGTTCACGGGGCTCTTGCTTTGCGTGCTCGGGTTCACGCACGCGGGTCGCGCGATTCGTTTCGTGCCCTATCCGGTGATCGGTGGCTTCCTCGGCGCCACCGGCTGGTTGATGATCACGGGTGCGATACAGGTGGTCGCCAATCAACGGCCGACGCTTACCAATATCGGCGCCTTCGTCGACGCCGCGATCGCCGCCAAGCTCGCGGCCGGTGCGGCTGTGGCGATCACGCTGCATCTGATGCTGCGTCGCTCCAAAAGCCCCTTCATTCTGCCGGGCGTGCTGTTGGCGGCGTTCGCAGTGACGCATCTTGTTCTGCTGTCGAGCGGCTCGACGCTCGTCGAGGCGCAAGCCGGCGGCTGGATGTTCCGGCCGCAACCAGTGGCCGGGCTCACGTTGCCGTGGAAACTCGGGGCGCTTCACAACTTCTCCTGGACGGCATTACCCACGTTCGCCGGCGATCTGCTCGCCGTCATGTTCGTCACCATCATCACCTTGGTGCTCAACACGACAGGTATCGAGATTGCGACCCGCAGCGAGGCCAACATCGAGCGCGACCTCAAAGTACTCGGGCTTGCCAATTTATTGACCGCGGCACTCGGTGGATATGTGAGCTGTACGTCACTGAGTCGCTCCATCCTTGTCCGCCTGGCCGGGGCAACCGGCCGACTATCCGGACTCACGGTCGCAGCGATCTCGGCGATCGTGCTTATCGCCGATCCTTCGTTCCTCGGCTATGTACCGAAATACGTCCTCGGCGGACTGCTGTTCTTTCTTGGCGCCGGCCTCGTCTATCAATGGTTGATCCAATCATCGCGGCAACTGCTGCCCGTTGAATACTTGTCGCTGATCGCAATCGCTCTGCTCATCATCAATTGGGGCTTTGTCGCCGGCGTCTTGATCGGCGTGGTGATCGGTTGCGCCACCTTCGCGCTGAGCGCGAGCCGGGTGAACGCAATCAAGTTCAATTTTGACGGTTCGGAATACCGAAGCTCGCTCGATCGCGGGCCGCGCGAGTTGTGTCTTCTGGCCGAACATGGTCACCAGATTCAAGGAATCACACTTCAGAGCTATCTGTTCTTCGGCTCGGCCAATCGCCTTTACCAATACGTCAAGGCGCTACTCGCGAGACAGCCGGACTGTCGGTTCCTGATTTTCGATTTCCGCCTCGTGACTGGGATCGATTCGTCCGCGACGCACAGCTTTGCGCAGATCAAGCAAGCGACGGCCATATACGGTGCCCGGATCGTGCTCGTCAATCTCACCCAAGAACTAGAACGAGCCTTTCGCACGGCGAGGTTCCTTTCCGACGACGTCACCGTTGCGTCCGATCTCGACCGAGCGTTGGAATCGTGTGAGCAGAAGGTCATTGAGACGTATCGAGCCGAAGTCGACGATAGACCATCGCTGCGCGCGTGGTTGTCCGATGCCTTGGGCAATGCGGAACATGCCGACCGTTTGGCCGAATATTGCCGAAGGCTCGAGGTCGATGCCGGCGAAGTCATTGCCCGACAAGGCGATGCTGCAACCTCGATGCATTTCATTCTTGAGGGCCGCGTCGGCATCATTGTCGACGTCAGCGACGGACGGACGATGCGCGTGCGAAGCCTCGGCCGGCACACGACGATCGGCGAAATGGGCTTGATCACCCAGCGGCCGCGCAGCGCAACGATTCAGGCTGAAGCCCCCAGCGTGCTCTACGAACTCACTGCGGATGCTTACGAGAAAATCAAAAATGAACAGCCGGCGCTCAGCCAGGCCTTGCTCGGTTACGTCGTCGCAGTCATGGCTGAGCGGCTCAGCTTCGCCAACCGTGTGGTCGGTATCCTACAGCGTTGACAGCCAGCACGGCAGCGCTGGCGCGGGGCGATCCTTCAGCCGCGCTCTCTGCGGCGGCGGCGCTGCTGACCGAGCCCCATCTGCTTGGCAAGCTGCGATCGGGCCGCCGCGTAATTGGGCGCCACCATGGAGTAATCCGGCGGCAAATTCCATTTCTCGCGATATTGATCCGGCGTCATGTTGTAGCGCGTGCGGAGGTGACGTTTGAGCGACTTAAACTTTTGTCCGTCTTCCAAGCAGACAATGTAGTCAGGAGTGACTGAGCGCTTGACCGGCACGGCTGGCTTGAGCGGCTCTGCCGGTGCCGCCGTCTGGCCGCCCGTTACACGCTTCAGGGCGGAGTACACCTGCCCGATCAGGGTGGCGATTTCCGCACTCGGAACCGAATTATTGCTGACATAGGCTGATACGATATTCGCCGTCAGCTCAATGTAGCTGCTGTCGCCTGAATTGTCGGCCATCGGTCTGATCTCTGGTCCGATCCCTCGGACGTTTTCGAACCACTATTTGATCTTGCGCCGCTACCCGATTGTGGCGCGGTTCACTTCGGATACAGTCAAAAACAAGCATTCGATCGTGGCCTATTGCGCCACAGCGACTCTGAAACCAGCATACAAGGCAACTTATATTACGTCTCAGAATAAAACGCAATAAAACACTCGCGACCCGCGAAGTCTCAATGCAGAGTACTATATTTCTCAACGATAGACAGAATTTGGCAGCGCCGAGCAAGTCAAGAGCGACGCCGCATCAAGGAAAACTCTGTGTCGCGGTGGAAGGCGTCCGCGGCCGCGCTATGCGCTTTGTTCGATGTGATTGCGCAGCTCGGTGATCGAGCCAAAGCGCAAGGTGCCCTGCGGCAGCTGCGCCTCGATCGAACCGTCCGAATAGAGGGTGTACGCCATGCCGTCGACCACGCCGGATTTGAGGATCGAAACCGGTGTCGGTGCCTCGGGTGCGGTGGCCGCGGGACGCGCTTCGGGCGCCGGTTCGCCGACTTGCGTCGGTTCGACCGGGAGCGCCGGTGCGGCAGGCTGCGCGAGTGCCGTCTGCGCCTCTCGCCCGGGCCGCTGCCGTTTCGGCCAGAAGGCGTCAAAGCTTTTGGACCGCTCGGGCCGGCTGGAGGGACGCGCATGCACTTCGAGCCGCGGCGTTGTCCTTGCGGGCGCGGTACCGTTTGCTTGACGGGAGGCGACCGCATGATTGACCTCAGCAACATCTTCGTCGGCACGGACCGGCGGCTTCGGCAACAGCGAGACGTCGGTCTCCTCCACAACCGGAGCATTTTCGAGCCGAACCAAAGTCGGGAATTTTTCTCGCAGGCGTTGCAGCGCCGTGTCCTCGGCCGGCGCCGGCGGGCCGGCGGTGTCAGGCGGCGCGGGTTGCAGACGGGATTCGGCCGTCGGCTTGGGCGGAAATGGGATGCGCGCCGGCGTGCTCGGCCGCTCGGTTGCCGAAGCGCCAACGGCCGCCTCGTCCGGTCGGGCGGTACGAGGCATTGGCCGCGCCGTGAGCGCTCGTTCGATGCGACCCAGCACGCGAACTGCCAGTCCAAGCCCGATCAGGATCAGCCCACCTACGACCGCGACTGCACCGGGTGTGATGATCGACGCATCGAATGCGCGCCCCTGGATTGGCAGACCCGGAGCCACAAGAAGAATTCCCACCGCAGTTATTGCGGCACCCAAAATCAACAAAAACGCATACATACGCCTGCCCCCCCGATCCAGACGCCCGGAGGCCCCAACAACTATTTTGACCGCCCTCTCGAAACGACGCAAGGATTAATATCCCGACGGACGGCGAGACCCACGCGAGCGAGCGACTTACCGGGGTCCTGACGAGCACGTCTTGTCCGTACCTCTCCCGGTAATTCATTGCAGGATATGTTAAATTGGGGTGCTAACCGTATCTCAGCGGGCACATCCGCCCTCGCCGGCGCGTCGCTCCCCTCATCCCGACAGGCGTTGCTCAAACCCCCATTTTGGTCCTAGTCTAAAGGAACCTTTTTCTTCGTTTGACGGTTTTACGCTAACCCCCAGATCGGAGTAGACCTAAATGGCATTCACCCTGCCCGACCTTCCCTATCCTTATGATGCGCTGATCCCGTACATGTCGCGCGAGACTCTCGAATACCATCACGACAAGCACCACCAAGCCTACGTGACCAATGGCAATAACCTGGCCAAGGGTACCGAGTGGGAAAACAAGCCGGTCGAAGAGGTCGTCAAAGGCACGTTCGGCAAAAACCCAGGCCTGTTCAATAATGCCGCCCAGCATTACAACCACATCCTTTTCTGGAAGTGGATGAAGCGGGACGGCGGCGGCGAAAAACTTCCCGGCAAACTCGAGAAACAGATCGCTTCGGACATCGGCCCGATGGCCAAATTGAAGGAGGATTTCACTCAGGCGGGCGTTACGCAATTCGGCTCCGGATGGTGCTGGCTTGCGGTCAAGGACGGCAAGATCACCGTCATGAAGACACCGAACGGCGAGAACCCGCTCGTGCACGGTGCCAAGCCCATTCTCGGTTGCGACGTGTGGGAGCATTCCTATTACATCGACTATCGCAACCG
>Ga0181536_10005802_pt1 | contig 12554 bp, 11 predicted proteins | sample PEATcosm2014_Bin_41_FD_121105 | JGI IMG/M metagenome (GOLD analysis project Ga0181536, IMG submission 121105) | Peatland microbial communities from MTU Mesocosm Facility, Houghton, MI, USA - PEATcosm2014_Bin17_60_metaG | ecosystem: Environmental > Terrestrial > Soil > Wetlands > Peat | place...
CATGGGCGCCGATTTCTTCAATTGCGTATCGAAGATCCGCGAGCGCCTCGGCGCGCCCGCCGTTCCGATCCAGGTGCCGATCGGCGCCGAAGCCGACTTCCTCGGCGTGGTCGACCTCTTCACGATGAAGAAGACCGTGTACACCGACGATCTCGGGTCGACGATGAACAGCGAAGAGAGCCCGACGGGCGAACTGCTCGAGCTGGCGCAGAAGTGGCGTCAGGAACTGATCGAGGCGATCGCCGAGCAAGACGACGAGCTGCTCGAGATGTTCTTCGACGGCAAAGACATCCCGGTCGACCGGCTCAAGACCGCGCTGCGCAAGGCGACGATCGCCGGCGACGTGCTGCCGATGCTGTGCGGCTCGGCGTTCAAGAACAAAGGCATCCAGCCGCTGCTCGATGCCGTCGTCGACTTTCTGCCCTCGCCGCTCGAAGCCAAGACGATCACCGGCAAGGACCCCAAGACCGACGACGACATCACGCGCAAGGCCGACGACAAGGAGCCGTTCGCCGCGCTGGCGTTCAAGATCGCGACCGACCCGTACGGTAACCTGACGTACTTCCGGGTCTATTCGGGCGTGCTCGAAAAGGGCTCGTACGTCTACAACGCGCGCAGCCAGAAGAAAGAGCGCATCGGGCGCATCTTGCGCATGCACGCCAACCATCGCGAAGACATCGACGCGATCGGCGCGGGCGACATCGCCGCGGCCGTCGGCATGACCGATACGCGCACCGGCGACACGCTCTGCGATGAGAAGAACCCGATCCTGCTCGAGAACATCGTCTTTCCCGAGCCCGTCATCTTCCAAGCTATCGAGCCGAAGACCAAGGGCGATCAGGACAAGCTCGGCATCGCGCTCACGCGGCTCGCGCAAGAAGATCCCACGTTCCGCATGCGCACCGACGAAGAGACGCAGCAGACGATCATCGGCGGAATGGGCGAGTTGCACCTCGAGATCATCCTCGACCGCCTCAAACGCGAGTTCAAGGTCGAGGCGAACGTCGGCAAACCGCAGGTCGCCTACAAAGAAGCGATCACCAAGACCGTCGAGCAGCAGGGCAAATTCGTCCGGCAGTCCGGCGGTAAGGGTCAGTACGGCGACGTCTGGATTCGTCTGGAGCCGCAGCCGGCCGGCACGGGTTACATCTTCGAGAACAAGATCGTCGGCGGCACGGTGCCCAAGGAATACGTGAAGCCCGTCGGCGAGGGCATCCGCGAAGCGTCCGAGTCCGGAACGCTGGCCGGTTACCCGGTGCTCGACTTCAAGGCGACGCTCTACGACGGGTCCTACCACGAAGTCGACTCGTCGGAAATGGCCTTCAAGATCGCGGCCTCGATGGCGTTCAAGGACGCCAACAAGAAGGCCGGCCCGATCTTGCTCGAGCCGATCATGAAAGTCGAAGTGACCACGCCCAAGGATTATCTGGGCGCGATCAACGGCGACCTGAACCGGCGGCGCGGCCAGATCCAGTCGCAGGAAGAAGCTCCCGGCGGCGCCGTGGTGATCACCGCGGACGTTCCGCTCTCGGAGATGTTCGGCTATGCCACCGACATGCGGTCCGCAACTCAGGGCCGCGCGACATACACGATGGAGTTTTCACGCTACGAGAAAGCCCCGCGGTCAGTCGAGGAAGAGATCGTCGCGAAGGCCTCCGGCAAGAAGCTCGCGACCGCGTAGACCGCCGCACATTTTCACCGTCCAGTAGCACGCTAAAACCGAAGGAACACAGAGCAGATCATGGCTAAAGCCAAATTCGACCGGTCGAAACCACACGTCAACATCGGGACCACCGGTCACGTCGACCACGGCAAGACCACGCTCACGGCAGCCATCATCAACTGCCTGGCGACGGAGAACGCCAACATCCAAAAGCGCAACGTCGACGACATCGACAACGCGCCCGAGGAGAAGGAGCGCGGCATCACGATCGCCATCTCGCACCAAGAGTACGAGACGGCGAAGCGCCACTACGCGCACGTCGACTGCCCCGGTCACGCCGACTACATCAAGAACATGATCACCGGCGCGGCCCAGATGGACGGCGCGATCCTGGTCGTGTCGGCGGCCGACGGCCCGATGCCTCAGACCCGCGAGCACATTCTGCTCATGAAGCAGGTCGGCGTCCCGTACATCGTCGTGTTCCTCAACAAGGTCGACCAAGTCGACGATGAAGAGCTGCTCGAGCTGGTCGAGATGGAAGTGCGCGAGCTGCTTTCGTCCTACGAGTTCCCGGGCGACGACATCCCGATCATCCGCGGCTCGGCGCTCAAGGCGCTGCAGTCGTCAGGCAAGCGCGGTGATGCCGATGCCGATTGCATCTTCAAGCTGATGGATGCCGTCGACAGCTACATCCCGACCCCCGAACGCGCCGTCGACAAGCCGTTCCTGATGCCCGTCGAAGACGTCTTCACGATCACCGGCCGCGGTACGGTCGGCACCGGCCGCGTCGAACGCGGTCAGGTCAAAGTCGGCGAGGAAGTCGAGATCGTCGGGCTGGTGGACACGCCGCCGCGCAAGACGGTCGTCACCGGTATCGAGATGTTTCGCAAGCTGCTCGACGCGGGCATCGCGGGCGACAACGTCGGCGTGCTGTTGCGCGGCGTCGAGCGCAACGACATCGAGCGCGGCCAGGTGCTGGCCAAGCCCGGTTCGATCAAGCCGCATCGCAAGTTCAAGGCCGAGGTCTACGTCCTCTCCAAGGAAGAGGGCGGTCGCCACACGCCGTTCTTCGCGAACTACCGTCCCCAGTTTTACTTCCGCACGACCGACGTGACCGGCACGATCAAGTTGCCGGAAGGCGTCGAGATGGTGATGCCGGGCGACAACATCACGATGGACGTCGAGCTGATCACGCCGATCGCGTGTGAAGAAGGCCTCCGCTTCGCCATCCGCGAGGGCGGCCGCACGGTCGGCGCGGGCGTCGTCACCTCGGTCGCGGACTAGCAGATCATGGCGAAGCAGAAAATTCGTATCCGGCTCAAAGCCTACGACCACGCAATCCTCGATCAGTCGGCCGAGCGCATCGTCGACACGGCGAAGCGCACCGGCGCGTTCGTGAGCGGCCCGGTGCCGCTCCCGACCGAGATCAACCGGGTCTGCGTGCTGCGTTCGCCGCACGTCGACAAGAAGAGCCGCGAGCACTTCGAGATGCGCACGCACAAGCGCTTGATCGACATCCTCCAGGCCTCACCGAAGACGATGGATGCGCTGATGCACCTCGACTTACCGGCCGGGGTCGACATCGAACTGAAGGCGTAAGCAAGAAAGAAAGAGGCCGCTAGCAAGCGGCCTCTTTCTCATTTACGAGAGTGTGAGGGGCGCGCTGATAGGGACGGCTCGTTTGCGGGCACGTCCGGAGCATGAACGTGAAGCGCACCCTGGCTTCGATCGCGCTCGCCGGCACGATGGCCGTCCACGTGCGCCTGGACCAAGACGGGCGGATCGCCGCATCCGCATCGACGTGCCGCAGAGCGTTGCAGCGCGAGACTAAAACCAGGCCGGACTAACCGGTGTGGGCGTCGCGCTGACGGGCGACCGGGAGGCGCTTGGTGAGGCGCACGCACGTCCCGCGTTCGTCGAACGCGACCTCGTCCATGAGGTGCCGCATCAGGTAGATGCCGAAGCCGCGCGGGGCATCGTGCGGCGGCGAGACGGCCACCGGAACTGAGGGAAACCCGCCGCCTTCGTCCTGGACTTCGATGACGAGGCTCCCCCGCTCGACGCGGACGCGGACCTCGAAGCCGCTCCCGGCCCGGTGGCCGTGCTCGGCGGCGTTCGCGAGTGCTTCACCGACGGCGGTCTCGATATCGGCGAGGTCACCGTCGGCAAACCCGTACGCGGCCAAATGCGCGACCAACGAGCGGCGCGCAAAAGCGGCCGCCCGGCGCGTGTTCGGGAACCGTACTCGAAACTCGCCGGTCATCGGGTCACCGCACGTATACCACGAAAGACGAGCGGCTACACCCATCCCTCGTTGAAAGAACCCGCTGGTTGAATCCGAATCCCTCGGCATGCCCATTCCGCTCGATGTCTCGGTCGAACGCCAGTTTTCCGGTACACCGAAGCGCATTTACCAGTTGCTGACCGAGATGGGAACGTCCGCCGACGCCATTTGGCCGTTTGCCTCGCAGCCGTTCATGCGCAGCGCGGGGCCGCTCGTCCCCGGTCAGACCGAGGAATGGCACTTGGGGCTGCACGCGGTGCTGGAATCGGCCGAGCCCGAGAAGAGCATCATCTGGCGCATCGACAACGACGGGGTCGACGGCACGCACGGCTTCACGATTCGCCAAGACGGAAAGAAGACGATCGTCACGCACCGGGTGCAAGCACAGCTCTCCGACGTCGATGGGCGGCTCTTGTGGAAGCGCGTCGAGGACGCACATCAGCGCGCGATCGAGGGTCTCTTCGACAAGCTGGGGCGCGTCCTCAAGCGTTGACCCGAGCGGCCTACTTCGGCTTCATGGTCGTGGAGTTGAGGATCGGGATCTGCGTGTACGCCTTCCCGGCCGGAATCGACGACAAATAGGCATAGATATCGGCGAGGTCGCTCGTCGGCAGAATTTTCTCGGAAAACGAGGGCATGTTGCCGCTGGGCTTGCGGACGTAGGCGCTCACCGTCGTCCACGGCGGCGGATGCGGTGCCAGTTTGGCGCCGGTGCCGTAGTTGCCCTGACCGACGGTGCCATGGCATTCATAGCAGCCGTAGCGCAAGAAGTCCGCTTTGCCGCGCGCGGCATCGCCGGGGGGCGGCGGCGGCCCGGCAGCCGTGGTTTGCGCGAGCGCGCCATGGACGGTGAAGAGCGCCGCGGCGACGGCGGCGAGTGCGAGCGTTACGAGCTTTGTCGACGTACGTTGCATCAGCGTGATCCTTAGCGTGGCTGCGAGACGATGTCGATGAGCGCCGGCAGGCCGCTTTTCACGACTTTGAGCGCGCGAGCGATCGCGGGTGCGAGCTGGTCCGGCTGTGAGATGGGGCCTTCGCCGTGCACGCCCATCGATTGCGCGAACTTCGCGTAGTCGATGTTCGGCTCGGTGATCAGCGTGCCGGTGCGGGCCTTTTCCGGCCCGCGTTCGCGGCGGCTTGCCATGCGCTGGAGATGCATCGTTTCCTGATGCCAGGCCCGGTTGTTGTGCACGACCGTCAGCAGCGGGACCTTGTGATGCGAGGCGGTCCACAACGAGCCCGGCGCGACCATGAAATCGCCGTCGCCGTTGAAGTTCACCGAATAGCGGCCCTGATCGCGTGCGGCGATCGCCGCGCCGATCGCCGACGGTAAACCCTCGCCGACGCCATAGGCGCCGCCGTCGGACGAGATGTGATGATATTTATCGAGGTCCCACAGCCGGTTGGGGAACGAGCCCTGATAGAACGTGCCCGAGACGAGCGAGAAGTCGTCGTTCTTGATCTGGGCGTAGATCTCGGCGACCCAGCGTCCAACGCTGATCGGGGAGCTGTCCCAGCCGACGGCGGCTTGGGCGATATTATCTTGGCGGCGTTTGGTCCACACGTCGGTGAAATGTGCGGTGCGGGCCGGGTTCTGCGCGCGGCGTTCGCTGGTCATGCCGCGATTGATCGCGTCGATCAGGTACGGCAGCGACGCTTCCGAATCACCGGCGATCGGCATCGTCGGGTTGTAGAAGCGCTGCTGGTCTTGATAGTTGCCCGCACCCTGCAGGTAGAGCGCGTTGATCGAGATCACCGTCGCGTTTGGATTGATGCGCATCGACGTCTGACGAATCGGGAAATCTCCAACGTCGCCGACCAGACCGAACAGATCGGTCAGTTCGAGCCCGAGGATCACGTCGGCTTGACGGATCAGCGAGAAATCCATCGAGTAGAGATGGTGGTTGGTCGGGAAGTTCATCCGGTTGCCGTAGTCGATCACCGGAATCTGCAGCGATTCGGCCAGCTGCACGAGCAGGTTCATGCCGTTCGCCGTGCGCGCGGCGCGATCGGTGACGATCAGCGGGTTCTGCGCGTTGATGAGCGCCTTTGCGACGTCGGCCAGCGCCGCGGGATCCGCGACCGGCGCGCGTACCGGGACGTACTTCGGCAGCGGCAACTGCTTCTGGTCGTTCGGCATTTCGGCCAAATCGGCATCGACCATCACGAGCGACGGGCCCATCAACGGCGTCGTCGCGAGCGAGGTCGCCTTCATGACCTCTTCGCCGAACGACTGCAACGACTGCGGGGCCGAGTCGTACTTGACGAAACCGCGTACGATTGCGGCGACGTCGGTGGCGGTATGATACCACTCGACGCCCGGCCGGCGCGTCGCGCCGTCGGCGATGTTCCCGACGAGGATCAGCATCGGCACGCGCGCGGCGTAGGCGTTGTAGACGTTCATCGAGGCGTGCTGTAGCCCGACGGTGTTGTGCACGATGATCGCCATCGGCTTGCCGGCCATCTGCGCGTATCCCATCGCGATGCCGGACGAGATCTCTTCGTGCACGCAGGACAAGAGTTCGGGTTTCGAATTGCCGCCGTAGTTGGTGATCGACTCTTGCAGTCCGCGGAACGTCGATCCCGGCATGCACGTGATGTAGTCGAAGCCGACGTGCTTGAGGCAATCGACCATGTAGTCGGAACCGGCGTTGTGAACGTGCCAGCGGTCGACTTCCGGTTGCGGCGCGCCGGTTTCTTGGGCCAGCAAGCGCGGCCCGGGCAACGGCGCGCTGGCGTTCGCTACGACCGGCGGCGTGGCGGCCGGCGTTTGGGTTGCGGCGGCCGCGGCGGTGGGCGCGACACCCGCGGCGGCGGCGCCGGCACCGCCGGCGGCGATCCCCGCCAGGAACTCGCGGCGGTCGACTCCGGAATCTCTCTTTGCCATTCGGATCTATCCTATTTCGGCGTCAGCGTGGAGTTGAGCAGCGGAATCGCCGAGCCGGGTTTGCCGGCCGGGATCGACTTGAGGTAGGCGTAGATGTCGGCCAGCGTCGCGTCCGGCAGAATCTTGACCGAAAACGACGGCATGTCGCCGGCCGGGCGACGTACGTACGAGCTCACCACCGGCCACGGAAACGCCGGGGCCGCGATCCGTATGCCGGCGCCGTAGTTTCCTTGGCCGACGGTGCCGTGGCATTCGTAGCAACCGAAGCTCATGAAGGCGGCCTTACCGCGCGCGACGTCGCCGGGGGGTGCGGTCGCCGCCGGCGCTGCGCCGCTGCCTTGGGCCGATGCGCAGTGCGCGGTGACGAGCAGCGTTGCGGCCAGCGCGAGGGTGAACGAAACGATTTTGTTCATCTGCATTTCCTCTAGCGCGGCTGGCTGACGACGTCGACGAGTGCGGGCAGGCCGCTCTTCACGACCTTGAGTGCGCGGGCCAGCGCCGGACCGAGTTGATCCGGATTCGAGATCGGTCCCTCGCCGTACACGCCGAACGACTCGGCCAGTTTGGCGTAGTCGATGTTCGGGTTGTTGATCAAGGTGCCGACCGTCGCGTGTTCGGGCTGGCGTTCGCGCCGGTTGGCCATGCGCTGAAGATGCATCGCCTCTTGATGCCACGCGCGGTTGTTGTGCACGATCGTCAGCAGCGGAATCTTGTGATGCGCCGCGGTCCAAAGCGCGCCCGGCTGCACCATGAAGTCGCCGTCGCCGTTCATGTTGATCGCGTAACGGCCCTGATCGCGTGCGGCCAGTGCCGCGCCGACCGCAGCCGGGTGCTGGTAGCCGACGCCCGATGCGCCTGACCCGCCGTTGAGGTGATAGGGCTGGTCGAGGTCCCACAGCCGTTGCGGCCACCCGCCCATCTGGCCGGTCGGGCCCACTATCGAGAAGGCGTCGTTCTTCACCAGATTGTGCACTTCGGCAAACATGCGCGGCAGCGAAATCGGCGATGCGTCCCAACCGAAGCCGGCGGTGGCGATGTCGTTCTGCCGGCGTTTCGTCCAGGCGTCGGAAAGACGGGCGGCGCGCGCGGTGTTCTGCGCTTTGCGTTCGCTCGTCACCGCGCGGTTGATCGCGTCGATGAGATACGGCAACGACGCCTCGGCGTCGCCGGCGATCGGCATCGTCGGATTGTAGAAGCGCTGCTGATCCTGGTAGTTGCCCTGGCCCTGCAGGTACATCGAGTTGATGTGGATCGTCGTCGTCGTCGGTTTGATCTTCATGACCGTCTGGCGGACCGGAAAGTCCGGCACGTCGCCGACGACGCTGAAGAAGTCGCCGACCTCGAGTCCGAGGATTACGTCGGCTTGCGCGATCGACCCGCGGTCGAACGCCGCGTAGAGGTGGTGGTTGGTCGGGAAATTCATGCGGTTGCCGATGTCGACCACCGGAATCTGGAGCGTTTCGGCGAGCTGCACGAGCAGCGCCATCCCGGCCGGCGTGCGCGCCACGCGATCGGCAACGATCACCGGGTTTTGCGCGCCGACGAGCGCCTTCGCAACGTCCGCGAGGGCGGCCGGATCGGCGACCGGGGCGCGCACCGGAACGAACTTCGGCAACGGCAATTGCTTGGCATCGTTCGGCATCTCGGCCAGATCGGCGTCGACGAGGACGAGCGTCGGCTCTTGCACCGGCGTCAGCGCCAGCGAGGTCGCTTTCATGATCTCTTCGCCGAACGATTGCAGCGATTGCGGGTTGGCATCGTACTTGACGTAGCCGCGCACGATCTGCGCGACGTCCGTGGCGGTGTGGTACCACTCGACGCCCGGCCGGCGCGTCGCGCCGTCGGCGATGTTCCCGACCAGGATCAACATTGGTACGCGATCGGCGTATGCGTTGTAGATCCCCATCGACGCGTGCTGCAAGCCGACGGTGTTGTGCACGATGATCGCCATCGGCTTGTGCGCCATCTTGGCGTAGCCGTGGGCCATCGCCGCGGAGATCTCTTCGTGCGTGCACGAGAGCAGCTCGGGCTTCGAGTTGCCGCCGTAATTGGTGATCGATTCCTGGAGCCCGCGGAACGTCGATCCGGGCATGCACGTGATGTAGTCGAAGCCGACGTGCTTGAGGCAATCGACCATGTAGTCGGAGCCGGCGTTGCGAACGTGCCAGCGGTCGATGTCCGGCGCCGGAGTACCGACCTCTTGCGCGACGAGGCGCGGCCCCGGCAAACTCGCGCTGGCGTTCGCGACGCTCGGCAGGCTCGCCGCGTTTTGCGGTGCGTCCGATGCCGCGGCTGCCGCTATGGGTGTCACGCCGCCGGCTGCCGCTCCGGCGCCTCCCGCAGCGATACTCGCAAGGAAAGCACGCCGGTCGACACCAGCCTTCTTCTTAGCCACTACGCACCTCGTGATGACGGAGACGTCTTTCCGGGAGAAGTTTCCGCGGAAACGCGGGATGCCTGCAAGTGGCTTATTACTTGGCCGGCCCCACCCACACGGTCTGGATGTTCATGAATTCGCGAATGCCGAGGTAGGAGAGTTCGCGCCCGTAGCCGCTGTGCTTGATGCCGCCGAACGGCAAACGCGGATCCGATGCGGTCATGCCGTTGATGAAGACCGCGCCGGTCTGGATCTGCCGGGCAAGGTGCTTGGCGCGTTCGACGTCGCGGGTCCACAACGCGCCGCCGAGCCCGAACGTCGAGTCGTTCGCCATCTCGACGGCGTGGGCGGCATCGCGTGCGCGAATCACGGCGGCCACCGGGCCGAACGTCTCTTCGCGAAACACCGGCATCGTGTCGTCGACGTCGACCAGCACGGTCGCCTCGAAGTAGGCGCCGGGGCCCTGGGGCGCGGTCCCGCCCAGTACGACCCGCGCGCCCATCGCGACCGACCCGTCGATCTGCTTGACGAGATCGTCGCGCAAATCGGCGCGGGCCAAGGGCCCCATCGTCGTCGCGCGGTCCTCGGGGTCGCCGGTCCGGTAGGCTTTCGACTCTTCGATGAATGCGGCGACGAAGCGATCGTAGATCGCGTCCTCGACGATGAAGCGCTTCCCGCAGATGCAACTCTGGCCGGCGTTCTGGAAACGCGCCTTGGCCGCGGTCTTCGCCGCCGCCGCGAGGTCGGCGTCGGCCAGCACGATGAAGGCGTCCGATCCGCCGAGCTCGAGGACGTGCTTCTTGAGCGCGCGCCCGCTTTCGCTCGCGACCGACACGCCGGCCGGTTCGCTGCCGGTGATCGTGACCGCGGCGATCCGGTCGTCGGCGATCAGATGCTTGACCTCGGAACCCGGGACGATCACGGTCGAGAACGCGCCGGCCGGGAAACCCGACTCGCGGAACGTCTCCTCGATGTCGAGCGCGCAGCGGGTCACGTTGCTGGCGTGCTTGAGCACGCCGGCGTTGCCCGCCATCAAGGCCGGGGCGGCGAACCGGAAGACCTGCCAGTACGGGAAGTTCCAGGGCATCACGGCCAGCACGACGCCCAGCGGCTGGTAGGCGATGTAGCTCTCCGACGCGGTCGACGCGATGTGCTCGTCGGCCAAGAACCCCTCGGCGTGGTCGGCGTAGAAGTCGCAGGCCCAGGCGCACTTGTCGACCTCGGCCTCGGCGTCGCCGATCGGCTTGCCCATCTCGCGCGTGGCGTTGAGGGCGAAGCGGGCTTTGTTCGCGCGCAGGTAGGCGCCGGCGCGCTTCATCAGAACGGCCCGCTCGGCGAAGCTCCGGCGGGCCCACTCGCGTTGGGCCGCCACCGCCCGGTCGAGCGTGGTGTCGAGCTCGGCGGGGGTGTGGAGCGCGAACGACTCGAGCTTGGCGCCGGTCGCGGGGTTGATGGAATCGACGGTCTTCGGCTGCGCAGCGATCATACGTGGTATTTCCGGCGGCGCGCCCCCGTGTCATCCCGAGCTTGTCGAGGGACCGCCGCCAAGGGTAGCGATTGAGACTGCCCCTCGACAAGCTCGGGGTGACAAAATAAAACGAGCTCGAAGTGACAAAAATATATGCCTGGCACCGTGGAGGACTAAGTGCCGCCGTTTGACTTTCTGGGCGGGGGTTGGTATCATCTGGCGGTTGTGGTCCACGCCGGCCGCGGTACTTTGCCGTGGTCGGCGGAAAGCGTAGACGATACGCCAGGGCCCGTGGACTTCCTAGGGGCGATACGACGATGAAGAACATCATCGGCCGCAAGGTCGGGATGACGAGCGTGTTCACAGCCGACGGGCGCTACGTGCCGGTAACGGTTATCGCAGCAGGTCCGTGTTCGGTCGTGCAGCGCAAGACGAAAGAAACCGACGGTTACGAAGCCGTCGCGCTCGCGTTCGGCGACATGAAGAAGTCGCGGGTCACCCGCGCGATGGCCGGACATTATAAGAAGGCCGGCATCGAACCCAAAGCGGCGATCCGCGAATTCCGCACCGAGCTCGAAGGCCTCGACGTCGGCTCCGCCGTCACGGTCGACGCCTTCGCCGAGGGCGATCGCGTCGACGTGCACGCCACCTCGAAGGGCCACGGCTTCGCCGGCGGCATCAAGCGCCACAACTTCAGCGGCGGCGGACAGACGCACGGTTCGATGATCCATCGCCAGCCGGCCTCGAACGGCGATACCAACGCCGGTCACGTCGTGAAGGGCAGCCGCCGTCCGGGTCACTACGGCGTCGACACCGTCACCCACCAGAATCTCGAGATCGTCCGCGCCGACGCCGAGCGCAATCTGCTGCTCGTGCGCGGTCCGGTTCCCGGTCCGAAGAACGGGCTCGTCGTCGTCACCCATTCGGTGAAAGCCGCCAAGTCCGCCGACGTCAAGGAAAGCGCCTGATGCCGAACGTCATCGACTCCTCGGGCGAAGCGCTCAAGGACGTTCCGGTTCCGGAAGCGTTCGCGGGCAACGTCGCGGGGAAAACCAACGCGATCTTCCGCGCGGTGTTCCGCGAGCTGGCCAGCCCGCGCGCCGGCACGGCCTCGACGCTGAAGCGCGACGAGGTCCGCGGCGGCGGTCGCAAGCCCTGGAAGCAAAAGGGCACCGGCCGCGCGCGTCAAGGTTCGATCCGCTCGCCGCAGTGGCGTCACGGCGGTGTCGTCTTCGGGCCCCAACCCCGCAGCTACGTCAGTGCTCTCAACAAGAAAGAGCGCAAGGCAGCGATGCTCGCGGCGCTCTCCGACAAATTCCAGAACGGTTCGGTCACGCTGCTGCAAACCGACAAGCTCGCGCTGACCAAGACGCGGGAGCTCGCGACGCTGCTGTTCGGTTCGCCGAAGGCCGCGAAGACCGGCGTACGGACGCTGGTCGTGTTCGCCGAGAGCGAGCTGGCAACGGTCGGCGAGAACCTCTGGCGCGCCGGCAACAACCTCACCAACGCCGCCGTCACGCACACCGGCGCGCTCGACATCAAGGACGTCGTCGGCTACGCGCGGCTCGTGCTCACGGCCGCCGCCAACGACGCGCTAATCGCCCGCTTTGCCGCGACGGAGAAGTCCGCATGACCTCACGCGATATTATCGTCGCTCCGGTGATCACCGAGAAGTCGATGGCCGGTACGGCGTTCCAGCAGTACGCCTTCGAAGTCCACACCGCGGCCACGAAGACGCAGATCAAGTCGGCGATTCGCGAGATCTTCAAAGTCGACGTCGTCAAGATCAACACCGTGAACGTGCTCGGCAAGTCGAAGAACTTCGCTCGCCGCGGCAGCCGCACGTCCGGCAAGCAGTCGGACTGGAAGAAAGCC
>Ga0181536_10005803_pt1 | contig 12554 bp, 13 predicted proteins | sample PEATcosm2014_Bin_41_FD_121105 | JGI IMG/M metagenome (GOLD analysis project Ga0181536, IMG submission 121105) | Peatland microbial communities from MTU Mesocosm Facility, Houghton, MI, USA - PEATcosm2014_Bin17_60_metaG | ecosystem: Environmental > Terrestrial > Soil > Wetlands > Peat | place...
TCCGCCGGATCGAGCGAGAGCGCCATCGTCGTGCGGTGCATCTTCGACGCAACGTCGGCGTCGAGCCCGGTGTTCGCAACGACCAGCGGCAGCGTTTCGGCGACGTGCGCGTTGGTGTAGACCGACGCTTCGCGCAGAACGCGGGCGAAACGCCCGACCGCGTCGGCGTTCGCGTCGGCAAAAGCGCGCGTCGAGAAATACACGCCCTGCAGGATCGTGCCGGGATAGCCGTTGAGCATGTCGACCAGCACGCGGACTTTACCGCCGGCGACGTCACGCGTCATGAACGGTTCGGTCGAGAGGCCGGCGTCGATGCGGCCCGCATCGAGCGCAGCCGCCGCCGCCGGAATCGGGATTTCGATCCACTTCACGGTCGACGAATCACCGCCTTGCGCGTCGATCAGCGCGCGCAATCCCAAATAGCCCACGTCGCCGATCGCCGTGCAGGACACCGTCTTCCCCTGCAAATCGAGCACCGACTTGAGCGGTGAGTTCGCAGCGACGACGATCGCGGCGTTGCCCTGAGCGTTTTGACGGTGAATCGCGCCCGGCGCGACTACCACCAGCGGGATGCCGCGAATGTGCGCGGCGATCAGGACTTGCGGGCTCGTGCGTCCGATGTCGGCGGCGCCGCCGATCACGGCCTGCGTGACGACGGCTCCGGTCGACACGCTGGACGCTTCCACGTTCAATCCGGCAGCCTTGAACATGCCGGTGCTCTGGGCGTACCAGAACGGAACCAGATCGTCGCTCGGCGCGGCGACGAAACGAATCGTGGTGAGGTTGGACTGCGCCATCGAAGCCGATGAGACGGCGAGCAGAACCGCGGCCAGCGCGGAACTCAAAACGAATTTCATCGCGTCACTTCGAGTCCTCGGCAAGGTGCGGATTCCAGACACCGCGCTGGACGCGCGTCACCTTCAGCGATTTGAAGATGCCGGCTTTGTTGAACGGCTCGTCGGCAAACCACGCTTGCGCGGTCGCCATGTCCGGCGCGCTGATGATCAGACAGCTGCCCAGGCGCTTGTCGTTGCCGTCGAGCAACGCTCCGCCCAGCACGACGATCTCGTGCGTGCCGTGCAGATAGGCCATGTGCGCGTCGCGCGCCGCCGCGCGCCGATCGTCGGTGCCGGGGACGTCTTCGGCATATCCGATATAGAGCATCATTCACATCCTCGAGAGCAGGAAGAGCGCCTGCTTGACTTATTCTCGTGGCTTCCCTATCATCCTATAGTTAGTGATCTAACTTATGAAAGAGCAATAATGGCTGACGATCGCGTGGTCCTGCTCGAAGAAGATAACGGCATCTTCACCATTACCTTCAACCGGCCGGAAAAGCGCAACGCGATGAATCCGGCGATGCACGAGCAGATGCATGCGCTGCTGAGCGAGCTGAAATTCAACGACAAAGTTCGCGTGCTGATCATCACCGGAGCCGGCGAGAGCTTCTGCGCCGGGCAGGATCTCAAAGAGTACTTCTATCTCTTGGCCGACGACAGCACGAAAGCGCTCCGCGAACGCTCGCGCGAGCTGTCCAACCAGTGGCGCAGCCACATCCTGCGCCTGTTCCCGGTGCCGACGATCGCGATGGTCAACGGCTACTGTTTCGGCGGCGCGTTTTCGGTCGTGACCTCCTGCGACATCGTGGTGACGGCCGACGAGGCGACGTTCGGGCTTTCCGAGATCAACTTCAAGACCGCGCCGTTGGGCCTGGTGAGCAAAGACATCTCCGAGAAGATGCCGCCCCGGCAAGCGATGTATTACGCCCTCACCGGTGAGCCGTTCAACGGAAAACGCGCCGCGGAGATGGGTCTGGCGACGAAATCGGTGCCCAAGGACCAGCTCAAAGCCGAGGTGCGGCGCATCGCGGAAGCGCTGCGCGAGAAAGACCCGATCGCGCTGAAGGTCACCAAAGACGTGCTCAAGATCAGCCAACGGATGGACTACGAGGAAGCGTACGCGTACAGCATGGCGCTGGCAGGCGATCTCACGCACAAACAAGACGGCGCGTGGATGAAGAGCGGCATCGGCGAATTCATGGAAGGCAAATCGCGCCCGGGTCTCAACGAGAGGGCGAAGGCGTAACCGCACCGGGATCGCCGCCGCCGGGGACGATCAGCGGGCTCATCGCCGACTACGTCCTCGGTCTGCGGCTGGACGACGTCTCCGGCGAGGTGCGCCGCTTCGCCAAGCTGATGCTGCTCGATTGTTTGGGCTGCATGATCGTCGGCGCCCAGACGCCGAGCGGCCGCGCCGCACTGGCGCTGGCGCGCGAATCGCCGTTGCCGCAGGCCCGGCTCGCCGGCAACGGGGAGCGCGCCGGCGTGGAACGCGCGGCGCTGGCCAACACGGTCTGCGCGAACGCGCTCGACTTCGAGGCCGTCGGCCCGGAAGGCCACATCGGCGTGATCGCCGTGCCGGTCGTACTCGCGCTGGCCGATTGGCACGAGCATTCGGGAGCGGCGGCGCTCGCCGCGCTCATCGCCGGACTCGACGTCGGCGGCCGCATCGGCGCGGCGTGGCGGCGCAACACCAGCGGAACGGCCGTCGTCGGCCTGCCGCCGGTGCGCGGCGCACCGCACGCGATCTTCGCCGCAACCGTGCCGGCGGCGATGCTGCTGGGCCTCGATCGCGAAGCGATCCGCAACGCGCTCGGCATCGCGAGCTACAGCGCGCACGTTCCGACGCTGCGCAAAGTGCTGGAGTCCTACGATCCGCCGATGACCAAATACGATCACATGGGCGGCATGGCGCTCGGCGGTCTCGATGCGGTGCGGCTCGCGATGCACGGTTTCACCGGCGACCGCGAAGCCTTCGAAGGCGAGTACGGCGCCTGGCGCTATTCGGGGGCGCTGGGCTGCGACTGGAGCATGTTGGCGGAGTTCGGCGGCGACTTCATGATCGCACCCACGTTCTTCAAACCCGTGCCCTGCAATTTGTACGACTGTTCCGTCGTCGTGCTCGTCCAGAAGATCGTGGCCGAGCATCACATCCGCCCGGCCGACATCACGCGTATGATCTTGCGGCCGTCGCGCGACATCAAGGGTCACGGCGGCGACGGCAGCGGGGGTTCGATGTCGCAGTGGCTCAGCGTGCGTTTGAACGCCGCGCACGGCGCCTGCGGGACGCGCCCCTACAGCGCCTGGCAGAACGGCGAGCCGCCGCCGGCTGAAGTCGCGCGTCTGGTGGCGATCTCGACGATCGAACCGTACGTCGAGACCGGGCCGCCGGACGAGAAATATTGGGAAGGCCACGTCCCGACCTCGGTCACGATCGAAACCGCGAACGGAACGTACGACGATCGCATGCCGTACTTGAAACGCATGTCGGCAGAGGAGCTGGTGGCGAAGTTCGTCGAGAACGTCGCACCGGGCGCGGGCGAAACTAGAGCGCGCGAGCTGGCGGACATGGTGCTGCGGTTCGACGAGCTGCCGCGCGCGAGCATGCTGCTCGATCGGCTGTACGGCTAGCGCGCGAGCGCGCTAGCGGGGTCAGAGCGTGAGCATGTCGCGCGCGGAGAAGCCCTTCGGGATGACCTGATACTTCGCGGCCGCATCGATCACGGGTTGGATCTGCTGCGGATCGAACGACGGCGGCGTCCACGTCTTGTGCATCTTCGCTGCTGCGTCGGCGTCCATACCGGAGAACGACACCATCAGCGGCAGCGTCTCCGGAATGTGGGTGTTCGCATACGCCGCGGCCTGCTGTAACACTTTCGCGAAGCGCTCGACGCTATCGCGGTTCTTCTCGGCGTACTCGCGCGTCGAGAAGAACGCGGATTCGAGGATCTGCCCCTTGTAGCCGTTGAGCATGTCGGCGACGACGCGGAACTTCCCGGTCGACATGTCCTTCGACATGTAGGGTTCGGTCGTCACGCCGGCGTCGACGCGCCCCGCTTCGAGCGCCGGTCCCAACGTCGTCGTCGGGATCTCGACCCACTTGACCGTCGACGAATCGCCGCCCATCGAATCGATCAGCGCTCGCGTCCCCAGGTACCCGATGTCACCGATCGCCGTGCAGGCCAGCGTTTTGCCCTGCAGGTCGAGCGCGGTCTTGATCGGCGATGCCGCCGCCACCATGATGCCTTCGTTGCCGTCGTCGCGGCGATGGATCGCCGACGGCGCGATCAACGCGAACGGAACGCTGCGCGCGTAGGCGGCGATCAGCGAGACGAGGCTGGCCTTGCCGATGTCTTCCGCGCCGCCGATCACCGACTGCGCGACGACGCCGCCGCTGCTGGCCTTGGTGACCACGACGTCGAGCCCGGCCTTCTTGAACAGGCCGGCGCTCTGCGCGTAGAGCAACGGACGCAGGTCGTCGCTGGGCGAGGAGATGAAGCGAATCGTCGTCAGACTCTGTGCCTGTTGCGCCGGCACCGTTGCGGTCGACGCGCCGAACAGCAACGCAACGGCGAGCGCCGTACCGCACGAACGAAAAAATATCTTCCTGACGTGCATGTATATCCTTAGGCGGGAGAGACGGCGCCGTGCAGCGCGGGCGCAACCTTCTGGGTGAACAAGTCGATCGAGCGCCGGCTCTCGGCGACCGTCATATCGCCGAAAACGAATTGGCCGACGAAATAGTTCGCCCCGATCTGATCGAGGTGCGAGCCCAACGCCTCGGCCAGGTCGTCGGGCGAGCCGGCAAACGCGAGCCCGTCCTTGGCCATCGCGTCGAAATCGCCCGGCCACGCCTGCACGGGGCGCAGTCCGTGCAAGGAAAACAGGTAGTCGAAGCTGCGGTGCCAGTACGGGTAGGCGCGGCGTGCGATCGCCAGCGCCTCCTTCGTGGTGTCGGCCACCACGACGAAGCGGCACACGCCGGCCAACAAGTCCTGGCCGCCGCGCGCCGCGCCGTCCAAGTACTTGCGCACGATCTCAGCCGCCAACGCGGGCTTGGCGATCGTAATGACGTTGAAGCCGGCAGCGACGAAGCGGTCGACGTTGGCCGGCGAGCCGATGCCGTACCAGAACGGCGGGTGCGGCGTTTGCAGCGGGCGCACCTGGATGTGCACGTCGTCGAGATCGTAGTGCTTGCCGTGGAACGTCACGGAACCGTCGCGCAACACGCGCCGGATGATTTCCAGCGATTCTTCGTAGCGCTGCTCGGATTCGGCCGGCACGACACCGAAGCTTTCGAGTTCGACCGGCGAGCGGCCGCGGCCGACGCCGACGTCGAGCCGGCCGCGGCCGAGCTGATCGAGCATCGCAATTTCCTCGGCCAAACGGATCGGATGGTAGAGCGGCAGCAGATACACCATCGGGCCGAAACGCATCCGCGTCGTGCGCCGCGCGACGGCGGCCAGAAAAACGCTCGGCGACGACGCCATGCCGAGCGGCGTGCCGTGATGCTCGGCGAGATGGTAGCCGTAGAAGCCCAGCCGATCGTAATATTCGACGAAGTCGAGGCGCTGCTCGTAAAAGTCGGCCAGCGGCAAATCGTTGCGGTCGAGATGATCGAAAACGCCGAACTTCACGGGTCCCCCTGGGGCGGGCCGACGGTCTGCATGGAAGGCGCCAAAATGATAGACTTCTAATTACAAACTCTAGGGTAGGGGTCCGAAAATGTCAATGCCTGAAGTCGTGAGAGTGACCGAAGACGACGCCGTTCTGGCGGCTGACGATGCGCGTTTGCAGGCGCTGCTCGCAGCCGACGTCGACGCGCTCGAGCGTTTGCTCAGCGACGATCTGGTGTTCGTGCATGCAAACGGACGGCAGGACGACAAGCGCGGCTACATCGCATATTGCCGCTCCGGTCACATCCGTTACCGCGCGATCGCGCGCCGGGAACCCACGGTGAAAATTGCATCCGGCATCGCCGTGCTCTGCGCCGCGGCCGACATGGACGTGATGATGGACGGCACGCAGCGCTCGGCAACGGCGCGCTACATGAGCGTGTGGACGAAAACGGCGGACGGATGGAAGCTGCTCGCCATCGACATGGTTCGGCCGCCGGCCCAAGAAAGGTAACGTATGTCCGCAACCGACGGCGCGTCTCCGCTTGCCGAACCAACGTCAATGTGTTCGAGCTCGGCCTCCGGCAATCGTGGTCGGCCTGAGATGACGCTGACACGCGCCGCCTTACTGCAAGGTCTGAGCCTCTTCGCCGCCTCCGCCGGCCCGGCGTTCGCCGCCGACGACAAACCGCTCAAGCCGATTTCGTTCATCACGACCGTCGCCGACGACATGCGGTCGTTCCTCTACGCGCAGAGCTCGGGACTCTTTCGCGACGCCGATCTCGAGGTGACGTTCACGCCGGCAGCCACCGGCGCCGTCGTCGCTCAAGCGATCGTCGGCGGCGCGGCGGACATCGGCAAAGCCAGCATCACCTCGATCATCGCGGCCTACGCGCGCGGTTTACCGTTCGCCGTCGTCGCGCCCGGATTGTCGTACCGCAAGGAAGATCCGACGGCCGGCATTCTGGTGAAGGCGGACTCACCGCTCAAGACCGTGCTCGATCTCCAAGGCAAAACCGTGACCTGCAGCGCGATCGGCGACATCGCGTATCTCGGGTTGCGCGCGCTGATCGACAAGGCCGGCGGCGATTCGTCGACGGTGAAGTGGATCGAGATGCCGTTTCCGGCCGTCCCGGCGGCGATCGAGACCGGTCGTGTCGATGCCGGACTGATGGGCGAACCGGCGATGATGCAGGAAGTCAACGCCGGCCGGCTGCGTTATTTCGTCGACGAGCTGACGGGCTACTCACGGCCGATTCTCGAGGTGGTCTACTTCGCCACCCGCGATTGGGCGGCGAAGAACCGCGACACGGTCGCGAGCTTCCGTAAAGCGATCCTGCAAGCGTCGGCGTACGCGAACACGCACGTCGCGGAAACGATGCCGCCCCTTCTGGCGCTCACCAAGATGGACCCCAAGGTAGCCATGGCGATGCGCCACGCCTACTCGGCGACGACGTTCGACCCGGCTGCGATCCAGCCGGTCATCGATCTCATGGTGAAGTACAAGAGCATCCCCAAGGGCTTCGACGCCCACGAGCTGCTGTAGTGGCTCCCCCGCCCGCGATTTGTTGTAATCGCCCCGCGACTGGAGGACGACATGCCCGACGAGCCGGCTCACGTACCCAAGTGGGCCATCACGCTGCCCAAGCTGTGGGAGATCGCGCGCGGCTTGCTCTTCGGTGAGATCTGGGAGCGGCCGCAACTCTCCAAACGCGATCGCAGCCTGGTCACGTGCGCGGTGCTCACCGCGCTCCACCGGCCCGATCAGTTGCGCTATCACATCGGGCTCGCACTCGACAACGGCGTGACGAAGGACGAGCTGGCCGAGATGATGACACACGTCGCCTTCTACGCCGGCCATCCGAGCGCGGTCGTAGCCGGCAACATCGCCTACGACGTGTACGCCGCGCGCGAGGGCGGCTAGCCCTTCGCGGTCACCGGTTCCGCAGCGCGCGCGTTCGGGAAATACTTGTCCATGCGCGGGGGCAAGCCGTGCTTCGCCATCTCGGCGAGCCAGATCGGATGGATGCGCGGATCCTGGTCCTCGTACTCGATCTGATCGCCGCCCTTTTTGATGCTGGTGGAGAACTTGACGTCCTTGCCCAAAATCTCGTCGCGCCGTTCCTGCGTGAACGGATAGCGTAAGCTGCCGAAGCCCATCGCCAAGTAGCGCGCGGGGACGCTGCTGGTGGTGAAGTGCTGGTGAAACTGATGGTGCGCGGGCGGGAAGAGCACGCCGTGATGCCAGTCGATGCGCACGTATTCGCGATCGCCTTCGAACCACATCAGCGAGAAGCCGCTGCCGGCCACGCACATCACGTTGTAGCCCGCCACGTGCCGGTGCGCTTTCTTGTACGTGCCGGCCGGCATCTCGGAGACATGCGCGTGCATCGAGCTGTCCGCCAAGAGGAAGATCAGGTTCCCGCCGCCGGCGCCGCGATCGGAGAAATCCGGCAGCTCGATCGTCGAGAGGTTGGCGATGAAGTTGGTTTCCCAGGTGTTGTTGCCCTGGCGCACGATGTTGAGCACGCCCTCGCCGGCGTAGTATTCTTGCTTGCCGACGCGCTCGTCGAAGAAGAACGGGTTGTCGAAGATGAAGCGCTCGTTGTGGAAGAGGTTGAGCATCATCGGCGCGTTGGTCGTGGTCGTGAGCAGCGCGCGCCCGAGCCCGCTGCCGTTGAAGTGGCGGTACGTCGCGTTGAGCGGGATCGCGAAGAGCGCCGTCGGTCCCCACTCGAAGCTGCGCTTCTCACCGTTGGGCAATTCGATCTGCGTCGAACCTTGGCCCTCGAGCACGTAGACGATCTCTTCGTAGAGATGACGCTGCGGCACGGTCGAACCGCCCGGCGGGATGTTGAACACGAACGCGTTGCAGTAATCGCCGCGACCGTCGAGATGCAGCACCGCCGTGGGCACGCCGGCGCGCGCCCACTCGCGCGTCTCGACCTTGAAGCAGTCGATGGCTAGACCCGTGTGGACGAGCAGCTTCTCGCTCGCGACCCAATCGAGGTAGGAATCGATGCCGTAGCGCGCTTCTTTGTGCTGCTGGTCGATGCGGGTCAAAACAGCGCCACCGCATCCGGTTCGCAGACGACCTTCCACTGGGTGCCTTTGGGGATCGTGCGGTCGACGGCGCGCACGTGCGCGTACGTCTTCGGATCGACGCCCGGCGGCGTGCCGCCCTTCTCGTTCGCGGCGACCGCGTCGAGCAGCACCTTGCGCAACAGGATGATCGCCCGGTCGGTCGTGCCGACGTGCTCCTGGCTGCGGTCGCAGATCGCGCCCATCCCTTCCTGCAACGCGTAGTCCTGCGTGTTGACGCCCATGATGCCGGTCATGCTCGACGTCTTCTGTTGCTGACGGTCGATCAGGTAGTCGTTGGCACGGTTGCGCACCGGCATGTAGCCGGGCCCGGTGTTGTCGCCGCGGCCGAGGCGCGTTTCTTCCGTGCGAATGTGTTCCTGCGAGATCGGGCGCGACGGATCGGCCGAATAGGTGAAGCTGAATACCCAGGAGCGGTAGTCGTCGATCGGGATCCAGATGTGGCCGTTGATGGTCGGGATCTGCCCCGGTTTCTGGAACAGCCCGGCCACGCTGCCGCGCATGTGAAACGACGGCAAGATCAAGTGGTAGACGCGAATCCAATCGAACTCGTCGTGCGCGCGGATCCCGGCATACGTCAGGCCGTAGTCCGTCGTCTCGATGTCGAGCGACGCCACCAGCTCGTCGTATTTGTTGAGGAACGAGCGGTCGCCGATCTTGACGTTGTGCAAGATCGTCGCGTGGGTCGGATCGATCCCGCCCTCGAGCGCTTGGAGGAAGTTGCAGTCTTCGAACATCTTCGAAACGAAGCGGTGGTTCGCCGGCGCGCGCACCAGCTCGTGATCGGGCGGCGGCGGCTGCAGCTCGGGCGGACCCATGTAGATCCACACCATGCCGCCGCCTTCCCAGGCCGGATAGGCGGCGATCTTCACCTTCGTTTTGAACAGCGAGTCCGGCGGTTCGGAGGGCATGTCGACGCAATTGCCGCTCTTGTCGAACTTCCAGCCGTGATAGACGCAGCGCAACCCGCACTCTTCGTTGCGGCCGAAGAACATCGGCGCGCGGCGATGCGGACAATACGCGTCGACGATCCCGACGTCGCCGTTCGTGTCGCGGAACGCGACGAGATCTTCGCCGAGCAAGCGCACCCGCACGGGCGGGCAATCGGCCTCCGGCAGCTCTTCGGACAACAGCGCCGGAAACCAATAGCGCCGGAACAGGTTGCCCATCGGCGTGCCCGGCCCGACCCGCGTGAGCCGTTCGTTGTCTTGCTGGCTTAACATGGAACTCCCAACTTTCCGCTGATCTCTGCGCCTAATTTACCCGTGATCGCATCCAGGAACGTTTGGGTCGGCCCGTCGGCCAGCCCCCATGAATCGGAATGCGGCGCGCGCTTCCACGTCTCCGGTGTTCCCGGCACGTAGGTCGCGTCGTCGACCTGGTCCATCTCCGTCGTGTACTCGATGCAGTAGCCGTTCGGGTCGACGAAGTAGGCGAATACGTTGTGACCCGGTCCGTGACGTCCGACGCCCCACTCGATGCGATGGCCGCCGCGCTTCATCCGGCCGGCAGCGCGCATCTCGCCGTCGAGCGTCGGCACTTCGAAGGCGACGTGGTTGAGCGCCGTGCCGCCGACGCGGCCGAAGGCCAAGCTATGGTGATCGGCGTTGCAGCCGATGAAGTTGGCGCGCCCGGTCTGATCGCGCAAACGGAAGCCGAGCTGCTCGCAGAACAGCGGCGCGCTAGCGCTCGCGGCGTCGGCGTTGAGCACGACGTGACTGATTTTGCCGGCGCGGTCAGGGGCGTGGCCGGTGTCGCGGTGTTCGGGAATCCCGGCTACGATGCGGAACTCGCGCCCTTCGGCGTCGGTGAAAGCAAAGCCGTAGCCGCCGCCCGGCTCGTCCAGATCGCGCGGTCCGTGAACGATCGGTGCGAGCGGCACGAGCCGGTCGTGCAGCTCGTCGACGGCGGCGCGATCGGCCGCCGCGAGATTGATGCGCACGACGCCGAACGGACGGCCGGAATGGATCGCCAGCACGTGGTGCTCGGGCCCGGTGCCGCGCAAATACACGGCCGACGGCGTGCGCGCCACGTCTTCGAGCAGCCAGACGTCTTGATAGAACGTCCGGGACGCGTCGAGGTCGCCCACGCCGAGCTCGACGCTGCGCACCGCCGTCACGCCCGGCCGCGCGCTCACGGAGCGGCTACCTTCGCATACCGCTCGCAGAGCTGGCGCCAGCGCGTGGCATTTTCTTGGAACAAGGCATGGTACTCGGGCGGGTACACGTTGTAGGGCGGCCGCAGCGGACCGGCTTTGCAGTAGCCGGCCAGGCCGATGCGCGTCTTCTCGAGCTGGATGTTGTAGCTGGCGAAGAGGTCGGCGTCGGCGACGATCGAGGCGATCGGCTCGCGCGTCCACTTGAGGTCTTTCTCGATCGCCTTCGCGCGCTCGAGATCGCCGGACTGAATTGCGCGAATCTGCGCCAACGCCGGTTCGGGTCCCATCGAGGCGGCCGTCGACCAGCACGCGGTCGTCGTTTCGGGCGCCAGCTCGACGAACTTCATCACCCCGCCGTCGTTGGGCAGAAAGTGCACCTTGCCGTTCGAGGCGGCTTGCGATTCCAACAGCGCTTTGGGGCGCGAATACTTGGCCGAGGTGATCGTCGGCACGGCCTTGGTCACCGCCGCCCAGAACTCGGGCGGAAAACCGAAGCGGAACGCGCGCGGGTTGCCGTAGACTTGGATCGCGAGCTTGGGGAAGAGCTCGCCGACGCTGCGGTAGTACTCCACCGCCATGTCGACCGTCAGCGGCTGCCACATCGGCAACCCCAGCAGGATGCCGTCGGCGCCGCGGTCCTGCGCGAAGCGCGTGCGATAGACGACCTCGTGCGTTCCGAGCGCGGTCGTGCCGACGAACGCCGGGATGCGCTTGTTGACCGTAGTCAGGACGGTGTCGACGAAGGCTTCGTACTCGGAACGCGTGATCGTCGCGCACTCGCCGGTCGTGCCCAGCACGATCAAACCGTCGGAGCCGTCGGCGATCAGCGCGTCGACGACGCGCGCGGTCTCGGCCAGGTCGACCGTATCGACGGCATCCGCGCGGTCGGCGTTGGGCGTCGACGGCGTCGGGATGATCGACCACAGGCCGTGAAAGTCTCGTGCGCTCAGCATCGCGGTCTTCTTTCTATTCGCCGATCGAGAGGGCGATGTAGGTGAGGTTCTCGTTCGTGTCGTTGCGGATGCCGTGCACGCTGTTGCGCGGATGAACGCAGAACTGGCCCGCGCTGGCGCGCTCTTTGCGACCGTCTTCCATCGTCACTTCGCCGCTCCCCGAGATGATGAACCACGCATGCGAGGTCTCGGGGTGCATGTGCACGGTTTGGGCTTGGCCGGGCACCAGCGTCAGCCCCACCGCGCGAAATTCATCGCCCACGTACATTCGGCCCGACTGCAGCTTCTCCGCGTTGACGACCACGTGATCGGCCGGGCTGAAGATGCGCGCACCGGGGTCGGTTTTCGGCCGATCGGCGTAGCGCTGCGCGATAACCTTGACGTTTTCCATGGGACCCTCCGCGGTCGGCTCGGAAATGATAGGATTCTAATGATATCCCCGCCGCACCTACCCCCCGCGCCGTGCGGGTTGGCCTCGTAAAGGCGGAGAACGTCGCCGCGTATCGAGGGAGGCTAACGGTGGCGAAACACGGCTTCAAAGTCTTCGACAGCGACATGCACATCATGGAGCCGCCCGACCTCTGGCAGCGCTACATCGACCCCGCCTACCGCTCGATCGCGCCGATCGGCGTGACCTCGGAGAACGTCCGCGACCTGCGCCTCCACGTTCCGGGCAACCCGCAGCCGCCGGTGTCGTTCAACATCCGCGGCAAGAACTTCGAACGCAACCAGAAGCTCTACGCCGACCACTCGCGCCGCGGCTGGACGCCCGACGTGCAACTCGAGGCGATGGACACCGAAGGCCTCGACGCGGCGGTGATGTTTCCGAGCCGTGGGCTCTTGGCGCTGACCGCACCGAACATGGAGCCCGGCTTTGCCGCCGCCA
>Ga0181536_10005804_pt1 | contig 12553 bp, 9 predicted proteins | sample PEATcosm2014_Bin_41_FD_121105 | JGI IMG/M metagenome (GOLD analysis project Ga0181536, IMG submission 121105) | Peatland microbial communities from MTU Mesocosm Facility, Houghton, MI, USA - PEATcosm2014_Bin17_60_metaG | ecosystem: Environmental > Terrestrial > Soil > Wetlands > Peat | place...
CATCCTTGGCCTTCAGTGCGCTTCCGCGTCAAACACCCAAGGTGGGAGCCGTATGCGGGAATTCCGCCCGTACGGTTCTGTGCGGGGGGCGCTCAGTAATGGGCGTCCCTACCGCGATTTATCATCGTTCGCGCGTTGGACTCGAGCGCCGATCGTCGCACGGGCGCATCTATTCTTATCCGCGTTCATCCGCGGGTTAAATTTTTCTTGCCGCGGGCGAAAACCAACCCGTCGTAAACCGCCGATATGCGGGACCATGTCTGCCAGGAAGAAGCGGAAAGCAGCCGCGGATGAACGCAGATGAACGCGGATGGTTGTAGCCCGGATCGTGCCATCGCACTTATCATCGCTTGCGCGTTGGACTCGGGCGCCGATCGCCGCACTGGCCCATCTGTTCTTATCCGCGTTCATCCGCGTTCATCCGCGGTTTTAAATCTTCCTCGCCACGAAAACCAATCCATGGAAAACCGCCGGACCGCCGCGACCCACCCCACACCGGATGGAGCCGGTTCGCGTGCCGCGGCAGCGCCAGACGCCGTGTCCGAAGAGGTTCGGCGGTCGTCGCTCCGGCGCGCTGAACCCGTCGAGCGATCGGGCCGGTGGCCAGAGGCGTGCCGCGACAAGGCGGGCATGCCGCGGTTCATGGATGAACAACGGCCGCCCGGTCCTGTTGTGCCAGCCTGCCGACCACGGACGCCGCCATCGCCATCAAAGCCTCGAACGACTGTTCGAGCGCGGTCAGATCCGCGTCTGTCAGCGGCTCGCCGGATTTCAACCGCGTCTCCAGTGCCGCCGCGCGACGGCTGAGCGCGATCGCGTAAACCGCAACGGCCGCGCCGCGAATCGAATGGACTTCGCGGATGATGACCGCCGCGTCGAGCCCCGGTGTCCGCAGCCGCGGCAGACGGCTTCGCATCTCGGAGGCGAAGACCGCGATCATCTCCTCCAGGTCCTCTCGCCCGACATCCTGGAGCAATTCTCCCAGGCCGCTTGTGTCGAAACATTCCTCGATGTCCGCGGCGGGGGATCCCACCGCGGCGGCCGCCTCCGGTGGTTCGGCCTGGGACAGAGCGGTCAGCAACGCCGCCAGCAACACCTGCCGGCTGACCGGTTTCGTGACGAACTGGTTCATGCCGGCCGCGAAACACGCCTTCATATCGTCGGGGAACGCGTTGGCGGTCAGCGCGACGATCGGCACCGTCGCGAGCGCGCCGCCACGCGACCGGATCACCCGCGTCGCGGCGACCCCGTCCATCTCCGGCATCTGCATATCCATGAATATGATATCGTAGTCGAAACGCGTGGCGGCCTCGACCGCCTCGACCCCGTTGGCGACCATGTCCAAACGAATATCCAGATTTTTCAACATTTGCCGCGCGACATACTGGTTGGTCGCATTGTCTTCGGCGAACAGCACCCGCGGGCTCCGGCCAAGTCGGTTCCGCATGGTGTCCCACGCCGTCGTGTCGACCGGCATCTGGCGCGACTCCGCCGGCGCCTCCGCGATCGGCAACGTCAGCCGTACCCGGAACGAACTGCTCTGGCCGGGCGTCGAGTCCACCGCGATCGTGCCGCCCATCTGATCGACCAGCCGCTTGCAGATCGCGAGGCCCAGACCGGTCCCGCCAAACCGCCGGGAGATCGAATTATCGGCCTGCATGAACTCCTCGAACAGGTTGCCGATCCGGTCCGCCGCGATGCCGATGCCGGTATCGCCGACGGTCCATTGCAGCACCGCCGCGGCCGCGTCACGGCTCAGACAATCGAGCTTGACCGAGACATCGCCGGCCGGCGTGAACTTGATGGCGTTCGACACCAGGTTGATCAGCACCTGACGAATCCGTCCCGCGTCCCCCATCAGGTTCGGCGGCGGCGGCGTGCCGGTCGACATCAGCAGGCGCAGCCCTTTCGCCGAGGCACGAACGCCCAGAATGCTGACGATGCCATCGGTCAACCCGGCGGGGGAGAACGGCGCTTCCTCGAACGTCATCTTGCCGGCGTCGAGTTTCGAGAAATCCAGAATATCGTTCAGAATCCGTAGCAGCGTGGCCCCGGAATCACGGATGGTTTCGACCATCTGACGCTGCGATGGCGAGAGGTCCTCGTCCAGCAAAGTGCCCGCCAGACCCAGTACGCCGTTCATCGGCGTGCGGATTTCGTGACTCATCATGGCCAGGAAGGAGGATTTCGCGTGGTTGGCCGCCTCGGCGGCGGTGGCGACCCGCTCGCGCGCCCGCCACCAGCGCGCGATCACGAAGGTCGCGACCAGCACGACGACGGCGAACGCCGCCGACATCATCATCATCAGCGCCGCCGTTTGACGCCAGCCGAACAGCACGGCCGCCTGGGTCCGATCGGCCATGATCGCCAATCCGTAATTAGGCAATGCCCGGGCCGAGCGGATCGTTGTCTCCTGGCTGGTAAAGCCGGGTTCGCGGACGATGCCGCCGGCCGCGAGCGCGCGTTGGATCGCCGTCGCCGTCCACGCGCCGCTCTGCCCGAGCGGCGGAAACCGCGCGATCAGCGTCCCATCCTCGCGGGCGAGCGCCACCGAACTGCCTTCGCCGAGCGAGGTGGCCGCGAAGAAGTTCTCAAAATACTTCAGCGTTATCGAACCGAGAACCATGCCCATGAAGTGACCGTTCGGATCGTCCAGGCGGCGCGCGAGGTAGACGACCCAGGTTCCGTCGCCGCGATTTCGCACCGGCTTGCTGACGAAGGATTCAAGGTTCGGATCGGCTCGCAGAGCCTGGAAGTAGTCGCGGTCCGCGACGTTGACGTCGGGGACAGGCCAGAACCGCGAGAAATTCAGCAGCTTCCCGCTCGCGTCAATCAGTGTCACCGCGTCCACCTGGGCGAGTCCGGTGATCTGCTCCCGCAGGAACACGTGGGTGTCGAAATCGGTGACGATCCGATGGTAGGATGCGGCGTCGTTCACGCCCTTACGGCCCAGATAATCGCCGGCCTTCGACAGCACGAGGTCGAGCGACTGGAAGGCCTGGGTCGTCTGCTCGCCAAGCATCAACGTGTGACGCGCGAGGTCGGCCTCGGCGCTCTTCAGCGCGTTCTCGTGTAGTTTTCCTAAAATGACGATATTCGTGCCGACGGCGCAGGTAATCAATATGATGGCACCAAGGCCCACCGTCGCGCCCAGGCGGTAGGTCCGGATCGCCACGCTGAACAGCGCCAGCAGGATGGCGATCAATCCCGCCATCGCGATCGGGACGGCGAGCCAGTCCGACAGGATCGCCGAATCGGAAACCTTAACCGTTGGATCCGGAATGATCGCGGCGGCGGCCATCGCCGTGAAGTGCGGACCGCGGATCGCCAGGACCAACACCGACGTTCCCAGGACTTTCCGTAGCCATGTTCCTCGGTGCAACGCCGCCGGCAAGGCGATCGCGCCGCCGCCGATGCCCGCCGCGAGCGATACCCCGACCAACCGGATGTTCCACGCGATATGTCCTCGCACCTGGAACGCCGCCATCCCGAGGTAATGCATCGCGGCAATCCCGCACCCGACAATGACGCCGCCCAACCAGGCCTGCCGCCGCGATCGCAACGCCACGAAAAATCCCGCGTAGGTCACGCGAATCGCGACAATGAGCGAAAAGAAAGTGACCGGCATGCCATGGCCGCTCCCCATACCGGAGGAGAATGCGAGTATCGCGATGAAATGCGTGGACCAAATTCCGAAGCCGGCCGACAATGCCGGATGAATGCAGTCCAGCCTCAGGTCAGGGCTCGGCCTCCGCGCGTGCCGCGGGAGATTGACCGCCGAAACCGCGGCGAGAACACAGATGAACGCCGCCAGACCGACAAGGCGCGGGTCGTGGTCGTTGACGACGCAGCCATAGACGGTCAGCCATATGGCCCGGCTTTCGCCGCGGCCGCTGGGGCGGCCACGCGTTTCGCGGCGGGCGCGGGATGATATAACGAAACTGAAACAGAATCGCGGCGGCCCAGACACACGCGTCGCATCGCTGGTATCGTCGCCGGAGGATGCGCCGCCGTCACTTCGTCCCCTCGGCGATCTTGAGGATGGGCGTCCATTTGGCGATTTCTCGCTTGACCAGGGCGGCCAGCGCGTCCGGTGTGCGCTCCTCCCGGCTCGGGATATCGCCGCCGAGTTCGCGCAGGCGTTCGCGCACCGCCGCCTCGTCGAGCGCGGTGACCAACGCGGCGTTGAGTTTGGCGATGACCGGCTTCGGCGTGGCCTTGGGTGCGAAGAGGGCGTTCCAGGCGGAGACCTCGAAGTCCGGCAATCCCGCCTCCGCCGCGGTCGGGACGTCGGGCAGGGCCTGGTTGCGGGTGGGCGAGCCGATCGCGAAGACCTGGATCAGGTGCGCCGCCGCCTTCGGAACGACCGCGACCACCTGATCGCACATGTAGTCGACCTTGCCCTCGACCAGCGCGGTCATGGCGGGTCCGGAGCCTTGAAACGCCAGCAGCTTCGGGCTCACCCCAAGGATGGAATTGAACAGTTGACAGGTGACGTGCGACACCGAGCCCATGCCCGCATGCGCCATGGTCAGCTCGGCGGCGTGCTGCTTCACATAGGCGATGAATTCCCCGAGATCGTGCGCGGGGAACTCCTTCCTGGCGAGGACGAGGACGGACGTCAGCGCCACCATGCCGATCGGCGCGAAATCTCGGGACGGATTGTAGGCGAGCCTCGGGTTGAGTGCGACCGCGGCGGCGTGGGTTCCCATGTTGCCCAGCATGATGGTGTAGCCGTCCGGCGCGGCCCGCATCGTGCGCGTGCCGGCGGTCGTGCCGCCCGCCCCGGTCACGTTTTCGATCACGATCTGCTGGCCAAGCGTGTGCGACATGCCCTCGCCGACGACGCGCGCGATCACGTCGGTTGGTCCGCCGGCGGCGAACGGCACGATCAGGGTGATCGGCCACGCCGGCCACGCCGGTTGCGCGAAGCCGATCCCGCCCAGACAGCCGAAGGCGAGCAGCCCGGCGATCACCGCCGGAACCAGACTGAGCCGCCTGATGCGGCTTCGCGGGGTGGGACCGCCGGCTGGCCGGTTCGCCGCCGCGCCGCCCGCACGCGAAGCCGGTGTCGCGGACCGGTCGCGTCGCTCGTCCGCCTGATAACTCTGATGATCCCGCGGCATGGGTTCGCTTCCTATACGGCATCGGGCGTCCGCAACCGGCAAGCGCGCGGGCGGTTCAACCGCCAACATGACCGATGAGTCTTACTGACTCGTTAATCGCGATGGCCGGGGCAGGCATGAAGCTCGATCGCGCATTCATGGGTATGATTGGGCGCCGGGTGCTTCGCGGTTACGGTCTCTCCCGCCAAAAGCACGATGGGCCATGCCGCGGGCCTCGGGATCGCGGCGCGGCGGCATGGCCTCCGCCGAGCCGGATTGGCGGCAGCGGCCGGACGGCCTCGCGGCACTGGCCTCGCGGCGGCGCCTGTCCTAGAACCGCCGGAGCCGTTTCAGGGGAGTTCACCATGGCCAAAATCATCCGCACCGAGCCCGGCGCGATCCTGTCCAAAGCCGTCGAGTATCATGGCTTCGTCTATTTGCCGGGCATCACCGCCCGCGACACCAAACAGGACATCAAGGGCCAGACCGCCGACGTCCTGGCGCAGATCGACGCCATGCTGGAGCATCACGGCACCGACAAGACCCGGCTGCTGCAGGCGATCATCTGGGTGAAGCACATCAAGGACCGCGTGCTGATGAACGAGGTGTGGACCCCCTGGCTGCCCAAGGAAGGCGCCCCGGTCCGCGCCTGCGTGCAGGCCGAGATGGCGGCGCCGGAGGTGCTGGTGGAGATCATGGTCACCGCGTGTAAGTAATGGTCCCGCCTGGCCCCGGTCGGCGCGGGCCGGGGCCGGCACGCGTCTCCGCCGCGGCGGGGCAGGTGGCGAACCGGTTCGGCCTCGCGTGGGTGAAGCCGGCTGATGGATCACGCCTGGCGGAGTTGCCCCAGTGACGTCGGAGTGCCCGTCATGATCCCGCTGCTGTCCCGTTGGTTTCGCCGACGCCACGATGCCGAACCGTCATGGATCGACATCGATGCCCTGAACCGCCGCCTGATGGAAGCCGCGCCCGTGCTGCTGATCGACGTGCGTGGACCGGACGAATTCACCGCGCCACCCGGCCATCTGCCCGGCGCGATCAACATTCCGCTGCCGGAACTGCATAGCCGAATAACAGAAATCGCGGCGCGGGCACAGCCCGTCGTGCTGGTCTGCAAAACCGACCGGCGTTCGGCGCGCGCGGCCGAAACGTTACTGGCCGCCGGGTTACGGGATATCTCGGTGCTGCGCGGCGGCACCGATGGCTGGCAGCAACGAGGCTTGCCGCTGGACTGAGGGCATCGCCGCTATTCTTCGACCCGCAGCCGGCTTGGCAGCAACTCGCCATGACTCTGCAACACCCGATACGCCGCCGCCGCGACAAGATGCGCGTTGACCTGCTTGATGTCGCGCAACACATCGAGTTGCAGCGCGCTCGCCTCGGTCAATCGCGTCCCGCCGGCGCGCAGCCGGGCGAAATGGTCCCGCGTCGCCGTCGCCTCCAGATCCCGGAACGTTTCCTTCTCCGCCGCGAGCATCCGTGCCGCCTTGATATCGTCCGTCATGAACACCGAGGCCGCCGTCCGCAAATTGCCGGTCAGCCGGTTCAACGCGGCGGTCAGTTCGGCCTGATCCTTCGCCGCGAAGGCCAGTCCGCGCTTCAACCGTTTCGACGCGAGGCCCATCAGGTTTTTTTCGACAATATCGCCGGCGTATTCCAGGTTATGCGCGAAGGTCAGGATATCTTCCACGCGCCGGTGATCCGCGTCGGTCATCGCCTCGGCGTCGAGCGAACCCAGATACGACTTGATCGCCGTGTTCAGCTTGTCCAGCACATCATCCATGCGCTTCGTTTGCGCGATCTGCTTGCGGTCGCCGTGCTCGAACGCGTCGCGCGTGCTTTGCAGCATGGCGTCCAGCACGTCGACGAGCCGCAGCGCCTCGCGCGTCGCGGCACCGACCGCGACCGACGGGACATCGGCCGCGGTGCGGTGCAGATAGACCGGCCGCGCCGGGTCGGCGGGATCGATGCGGGTTGGGAACCAGCGGCGCAACAAGGCGGCGTAGGGCGTGAGCAATGGAAAGAACACCAACGCCAGCAGCAGATTGAACCCGGTATGGAAGTCGGCGACGGCGCGGGCATTGTCCGGCACGACGGTGACGAGCCACGGGCTGATCACCGGCAGCGCCGCCAGGCCGATGCCGCAGCCCAGAGCGCGGTTCAGCAAATTGCCGAACGGCAACCGTTTCGCCGCCGGATCGCCGCCGGTGACTCCTTCCAGTAGCGGATTGATCGCGGTCCCGAGATTGGCGCCCAGTACCAAGGCGAAGGCCGCCTGTGGCGGGATGACACCCTTCGCGGCGAACGACATGACCAGCAGCACGATCGCGACACTGGAATGCGCCGCCCAGGTAATGACCGCGGCGAGGAGGACGGCGAGTAAGGGCTCGGTGGCGATGGTGCCGATCAGCAAACGCAGGCTCGGCACATCCTCATACGGCGTGATCACCTCGAGCAGCTGGTGCAACGACAACAGCATCAGGCCCAGGCCGATCGCCACGCGGCCGAGATCGCGGGTGCGCGTGGCGTCGCCGCGGTTGAACATCACGAGGCCGATCAGGAACAGGCACGGTGCCAGCCCGGCGATGTCGACCGACAGCGCCTGCACGATCAGCGTGGTGCCGACATTGGCGCCGAGCATGACAGCCAGCGCCGGGATCAACTCGACAAACCCTCCGGCGGCGAAGCCGGTGAGCATCAGGCCGGTCGCGGTGCTGCTTTGCAGGCAGGCCGTCACGCCAACCCCGGCGAGGAACCCCATCAGCCGGTTGCGCAGCGCCGCCGCGAGGACCAGCCCCAATCTGGGACCGAAGCCGCGCTGAATGCCGGTCTGCACCATGCGCACGCCCCACAGGAGCAGCGCGATGGTGCCCGCGAGATCGATCAGCGTCACCGGGAAGCTCATGGCGCTCTCCTCCAGATGCGGGGTTCCGCCGTTCCCTCGTCATGGCCCGGCCCGACCGGGCCATCCGGCGCGACACGCTGCTGATGTCGATCGCCTGGCCGGGCTGGGCCATGACGGTCGCGGAGTGGCCTATGTTAAAGCGCGCGCCACGATGGCCCGCAAATCCGCCTCCGGGCGGGCGCCGTAATGCCCGATCACTTCCGCCGCCGCCAGGCTGCCCATGTGGCCGCACGCCAGCAGTGGCCGGCCCGCCGTCCAACCCGTCAGGAACCCCGCCGCGTAAGCGTCGCCCGCGCCGGAGGTATCCACGACCGTCGCCCGCTCGGCCGCGATCGTGACTGTCTCGGCGCCGTGGAGAATCACGCTCCCGGCCTCCGACCGGGTCAGTACCGCCAGGCCCACGTCGGCACGCGCCGCCTCGGCGGCTTCCTCGAAGCTGTTCTTTTCGTAAAGGCTGGTGATTTCCGTCTCGTTGGCGAACAGGATGTCGACATGCCCGGCCACCAGGTCGCGAAACGCCGCGCGGTGCCGGTCGACGCAGAACGCGTCCGACAGCGACAGCGCCACCTGGCGTCCCGCCCGGTGCGCCGCCGCCGCCGCGCACCGGAACGCCGCCTGCGCCGCCGGCGGGTCGAACAGATAGCCTTCCAGATACGTCACGGCCGCGGCGGCGACGAGGTCTTCGTCGACGTCGGCCTCACCGAACGTCACGCAGGCGCCGAGATAGGTATTCATCGTTCGTTGCCCATCCGGCGTGACCAAAATCAGGCACCGCGCCGTCGGCGCCCCGCCGGTCAGCCGCGCCGAGGGAAAGTGCACCCCGAGCGTCCGGATATCGTGCGCGAACACGTCCCCCAGTTGATCGTCGGCCACCTTGCCCAGATAGGCTACCCGCGCGCCGAGCACGGCGGCGACCGCGCAGGTATTGCCGGCCGAGCCGCCACTGCTTTCGATGCCGGGCGGCATGGCGGCATACAAGGTCTCGGCCGCCGCCGCGTCCACCAGGATCATGGCGCCCTTGTGCATGTCGTGCCGGGACAGGAACGTGTCCTCCACCCGCGTGGTGACGTCGACCATGGCATTGCCGATGCCGAGGATATCGAAACGAATTTCCGTCACAATCGTGGTTCCTTACACTGCTGCTCCGTCATGACCCAGCTTGTCTCTCTGTCATTGCGAGCGAACTCTCTGTCATCGCGAGCGAAGCGAAGCAATCTCCCAGTCCCCCGCGCACGGAGATTGCTTCGCTTCGCTCGCGATGACAGGAGGACGACAGCAGGGCCATGACGGGGCGGCACGATTACCGGCCCTTCGGTGGACGCGCGCGCACCGCCGCCTCGTTGACCTCGACGCCCCAGCCGGGGCCGGTCGGCAAAATCAACTCGCCGTTGTCGATCGCCGGCGCGTTGATGAACAGTTCATCGCGCCAGGAGACGCTGTCGATATCGATCTCCATCACTCGGAAATTCGGCACCACCGCGCAGAAATGCGCGCTGACCGCCGAGCACAAATGTCCGTAATAATTATGCGGCGCGCAGTTCACCTCGTACGCCTCCGCCATCGCGGCGATCTTGATCGACTCCAGGAAGCCGTTCCAGATCACGTCGATGATCGCGACATCCGCAGCATAAGCGTCGAAGAACGGCCGGAACGCACGCCTTCCGCACACCGACTCCAGCGACGCGATCGGGCACGGCGCCTGGCGGCGGATCAGCGCCAGCGATTGAGGGTCCCAGGTGTCGATCTCCAGCCACGCCATGTCGTACGGCTCGACCGCTTTGGCGACTTGCAGGAAACCCTCGGTCTTGAAATGATAATTGACGTCCAAATGCAGCCCCATGTCGGGTCCGGCACCGGCCCGAAACGCCGCCAGCGTGTCGCGCACCGCCTGCAACGTCTCGCGGTCCGGGTTCAGCTCGGGATGGCCCGGCGTGCGGCCGAACCCCGGACCGAAACTGACCAATTTGCCGTTCTCATACGGCAGGATATTGGTCTTCAGCGCCTTGAAGCCGCGCGCCTTCACCTCATAACCGAGCGCGGCGACGTCCTCGTAGTTCTTCAATGGCGGCACGCCGACCAGTTCGTGGTTGCGCACCCGGTACGTGCCGCAATGCGACCAATACACCGGGATCCGCGTCCGCACCGGGCCGCCGAACAACTCGTACACCGGCACGCCCAGAGCCTTGCCCTTGATGTCGAGCAACGCGTTCTCGATCGCCGCGATCGCTCGCTGGTTGATCCCGTTCGGCGCCTGCACCTGCCGCACGTACAGCAGCGAGTCGATCGACTGCACGGGGCGCGGGTCCAGCCCGATCAGGCCCTCGGCCATGCCCTGGATGACGGCGGACAGCCCGCGGCTGCCGTCGGCCTCGGTGTATTCCGACCAGCCGACCAGACCGTCATCCGTGGTGACCTTCAGAAACGAAACGTACGCCAGCCGGCGTCGCAATGCAGGCTCTCGACCGTGGCGATCTTCATCGGACGTCTCCCTCGCTTGCCGCGCCCGGGTTAGCACCATCCGGCCCTGGGCAACAGCCGCGCGCGTGTTACACCGTCCGGCATGACACCTCTGCTGCTGCCAATGTCCCGCGCGCTGTCGCAACTGAGCGATCCGGCATTGCTCGGCGTGGTCTGGCGCAGCGTGCTGTTCTCGGCGGTGTTCTTCGCCGTCATCCTGCTCGGCACGATCGCCGGCGTGCACCATTTCGTCGCCGCCGGCGGCATCCTGGCCTGGGCGCTGGACGCGCTCGGTTCGATCGCCGCCGCGGTACTGGCGATGTGGCTGTTCCTGCCGGTCGCGGCGATCATCGGCACGCTGTATTTCGAACGGATCGCGCGCGCGGTGGAGCGGCGGTTCTATCCCTTGTTGCCAGCAGCCCAACCGGCCCCGATGACGGAACAACTGTGGGACAGTCTCGCGGTCGGGCTGCGGGTGCTCGGCCTGAACGTGCTGGCGCTGCTGCTGACATTGCTGCTGCCCGGCATCGGGTTCCCGATCGGTTGGGCCGTCGCCTCCTGGGCCATGGGGCGAGGCTTGTTCGTCGCGGTGGCGATGCGCCGCCTGAACCGCCCCGACGCCGAGGCGCTGTATCGCGCCGTCCGGCCCGTCGCGCTGGCGCAAGGCGGCGCGATGGCGGCGGCGGCGTATTTTCCTCTGCTGAACCTGCTGATCCCGGTGATCGGGACGGCGGCGATGGTGCACGTGCTGGATCTGGCGCTGACACGAGTTGGGGCGGCGCCGGTACGCGGCGGGTCGTTGGAGTAGCGCCGCCGCCGTGGCCTGGCGCGAGCGGGCGATCGGGCGCGAAACCTGCGGGACCCCTGGCCAGGATCATGACGGCCGGGGTGGGGCTCATTCGGCATTTAGTCCCAATTATATACTTGACAAAAACCTGTTTATTCCTAAAAGTGGTTGCGCGTGACAGGCCAGTGTGATAGGTGGGACGCCTTTGGTTGAACTAGGTCAGATTAAATTGTATGTGTGGTCAGGTTTCCCCCCTGGATAATAGACACGACCGCGGCATTCTCGCTGCGGTCCGTGAGCGGATGACCGACGAGTGCCGCGAACGCTTCGACAATGCCCGTCACAAGTTGCACCAACTCATGCAGCGTTGGGATAATCCCCAACCCTTGGAAACTCGCTCCTGCGGGGAAAGTCATTATGATATCGCTGGCGATGGTAGATTCACCAACGATGGCAGGATTGTAGCGACCGTCTTTATCCCACATTTGCATCCCTGGGCTTATAATGGATGTCGCGGTAGAGATCAGCGATTGGTGTTTGTCTCGAACATCAAGATCATGAATCGCGCGCAGGGCGAAATTGCCGCCGTGGTAGGGTTTGAGTTCACGAAGAAAGGCTACGGCTCCCTCACCGGCAAGGTGAAATTTTCGACTCTTGATCATGTTACCTAGATCATCAGCCGAACGACAGAACGGGAAGTATACGTCGTCGGCGTCATGCCCATTGACTCTCGCTAATGCACAAGCTGTGAGATCAAGAGCGGTACGAAGGTTGTGAATAACGTCGCCTACGACAGCGCCCCATTCTTCCCGCGCTCCTGGAAAAGGGGTCTCGCATCTGAACCATAACCCTGGTGGTTGGTTACTCACCCCTGCGGAGACGATCATGGGATTCTGTCGGTTGAACGCCGCTGCTTCTTCTTCAAGTTCAGCAAGATGCTTTCGGGCGCGTTGAATTTTGATGACCGGCCCAGAAAATGGATTGTTCATGGCTGACTGGTTTTCGCTCCTTGACTCGATTCGCACCGGTCAGGATAGCGGAAAGAAGGGCGGGAGTCTCCGGGCTCCCGCCCTTTCTGATTTGTGATAAGATGGTCCCATGGAACCAGACCCGAATGAATACCCGCCCGAGGAAGCCGAACGGCGGGCCAAGGCAATGGCGCACAAGCTCCTGAATAGTAATTGCTCACCCCGGGTCGAGCAACGGTTCCACCGGTGATTTCGCGGACAGCACGAACTGGACGGCTCGAAGGACCGAAGCGCCGTTCGCCTTGGCGGTGCTGACGACGGAGCGGAACGC
>Ga0181536_10005806_pt1 | contig 12548 bp, 7 predicted proteins | sample PEATcosm2014_Bin_41_FD_121105 | JGI IMG/M metagenome (GOLD analysis project Ga0181536, IMG submission 121105) | Peatland microbial communities from MTU Mesocosm Facility, Houghton, MI, USA - PEATcosm2014_Bin17_60_metaG | ecosystem: Environmental > Terrestrial > Soil > Wetlands > Peat | place...
GAGATCGATCTCCTCGATCATCACGCCGTCTCGATGCGGAATCAGCTCGGTCCAATGTTCGCGGCCTGGTGTGGCCACCGGCGCTGTGACCAGCCGGAAGTTGCGCCCGCGATCGTTGGTGCGGATGAACCACAGGCCATCGCGATGGTCGATGGAGTACTCGTGCTCGCCGTCGCGCGGAGTGATGAGCGTGAATTGGCCCTCGGGCTCAGTGGCCGGCAGCACCCACGATTCGGTGGTGATGTGGCTGGCCGATTCCAGCACAATGAACTTGCCGTCGCGTGTGCGCCCCGCAGCCAGGTTGAAACGCTCATCATCGTCCTGGTAGACCAGCACATCGGCCGAGTGCGGCGTGCCCCCGCTCTTATCTTGCCCACCGCAGGTGTGGCGCCAGAGCTGGTACTGGCGCTTCTGCTCCTCGTCCTCAACGGTGTAAAAGAGAGTGCGATTGTCCGCGGTCCAAACGACCGAGCCGACGCGCTCGACCTCACCGGGAAGCGTCTCGCCGGTTTCCAGGTCTTTGATGTGCAGCGTGTACTGGCGGAAGCCCGTGGTGTCGGTGGTGTAGGCCAGCCAGCGGCCGTCGCGGCTGATGTCGGTGGCGCCAACGTCGAAGAAGGCGTGGCCCTCAGCCAGCTTGTTGCCGTCGAGAATGATTTGCTCCGGCGCGTTTGCATCCGGCCCAAAAGCCGTTCCCGGCTGGCGGCTGTGGATGGCGTACTGCTTGCCCTCTTCGGTGCGCGTCAGATACCACCAGTCGCCATCGCGGAAGGGGACCGAGACGTCGGTCTGCTTCACGTGCGAGAGCATCTCCTGGTAGAGGCTGTCTCGCAGGCCGCTTAGCGGAGCCATGACCGCCTCGGCGTAAGCGTTTTCAGCCTCCAGGTAGGCGGCCACCTCGGGGTTGTCCTTGTCGCGCATCCAGGCATAGTCATCCGTCAGGACGGCGCCGTGCAGAGCGGTCTCTTTGGGGTCTTTGCGGGCGATGGGGGGCTGGGGATTTTCGTTCACTTCCTACTAGTGTACCGAATATCGAAGTTTTATTGCCGCTCGGCCCACGCGCCGTAATAGTCAACTTTCTTTGCATATAATTTCCCCCTTTTGATGCACAATCATCCTTAGTAGCAATCTCTCAGGCACAAAGGGGCTGCTGGGTGCCCAGGTCCGGGGTCCCCATGGACAGGTCTTCGTCCATGGGGTGGAGATCCCTCGCATATGGGGACCTGGGAGACCATGCTGAAGTGGGAAACAGTAGCCGAAAACGGCGCGTAACTCCTTATGCAGGAGGATTTTGCAGGGAACTCCTTTGTTTTGACGATTTTACAGCGCAACCCCTCCTGCAACCTCATGAAAACAAGGATTTTGCATCCAAAATACGGGTGGGGGTGGGGTAACCATTTAATCAACAGAGAATCTTGCGGAACCTGGGTCCGCAGCATCGCCGAAGTGGTCTTGCCCTTTGAACTGAATGTCTACCGGTCGCGTAGAATAGGGAGTGATGACAGGCCTTCGCCGCGCACATTCCCCCGTCTTGCCGCTGCTGGTGGCAGCGTGCGTTGCCGTCTTTGCCGCCGCCGGACAGACTGCTCTGGCCGAGCGGGTGGAAGATCTGCCCCAACCCACTGATTATGTGAGTGATTATGCCCATGTGCTCTCGCCGGGGGCGATTGCGCGGCTGGACCGCCTCTGCGCCCAGCTTGACCACTCGCAGACCAATGCGCAGATCGCCGTGGTCACCATCCATACCCTGGATGGCGTGGATGCAGCCGAATTTACCAACGCTCTCGAAGACAAGTGGAAGATGGGCAAGAAGGGCTCGAGCCGCGACATTATGGTCTTTTTGGCCGTGGACGACCATAAGAGACGGATCGATGTCGGCTACGATCTGGAAGGCATTCTGCCCGATGGAAGAGTAGGCGACATCGGCCGGGAGATGGTTCCCGCTCTGCGCGCCAACGATTATGACGGCGCCGTGATGCTGGCCGTAAGCGAAATGGCGCAAGTGATCGCCGCCGACGCCAAAGTCACGCTCTCAGAGGACGAGGAGCCTGTTCCGGTTCACCACCGGAGTTCGACACACGTCTCGTCGGGCTTTGTGAAATTGATCGTCTATCTTCTCTTCTTCGGCGTATTTGGTTTCGTTCGCCTCTTGTCCCACATCGGTATTTTGCCGCGCAGATGGAGCCACAGAGGGTTTTTTGGTGGTGGCTATTATGGTGGCGGCGGAGGCTTCGGTGGCGGCGGATTTGGCGGGGGTGGTGGCGGCGGGGGTGGTTTTGGAGGATTCGGTGGCGGCGGCGGCGGTTTTGGCGGCGGCGGCGCCGGCGGAAGCTGGTAGGTTTTCAATCAGATGAACGGGCTTCCTTGATTGGAAGCCGAAGGAGATACACAGTATGAGCAAGGGACTTTGGATTGCACTGGGAGTGGTCGGCGTTCTGGTTTTATGCGCTCTGATGGTCTTTGGCAGCTATATCGGCGCCAGAAACCAGATGGTGGCGAAGGATCAGGCGGTGAAGAGCAAGTGGGCGGAAGTGGACGTGCAACTGGAGCGGCGCGCCGACTTGATTCCCAACCTGGTGGAGACCGTGAAGGGCTTTACCAAGGAGGAGAGCACGGTCTTTGGCGACATCGCCAACGCGCGGGCCGGCATGTTGAATGCGCATGGACCGGCGGGCAAGATCGCGGCCAACGGAAAGCTGGATTCTGCTTTGGGCCGCCTGCTGCTGCTGACGGAAAACTACCCGCAGCTGCGCTCCAGCGACCAGTTCATGCGTCTGCAGGACGAGCTGTCGGGAACTGAAAACCGCATCAGCGTGGCGCGCAAGCGTTATAACGATGCGATTCAGGATTACAACACATTTATCCTTCAATTCCCTAACAACATCTGGGCAGGCATGGCCGGGTTCCACGAGAACACTGCCTACTTCGCAGCCCCGGAAAGCGCAAAGACAGCCCCGGCGGTCAAGTTCTAAGAAGCCGGCCAGACAACCCATCAAACGACAAGGTCGGCTGGAGAGAATCATGCAATTCTCACCAGCAGGCCTTGTCTGCGATATCAGGCAATCAGTCTTCCGTTGATTTCTTCTTCTTCGGGGGAGCCGGAGGTGCAATGTTCAGGAAGTTCTCCACCTTAAAGACGCCGTGAACGGCATTGGCGCGGATAAACGCAATGTCCCTGTCGGCCTTCGAATCCACCATTCCATACAACCCCACGTGGCCATTCTGCACCGAGATGCGAATGGGCTTGCCGGGGTCAATGGCGTACTTGGTCAGGGCCGGGAAGCTATAGACGGCGCGGTAGACCTGCATCCGTATCCGGTCGTCCATGAAGGAGACGGGATCGACCTGGATTTCGTCTTTCACGCCCTTGACGCCGGGATAGTTGCTGATCAATGCCAGTGCGGAGTCTTTTGAGTTGAAGTAGTTGAAGGCGTGGCCGCCGAGGGTGACAACGCCATTATGGACGCTGAGAGAGATTGCGTTGAAGACATTGCCATAGAAAACTTGGTCATATTCCAACTTCTCCCCGAGTTTGTCCCGCAGCACCTCGTCGGGAATCGTGGGACCACCAACCTCAATCAGGTTATGCACCGCGGTGACGCCATTCACCTTGCGCACGTGCTTGTCGGCGTCGGCCTTGTATGCGTAGAGGTCCACGGTTCCGGTCAAGGTGGCGATGCCCTGGTCCACGGTCACCTTCACATTGTGGAACTGCTTCTTGTCCAGCCGGGCCTGGACATCGCTGACCGCCGGGCTGGCTGCCTGTGCTGTGGCAGCGGGGGCCGGGGTCTGAGCTGGGAGCTGAGCCGCAGGCTGCGACGGGGTCTGATCTGGCGTCTGAGCCGCAACTGTAAATCCTTGAGAAAGGCCCCAAAGTGCCCCTGCGAGTGTGGCCGTCACAAGCGCGGTCCGGGTGGTACGCATCGTTCTTGTCATTTTCACACTCCTCCTCGTTCGTGCATCATTACCTTCGCGGCAGGGATGCCGCTCCATTGATATTGACACAAATTTCCCGGAAAGGTTGCGGGGCATCGGAGATGGAGGAGGATTTCCGGGTCAGCCGCACGAAGGTGTACGGAAAACCCCGTTCAGAAGGCCAAAACAGCCGCTCCCGGCGCTGGGAATGGACCGCTCCCGGCCGGGCAGGGGAGTGTTTCTCGTTGTCCTTGCCTGCGTATCAGCACGAGCCGCCCAGCATGGTTTCCACATCGCCTCTGCTCCCGGAACGCTGTGCGCACATGGAGATAGGCCTATTCTATGAATCAGGATGAAACCCTTTGCTTCCTTAAAGGCGTTGCTCTTACACTCGATATACGTGATCAAGAGGGGAAATATGAAGTCATTATCAAAGCACATGGATGGCCTATCATCGGAAGCAGGCCCAGGCATCTCGGACCTTCGGGTCGCGGCAGTGTTGCTCTTCGTGATCCTGAATCTCGCGGTATTTTTCATCCGCCTGGTCAGTGTTTGGCATTATGGCGCTCTGTTCCCGACCAGCGGTGGCGAGCCTACAACGATCTATGCCATATGGAAAGGAGTCCACCACCTGCCAATCTACGAGTGGCCCCTTGCATATCCATTTTCTGTCACGCCATACAACTATCTCTTCTATGCGACCTATTCTTTCTTTCTAAGGCTGGTTGGCGCAAGTGGCGCCGGCATCATGACGTGGGGACGCCTGTTTACACCTGTCTTCGCGATCGTGGGAGCAATTGCACAGTGGAAACTCGTGCAGACTCATCTCAATCTTCGCGGCAGCCGCAGCATTCTATCGCTGATTTTTGCGGTGGGCCTCTGGTTCTGCGCCTCCATTGTCCGCTACTGGGCTATCACCATAAGGCCTGACATACCCGCCATCGCTCTAGTCATGATTGCCCTTTGGATGATCGTGCGGCAACCACGGTTTGGCTTCGCTTATGCAGGTGTGTTTTTCTATCTTGCATGGTCGTTCAAGCAGTCCGTAGTTCTGTCGCTCGTAGGCGTCTGCTTGTTCCTCTTGCTTCACAAGCGGTGGCGCGATCTATTTGTTCTGACCACCGTATTTGCAGTTTTAACCTCTGCAACGCTTCTCCTTGGAACCCCAGTATACCGATACAACATTCTTGTCTCTCCTCGGCTCATCGCATGGAGCGTCATGTGGGCTCTCCAAATCGCGCCAAAGTCCGTGGTTGCGAACGCGTACTGGATTCTTGCACCTATCGCGTTGCTTCTCGCAACAGGCGCGCGCCGAGTCGATAACACTGTCCGAATGCTTACTACAATTCTTGCAGTTGCGCTGGCAGGCGGATTGGCTGGAATGACAAAAGCGGGCGCATGGGACAACTACCTTTTTGAGGCGTTTGTCGCCGGCTCCACGCTGCTGCAGATAGCCGTTTTTGCTGCGCCGGGGCGGCTCGTAAACGCTCTTCTCTTGTTCAGCTGCGTGCAGCCAGCAATACAAGCTACAGTGCCGCAAAGCGGGACTGAGCGGCACGCATTAGGAACGGTTGGAATTGCCACCTCTGCCGAGTACGCGGATGCAGTAGCGCTGCGCGACCGTTTGGCATCATTGAAAAAACCTATCTTTACATCGAATGAGATATTTTCACTCCCGTGGTTCTCTACCGACAATCGCGCACCTGCTTTGGTTATTGATCCCTTGTTTCACCAAGCCTCACTGGCCAGTTGTCAAAATGGATGCGTCGAAGGGATGTTGCAAAGAGGAGAGATTCCAACCGTGATGCTGCTCAGTTCTGGAGATATTTACCAGAGTAGCATGAATCCGAATTACGAAAAGGTCGGCGAGGCCAGGGTTGGAGACAAGCTATGGAGTATCTATGCGCTTAACCTCCGCGCGCCAAGCCAGGATTATACCGTGCCGTGAAAATATTTCCGGAAGTAGGGTATTGAATAACCAATTCCACTGCCGAAATCTGTAATCCGGCTGCAGGACGCTCGCGTTTCAGAGAGATGGTGAGCCAGGTCGGCAATCTTATACTCGGCGAAATACTCAGGAGACTCACCGGTTATCTCCACGTTTTTTTATGTTCCTCATAGTAAGTATCGGCATAACCATCGAATTCCACCTTAGCCCTGGGGCAGTCTCTCCTTGTCCTTCATTGCGCTGCCAGAGGAATCATCCGGCCCAGTTTCCGTATCGCTTCTGCCCCGCGACACAGAGCGAATAATAAACAGCGGCCTGCCTTTTCCCTGAATGAAGGAGCGCCCGACATATTCTCCAATCAGCGCCAGGGCAAACAGGTTGATGGCTGAAAATAAAAGCAGGACAAACAGGATGATTGCCCATTGCGGAACGACGTGAAGAACCAGAAGCGTATAAACCGTCCAGGCAAGAATGCAGAGCGCGCCAACACTCGTCACGGCGCTTAAATAGAACATGAACCTCAAAGGCGCCGATGCAAAGCCGGTGACGCCATCTATGGCCAGGCCAACCATGCTTCCGATGCGATATTTAGTCTTCCCCGCAAATCTGGCATCGCGGTGATAATTTACGGCGACCTGACGAAAGCCTACCCAGGCTACCATGCCCCTCATAAAGCGGTGCGGCTCGGGCATCTGCCGCAGGACATCGGCGACTTGCCGGCTTATCAAGCGGAAATCGCCTGTATCGACGGGCACATCGGTCTGTGACAACCCGCGAAGAAGCCGGTAGAAGAATCCGGCGGTCGCACGCTTGAAGCGGCTTTCGCCTGCCCGCGAGATGCGCCTGGCGTAGGCCACATCGGCCCCGGCATCCATCGCCGCCATCAGTTCCGGCAACAACTCCGGGGGATCCTGCAAATCGGCGTCGATGAGCAGCACTCTCTCGCCCCGGGCTATGTCCAGGCCTGCTGTCAGGGCCAGTTGATGTCCATGATTCCGCGAGAGATCGACAATGACCACACTCTGATCCTGGCTTTGTATCTCCATGAGTTTCTCCGCCGTCCGGTCGGTGGAGCCGTCGTTTACGAATATCATCTCGAAGGAGCATTTCGTCTCTTGAAGAACGCGACTCATGCGGTGATGAAATTCAGATACACACCCTTCCTCGTTGTGACATGGCACAATCACGCTCACAGAGACAGCCTCGCTTGGCTGGTTGCAGTTCATGCGGTCGTCATCCGGATATTTCGTCACAAATCATCTCCTTGCATCTCCAGCGCCTCTTTCATTATGCAATCCTCGCCGCGGATGCTGTCGCACTGTTCGCGCCTTCCCCTGTCCGCCCGCGCAACGCGAGAATCGCGTAACAGCCGAGGATCACCATCAGCGGATCGAGCGGGCGCATATGGTACGGCTCTGGATGGGTAAAGTAGTACATCACGGGAAATAGAAAAAGGACTCCGCCATAGCGCATTGCTTCGAAGGGCTTTTGCCGATAGGCCAGGACGATTCCGAGAATCGCGAGCAGCGTCATGCCGGTGGCGAAGAGAATATTTTCCGGATCGGTCGGTTCCATGGCCAGATAGCGCGGATTGAAGCTCCAATAGCCTGTCCACAGATAGACAGCGCGGCGGGCGCACATTCCTGCATACCAGCCGGGATGGTCATGAATAAATGCTTTGGCCTGCTGGGCTTTGTGGTCCATATAAGCTATTTCGCCGGCGTTGTATTCGGCCAGCTCCGCGGCGTCGTGCAGCGGGTGCCTGTCGTCGCTGGTCCAGCGCAGATTGTCTCCGTTATTGCCCATCCACAGTTCGAGGCCCATGCTGTCACGCATGGGAATGAAGCGATGAAAAACCACAGCGTTGCGAATCATCCAGGGCGAGAGGACGGCGGCAAGAACGAGCGAGGCCGCCAGCCCCGGCAGCAGCCAGCGCTGGCCTGCGCGAGCCAGCCTCCAGACGGAGAACAGGAGCAGGAAGGAAACCACCACGAGAATCGACGGCTCGGTGAGAGCCGCAAATCCGGCGAGCGCTCCAAAACCGGCCCATAGCCCCAGCCGCGGAGAAGATTCCAAATCCTGCGCCAGATAAAACATCCAGCATAGGCAAAGCAGCAGCAAGTGCGTGGACCAGGCCCAGGCCGCGGAGAAGTAGATGCCATAGGGGAAAAAGGCCCATACCCAGGCCGACCACCGCGCCACGCGCTCGCCAAAGCTGCGCCGGGCCAGCAAAAAGATCGGGATACAGGCAATCGAATTAATCAGGCAGTCGAAGACGTGAATGGCAAAGATCGATTGTGCAGTGTGAATACCGAAAAGACGGAAGAAAACAGCAACAATCAGCGGATAAACCGGCGGCATGATCGCCGAGGGCTGGGTGGAAACAAACGGACTGCCGAAGCCCTGGCCCGCCAATAAAGCCCGCGCCACGTTTCCTTGCTCCCAGGCGTGTATGTGTGCCGCATCCATCAGATCCTCGAAGAGGAAGCTGTTGAAGGGAATTACCGACATGCGCAGAACGAGTGCAATCAATACCAACCACACCAGAAGCGGCACAGTCCGCAGACGTCTGCAAATCCACATGCCCAAGCCATGTTCTCCTGTCTTGTACCTCTTCATCATAGCCGGAACGCAACACCTAGCGGTAGCGCCGCGTGGCTTTGATAACCATGGAGAAAACGCCGGACTCATCGCGGGCCACCTGCAGCGAGACATGGCGGTTGATGGCGATTTCCGCCTGGATCAACTGCTGGGCGGTGGTGTTGACATTGGTGGCGTAGGTCAGGGTGACGTTGGTGCCCAATTGCTCCTCGACGATGATGCGCGAGGTGGAGTTGCCCAGGGCGCCGAGGTAGTTGGGGTCCACCTTGACCGACCCGGCCCCGAAAAGCCTTTGCACACGAGAGCTGACGGTGGCATTGAGCGCGCCGCCGAGCAGGGCGTCGGTAGTGGGGTTGGCGCCGGCCGACTCCTGCTGCTGCGTGTAGAGGCGCTGCTGGTTCTCGGTTCGGCCCAAAGCCAGCAGCGCCACCACGTCAGCCTCCGGAAGCGGAGGATCAGAGCGGTAGGTGACCGCCAGTTTTTCCGGAGTACCATGCAGGCCAAGGGTAATGTCGTAGTCCTCGACGCGGGCGGTGGCGTTCAGATCGATGGAGGGTTGAATGCGAACCGGGTTGGTGAAGTAAATGTCGCCGCGCTGCAACTCGTAGCGGGTTCCGGCGAGGATGGCGCTGCCCTCGACGATGGAAACGCGGCCCAGCAGCGAGGGCGAGGCCAGGGTGCCCCTCAGGCGCAGATCGACATTGCCGGCCAGCTTGGCGTAAGCGTTCTGGAAGTTCAGCTGCGGCGATGAGGTGATATGCACGTCGAGGCGGACGTGGTTGGACGGGGCGTCCGGGGGCACGATGTTCTCCACAGCGTTGGCCTGCGCGGCCAGTGCCGCAATGTCCAGTTCGGAGCTTATCGCAAAGCGGGTGATGAGTACGTCGCCGGAGAGCAGCAGATTGTTCTGCGGCCCTTGCAGATGAAGCGAGGCGTCAGCCAGGGAGCTGACTCCTTGCGGATAGCGGATGCGAATTCCATTTCCGGTAGCCGTCAGGTCGGCATAGATGCCGTGCTGGTAGGCCAGATAGCCGCCCACGCTGAGCTGGCCGCCGCCGCTCATGGCCGTCAGCGATCTGACCTCCAGCCGGTTCTGATTGAACTCCAGCGTTCCATGCAACTGGCTCAGGCCATTGGGCAGGTCTTCCAGGGAAAGCGCCGCGTTTTGAAAGTCGATGCGGCCGCTGAAGCTGGGACTCCGCAGCGGTCCGCGCGCTCCAATCTGAAAGGTCGTGTTGCCGCTGGCGGTCAGGTCGGGGTCGATGGTCTCGGCTACTTTCAGATTGATCGCCCCGCTGGCGGCAAAGTCCAGCTCGTGCTTGTCCTTGAGAGACAGGCTGCCCTGGGCATGCAGATCGGTCAGCTCGCCGGTGACGTGCAAAGGGTCGAGATGGAGGGTGGCATGGTCGAGGATGAGATGGGCGCCACCCTCGCTTTTCAAATAAACGCCGGAGACCGTGGCTGCCAACTCCTGCAGGCGGGCCTCGCCATGCAATTGCTCCGGCTGCGCCAGAGGCCCCTCGACTGTGATCGTTCCAGCCAGCGCTGACTCTCCACTCAGTCCTTTCATATGAGCCATTCGTAAGAGCGCGCCGATGTTGAACCGCGAGAAATCGAGTTTGGCCTGGGTGGCATAGTCGCCGCTGAGCGTCGTCTGGCCGTGCGCGGTGAATTGGGCCGCCTCCAACCGGGTTGTCAGGTCGTACGTGATGGAGCGGTTGGCGGTGTGCGCCGTCAATTCCATGCTGCCCAGAGGTTCTTCGCTTAGCACCAGGCCGGTCATGGTGGCGCGGGCATCCAGGCGCGGGTCGTCAAGCGTCCCCGTACCCTGCACGGTAAATCCCATCTTGCTGGTCATCGCCAGGCCGTAACGGCGCAAAGTATCAATTCGGGCCACATCGATCCCCTCGCCTTTGGCGTCCAACTGGAATTGGCCGGAGGTAAGATCATAGTTGCCCGTGGCCGCGATTTTCCCCGCGCCCTTGCTCACCGTAAGCGAAAGCAAATGGATGTTCTGGTTGGCAATGCTGGCTTGCGCCCGTACGCGCGCCAGCGGTTCGCCGTAGACGCTTGCATCGTTCAGCTCGACCCATCCGGAGCCAGCCAGCGCATGGATGGGACCGTCGGCTTGCAGCTGCGCATCCAGAGAGCCCGTCACGGGCAGGTTCTCTCCGGCGAGCGTCCACAGATCGTCCATGCCGATCCGGCCGGCGCGCAGGCGAAGATGCAGCACCGCATTGGCGTCGTAAGACGGAGGGGGCGCGGCATGACGGGCTACGCTGCCTGCGGGCAGGCTGGCGGCCAGGCTGCCGCTGATGTCGATCTGGCCGTTTCCGTGACGCAGCAGCGCGTGGGCAATGTCAGTCCTGGCTGCCGAGTAGCTGCCGGTGGCCTCGGCCTCATCAATACGGATATATTGCGTTGGCTTATGGGCTGAGTTGGCGCTTGAACCCGCGGGTATTTCGACCCCCAGTTGCGTGGCCTTTGCGGAGCCGGCAAGGTGGGGATCGAGCAGCGAGCCGGTCCATGTGCCGTGAAATTCTCCTTGTCCGTAGAGCACGATGGGTAGGGCAGCCGCACCGGATCTGCCGTTGCGAGCCAATCCCAGGTCGCGCAGAAGGGTATCGAACTCGCCCATGTTACCGCTATGAAAATCGACCGTGAGCGCCGAGGGACTGGTCATGGGGTACGCGCCTAGATGGCCGTGGGCATCCAGTTGGCTGGTGGGCAGATGCACAACCAGCTTGCGCAAATCGACTGCACCGTCGCGCTGCGTATAGGTAGCGTCGACCAGGCCGCCGGCAGGAACTTTACCCTGTGCAGCCTGCGCCGGCGGAGTGAGGCTGAGCAGGGCGCCCACGGAGAGGGTGCGATCGTCACCCTTGATCCACTGCGCGCTGGCAAGGCCGTTGACGCGCGCGTCGAAGCCGAGATGCTGGAAGGGCGGGTCGCAGACCATCTCCAGGATGGTGTCCAGGGCAACGTCTTTGAATTGGGCCGCAACTTTGCCGTTGACGGGGATGGTGATTACGTCCACAGGCGGGAGCGGATGGGAAACGGCGCGAGATTTGCCTTTGGCCGGGGCCGGGGGCGGAGGCAGCCAGGGAGCCAGCTCAAGATCGCCGTCAATCTGGCCGCCCTGGCGCAGGCGAGCAACAATCGAGGTAATTAATAGTTGCCTGGGATCGGCATGAAGATGCGCATTCAATGTTACGCCCGTGGCGACGACGCCGGTCCCGATGTAAGCGCCCTCCTCGACATGAACGCCGCCATCGATGCGGAAGTTGCCTGCCTCGCCGGACCCGGTGAGGTCCAAATGGGCAATGCCTTGCGGCGTAAACGGATAGCCGGTGATGGGGTCAACCAGGCGCATGTCCAGATCGCCCACGGCTTTGGCATGCCAGCGAGGATGGGCAAAATCATCCAGCGAACCGTAGATTTCCAGGGCTCTGTCCTTGACGCCGCGGCTGCTGGCGATAATGCGCAGGGAGCGCAGGGTTGCGGTGTTGCGCGTCAGCTCCAGCGTGGTCTGGATGGATCCCTGAACCGGAGGCGGCAGCGGTTTGCCCGGCCTGGAGGAAGCGCCGCGCGCGAGATTCAGATCGCGGACTCCGGCTTCAATGCGGTAGCTCTCGTATATGCCGGCCGCTGCCGGCATGTAGGCCATGCGCAGAGAGAGATCGCTGGCGGCAAAATCGAGCGGGATGTGCCGGTCCTGAAAATCAAAGGCCGCAGCGCGGTTCTCGTAATCCAGATCCCCTTGCTCCACTGCCACGTGAGCGGTCTTCAAATCGAAGAACCTGTCGAGCACGGGCTCACCCCGTGGTCTGGGCTTGCGGGGTTGCGGCTGGTTGGTCGAGCCGTCGGGGTAGACGATCAGGTGCAATCGTGGCTGGGAGATTTTCAGGTCATCAAGCTGGATGCGCGGGCTCAGGAAACCCAGCACGCTCAGCCTCACACGCACGCGTTCGACCTGGGCGTAGGGAGCCTCGCCGGGTGCTTCGAGGCCGTGAATGACCAACCCGCCGGCCTCGGCCTCCAGATTGAGCAGACGCCAGTGGAAGGAGGCGATTTCGACGCGCCC
>Ga0181536_10005809_pt1 | contig 12545 bp, 13 predicted proteins | sample PEATcosm2014_Bin_41_FD_121105 | JGI IMG/M metagenome (GOLD analysis project Ga0181536, IMG submission 121105) | Peatland microbial communities from MTU Mesocosm Facility, Houghton, MI, USA - PEATcosm2014_Bin17_60_metaG | ecosystem: Environmental > Terrestrial > Soil > Wetlands > Peat | place...
ACGATGAGCAAGCCGCCGAAGATGATCGAAACCTACAAGATGGCCCTTTCGAGCACGGGGCCGAAGGCCGGCCAGTTGCAGCTCGAATGGGAAAATCACATCGCGTCGGTGCCGATAACGCTGAAGTGACTGCAACAATATTCAGCGCTCCGGAGTCTACTCCTGAAGATGCGAAAGTGTGGCTACCTGCTGCTGGCGCTTTCTCTGTGTGCCGCCGCGCAGTCACCACCGCTGGCCATCAATCAGGACGGCATCATTCGCGCCGATACCAACAGGCCAGGCATTCTTCCTCCCGGAATCGTCATCTCCATTTACGGTCACGGTTTCGGCCCTGCGGCCGGCTGCAAGGGCGCGGCGCTGGAACTTTGCGGCGTACAGGTGTTACTCGACGGCAAGCCCATTGAAGTTCAGTACGCACAGGAAGTGCAGGTCAACGCGCGCATTCCCGACGACACGCCCGGTCAGCCTGTTTCAAAGCTTACAGTGATTTCCGGCGGCCGCCGCAGCGATCCGGTCGAAGTGCGCAGGCTGCCGGAGACCGCCATCATCGCTCTGGACGGAGTCGCCCGCGCGGATGGCCCGGTGTGGATTCACATCGAGCTGCCGCACTCCCTCGGCGTGTCCTACCCGTCGATGGCGTGGCCCTGGGATTTTGCATGCGATGGGTTCGAGGTCCGCAAGGACGGCAAACTGCTGGCTTCTCTTCCGCACCCAAATCTCCCTATGGCCTACAGCGGCCCTTCGTGTCCGGGAACCATCGGCCTTGGCAATTCCGGGGCTCGCACGAGCCGCCTGCCGCTCCATCTTCAGTACCGCTTCGCCGAGCCCGGAGTTTATGAGGTCCGCTTGTCGCATTACGGTTTCTTCGGGCGCCCGCGCGACGATGTTCGAATACAGTCCGCATGGACCAGGATTGAGGTTCTCCCTGCCCTCCCGCGCACGGTCGCTACCCATCCCCAGGAACCGTCGGAACTCCTCTCCGACTTCCTGCCGAATCTTCTTGCCCTTCCCGATGACGATGCTCTCTCGGTGCTCCTCGAGTATCTCTATCATCCGAGTCCGCGGGTTCGCGCGTACGCAGCCAACGCCCTCTACTATTGGCCCGACTCCGTCGTCGAGCCGCGCCTGATGGAAACTCTGCGTGCCAACGGTCCTTCTCCCGCTGTGGTTGGCCGGTTCGCGTCGCACGCTTCGGAGTTCGCGGAGGCCGCTCTTCCCTGGTTCTTTTCCGACGATCCTGTTCTCTTCCAGGGCGCAATCGCAGCGGCCGACAATGCGCTCTCTCCCTCTGCGACCATTAGTCCTGACCTTAGATCGCGCCTGGAACAACGCCTGCTCGCTGCTGCGGGTAACCTCGGTCACGCAGACGCGCAAACGGTGAACAACCTGATCGCAACTCTGGGTCGGATCAAAAACGAACGTGTGCATGATGCGCTTTGGTCTCTCGCCGAGAACCATACAGGGACCGAGCAAGCCCTTATCGCGATTGCGTGGCAACAGAATGCGAAGGATCTCCCGCGCCTCACGGCATACATGACTGCGGCATCCTCTGGCGCCCAATCGGATCAGGCTCTCGCCAGCGTGCCGTATGCGATGCGCACGCAGTTCGGCGATGCCGCGCTGCCCTGGCTGCGAACAGTTCTGGAGAAATCGTTGCCTCTGCCGCTTCGGATTCAGTGCGCCGGAGAACTGATGCGCGCGAATGACCCGGCCGGATTTGCCTTTGTGCGGGAAGCCTTCGAAAATAATCGTGCATGGAAGCCTCAGATCCGGACCATGGTGAACGACCAGTTTCCGGAAACGCGCGGCAACACGGATATGCAGATGGTCGGTTTCCTGCTCGACCGATCCCGGTAGGGTATTTTGTGGGGCGGCCAATCATGGCTGCAGCCGCCTTTCAGGCGGCTCGCCTTTAGTTCGTGTTTGGTTTTTCCACAGTATCGATAACCAGGACGTCGACCGGCGCGTTCACCCCTTCGAATCTCAGGCCGAGTTGCTGAACAGCGGTAAAGATGTCGGGCTTGCCGTCCGCACCGGCTATCGCGCGCGCCGAAGCAAGGCGTTCTGAAACCGGTCCCAGCGTTTGCGGGAGCCGTGTTCCGTCGACAGCCCACTCCAGATCGAAGTCGTAGGTTCCGGTAAGCCCGGTCCGATCCAGCACCGGGCGATCCATCACAAGGCGCTGCATCGTTGAGACAAACTCCGCCATAGTCGCATTACGAGCCGGAATCATCGCCGCCCGATTCGGCGTGGGCTGGATGACAAGGTTCGCCGCCTTTTCAGGCCCGGCGGCGTTTTCCTTCAGCTTCAACCCGCCGTTTCCAATGACCAGCTCGTAGACGGGGACTTCTTTTATTTCGCGATGAAATGTAAGCCCGAACCGTTCCATTAGAAGCGTCTGGAACATCAACAGCATCTGCGCTTCGGAGGCTGAACCCGCGCCCGTCAAGGCAGAAATATCGTACCGATCGGCGGCGGTCCAGGCGGGTCCTCCAACAATCGATCCGGGCGGGAGCTCATATGCGAAACCGATGCACTCTTTGACAGTGTGGTTATTCGCATAGAAAAAATGCTGGCTGATGTCGTATCGAAAAACCGCGCCCTGCACACCGGGAGGTCTGACCTTAATCTTTGCCGCCTCGAATGACTGCGCAGGGATCCCATTCGCCGAAACGACGAAGAGAACTGCGACTGCGATTGGCCGAATCAAAATTCGCCGCCCTATCTGTCCGGTTTCTCCGGTGTGTCCGGAACGTCGAACGTAATGCTCGTATCGGCGCCATACTTCTTGTAATTCCGGAACTCGATCACATTGCGGCTGCAATCGCTCGTTCCGCGCAGGCAGCTCAGCGCCTCGGAATGCGTCGGCAGCAGATACTTCTGGTCTCCGATCAGCACGTAGTCGTAATCCACTGCCGACTCCACCTGATCCAGCGGGAATCCTCTCGGCATATTCCGCGCCGACAACTCGATACGCAGCACGCGGTAATTTTCCTTGTCGATCCACACCGATCCCGTATATTCGGGCTGGTAGGACTGGGAGTCTGCCTGGACGTGCCAGTGCGAGTTCTGCTGCTCCACCGTAAAATCGTAGCGGAAGGCCGCGTGGTTCGCGATCGTTGTCGAGCGCTTGCCGTGAAAATCGGCGTTGGTGATGGGCGACATAATATCCTGCAGCGTGCTGGCGAATTCGCCACTCGACCAGGATCCGCTCTTCTCGGGCGCTTCCCTTGCCGTTCTCCCGTTGACGAGAAAATTCTTGTAAGACTCCTTGCCGTCCTGATAGACCAGGTCGGCCGTCACCGTATCCAGGGCTCTCCAGGAGGTACCGCGATTCCGTGCGACTTCCGTGATATAACGCGTTGTGAACTGCTTCACGACGTAATTCGGCAGCGTTTCGCTGAACGAATAAGCCTCCTCGCGTGCCATGTCAATGACCGGATCGCTGGTCGGCGAGAGGCCGGGGTCACCACCGATAGCGCGTTCCTCGATCGGCCCGTTACCCACTACCGGAGCCGCCGGCGGACGCGTGACCCCGTTGACATCCTGAGCCTGAATGCTCGGACGCGAGCCGGCAATCATGGGTGCGGCATCGCCTGAAGAAGATGGAGAAGCATTCCGTGGCGCCGGTCTCCCGCGCGCCAGAGTCGGCGGACCCGGATCGTCCGGATCGGGCGGCGCGGAAGCTCGGCTCGGCGGATCGCCGGGCGTAATCTGCGCCTGCGGGGTGCTGTCTCCGTCGCTCGCCGCTGCCCGGCGCATACGCGGCCGGTCCGGATCGTCGCTTGTGGAAGCCGTGCTTCCGGAGGAACTCGACGTGCTCGACGTGTTGTCTCCATCGCTCGAAGGCGCCCGCTTCAGCCGTGGACGGTTTGGATCGTCGTCGCCGGGACTGCTGCCGCTTGACCCTGACCCCGGCCCGTCGATCGGTTTCGACGCATCCGCGCGCTCTTCGGGCGTGCCTTGTCTCAACAGCGTCACCTTAGCCGCGTGATAGTTATTGTAGTTGTCCTGCGTGGCATCGATCTCGATGTGATCGCCCGGCTGGAAGTCGGTGACTCTCGCCGATCCGCCCGATGTCCCGATGTACTTGGTCCCGCGATCGAGCGACACCGTGACGATGCGATTATCGTCAGTCTCGAGCACCATGGTGTTGTAGGCAGAGTTACTCGACGAGCTGGTGGAGGTGTTGGACGTGTTGGAGAGACTCCTCAGCATGCCCACAAAACTGTTGGTCGGAACCTGGTTCCGGCCGCCCGGATAGGGGCTCCCCTGCTGCGGATATCGTCTCCCGGGAAACCCGATCCCGGGAATGCCGATTCCGATCTGGCTGTAGCCAAAAGCAGCCGTCAGAATCAAAAGAATTGGCAATGAACCAAACCGGCACGTCATAACACGGTTCGACGACATTTTTACACCGCCCGTTGCCTGATTATTACACGAAAACGGGGCTAGCGTCCGCCCGCCCCGATGCAGACGATCCCCGCCAGGATCATCGCCAGAGCGGCGATTTTCGGCTTCGTGATCGCCTCGTTGAAGAACAATCTCGACCAGAAAAGGGTCCAGATGTAACCCAGTGAAACCATGGGGTACAACACGGATAATTCGCCGTGTTTCAATCCCATGAGAAAAGGTATGCTCGACCCGAGGAAAAGGCAGATACCGAACCCCAGTTGCCAGTTCAGAATGTAACGGAAGCCCCGATTCAGGTGCGCTGCCCCGAGCTTCAGGTAAACTGCCCCGAACGAACCGATCAGCGAGGCGAGCAGCACCAGCAGGATCGAGCTGAGCGGGGTCTTCGTCATCCGCGGGAGCTGGCTCTCCCCAGCAGGGCTACGCCGCCGATCACCAGCGCGATTCCAATACCTTTAAACAGGTTCATCTGATCGTGGAAAAAATAGATCGACAGCACGCTCACCCATACGTATGTCAGCGCAATAATCGGGTAAAGCATCGAAAGCTCGCCGTCCCGCAGCGCGAGAATTAACAGGAGCGCGTTCCCGGAATGCGCGGTGTAGCCAAGCAGCAACCGGTAGTTCCCCAGCAACGCCCTCACAAACGGCGCCCACGTCGCTACGTTCCCAGGCTCGAGCGGCGGCATGGGCTGGGTAGCGCCGAATTTCAATAAAACCTGGGCCGCGGCGGCAAATACGGTGCATCCGAGCACCATATAAACCGGCCTGTTCGATCTCTTCGGCTGAACAGAGAGGGCTACAGGGGGACTTGTCAAATCGCCTTCCCAGAATAACAGCGTTTGCCGTTACAATGATAGGCAGTGGACCCTCAAAAGACCGTCGTCGCAGACAAAAGTGCCCAGGCCGGCACCACACAGGAAACAGATTCGACAGCCAGCGCCAGAGCCGCCGAGCCCCGCGGCTTCATTGCCGAGTGGACCGTCACCATCGTCCTTCTCCTTTTCGGCACTACCACGCTGGTTCAGGCCTTCGTCATTCCCACCGGCTCCATGGAGGATACTTTGCTGGTCGGAGACCACCTGCTCGTCGACAAACTGGCCTTTGCGCCCTCCGGCTCCGTGACCCGGCACCTGCTGCCTTACGAGGACGTCCATCGCGGCGACATCATCGTCTTCCGCTACCCCATCGACATCAAGCAGACCTTCGTCAAGCGCGTCATGGGCGTGGCCGGAGACCGCATCCATCTGGAAAACAAGAAAGTCTTCCTCAACGGACATCTTCTCGACGAGCCGTACGTGATCCATAAGACCGAATACATGGATTCGTACCGCGACAACTTTCCCACCGACCCGAATACGGCGCTGTTTCCACCGGCGACGGCCATGCTCGAACACAACATCGCAAGCGGCAACGTCGTCGTGCCGCCGGGTTACTATTTCGCCATGGGCGATAACCGCGACCAGTCGCTCGACAGCCGGTACTGGGGATTTGTGCCGCGCGAAAACATTATCGGAAAGCCCCTCATCATCTATTGGTCCTATGACGCCAGCACCGAGGAACTGTCCAATCCGGCGGTCACCTTCAGTCATCTTTTCGATATCGCGACGCACTTCGCGACCAAGACCCGCTGGACACGCACGCTGCGATTGATCCATTCCTATCCGGTTCAATAAATCGAAATGGCACAGCCGAATTATTACGGCCTCATTCTGGCCGGTGGCCGAGGCACGCGCTTTTGGCCCCGCAGCCGCAAACGGCACGCCAAGCAGGTGCTCAACGTCACCGGCGACCACACTCTGATCCAGGAGACCGTGGCGCGTCTCGCACCGCTCATTCCGCCCGAGCGAATCTGGATCCTGACTAACGATTTCCTGCGCGACGAGATCGTCCGGCAACTGCCCGGCATCCCTTCGGCGCAGATCGTCGCCGAGCCCGCGCAGCGCAATACGGCGCCCGCGATCGCCCTCGCCGCCCATATCCTGCATTCGATCGACCCCAAAGCCGTGTTCGGTGTTTTCCCCTCGGACCACATCATCGGACTGCCGAAGAGCTACCTGCGCTGCCTGCGGCCCGCGTTCAAAGCGGCGGAAAAAGGCAAGATCGCGGTGCTCGGAGTCAAGCCGCGCTGGCCGGATACCGCATACGGTTACATCGAATTTCCCAAGGGCACGGAAGCGGGGCAGCTGGAAACCGTCGCAGTCTCGAGCTTCAGGGAAAAGCCGGACGCGAATAAGGCCAAACGGTTCTTTAAATCCGGGAACTACTTCTGGAACGCGGGCATGTTCTTCTGGAAGGCCGACACGTTCCTGGACGCGATGCGAAAATATCAGCCCAAGACGGCAACGCTGCTGGCCAGGCTGCCCGCCTTCGGGCATGCCGATTTCGCCGCGCGCCTCGCTGAAGTCTTCCCCCTCTGCGAAAACATCTCGGTGGATTATGCGGTGCTCGAACATGCCGCGAATGTTGTGGGCGTGCCTTGCGGCGAATTCGGCTGGAGCGACGCCGGAAGCTGGGATGCCGTTTACGAGCTGCTGCCGCGCGACGCCAACGCCAACGCGGCGCGTTCCGAACTTGTCTCGGCCGATTCCAGCGGAAACTACATCGACTGCGGCAGGAAGCTGGTTGCGCTGCTGGGCGTCAACAATCTGATCGTCGTGGATACGCCGGACGCGCTGCTGGTGGCGGACCGGAAGCGCGCGCAGCAGGTGGGCGACATCGTGAAGCTGCTCGAGAAAAACCGCCGCGACGAACTGCTCTGAAAATATTTTACCGAAACGCGACCGTAAGGGAGCGGACGATGTTCACTGGCGCCCGCGTCCTTCAAACCGTCCGAAAAACTTTGTCCAGTATCCCGACCGCTTCGTCGACTTCCTTCTCAGTGACGATATAGGGCGGCAGAAAACGCAGCACCGTGTCGTGCGTGCAGTTCAGCAGCAGCCCCTCTTCCATCGCCTTCGTTACGATGTCCTTGCCGGGGATCGTCAACTGCACGCCGATCATCAAACCGTAGCCGCGCACTTCGGAAATGAAGGCATACCGACCCGCCAGCCGCCGCAGTTCGGCCCGGAAGTATTCGCCAACGTGACGGATCCGCGGCAGCAATTCCTCGAGGATGTCGAAAAACTCCAGCGCCACGCGCGCCGCCAGCGCATTACCGCCGAACGTCGAGCCGTGCATGCCAGGCCGGATCGACTTCGCCGCCCGCTCGTTCGCGGTGATGAAGCCAAGCGGTATGCCGCACGCCACCGGTTTTGCAGCGATCATGATGTCCGGCATGACCGGCGGATCGACGAGTTGGTAGCCGAAGTAAGTTCCCGCGCGTCCCACGCCGCACTGGATTTCATCGAAGCAGAGCAGTGCGTCATAGCGGTCCGCCAGCTCGCGCGCCCGCCTGCAGAACCTGGCGTCCACCGGCACCACACCGCCCTCGCCCTGGATCCATTCGATGAAGATCCCGGCCGTGCGTTCGCTGACGGCCGCTTCGAGCGCGGCGATGTCGTTCGCCGGCACAAACTTTACGCCCGGAATCAGCGGCTCGAAATCCTTGCGGTATTTCGGTTGTCCCGTGACCGACAGAGCACCCAGCGTTCGGCCGTGGAAAGAGTTCTCGAGGGAGACGATCTCATATTTCTCGGGGGACAAGTCGTGCCCGTGGGCCTTCATCATCTTGAGCGCGCCCTCGCTGGCCTCCGTGCCGCTGTTGGTGAAGAAGGTGCGCTGCAGGCCGCTCACATCGGCGATCCGTTTGGCGAGCGGCCCCTGGTACTCGTTGTAGAAAAGGTTCGACGTATGGATCAGGCGGGCAGCCTGTTCCTGAATCACGCGCACGATGCGGGGATGGTTCTGGCCCAGCGCGTTCACGCCGATCCCGGCAATGAAGTCGAGGTAACGCTTGCCGTTGACATCCCACATGTACGGCCCGTCGCCTCGCTGCAGAATCAGCGGATGACGGGCGTAATTCTGGAGAAGATAACGTTTCTCCAGTTCGACGATATTTTCAACTCCTGAAGCCGCGGACACTTTACGATCATACAGCGGCGCGTTATTTTGCTCCCGCGGACACCGGAATGCTGACAGTGAAATCGGCGACTGCGTCTTTCGGAGGCGCCGACATCAGCACCGTGCCCACGGCGCACTCGACGGGCGCGAGTTGCAGCACGGCCGGCAATCCGGCGGTGTCGAAGCTCAGGTAAGCGTGATCCGAAACCGGGTTTTGTAACTGCGGAACCACCACCTGCATGATGCCCTGCACGCCAGGCAGCGAGCTGCCAAGCGTGGGGCCGAGAGAAACCGATTTGGATACGACGAGTCCACTGACGATCGTCAGCGCGATCTCGCTGTATTTTGCCAGCAGATACTTTTTAGACTGCGACTGGCTCGAGCCGATTACCGCGATCGCGGCGTTTCGCGACAGCGCTTCGAAGCCTTTGCCGCGCAGCGACTGAATGATGCGGGATTGAGACAGAGTCAGCGCGGACTGCGTGTCGTTGCACGCGCTGACTTCAGCCACCACGATGTCCTTTGGCAGAGAGCCGAATTCGTCCGACACCACCGACGCATTCGGAAAATTGATGCTCATATGCACCGGCACAGCGGCCGGCGGCGCGGCAACTTGCGCCAGAAGCGCGGTCGCCATAACCAGGAAACATGTAAGCTTTTTCACGCCCGGATAGTACGAATTCGCACATCTCCCGTGATGGCTGAGTTTGGCTAATGATCTGATTCAGTGGTGGAAATAAATCTTCCGAACCCGTGAACGGATCACTCCTGATGCTGTCTTTGGCCGGAGAGAATTCGGTTCACCACCACGCCATGCCACATTTTCCGCGAGCGCGTCGGGACCCCTTCCTTGTTCAACTCGGCCGCAATCCGGTCGAATCCCAGTCCCTGCTCGCGCAGCGACCTCATCTTCATGATCGCCTCCGGCTCGCCCTTGAAATAACCGAATGGCTTGCGGCCGAAGCGTCGTCTCAGCGCGTCTGAACCGGAATTTCCGCTGGTCTCGACCACAGGCATCACCTGGATCAATGTGCACCGGATTGCTGTTTCGTTTCAGACCTTACCCGCGGCGGCGAGGCCGCATGCGCTAAGATGCCATCATGTCAGCTCGCAATGGAGACAAGGCAAGATTCGGGCGCCAGCGGAAGCAGCGCCTCCTTCGACGTGAAAAACAAAGGAAACTGGCGCAGGCCGTGCAAAAGGCCCCCGCCGAATCGCTGAAGGCATCCTGACCGGTAAAAATGACCCGGTCCTGAAGGTTGTTTTGGTGGACGGCGGGGGATTCGAACCCCCGACCCCCGCATTGCGAACGCGGTGCTCTCCCAACTGAGCTAGCCGCCCACTTTTCAGGGAGTCACTACAATATAACAGACGCCGTACGCTGGCCCCGATTTGTCGCGGCGTGCGCGGATGCGCTGCGAATGGCTCGCGCCCGCACGCAAAAAAGCACTGATTTCCGCCGTTTTGGCCACTTTTTATTCACATGCCGGCCTTCTGCGCCCGCCGTTTTTCCCAGTACCGTTTCATCCGCTCCGACACCTGCTGGCGCGCCGCACGGTCCATGGACTTGCGGCCCCGCCGCGCCGCCGGCCCGCGCTTGCGGCCGCGGCCGGCGCCGGAATGCTCCTCCAGGGACTGGATGATCAGCGTCAGCCGATCCCGCTCCTGCACTAATTCCCGAATGATCCGATATAGGTCCATGGATTCCGCCAAAGGGTGCGAATTAAAACGTTCAGCGTACCCCATTTAGCGGATTATCGAACAAAAATCGGCCATCTCAAAACAAAATGGTAGCCATAGTACCGCAATACCAGAAATCCTATAACTCCCAGTACCAGTACTGTAATCCCCACCCACTTAAAGAACGTTCCCCACGGGAATCTCCGGTTTTCGCGGTGCAGCACCAGAAGATAACTGGCGAAAATCCCCACGTAAAACAGAATGATCATGGGCGTGGCGAACAGCGTCAGGTTGAAAACGTCGCCCGTCGGTGTGATGACCGCCGCCAGAAACACAATAATCAAAATGGCGTACCGGCTGTGCCGCACGAGGAATCCCGGACTGACCAGCCGGATCATCGTCAGAAGAAATAACAGAATCGGGATCTCGAAAACGATCCCCACGCCCAGCATGACATCGACGAAAAGATCGTAATACTCGTTGACGTTTACACTCGGATCGACGCCTTTGCCGATACCCAGTCCCAGCAGGAATTCGAGACCGTAACGAAAAGCGATGAAATAGGCAAAACAACCGCCAAGGATGAACAGACCGGCGCTCGACAGCACAAACGGACCCGCCAGCCGCTTCTCCTTCTTGTAAAGTCCGGGAGCGATAAAAGCCCACACCTGATAGAGAATCCACGGGGACGAAAGGAAAACCGCGAACAGGATGGGCACCTTCATCCAAAAAATCTGGAAGGTGTCCATCGGAGAAATCAGCTTCAATGTGGGCGGAACGACGTGCAGATCCACCAGGGCGCGGTGCGCTGGCCCGAAAACCACATCCCAGAGTTCGTCGCTGAAAAGCAGGCAGATGAAAAATGCAACGCCCACGCCGCCAATGGCCAGCAGCAAACGTTTGCGCAGTTCCTCGAGATGCTCGAGGAAGCTCATCCGCGCCATGCCGTCTTCTTCGCTGTCTTCTTCGTCGGGTGGAGGAGGCGGCTTGGGCGGTCTTCCCGATCCGCCGGACTGCGCGGCGGGCGGTGGCGTGGCAACCGGCTCTACCGAGGTGCCCGCGGTCGAAAGAATTTCCGACGGTCCGGGCGTCGACCACGCCTCGCCATAAGACTCCAACTCTCCGTCCATCCCGGAGAGATCCCTCTCGTCCTGAGAATGCACGGTGACCTGTTCGCCTGGCGCAGTTTCGCCCGAAGGAGTTTCATCTCCCTTTGGTTCGTCGGAAAATGCCATTTAGAACGTTAAACGTTGACCTTTTCGACCGTTTCCGCCGGAGCGGAATAGCCCGGTTCAGCATGCCCGGCCGCCGGAACAGAACCCGAAGCCGCCGCATGCTCGCCATGCGCGGGTTCCGGATGTCCGTTCGGAATCGAGCCGGCCGCTGCTTCCAGTTGCAGCGGAGCTGTCGTCGCGACGCCCTGAGTTGCGGATGCGCCGTCTGTCGTTGTGATTGGTTCGGTGGGTGTCCACGATCCTTCGTAATTCGCCGAATCCGGATCGTAGTTGGATGTTTCGTAGGTGTAATTGTCGGCCTGAAAGGTGGTCGCCGCCAATTCCTGTATTCCCGTTTCCCGCTCCAGGTTTTTCATCTCGCGATCGAACGTGGTCTTCAGTTCGGTCTGCGCGCGGCGGAACTCGGTCATCGCCTTCCCGATCGTCTTGCCGATTTTGGGCAACTCTTTCGGCCCAAACAGCAGAAGCGCGAGAATGAAGATGAACACCAGTTCCTGTGTTCCCAGGGGACCCATTTAGAGAAAAAGCCTCCGAACCTATTGTAGCGTGCGCGCGCCCCGATTCCCAGCCCTCAGAGCAATCGTTCCCCGGCCGTCCTCGTGTCGTAGCCTCCCACGCTCTCAAGCTCTCTTCGAAAGCTCGACCGGCTGAGCGCATCCAGAAAAATCTGCATCGAGGGCAGGTCGAGGTGTTGCCGGCGCATGGCCAGGTCATAGCGCTCGCTGACCAGAGGGATGAAGCCAAGGCCGAACAGGCGCGCGGCCGCCCGCGTCGCGATACAGCCATCCGCGGCGCCGGTACGCACCTGCCAGGCTGCGGCCAGATGCCCCGAAGCGGTATGTTGATAGCCGGTAACTTTCCCCGGATCGATCTTCAAACGCTTCAACTCCGAGTCGAGCAGTCTGCGGCTGCCCGCGCCCATTTCCCGGTTGACGATCGAAACATCCCGGCGGGCAAAGTCTTCGACGCCGCGGAACTTTTTCGGATTGCCTCGCGCCGTCAGAATCCCTTCCTCCCACACGGCAAACGAAATCACGGCCACCGCATTTTTCGGGAACATCCGCCCGATCTCCGGGATATTCGAGTCGCCGCTCGCCTCGTCCCGCAGATGCGTGCCGGCGATATGCACGGAACCTTCTTTGAGCAGCGCCAGCGCCTGAGAACTGTTGCGATGCGCCAGAACCAGTTCCACTCCGGCAGCCTGCACGTGACGCGC
>Ga0181536_10005815_pt1 | contig 12541 bp, 8 predicted proteins | sample PEATcosm2014_Bin_41_FD_121105 | JGI IMG/M metagenome (GOLD analysis project Ga0181536, IMG submission 121105) | Peatland microbial communities from MTU Mesocosm Facility, Houghton, MI, USA - PEATcosm2014_Bin17_60_metaG | ecosystem: Environmental > Terrestrial > Soil > Wetlands > Peat | place...
AGAAGCTCTCCCTCTTCAAGCGCGAGGATATTCCCGTCAGCATGGGCCTGGTCATTGACAATAGCGGCAGCATGCGCGACAAACGGCCCAGCGTGAACGAAGCCGCGCTCACCCTGGTGCAGAACAGCAATCCCCAGGACGAATCCTTTGTCGTCAATTTCAACGACGATTTCTATCTCGATCTGGACAAGGACTTTACCAACAGCATTCCCGAGCTCAAGGAAGCGCTGGAGCGCATTGACGCCCGCGGCAGCACGGCGCTCTATGACGCCATCATCGGCTCGCTCGACCACCTGAAGAAAGGCAAGAAAGAGAAGAAAACTCTGTTGATCGTCACCGATGGCGAGGACAACACCAGCCGCAATTCCCTGGAGAAAACCATTCGCGAGATTCAGAAGACCGATACCGTGATCTATACCATCGGCCTGCTCAGCCAGGAGAGTAAGCGCAGCGCCAAAACCGCCAAGAAAGCCCTCACGGAAATCGCCCAGGCTTCCGGCGGCGTGGCCTTTTTCCCGGAGAATGTCGCGGATGTGCACAACATTTGTGAACAGGTGGCCCACGACATTCGCCACCAATACACCCTGGGCTACTATCCCTTGAACGTCGCGCGCGATGGCAGCTTCCGCAGCGTCCACGTGGACGTCCTGCCGCCGCGCGGCAAGGGCAGGCTCGTGGCGCGCACACGCAACGGCTACTACGCGCCGGTGGCCACCGCTTCCACCGCCACCGGCAAGTAAGCGCCCTCAATCGGCGGTCTCACCGCCAGGTCTCTCTTGTAAGGGTCGAGCACTGTTTACCCTGAGTTGCGAAGGGCTCGACCCCATCTCGGCAAAACCTAAGCCCCGCTGTCATTCCGACCCCAAAACTGTCATCCCGACCGAAGGCCCACGCTTTTTGCGGGCTCGCTCACTCTGTCATCCCGACCGGAGGCCCGCGCCGTTTGCGGGCCGTAGTGGAGGGATCCCGGCAACACGTCAGCCAGTCCCTACTTCCAAAGTTCCTCGTCTTGACCTATTAACTTTCAACTTTTGACTCTTCAACCTCTTCTCTGCGAACTCTGTGTTCGGCGTTTACCCCGACCCGGCCGATCTCTGTGTAAGTCTTTTCTTCCACCGCGGCCCGCTGAGAAACCCGACTCAACTCAGCTCAGTCAAAAAGCTCTTCCCGTGCGGAATCGCCCCGCCAAAATTCTCCGCGATGGTCTGCCCCATGTCCGCCAGAGTCTCCCGCACGCCAAGACTTGTGCCGCGCTGCTCTGCCGGCGTGTACGCCAGGATCGGCACATACTCTCGTGAATGGTCCGTGGTTGCCCAACGAGGATCGGGGTCGCAGCCGTGGTCCGCCGTGATCATCAGCAGGTCGCGCTCGCTAAGTAATGGCAGATACGACTCCAGCCACACGTCGAATTCCTCCAGTGACCGCGCAAATCCCTCTACATCTTTGCGGTGACCATAGAGCATGTCGAAATCCACCAGATTGCAGAAAATCAGCCCGTTCTTGCGATCCCTCGCTGCTTCCACCAGCTTTTCCATCCCATCGGCATTTGATTTTGTGGTGACATAAGCGTCCACCCCGCGCCCGTTGTAAATATCGTGGATCTTGCCGACGCCGAACACCGGTATGCCGCGCTCGTTAAGCACATCGAGCAGCATCGGCCATGGCGGGTCCACGGCATAATCGTGCCGCCGCGATGTCCGCGTGAAATGTCCCGGAGCGCCCATAAACGGCCGCGCAATCACGCGTCCCACGCGGTGCTTGCCATCCAGCAATTTCCGCGCGATTTCACACATGCGATACAGCTCTGCGACTGGGATCACCTCTTCGTGCGCCGCAATCTGGAACACGCTGTCCCCCGACGTGTACACAATCGGTTTCCCCGTCCGCACGTGCTCCTCGCCCAATTCCTTGATAATCTCTGTCCCGGACGCCGGCTTGTTCCCCAGCGTCTTTCGGCCAATCTGCCTCTCAAACGGCTCCAGCACCTCCGGCGGGAACCCTTGCTTGTACACAGGAAACGCCTGCTCCAGCCACACTCCCGCCATTTCCCAGTGACCCGTGGTGGTGTCTTTCCCCGGCGAATGCGTCGCCCCTTTCCCATAAAATGCGCGCGGTGCCTGCGCGGGCTGCAGATGATTCAATGGCGCGATATTGGCCAGCCCCAGTTCCACAAGCGTGGGAATCCGCAATGGGTGTGGTTCGGCGATGTGGCCCAGCGTGTTGCGTCCCGTGTCGCCATACTCCGCCGCGTCCGGCAGCTCGCCAATCCCCACGCTATCCAACACGATCCAGATCACGCGCTCAAACTTCCCCATTAGATTGCCTCTCCGCCCATCACTTGCCCGAAAGCACTGTTGCCCCAAACAACTCCGTTATATTCCTCTTTAGGGGGTCAGGGCTTCAGCCCTGACATAAAGCCTGCAAATAACTTGGGCTTTAGCCCCTGAGGACTCAGAAAGTCTTCACATTTTCTTGGGCCACAACTCTAGCATAGCGTGCCCCGCTCCGGGCGATTGACCCTCTCCCCAAGTAGCCCTACGATGTTCCCAGCGGCCGCTCCAGGTGAACTTTTTCCTTATTCTCAGCGTACTACTTGTATAGAAGGAGTACCCATGTCACAACAGGGTCGCACGCGAAGCGGTTCGGTGGTGTTTCCGCTTCTTCTGATTGCTCTTGGCACTTTATTTCTGCTCTGGCGCTGGTTGCCCGATTTTGATCCCTTCCCGGTTCTCTGGAAGTATTGGCCGCTTTTCCTCATTCTTGTGGGTGCCGGAATGGTCTGGGATCGCGCGCAGCGCCACCGCGATCCGCAATCCGCCCCAGTGTTTCCCGTCGGCTCCATGATCGGCACGCTGTTGTTTCTGATCGTTCTCACCTTTCTGCTCTGGCATCACCACTCCACTCACCGCCTCCACTGGACCAATTGGGATACCGTTTCCACCGGTGGCAGCAGCCACGACACCAAGACCGTCGCCCTGCAAGGGGCCAAAGCTGTTCATATGAACTTGGAGATGCCCGCGGGTGAACTGCGCCTCGAAGGCGGTGCGCAACAATTGCTAGAGGCGGAATTCTATCGCAGCGGATCCTGGGGAGTGCCGGAAGTGGACTACACCGTTGCAAACGGTGTCGGCTCTCTGACTATTAATCAGCAAAAGGGCATGCAGATCGCTGGAAACTCGGACAACACTTGGAGCCTGAAGGTGAACGACACGACGCCCATCGAACTCAAAGTAGATGTAGGCGCCGGTAAAGGCGAATTTCATCTTGCCAAGGTGAATTTGACAAGTCTTGAGCTGAATATTGGCGCCGGTCAGGCCAACGTTGACCTCACCGGCGAGCGCGCCAAGGATCTCCGCGCCGAAATTCATGGTGGAGTGGGGGAAGCCGTCGTCCGCCTGCCGAAAAACGTAGGCGTTGTGGCCACGGTCCACGGCGGCCTCGGTTCCGTGGATGTCCACGGCCTCATGGAAGAAGATGGCCAGTACGTCAACGCCGCCTACGGCAAATCGCCCAGCACCCTCCGCCTCACCGTCGAAGGCGGCATCGGCCACATCCGTCTCGAGCAGGAATAACCCCGAAATCCGAAGTTGACCAATTGCAGGCGAGTGCATCTCCTTTTATTTCAAAGATTATCCTGTGAAGAATCAACTTCGCCGAAGCCTTCTCCCCACGCCATCCACCACCCAGAATCTGTCATTTCGACCGGAGGGACGGCGCTTTTTGCCGTCCCGGAGTGGAGAAATCTCCCTTCGACTCTGGATTTCAGATAACCCGATCTTTTTACAAAGGTTCCTGCAGTACCGGGTCAGTTTCCGGCTAGCGCGCTACGCATCTGAAGAACAAGGGAGAGAGTAAAGGTCGGTTGAACCGCAATCGCGGCGCATACAAACTACGATGCGATCTTCAGGGGGAGGGCGCAGAGCTTCAGTTCGTCACGCCATACCCAAAGTCTTACGATACTAACAATCGTGCTACAATTTGGGCTGCATGAAGCACGACCCTCTTGTTGTGCTGATCCAAATGCGTTGAAACGTGAGGCAATTGCCATGGGTGACTTGAGCCGGACCGGAGTTTCGATTGACTCTGAACTCCTGGAGCGATTTGACCGCTTTATCGAGAGCCAGGGGTATGCGAACCGCTCGGAGGCATTCCGCGATCTCATTCGTGATCGCCTGGTATCGGCCGTGGTTCTGGCTCCGAATGCGGAAGTAGTCGGGACGGTCACGCTGATTTACGATCACCACTGCCGCCTGCTGCCGGAGAAATTGACGGAGATCCAGCACCAGCACCACGCGGAAATTATTTCCACGGTACATGCCCACCTCGATCATGACACCTGTCTCGAAGTCGTCGTTGTGAAAGGCAAGTCGAAGCCGATTCAACAGCTAGCCGATCTGCTGATCAGCACAAAGGGTGTCCAGCATGGACGGCTGGTGATGAGCTCTCCCGCCATCGGTCATTCGTCCGCAAAACACAGCCACAAATAGCCAGAGACGAGTCCATGAACTCACTTCCAGCAGCAAAGCCGGGCATTGCCAGTCTGTGTTACGATTTTTCAGTGCGTACTACCCCGTCCGCGTGCCGCGCACTCCTTCCCTTGTTTCTGCTCCTTTTCGTGAGCGCACACTCCGTCCTTGCCGACGGCCAGAGCATTACCGGCAAGGTCACGGACCCTCAAGGCAGCGCAGTAGCGAATGCCGCAGTGAGCCTCGCCGCTGAGGATGGGAAACTGGTCCAGCAAAAGGCCACGGGAACGGATGGGCAGTTCACGTTCAATGGGATCCCGCCGGGCAAATACACGTTGAAGCTGAACGTGGCTGGCTTTGACCCGGTGAATCAGCCGCTCGTTGTTCGCGGCGGCGAGCCTGTGACCGTCGATATACAACCGAAGCTTGCGGTGGCGAAAGAAGAAGTCCGAGTTTCGACGGACGTGCTGGACGTGAACGTGGCCACGCCCGATCCCGCGCAACGTTTGTTGATTCGACAGGAAACGCTCGACGCGAATCCCGGGCGTCCTGGAGCGCCGGTCTCCATTCCGGGCCTTCCCATTGAAACCGCGTCCGGCGGCATCAAGGCTCCTCAGTATTTCGCACCGGGCGTTGCGGGAGACCATGGCGAACCCATTGCTTCCTACATCCAGGTCGGAAGCTACCTTGTTTCCAACAACCTTTCGGCCAATGCGCACGGGAATGGCTACGCGGACCCGAACATCCTCGTTCCCCAGACCATTGAAAGCGTTCAGGTAGATGGGGGCGCTTTCAATGTGCGCGAAGGGAACCATTCGCAGAATCTTTCGGCGACGTATGGACTGCGCCCGCGGCTCGACCCGTTCGTCACGCTAACGGGTGACTATCGCGACCTCGACCTCGTTTCTGGATGGAGCCCTGAAGGGCCCGGCGAACGCTCCTGGATTGTGGTGCAAGCCTCCTACGGCAACGGTTTTCTGGACCGGCTCGAGCACCGCCAGCAATACAAGATCAACGGCTTTCGCGAATTTCAGCTTGGCAAGCATGAGCTGACGCTGTTTGGCATCGGATACTACGGCTTTTCGTTTGTGCCTGGACTGACTCCGATCGACGTCCCCAATTTGCACGATACGATTGACCCTCGCCAAAAGGACCAGACCCATACGGGATTGCTCGCACTCAATGATGTTTGGCAGGTGACCAGTTCCCAGCAAGTTCAGCTTTCCGGCTTTTTCCGGACCTACAATTTGTCGCTCTTTTCCAATTTTGGGGACGGACTGATCCGGCAAAGTGAGTTCCGCACGGTGACAGGGAGCAATGCGACCTACACCAGTAAGTTCGGCGATTTCCTTTCCCTGTTAACCGGGGTGGACTTTCAGCGGGACGCCCCTCGGCGCGACGATTTGGACCATTACGACTTCTTCGACCCCACAGAACCCAACGTATACGGCCCGTTCGACAAAGTGGCGGCCAACAACATAACCATTGGAGATTTGTCACCCTACCTCGCGGTGGAGGGCGCGCTGGCCCGCTATTTCCGTTACTATTTCGGATTTCGCCGCGACGAAATCGACTTCAACAACGACGATTTGTTGATTCCTGTCCATTCGTTTCAGAACTGGGCCGGAGTTAACAATCCCAAGGCCACCGTTTCCTTCCTCCCGAAGGAACACTCCTGGTTGCCCAACGTTTCCTTGAGTGCCGGCGAAGCATTTTTCACCAACGATCCCAGGATCGGGACGGGCACGACGCAAGGTACTCTTGTGAGCCGGTCCCACTCCTATCAACTGGTGGCGAGCAAGACGCTTGCCGGGACGGACTTTCGCGTCACCCTGGGCCACACGACCACGGAGGCATCCCTCGCGAAAATCGATCCGGATACCGGGCTGCAGTATGACGAAGGGCCCGGCCGGTTGCGTTACCTGACGCTGGCCGCTCGCCACTATTTTGGCTTTGGTATGTTGCAAGCATCCTATTCCCAAGCTGACGCGCGTGATTTGTCCGATGGTACGCCAACGCCGGAAGCGCCGCGCCTGATCGTGGACGCTCTCGCGACCTTCGATCGTCTTCCTTATCATCTGCGAGCGCGCGGCGAGTTTGCATACGTGGGAGCAAAACCGCTGGGCGATGGTTTCGTTGGCGTACCGCTCACCGAGGTTCGCGGCGCCCTTCTTCGTTCGTTCCAACAGGGCCGCATGGACCTGGGCGTGAACTTTTTGATTGCCAGCGGCTATACGGGGCAAACCACCGAAGTCCTCGCGCTGCCCGATGATGCCGCGCCGTTCGAACGGGTCGTGGGTGTTCGTCTGCCCTCGTATGTCAGCGTTTCGTATACCTATCGTTTCCAGCCCCGCCACACGCAGTAGGCGGTTGCCATTCACGGTGACAAAATCCGGTCAAGTCATCCGTACGTGACCAATCCCCGGTCCGGGGGACGATCCCAATCCCGGGTACTGTCCTAATTTGCGTGAACGGCTCACGTATTTAATCCCTCTCTGGCATAAGAATTGCCTCTCCTAATCAGGATACTGTCGAAAAAGATCGCTGCAAGTCGGAAGGGTGAGCAGTGATTCGTTGAAGACGATGTTTTCACGAATGCGGTACGTGTAGCAAAGCTGTCCAGTCTTAGTGTCGAGGGCGAATGCTCCGGCCCACGGCAAGCCGGTAGGGTTAGCTGGCTCCTTGGGGATAGGAACGGAGATTGGGACAAATCTTTGGTAGGGTTGCTTCGTTGCTACCGCCTGCGCCCTGTGATGACTACACCCGGAAAGAAGAACAAAGAATGTGACGCCAAAAAGTTTCAGTACGTTCATATTTTCATCTCCTTGGTAGGGGGTGCTACCAGTTCAAGCCGAAGCACAAACGGCAAACTATCCGCCTTTGCGTATCTTCCCAAGACCCCCAAGGTGTTGCGCAACTCGTTCCACTCCAAAGAGGAGTCTGTGAAGAACATTTGAGTGCACAGACCGTTCTTGCACTTAAAGGGCGGGTGATTATCTTGTGTCAATGGAATAGACACACGTGCCCTGCACTTAGGACACTCAAACTCCACCGAACGAATGTCGCGCATCTCGACTACCATTCTTGTTTCGATGGTCATGGAAGCAATTCCTCCAACCCCCACACATGGTCTGTGATTCCTTCGGCCATCGCGGGAGTGACTCTCAAAGTCTGGTGAATCCTGCAAAATTTGTAGTATGCGAAAAGGGAGAGCTAAGTTTCTTCACCTTCCTCATTGTTCTTACGCGCCCTTTCCTCGTCTAAGTCCTTACTCCGCTCGATATATTCCCTGTCTATTTCCTGGCGTCTTTGGAGAAGTGTAGTGCTCATCTCGCCAAGGGCCGCCTCGAAATGTTTAGCAGCCCCCACATTTCCCCAGTTGCCGCAACTCAAAAGCACTGATCTACTCTCGCGCAGATATTCCGCGTAGACATTCTCCAGAACTTCCACATCCCGTTTCTTTAGGGATTGCCAGTATCCCTTGTCGCTAACCAGGAAAACTTGGGACATCAAACCGACGCCATCTACATTGCCCTTTACCCGAAATAAAACATAAGCTGCCATGCGTGCCGCTTCCTCAATTCCCATTGCTTCGTAATAGAAGTCCCTGCTTATCGCGTGTCCAAGAAAAAGCCCACTACCTGCACACCGAAAGGTATGAATGGTATGCACGATTGGTCCCCGCAGATGGAGCAACCGTACTTTCTTCGTCATCTGAATAACGAGAATGAGTTCAAGCCCCAACTTGTCGGGATTCTTGTATAGGGGATGGTAGCGTTGATGTAGTTCTCTACAGATCTCCTTAGTCCTTCTCACCATATCTGACTCGTCTGGCGTCTGGGAAATTGCTTTAGTCAATTCCTCCATACACATATGAGAGTAGTCATCGTATCCGGTATAGGCGAAGAACAGTGACGGTCGCTTGTTCCCAATATGCATCCACACTTTGGACTCCGGGTATTTCAGAAGTCCAGGGACGGTCAATTGGGTGTCTGCGCAGAGAACTGCGCCATCAGCACACTTATATCCCGCAATGAGCGTCATGGGTTTGTCCACCTTAAACTCAGATGGAATATACCGATTTTCGGGGGAGGGGAAAAGCCTACCAGGCAACGGAAAGTACGGCCTACTCACGCCACACCCCCACGCCCCAAATTAGGACAACACCAATCCCGCAGCCAATTTGCCGCATCCACGCCGGAGTCGTATACTTTGAGGTTTAGGCGGCATGCGAAATGCGTGCTGTCTGGGTGCCGTTCCAGCTTATTCACACTTCCAGTTGGACGGCAGGTCTAAAGAGCGCGTTTAGGGTGTTCGCACCCTCGTTGGGTCCATTGAGTTGGAACGGCACTGAGCTTCCCTTTGGCTACGAACGAAACCATCGCTCCCACCCTCCAACAACAGGAAGTTCTGCGTGTGCGCGGCGCCCGCGTCCACAACCTCAAGAACATCACCGTCGAAATCCCCCACGAAGCCCTCACCGTTGTCACCGGCGTCAGTGGCTCGGGCAAGTCCTCCCTGGCCTTTGACACTATCTATGCCGAAGGCCAGCGCCGCTACGTGGAATCCCTTTCCGCCTACGCCCGCCAGTTCCTGGAGCGCATGGAAAAGCCCGATGTGGACGAGGTCACCGGCATCGCCCCGGCCGTCGCTATCCGCCAGAAAAACGCCACACGCAATCCGCGCTCGACCGTCGCCACGGCCACCGAGGTTTACGACTATCTTCGCCTGCTCTTTGCCCGCTGCGGCCAAACCTATTGCATCCAGTGCGGCGCCGAGGTCCGCCGCGATTCGCCCGACCAGATTGCCGATCGCGTGCTCGCCCATGCTCCGGGCCGGCGCTTCTACGTGCTCTACCTTTTGCGCCTGCCCAGCCCAGAACCACCCGCTGCGCCGAAGAAATCGTCCCGGAAAAAGGTGGCCGCTCCTCCGCCCGAGGACGCCCTGCGCCTGATGCTGCAAGATTTGCAGAAGCGCGGCTTCAACCGGCTCTACCAGGAGGGCCGCGTACACGAATTCTCCTCGCCGGAATCGCTGCTGGACGTTGATTTTGCCAAGCCCGTCCATGTTCTTGTCGACCGCCTCGCTGCCAACCCGGACTCCCGCTCGCGCCTCGTCGATTCCGTTGAAATCTGCTACCGCGAGGGCGGCGGCGAAGCCATCCTGGAATTTCCCGCCGATGCAGCCGGCACGCCCGCCGAGCGCCTCACCTTCAATGAGCGCTTCGAGTGCAAGAACGACGGCATGCTTTATCAGGAACCCGAGCCGCGTCTCTTTTCGTTCAACAATCCCTATGGCGCTTGTCCACGCTGCCAGGGCTTTGGCAACACCATCGATTTCGATCTCAACCTCGTCGTCCCCGACCCCAGCAAGTCGCTCGATGATGGCGCGATTGAGCCGTGGACCAAGCCGCGTTACCGCGTTCTTTCCCAGGAAGCGCGCACGTGGGCGCACGGCCGCGGCATCCCCACGAACGTCCCCTGGCGCCAACTCACCGCCGAGCAGCGCCGCCTGATCCTCGAAGGCGATCCCGAAAACGATTTCGACGGCGTAAAGGGTTTTTTCAACTGGCTGGAGCGCAAAAAATACAAACTCCACGTGCGCGTCTTTTTGAGCCGTTTCCGCGGGTACGCTACGTGTCCCGAATGCGGCGGCACGCGCCTGCGCGCCGAAGCCCGCGCCGTGCGCGTCACCTGCAAATCCATCACGGACCTTTGCAAGCTCACCGTAAAGGAAGCGCGCAAGTTTTTCCTGGAGCTGCGCCTTACCGAATCGCAATCCAAGATTGCCGACAAAATCCTCGAGGAGATTCGCTCGCGCCTGCAATTTCTCGACGAAGTCGGCCTCGACTACCTCACCCTCGACCGTCTTACCTTCACTCTCTCTGGCGGAGAATCGCAGCGCATCCAACTGGCCACGTCGCTGGGTTCGCATCTCGTCGGTGCACTCTATGTTCTGGACGAACCCTCCATCGGCCTGCACCCGCGCGACACCCACCGCCTCATTGATATCCTCAAGAGTCTGCGCGATCTCGGCAACACTGTGCTGGTTGTCGAGCATGATCCAGACACCATTCAAGCCGCCGATCGCATCCTCGATCTAGGTCCCGGCGCGGGCGAACTCGGCGGCCGACTGCTTTTCTCCGGCACTTACGGCGAAATTCTCAAGGACCCCAAGTCCATCACCGGTCGCTATCTCAACGGCGAGTTGCGCATTCCCGTTCCCGCCAATCGTCGCAAGCCCGCCGGACAATTTCTCCGTCTGAGCGGCGCGACCCTGCACAACCTACAGAATGTGGACCTCATGCTGCCGCTGGGAGTTCTCACCGTTGTGACAGGCGTCAGCGGGTCCGGCAAATCCACTCTCGTTCACAACGTTCTCTATCGGGCGCTGGCCGCGCAGCGCAGCGGCGGCAGCATCAAGGAATTCTGCGATCACCTTGACGGCGAAGAGTACATTCAGGACTTGGTGATAGTCGATCAATCGCCGATTGGCCGCACTCCTCGCTCCAATCCCGCCACCTACCTCAAAGCCTTCGACGCCATCCGCGACGTCTTCGCCAGCACGCCCGACGCCAAGCGCCGCGGCTACTCCGCCGGCCATTTTTCCTTCAATGTTCCCGGAGGGCGTTGCGAAACCTGCCAGGGCGATGGCACCGTTACCGTTGAAATGCAATTCCTGGCCGATGTCGAGCTAATCTGCGAGGAGTGCCGCGGCCAGCGCTTCAAGAGCAGCGTTCTTGACGTTCGCTACCACGGCAAGAATGTCCATGATGTTCTTGACATGACCGTGCGCGAAGCCCTGGCCTTCTTCGTGAATATCCCCAAGATCGTCACGAAACTTCGCATCCTCAACGAGATTGGTCTTGGCTATCTGCGCCTCGGCCAGTCCGCCACCACGCTTTCCGGCGGCGAAGCGCAACGCCTCAAACTCGCCTCCCATCTTTCGCGTACGGAAAACCGCGGCATCCTCTATATTCTTGATGAGCCCACCACGGGCCTCCATTTTGACGATATCGCCAAGCTGCTGGCCGCTTTCCGCAAGCTCCTGGAATCGGGCGCCTCGCTCCTGGTCATTGAACACAATCTCGACGTCATCAAGGCCGCGGACTGGCTCATCGATCTCGGCCCGGAAGGCGGCGACCAGGGCGGCAAGATCATCGCCACCGGAACGCCCGAACAGGTGGCGCGCAATGCCCAGTCGCACACGGGGCGGTACCTCGCGCGTGTGCTCGGCAATGGCGACGCTCAGGCAAAACGCCCCGCCGATAGCGCATCCAAAACACCGGGAGTTGCGCCTGTGCAAAGCGAGGCGGCGAAGCAGCCTTCCAGAGAGCCATGAAGCACCCTCGTCGCATGTTCTGGCCGTGTGTCGTGGCACTCGCCGCTGCCGGAATCCTTTTCCCTGATCATATGGCTGCCCGCACTCCGCTGCCGCCCTTGTTTTCGGTGCAGTCCCAGGACGCGTCCAACAAACCCGCGCAGGCCAAAACACAAAAGCTCCGCAATCCATTGAATGATCTTCTCGACGAAGCCCAGGCCGACCTTGACAAAAACGATTTCGACGCGGCGCTCATTCCCCTGCGGAAATTCCTCGCCGAAAAACCGGACGTCGCCTATGTGCACTTTCAGTTGGCCTATGCGCTCACCGCGCTGAAACGCACCGAGGAAGCCCGCGCGGAATACCAAAAAGCCGCCGAACTCGATCCGAAAATGGCCGAAGCGCAACTGAACCTGGGCATTCTCCTCCTCGAAAAGGACCCCTCGGCCGCTGTCGCTCCGCTCCGCAAGGCTACGGAACTTCTGCCCGCGCAGACGCGTCCGCGTTTCTTGCTGGGCCTTGCCTTGGAACGTTCCGGAGATGCTGCGGGAGCTACCGCATCCTTTGAAGCAGCTTCGCGTCTCGACCCCAACGACGTCGAGACAGTGGTTCACCTCGGCGCCATGTATCTATCCAATGCGCGCTTCGCCGATGCGGAAGCCAAATTCCGCCACGCCCTGGAGCTCCAGCCGCAATTGCCCATGGCCCTGCAGGGCTTGGCACAGAGCCTTGACGCGCAAAAAAAGCCTGCTGCC
>Ga0181536_10005817_pt1 | contig 12539 bp, 8 predicted proteins | sample PEATcosm2014_Bin_41_FD_121105 | JGI IMG/M metagenome (GOLD analysis project Ga0181536, IMG submission 121105) | Peatland microbial communities from MTU Mesocosm Facility, Houghton, MI, USA - PEATcosm2014_Bin17_60_metaG | ecosystem: Environmental > Terrestrial > Soil > Wetlands > Peat | place...
GGCCGCGAGCAGGAAAGACGCCGGGAAGCCGCCGGAAATCCAGGAGCGATAGCAGATGCTTCTGGCCCACATGTTGATGAAGCCGTTACGCCCGAAAAAGTTGGCGTAGGTTTGAAACAGTTCCGCGAAACTTTTTTCGAGCAAAGAGGCGATCTCAGGATAGTGCTCGTGTCCGAAAGCCTGGCTCCAGATGGTGCCGTAGACCACAAAAAGACTGATGGTGTAGTAGTTGTAACTTTGCTCCAGATACCAGCCGTTGCCCGCATGGTACGACGCGATCCACATCAGGTGGCTCTTGAGCAGATCGTCGTCGATGGCATAGCCGTGTTTCTTCAGAAAAGAAAGCGCACAAATATTGAAGAGCCGCCAATTGTTTTGCGTCGTCCGGTGGTGCGCCCATTTGGAGATGGTTACGGCCATCGCGTCGCGCTGCTGTTGGGTCAAATGCGGCCACAGCACATCGGGCATCAGCAGCAGCGTCTTCGTCAATCCGCCGAACTCGCACGTGAACTGATAGGTCGCGTCGGGCAGATCTTCGGGCAGCGGCAAACTGTTTGCGTGTCCGGGCGTGAGCGCATTGTAGAAATGATGACAGTAGTAATCCCGCAATTTGATGTTGCCGATCGCGATTTCGGGATCGACGTGGATGAGCGGCGCCGCAAGGTTAAACGTTCTCTCCAGGGCCTCGAACTCGAACGAGCGAACCCGCCATTCCGGGTCATTGGGCTGGGGATAGGATTTGCCGGGCACCAGAGGAAAGACGATCGGTGAGTCAAATGACTTCACGTGCCGGAAGGCGCGTCCGAGGACGTATTGAGCACACTCGATATAGTGCTTCCTGGCCATTCCCGTCATCGGGCTGAGGTCCAGATCGGGATTCCTGACGATGAAGGCGCCTTGTGTGATGTTCGGATTGGCGATTGCTGAACTCATCATATTTTATTCGTCACTCAAATTATACTTGGATTTCAACTCAAGGCCCATCAGGAGAGGCGGCATTTCTCTGTGAGAATTGCACTTGCCCCTGGCGCAAATGGCCTCTGCTCAGAGCGAGCAGCGGCTTCTGTCTGAGATCACGCAGTACCAGAAGAACCTGGTCCGGAGAACAGTTGATATTTTTCATTCAGCCGTCGAATTAAACGGCGCTGTCATTGTCGCGAAGGATGATGGCCGATTCTTGCCGCTCGGGATGACAATGGTGATTTTTGCGAGCTCCCGAGACGGGATGCTAGATCTCGACCGCAGGAATCTGCACTTTTCTTCCCTCGGCGCAGGAGGTGTAGATGCTCCGCACCAGTTGCAGCGCGCGATATCCCTCGATACCCGAGGACGCCGGAGCATGGCCGGTTTTGCAGGCATCGCCAAAGTCGGCAAGCTGCCGCTCAAAAGGGGTTAAGGAAATCGCCATCGGGTCAGACGCGCCCGACTTGGTCTCGAGCGAAAGCGGCGGCGGCTCGCCCTCGTCGTCGCGGACATCCCAGGTGGTCAGTTGGTCGCCGGTGACGATCGCGCTGCCTTTCGTGCCGTGAATCTCGATCCGCTCCGGGTAGCCCGGCCACAGCGCGGTCGCGGCCTGCATCACGCCCAGCGCGCCGGATGCGTAATGCATCACGGCGCACACCAGGTCTTCGGACTCGATTTTGTGAATGGCGCCCAGACGCCAGTAGCCAAAGACCTCGTCGACCGCGCCCACAAGCGAGAGCAGCACATCGACTTGATGGATGGCCTGACTGATGAGCGCTCCGCCGCCCTCGCCGGCCCAGCTTCCCTTCACCGGCCGCGCGTAGTACTCGTCGGTGCGGTACCACTTCACGTAGGCGTCGGCTTGCAAGATCGTTCCCAGCCGTCCCGCAGCCAGCGCGCGTTTGAGAAACAGCGTCGAATCGTCGAAGCGGTGCTGGCTCACCACGCCCAGTTGAATGCCGGCCTTGCGGGCCACTTCGATCATCTGCGCTGCCGTCTCCAGGTCCACGGCCATCGGCTTTTGCACCAGCACGTGCTTGCCGTATTGCGCGCCCAGCTTCACCGCGGCCAGCCGGTAGCCGGGAAAGGTGCAGAGATCGATAAAATCCACGTCGGCGCGCTGGCTCAGCCGCTCCGGAGTGACCACAAACTCTGCGCCCCACGCCTCGGCAAACTTCCGCCCCTTCTCTTCTGTGCGATCGGTGCACGCCGTGATGCGGTAGCCGATGTTTTTGTAGGCCTGTGCGTGCTTCCAGGCGATGGCGCCCGTCCCGATGACTCCCACTCTCATGATGGCTTTTCTCCTGAGGGTTTCCCGAAAGCTATGATACGGGGCTCGGGAAGTCCTATGCGGGCACCGGCTCGGGCTCGGGCTTGGGAAGCACGCCGCCGCGCACCGATTGCGGAGCGAAGTCGGCTTGCCCGAAGAGTACCTTATGCAGCACCAGGGCTGCTGCGCCGCGCAGGCGCGCGGCATCGCCATCCATGGCCGCCACCACGCGTGGCGTGTGCGGCGTAATCGACTTGGCAATCAGCTGGCTCTCCAGCAGCGGGCAAATGCGCGACCACAGGGCCGTGCAGTCGCCCACAATAATGATCACCTCGGGAGCCAGGCCGGCAGCCAGCATGGTCAATCCCCGCGCCAGCCAGGTCATCATCTTGTCGATGGAGCGCAGCGCGCGCAGGTCGCCGGCCAGCGCCAGGTTGAGCAGCTCCTGGAAGCCGGTAAGTGTGGTCTCCGGCGCCTGCTCATGGTAATAGCGCAGCCCGGCACGGTTCGAGGCCAAAACCTCCCAGCAGCCCACGTTGCCGCAGCCGCACAGGGGTCCTGACTCATCCAGCGTCATGTGGCCGAACTCGCCTGCCATGTCGCCTCGGCCCCGCACTACGCTCCCGTCCACCAGCATTCCCGTGCCGATGCCTTCTGACACCGAAACCACCAGTATGTTGGAGGCGTCGTAGAAGTTCCCGAACCAGCGCTCCGAGAACAGGCAGGCGTTGGCGGCGTTCTCCATCTCGACGGGAGTCTCGAGAACCCTCTGCAGCTCTTCGTGCAGGTCGATCTGGCCCCAGGGCACGTTCGGCGAAAACACCAGGCGATGCGTTTTCTGGTCCACGCGGCCTGAAACGCTCACGCCCAGCCCCAGGAAGATGCGGTCCTCGAAGGCCGCCTTCAACGACTGCGCCGCCTGCGCGATGCGTGTAATGGCCGTCCTGGCCTCATCGGCCGTGGAGCCGGCCTTGATCTCGTAGGGCACTGCGTCCCGGCCCAGAATCTTGCCGTTAATGTCCACCACGGCCAGGTTGGCCCTTCCTGGCCGCAGGTCGATGGCCAGCATCACGTGCCGGTCGTTCAGCGTCACAAACGTAGGCCGCCGCCCGCGCGGCAACCTGCCCAAGGTCCCCGGCAGCACCCATCCCTCATCGATCAGCTGGCCAATGATCACCGAAACCGTGCTGGGCTGCAGCCCGGTCAGACGCGCCAGGTCCGCCCGGCTCACAGGCTGGTGCAGATGGATAGCATGGAGAAGAATGTCGCGGTTAATCTCGCGCGCGGTTTCGCTGGAGGCCACGGCGCGGCGGGGTCGGGTTGAATTGTCAGTTACGCCCATGATCTACGGCTTTCTCTCTCGCTTGATCCTCTGAAATCGAACGTTCCCAAAAGTGCTTCGATGCATGCCGCTCGCGGCATGGATTGCCGGTGCGCGATCTTCCACAAGCTCTTCAGCAACCAATATATCGGGCGAGGCGGCGTTGGGTTGCGCTTCCTGAGACTCTGCCGGGCTGCAGGAATTAAGCCGGTTCCAGGATCGCCGTACCCAGCCTTTTTGCTTTCCCGCCCTTTTCGCAAAGAACACGATCCTTCGACATCGCTTAGGAGGATGGGGCACGTAGGTGATGGGTACAGCGATTGTGGAACTGCCATAGGGCTAAAACAAATGCGGCAGCCCCCGAGGGAGCTGCCGCAAAGCCAAGTCGAGGAAAGGTTAGAAGGTGATGCGTCCGCTAAACTGCATCTGCCGTGAGCCCGCGTTCGTGCCGAAGGCGGCGACATTGAAGGCGTTGAAGTTGGTGATGTAACCAAACGTGCCGCTACCGACCGTAGTGTTGGGGGCGTTGAGCCACGGGTGGTTAAACAGGTTGAAGGCCTCGAAGCGGAACTGGAATGCGGATTCACGCCAGATGTGGAAGCTTTTGACGAGGCTCGTGTTGAATTGCGAGTTTCCGGGACCGCGGAACTGGTTGCGGCCGGTATTGGGCAGCACTGGCGCGGAGGCCGACTCAGTCGGGCTCGTGAACCCGGTTGGGTCGAACCACGGATTGCCCCCGGAGACCGCGGTGTTGCCGGGGGTCCGGTTGTGGCCGCCTTCCTTCTTATAAGTGCCATTGGCGTATGTGGCGCCAAAGCCGGGGGTAAACCCGCCAAGGGTGTTGCTGTTTGCGTTGACTGAGAACGGGAAACCGCTGTAGTGGCTGAATTGCCCACTCAACTGCCATCCGCCGATGATGTCGCCCGCCAGCCCGTGGTTCAACCACATCTGTCCGGGGCCGAAGGGCAGACTGTAGACTCCCCACACTTGCAGGTTATGCTTTTCGTCGAAACCCGCCGAGCCACGGTTGAGGCGGTAAAACGCGGGGTAGTTGAACGCGGTGCCGCCCGAACCCGAACCGGCGCCGTTGTCTTCGTAGTCGATGGCATGCGAGTAGGTGTAGACCACGCCCAGCGAAGCGTTCTTGCCCGCATTGTGCGTCAACTGCGTCTGCAACCCGTTGTACCCGGAGCTCCAGAGCGGCAGGTCAAACGTGATGCCGCCAGTGTTATAGCAGGTCCCCTGCGCGGTGCCCGTAGCTGTAGGTGGGCACGGCGCTCCGATGTTGATCGTCTCGTTGGCGGCGAAGCTGCACGGCCCGGTATAGCCAGATGTTGAGCTGAACTGTCCGTTGGGCATGCAGGGCGAGGACGATGTCGGGAAGTTTGCTGCGTTGAGATAGTTAATGTTGACCTGCTGGCGGACGAAGTGATCGCCCACATAGCCGACGGTGCCCACAAAGCCTTTCCAGAGACTCCGCTGCACAACGAGGTTCCAGCTTTCGATGTAACCACGGCGGAAGTTCTGCGGAACAGTATTCGTTGAACCAGCCACAGGCAGCGACGCAAACCCGGTTGAGTAGTTTGGCGCTTGCTTGGCCGTTTTTGGGATGCCGTAGGTAAGGTTCATGGGCGCGTTGCCGTTTGCCGGATCAACAGTCATCGTGAAGTTCCCGGTTCCCTGGTAGTTAGGCGCCAGGTCTTCTGGGAACGAGTCGCGCAGGTACCGCATGGAGTCCGGATCGGTGGTCAGGCCGAAGCCGGTGCGGATCACCGTCTTTGGGTCCAGACTGTAAGCAATGCCGAAGCGGGGCACGATTTGTCCCCATCCAGCACCAATGCCGGCGCTGCGCGGGTTGCCGTTGATGCCGCCTACTTCGACATTGGCGGATTGCGGCAATTGCGGCAGCAGAACGGATGCGCCGGTGCGATCGCGGTATGGAGCCGGATAAACCTCATACCGGATGCCGTAAGTCAGCGTCAGCTTAGGAGTAGTCTGCCACGTGTCCTGAACGTAGAGACCATCTTCAGACCAGCGCAGGGCGTTGGGATTGAAGACCTGCGAAGGGTCTCCAATCGAATTGCCGCTGCCATTGTTGGGCAGGCCGAGCAGGAAGTCAGCAAGCGAGTTGTAGCCGTCGAGAGTGCAAGAAGCAGTGGACGCCGTCGCCGGGGTACCGCAGGACATGCCACCCTGGAAAAAGAAGCCGCCGCGCGGAACGTTGGGCTGGCCGCCGCTGGTGGGCTGGAAGTGGTTGAGATCGAAGTGATAGTAGGTGTATCCGACTTTGACGGCGTGATGACCATGCAGCCAGCTCAGGTTCACATCTCCCGTGAATTGGTTATCGCGGAATTCGAAGGGGTTGGAGCCGTTGTCGTTTCCGATACCGGTGAATGTGGTGAGGTAGAAGCCGGGCTGGCCAACATAGTTCAGGCCCTGCCCACCCCCTTGATTCGTCCCCGGAATCTTCAGCACGTTGACCCCGTAGTCGCCCAGCGCAATATCGAGCGTCGATTGCGCGAAGGTGAGAAGGCGAGTCCAGCCACCATCGGCGTCAATCACCAGGTTGGGGCCGAACACATGGCTGAAACCCAGCCCGGCGTTCTGGCCGCGGCCGCCGACATCGCCCGGCTGGCCACCGTCCGCCGCGGGACCGCCGGCGCAGGCGTTGCTGCCAGTGCACGGCGTGTTACCCAGGACCTGTGGATCGACGAGCGTGTAGGGCGTGATGCCGTACTTACCGTAAATCTGCGTGTTTTCGCTGGGAATGTAGGTGATCTTCGAGTCCGACGCGTTGCGGTTGTAAGCGACGGTCGACGATGCCTGATAATCGTTGAGCATCACGCTGCTCAGCAGGGTCGAGCTTGGTGTGGCGATCGTCTTCGAGATCGCAAGAAGGTCCTGCATCATGATTCCGCCCGCGAGCGAGATTCTCGACGTCGGAATGGTGTTGACGTTGTTCCCCGTCTCGCCATACTCAGCGGTAAAGCTGGGCCGGCACTGGTATTGCAAATATCCGTTGGTGTACGAGGTATTCGGGCTCGGACAGAGCGTCGGGTTGACCTGACCCTGCCAGCCGGGAGCCACAGGCTGCGGATCGTAGAGCGTCGCGACCGAAGCGGCCTCGGAGAAGTTGCCGCCGTTCATCAGCGCGTCGGGAACGGTTTCGGGAACGCTCGCATGCGTGCGCTGTGTAATGCGATCGAAGTTGCTGAAGAAGAACAGCTTCTTCTTGCCGGTCAGGATCCTGGGAATATAAACCGGTCCGCCAATGTTACCGCCGAATTCCTGGTTAATGTTCTTGGGGATCGTCGGCTGCACCTGCGGAGTGTTGAGGTAAGCGCGCGCATTCAGCGCTGCGTCCTGGTAATACCACCATCCACCGCCGTGGAAGTCGTGGCCGCCGCTCTTGGTGGTTACACGGATGGAGGCGCCTCCAGCCTGGCCCTGCTCGGCGTTGAAGTCGTCGGTGGTGACGGTGACGGTTTCGACCGCGTCGGCCGGCGTCACGTAGGCGATGAGGTAAGGCAGCCATCCGTAATAGTCGATAGCGCCGTCAATGCGCGTGGTGTTGCCGTTGTACGAGTTGCCGTTCACGTTCACCGACAGGGCGCGCGAGGGGTTGCCGCCAATGGAGTTCTTTTCCTGTACCTGGGCAGCGCCGGGAATCAGCGTGTAGAGTTCTTCGTAATTGCGGCCCTTGGACGAGGTGATGGGGAGTTCCGAGATTTGTACCTGGTTGATGTCGCTGTCCACTTCAGCCGTCTCGGTTTGCAACTCCGGAGGCGCCTCGGTCACCGTGACCTGCGTCGACACGCTTGCCGGTTGCAGCGAAATGTCGATGCGTACCTGCTGGTTGACTTCGATGCCGATATTCTTTTGGGTGAAGCCGCCGAAGTTTCCCATCCGCGCGATCGAAAGAGAGTACGTGCCGGGTAGCACGTCGAGGATGTTGTAGACGCCCTCACTATTCGATTTCTCGGTGCGCACTGCGCCCGTTGCCTGGTTGGTGATCGTCACTGGAACATTCGGAATCACGGCACCGGTCTTATCGGTGACCGTTCCTGCCAGCGATCCATATAAGACTTGCGCATTTGCGGCGCTGCTCGCAAGGAACATCGCCGAGAGCGCGATCACCATCACCAGAACTCTGATCGCGCATTGCTGGACTCGAAATTCGCCCTTTGGCCTTCCTGACATACCCACCTCCCAAAAATGTTGTTGTTGCCCACAGCTTTGCCGGACCTCACGTCCCTTGCAAAGCCACACTGCCTCCACAAACCAACATCAGCGAGTCCGCACCCTGATTCGATACACCACGGAGCATGCCTTTATTGGCGATGCGAACTATATGAGCGATTACGGGCTATTGTCAAGACAAAAAAACGATTTATTCAAAGGAAAAACCGATTTATCTCACCGGTGAAGCGAACGCCGGGCCGTCCCGACCCCATAATCGGGCTGCAAGCATCGGATTCTGTTGACTTTAGTTCTTTGCAGGCGACCAGTGAATCGCTTTACTAAAGGCTCCCCTCCGTGCCTTCTTGCCGCGCCATGGCTATGATTTCAGGGAACATATCCCTTCAATCGCCCTTCGCCTGCCTGCCTGCGTGCGCGCGGCCGGCAGGGCAATTCTTCGTGAGCCGAAGATGGCGCCGCAGCCCCTGCATTTTTCATTCCATCGCCATCGAATGATGGCCTGCTCCCGCTACACTTTTCTCTGGGAGTTCCTCATCTTCACATGCGCGCGACCGGTTCTATCTTCCACTTCGTTCTGGCTTCTTTTGCACTTTCCCCGCTGGCCACGGCGCAATCCCCGGCCGTCCCGGCCGTAAGCCGCGATGCCGACCTGCAGCTGGTGGTCGTGCTCAGCCGCCACGGCGTCCGCGCGCCGCTCACCAGCCAAGCCGATCTGGACAAATTCTCGGCCGCGCCCTGGCCCAAATGGGACGTTGCCCCCGGCATGCAGACCCCTCACGGCAATCAGCTGATCCGCATCTTCGGCGCATGGGATCGTACACGCTGGTCCGGTGAAGGCCTGCTCTCGGCCGCCGGTTGCGCCGATGCCGCCCACGTGACCATCGTGGCCGACGCCGACCAACGCACCCGCGAAACCGGCAAAGCGCTTGCCGAAGGCATATTCCCGGGCTGTGATGTCGCGGTCCACGCGCAGCCTGACGGCACGGTCGACCCGCTCTTCCGCTCCTTGAAGTCCGGGGCCCTCCATCCCGATCCTGCCCTGGCCGCCGCAGCCATTGAAGGACGCATCGGCGGTGACCCCAAAGCACTCACTGAAGCGTACCGGCCGCAGCTGGCGGCGCTCGATCGCGTGCTGTCCGGCTGCGGCAAACTTCCCGGGAACCCCAAACGCACTTCGCTCTTCGATATTCCCGCCACTCTGGAACCGGGCAACGGCGATCCGCTCATCTCCTCGCGCAGCCCGCTCGCCATCGGCGCCACGTACGCTGAGAATCTGCTCCTGGAGTACACGCAGGGAATGAGCGATGCCGACACGGGCTGGGGCTGCCTGGATGGAGCCACACTCCGCTACGTGATGCAGCTCAACAATGCATCCTGGGACTACGGCTACCGCACGCCCACTCTTGCCCGCATGTACGCGTCCAATCTCCTCGACCACATTGAGAAAACCATGGAACAGGGTGCATGGGGCAAGCCGGTGGCTGGCGCGCTGGGCAAGCCGGGCGACAAGCTCGTCATCCTCGCCGGCCACGACTCCAACATTGCTGCCGTGGCCGGCGCACTGCGCATCGACTGGGTTCTCGACGGTCGCGTCGACGACACGCCCCCCGGCGGCGCATTGCTCTTCGAGCTCTGGCGTCCGCGCGATGGCGGCAAGCCCTTTGTGCGCCTGGAATACATCGCGCAGACCCTGGAGCAGATGCGCAACGCGGAGGCGCTGACCCCCGCCAATCCGCCCGCCGTCGCGCCCATCTTCGTTCCCGGCTGCAGCCGTCAGGATCTTTCCTGCACCTGGGAGGGATTCTCCGCTGCCGTGCGCGCGTCCATCGATCCCGCCTACGTCGCCGCGCAGCCGTAATCTCCGGCGGCGCCGAAAAGAGCCTGGGTGCCCCCGGTCCCTCGCACTTGGGGACCGGGGAACCATGCCGTGCGCGCATCTTCCCCATCCAGAGCCGCACCCCCGGGCGCTATCATCGTCATGCACGATTTTTGGGCCTCAACCCACCACTCAAATTCGAGGAATACGCATGAAAGTCGTTTTGAAACTTGCAGTCTTGGGAGTGCTTTTGCCGGCCGCGGCCATGCAGCTTGCCGCGCAACAGGATTACTTCAGCAACTGGCCCGCGGGCCGCTCTCCGCAGGAGGTCGGCAAGGCGCTATCCGAGCACTTTGTCACCAGCCCGCACCAGCACAGCCCGGGCACCATCTTTTACGGCGAAGTGGGAACCTGGTACGGCGCGCTCACCTTCGCCGAGCTCACGCACGACACCGATCTGCGCGACCGGCTCATCAAGAAATTCGATCCGCTCTTCCCCGGCGGCGCTGAGGATGCTCTCATCCCGAAGCGCGATCACGTGGACGACTCCATCTTCGGCATCGTGCCCCTGGAAATCGCCATCCAGATCAAGGACAAGAAGTATCTCGACTACGGGCTCGCCTTCGCCGACCGGCAATGGGTCGATCCCCAGCCCGACGGCCTCTCGCATGAGACGCGCTACTGGATCGACGACATGTACATGCTGACGATCCTGCAGCTCGAGGCCTACCGCGCCACCGGCGACAAGAAGTATCTCGACCGCGATGCCAACGAGATGGTGGCCTATCTCGACAAGCTGCAGCAGCCCAACGGCCTCTTCTACCACGCGCCCGATGTGCCCTTCTTCTGGGGACGCGGCGATGGATGGGTAGCCGCCGGCATGACGGAAATGCTGCGCACGCTGCCCGCCGATCATCCGCAACGCGCGCGCATCATGGCCGGTTACAAGTTGATGATGGCCGCTCTGCTGAAATACCAGGGAGCGGACGGCATGTGGCGCCAACTCATCGACCACGACGAAGCGTGGGAAGAGTCGTCGAGCACCGGCATGTTCACCTTTGCGCTGATTACCGGCGTCAAGAATGGCTGGCTCGACGGGCCTACCTACGGCCCCGCCGCGCGCAAGGCATGGATCGCGGTGACCGGCATGATCGACCAGAACAACGACGTGACCAGCATCTGCGCAGGCACCAACAAGTTCAATAGTCTCGACTATTATCTGCAGCGTCCGCGCAGAACCGGCGACTTCCATGGCCAGGAGCCGATTCTCTGGGCTGCATCGGAACTGTTGCGGTAGCTCGTCAGCGGTACTAGCGGAGTTGGCGGAGTTAGCGGGGCCAGGTTCCATTCCGCAGCTTTATCTAACACCGCTGGCGCCGCCAGCACCGCTAACTCCGCTGCTTCAATCCAGCCTCGTCAGATACGCATTGCCTTCCACCGGCTGCATATGCCGCGCAATGTATGAGGCCATGGCGCGGTCGTCGCCCTGCGGCCGGATGCGCACCCAAAAGCTGTTCTCGCCGGGAAACTCAATCACATTCGAGCCCGGATAGAGTTCGAGCAGTTGCTCCTTCAGCTGGATGGCATCGCGCTCATTGTGGAAGGCTCCGATCTGCACGCACCAGCGCCCGCCGGTATTGATCGGCTTGGGCGTCTGGTATACATCCAGGCGCACGCGTGCCAGTCCGGCCTGGTAAACCCCCGTGGCTTTTGCCGATGCCGTCGTCAGGTCGATCATGCGGTCGGCCGCAAAGGGGCCGCGATCGTTGATGCGCATGGCGCTCGACTGGCCTGTCTTCAGATTGGTCACCACAATCAGCGAGCCCATGGGCAGAGTGCGATGCGCCGCGGTCATGGCATTGTCGTCAAAGACCTGTCCGTTGGCGGCGCGGCGGCCCTTGTACGGCGCGGTGTACCACGTGGCGTAGCCCACCTCGCTCAGGATGGGCCGGTGCGTGGCTACAAATTCGAGATCCTCCTGGCTCACCCCTCCGGGCGGCAACGGCGTGATGGGAATTTTCTCGCCCGGCTGGCCGGCTGCGGTGGCGGGTGGTTGCTCGACGGGAGCCGGCAGCGCTTGCGGCGGCGCAACCTGCGCCGAGTTCTTGTGATGGCAGCCGGTCAATATCAGCGAAACCGGGACCAGCAGTGCCGAGGCCAGTAACACCGGGGCCAGCGCCGGCCATCCCGCCGGGCCGCGGATTCTCCTCAAAACAGGCATGGGGGTTTTCAACTGCGCGGTTCTCCGGAAGCGCCGGGGGGGCTGCCTTGCGGCGGGTTGCCGCGTTCCCCCGGCGGGTTGCCGGGGGCGCTGGCAGCCGCGCCGCTGCGCTGTTCAAACCGGTCGGCCAGGGTACGGAGTGTATCGGCGGCCGTACGCATGGCCGAGATCGACTCGCGCCGCACCTGCGGGATCACTGCGTCATTCACATACGCAATGGCATGGCGCAGCTCCATTTCGATCAGCTCAACGGCCTCTTCAATGCGGTGGCCGATGCCGGGCCCGCCCCAGTTCGGCGTGTTGTTGGTGCTCATTGCAGCCTCTTTTCGCCGCCCACTTGCGATGCTTGACCTGTCCAAAGTCTGCTTGACGGCCCAGATTGAGTCAATGCCCCGGAAAAGGACCAGGAACCGCAAAAATTACTATTGACGCCACCCAAGCCTTTCCGCATGATTGCCTAGAGCTCTAATCCCCCACTGAGCCGCCGTATTCTTGCGGCGAAACCTTAGGCTGCGGCGTTCGCGATTGGCCGCTCTTGATTCTTGCCGCAATCCGGCGTCCGGATTGTCCGGGCCCATGCTTCGGCTGTTCCATACGCGCCCTCTCTGTTCGGATCTTCAGGCAGCGGGCCGTTGTTCTCGGGGTAAGCGGATCGAAGTGACTTTCGTCAGCGAGGTTCGGATCCCTTGAAAGACCATGCGTTCCTCTTGAAAGACGTTGGATGCGGCGGTTGGTGGGCATGCGGAAA
>Ga0181536_10005820_pt1 | contig 12536 bp, 10 predicted proteins | sample PEATcosm2014_Bin_41_FD_121105 | JGI IMG/M metagenome (GOLD analysis project Ga0181536, IMG submission 121105) | Peatland microbial communities from MTU Mesocosm Facility, Houghton, MI, USA - PEATcosm2014_Bin17_60_metaG | ecosystem: Environmental > Terrestrial > Soil > Wetlands > Peat | place...
AACTCCACGCGTCGGTCCGGGGGACCACAGGTGAAGAGATACACAACACGAAGGGGCCCTGGCCCGTCAACGGCAGAGACAAGGGCGAGGCGATACCCGCCGGCCAAGAGCGTGCCCGCCGCCGTCACAAGTCCGTCCGCCGGAACAGGGAAGGACTCGCGCAGGCTCCCGAGGCGCTCCAGGATCTCCAATACCCTCTCCGCCGTGGTCATGGCGCCACGATCTTCGCCGCCGCGTGGAGCAGCGACCCGAGGGGCCAAACGGAGATCCCGATGAAGGCGCAAAGGACCAGGCCGCCGATGAGGGGCACGGCGACCAGGGCGGGGGTCATTGCCGGCGCGGCCGTGCCCTTGGGGCCGAGGAGCATGTGGCGTCCGTGGGACATGACGGCACCGAAGATGACCGCCATACACGCCAACGCGGCGACCGCCGCCCAGCCGAGGCCGACCTGGAACTCGGCGCGCAGCATATTGAGCTCGCTCACGAACAGGCTGAACGGCGGGAAGCCGAGCAGTGCGACGAGCCCGAAGGCGAAGATGCCCCCGAGCACGGGTCGGCGGCTGAGCAACGCCGGGACGTGTTCGATCTCGCTCGTGCCCTCTACGAGAAGGATCTCGCCCGAGGCCAGGAACAGCACACCCTTGGCAAGGCCATGGCCCAGGATGTGGAGCAGTACGGCGGCGATGGCCAACGGCGAACCCGCGGCGGCCCCCAGGGCGATGAGTCCCATGTGCTCGATGCTGTGATAGGCGAGCATGCGCTTGTAGTCACGTTGGGTGAGCAGCAGCGATGCCGCCACCGCCAGCGACAGCAAGCTGACCATGACGAGCAGGGTCCGGGGAAACGCGGCGCCCAACGCCCCGTCGGCGATGACCTTGAAGCGCAAAATGGCGTAGAAGGCGACGGTGAGCAGCACCCCGGACATGAGTGCGGAGACGGGCGCCGGGGCCTGGCTGTGGGCGTCGGGCAGCCAGCTGTGCATCGGTGCCAGACCGACCTTAGTGCCATACCCCAGCACGACCAGGGCGAAGGCCAGGCGCATCACCCCGGGGTCGAGGTGACGCGACTGGGCCACGAGCGACGTCCAGTCGAGGGGGTGCGGTCCGTGTCCGCCACCGTGGAGGGCGGCCAGATACACGAGCACCGTGCCCAGAAAGGCCATGGCGATCCCGACCGAGCAGATCACGAGGTACTTCCACGAAGCCTCGAGCGACGAACGGGTCCGGCGATGGCCCACCAGGAAGGTGGTGACGATGGTCGTCGCTTCCACCGCCACCCACAGAACCCCGAGGTTGGCGGCCAGCACGGCCAGGAGCATGGTGGCCAGGAATCCCTGGACGAGGACGCCGTAGAGCGAGGCGTGCCTCCGTGTGCAGCGCCCGGCGGCCATCTCGGCCTCGAGGTAGCGCACGCCTTGCCACGTGGCCAGCACGGCAATCACCCCGATGACCACCACCATGAAGGCACTCAGCGCGTCGGCCCGCAGGATCCCGTCCAGTCCGCCCAAGGGCCGTCCGTGGACGACGTGAACGGCGATCACGATGCCGGAGACGAACACCCCCGACGCCGCCGCCGTGCCCAGCCAACCGGTGGCGCGCCGCCACGGCACGATGCCGGATACGAGCCCGCAGACAACCGGCAGGGCGAGGACCAGGACCAGCATCAGTCGTGCAGCTCGGTGAGCTGGTCGAGGTCGAGCGAGCCGTGGCGGGCCCGGAGCTGGGTGGCCAGCACCTGGAGGACCACGACGGCCAACATGACGTCGAGCGAGGCGCCGAGCTCGACGATGAGGGGCACCCCGGCCGTGGCCAAGAACGCGACGAGGGCCACGCCGTTGTCGACCAGGAGGATGCCGACGATCTGGGACACCGCCTTGCGCCGCGTCACCAAGGCGAAGAACCCCACCAGCATGGCCGCCAGTCCGAGGGGGATCAGCCGCCCGGCAGTGGTGGGCACGAGCAGAGTAACTGAGCGAGTGGCGGCAAAGGCGAGGAAGGTCAGCGCGCCGGCGGCCACCAGCGATGCCGGCACGTTCACCAGGGGCTGGGTCTCCCGGCTGGCCGGGTCGTGGCGCACGACGCGGGTGATCAGTGTCGGCACGACGATCGCCTTGGCGGCCAGGACCAGCACGGCCACCACCATGAGCCCGGCGTCGTGCTGGTCTATCCCGATGACCATGGCGACGCAGGCCAAGGCCAGGCCCTGGACGGCCAGCACCCGCACGATCGATCCCAGCGACCGCCGCCACAGGGTGACCACCGCACACAGCAGCACCACGGCGGCGGCCAGCCCGAGGGCGCTCGAGTAGTCCGACGCGCTCACCTGACCACCAGCCCGCTCACGACGCCGAGGAGGGCGAGCACGAAGGCACCGGCGAGCAGCTCGGGGAGGCGGAACAACCGCACCTTGGCGCTGCACACCTCGAAGATGGCCAGGGCCACACCGACGGCGGCCACCTTGGCCGCGAGTGCGACGAGCCCGACGGCGATCCCGACGACATTCGTCGACGTCGACATCCCCCAGGGGACGACCAGGTTGACGAAGATTCCCAGGAGCAACGTGAGGCGCATGGCCTCGCCCACGGTGACCAGGGCCAGGTCGGGTCCGGCGTACTCGAGGATCATGGCCTCGTGGATCATGGTGAGCTCGAGATGGGTGGCCGGGTTGTCCACGGGCAGGCGGCCGCTCTCGGCCACGATGACGATGAGGAGGGCGCCCAAGGCGAAGAGTCGCTGCGGCGTGGCCAGGGACCCGGGATCGGCCAGGGTGGCCCGGACGATGGCCGGGAGATTCGAGGAGTGGGCGGTGAAACTCAGCGCCAAGATGGTCACGAGCAGTGCGGGTTCGGCCAGCGCGCCGATGGTGACGGCCCGGCTCGATCCCATGCCGCCGAAGGCCGTGCCCGCGTCCATGCCGGCCAGGGCCAGCAGCGTCGAACCCACCAAGAGGAGGTAGACGAGGGCGAACAGGTCCGAGCTCGATCCCAGCGCCGGCTCGGTGGTCACCAGGGGCGTAATGGCGGCAGCGACCGCCACGGTGGCCACGAGGACCACCGGTGCGAGGGGAAAGATCCACGTGGACTGGTCGGGGCGAATGCGTTCTTTGCGAAACAGCTTGCGGATGTCCCTGAGAGGTTGGAGGATCGGCGGGCCAATGCGGCCCTCGAGCCGGCAGCGCACCTTGCGCATCGCCCCGACGAGCACCGGGCCGCCCGCAGCGATGGCGACGACCTGCACGCCCGACGCGACCGCGACGCCGGTCAGGTGGAAAACGGTGCTCATCCGATCACCGCCAGCGCGACGAGCACGAGAACGAGCGCGCCCAACCCGTAAGCGAGATAGCGGTGCACACTGCCGGGCTGCAGCTGGCGCGCGGCGCGCCCCCAGCGCCGGACGACCCCGATGACCGGTCGATACAGCCCGCGTTCGATGCCGTCGTCCACCGCGTTGCGAAAGGTCACCGACTCGACGAAGTAGCGCGACTCGGCCACGTGGCTGACGTCGAGGTCCTGGACTGGGCGCAGCACGTCGTCGAAGACGCGCTGGACCGGTTCGGCGAACGATGTCGCCGTGTACTGCATGCGGGCGGTCTGAAGCTCACGGCCACACCCCCAAGCCTCGGCCACACGCGGTGCCGGCCGGCGAGCCAGTACACGGCGCAGCCCCATCACACCGGCCACGGCGATCACCATGGCGGCGGCCAATGCCGCCGGCTCCAGCACGCCGCGCAGCCCGGCCAGCTGAAGGTTCACCCCGTGGGCGAGCGAGAGCGGGCCGACCCCGGGGAGCGCGGTCCTGACGGCTCGCTCCACGGCCGGAAGGATGAGTGTGGGGACGACACCGATCACGATGCACACCCCGACCAGGAGACCGACGCCCATACGCATCGTGGCCGGCACCTCCACCGCCGCGTCGGCACCCTCGGAGCGTGGTCGGCCCAGGAACCCGATACCGGCGGCCTTCACGAAGGCGACGACGGTCAGCCCGGCAGTGAGGGCCATGGCGGCCACGGCCAGCGGGATGGCGATCTCGCCGGCCGTGCTCCCGATGTCCGCCCCGTGCAACAGGCTCTGAAACAGCAGCCATTCGCCGATAAAACCGTTGAGCGGGGGAAGGGCACAGATGGCCGCCGCCGCCACCAGGAAGAAGGCACCCGTCTGGGGCATGCGCCGAAGGAGACCTCCGAGCTGGTCGAGGTCTCGGGTCCCAGCTGCCGTCTGGACCGATCCGGCCGACAAGAATAAGGCGCCCTTGAACGCCGCATGGTTGAGAAGGAGCACCAGGGCCGCCACCAAACCCAACGCGGCCAGCAGAGGGTGCCGGGTGGCGTCGAAGAGCCCCGAGGCACCCAGGGCGAGCAGAGCCAGGCCGACGTTGTCGGTCGTGGAGTAGGCGAGGAGGCGCTTCATGTCCGTGCTACTGGCTGCGTGCAGCGAACCGAACAGCGCGGAGGCGGCACCCAGGGCCAACACCACCAGCCACCACCACACCGGTCCGCCACCGAGCACCACGTCACCGACGAGGACGATGCCGTAGACGCCAAGGGCGACCATCGCCCCCGACATGAGGGCCGAGACCGGGCTCGGGGCTTCGGGGTGGGCCTTGGGCAGCCAGACGTGGAAGGGCACCACGCCGGCCTTCGACCCGAAGCCGACCAGGGCTAGCACGAACACGAGCGCCCGGACATCGGGTGCGAGGTGTCGGGCGCCGAGCCGCAGGGCGGCGAACGACTGGCCGTCGGAGTGGGCGGCGAGGATCAAGAAGGCGACCAGGATCAGCGCCGCCCCGACATGGGTGATTACCGCATACCACGTCCCTGCGCTGCGGGCCGCCTCACGCCGTCCGTGGTCCACCAGCACCAGGGAGAGCGACGCGAGCGCCATGAGCTCCCACAGCACCATGAAGGTGGCGACGCTTCCGGCCGCGGGCACAAGGAGTAAAACGGTGACGAAAATCGGGACGGCGCACGCCGCCATGCGGCTGTCGAGCCCATGGGGGGCGTATCCGATGCCGTGGAGCGTCGCCGGCACGGCCACCATGGCGACGAGGAGGACGAAGAACGCGCCTAGTGGGGTGAGGACCAGGTCGACCCCGGTGAGCGGGAGCAGCTCGGCGAAGTGCAGCACGATCGGGTGGCCGGTGGACAGCACACGGATGGCGGCGGCAGCCTCGAGCGCACAGGCGACCCACACGAGCACCGCCGCCACCGTCACTCGGCGCCGTATCGGCGCGCCAGCGCCGGCAACGCCGGCGGCGAGACCAGCCAGGGCGCCGGCAACAATGAAGGCGCCGGCGGTCATCGCCGGGTGATCGAGCGCAGGGCCTCGATGATGGCGGTCGGGTCGGGGGGACACCCCGGGATCGAGACGTCGACCGGGACGACGTCGCCGACGGCTCCGACCACCCCGTAGCCGCCGCGGAATACTCCGCAGTCCCGGGCACAATCACCCACGGCGATGACGACCCGAGGGTTCGGAGTTGCTTCGACGGTCTTCACCAACGGGACGACCATGTTCTGGGTCACGGGCCCGGTGACAAGCACGCCGTCGGCGTGGCGGGGCGAGGCGACCAACCGGGCACCGAAGCATTCCGCGTCGTAGACGGGGCCGAATGCCGACGCGATCTCCAGTTCGCAACCGTTACACGATCCGGCATCGACGTGACGAAGCTGAAGTGACCCGACCAGTTCCCGGGGTCCAGAGAATGAGATTTCACTGATTGGCAGCGCCTCGGTCACGCGCCGGGCGCGCCAAAGGGCCTGCAACGTCGCTCGCAAGGACACCTGCGATCAGCTCGGAGGCGAGTCGGCGGCGGCAATCAGAGGTTTGTCGCTCACGCGCGCGCCACACCTCGGACAGCGGGGTACCTCGCTGCCACGAGGGGTCGGCGCTCGTACCGAGTACCAACAGCTGCGGCAAACGATCGTGAGTGAGTCCGCATCTGTAGGGTTCGTCACCCGTCGGGCCACCGACCGGGCGGCCCGGTGCTCAACGCCACTCACTTCGACCATGCCGTCCGTAACCGGTCCTTAAATCTCATTATGTTCTTATTCTGTCAGATTCTTATATAGATCCAGGAAAGGCCATATGACCTGGGTCGGAGCACTTGTTTCGGCCCGTGTCTGCTATGACAACAGCGAAGTCCGTCCCCGGATATCGGGCACGCCCGGCACGCGGCAGGGACGTTCCAGGCCCAGGTCACGAGTCTCGAGCGTCGAGACGGCCCACGTCGCCGGGCAGTGGGGGCTACTGGTCAGAAGCGCATCTAACGATGCACACTTCGATCGGGGGCCCTCCGGTCACCTTGACTCGTCGAAGCGAGGTTCCAAGAACCGTCGATCTGGACGGGGCGGGGGCCACCTGGCCCGCAGCGGCCACATCCCCATCGGGTATCTCGGAGACGCCGACAAGACGGCGGCCACGTTCGTCCAGGCCCGAGGCAAGCGTTGGGCGCTTCCGGGCGACCTGGCTGCGGTCGATGCCGATGGGGTCGTCGCCGTCCTCGGGCGCGGCTCGCTGTGCATCAACACCGGCGGGGAGAAGGTCTTCCCCGACGAGGTGGAAGTCGCCGTGAAGGGCTGCGCCGACGTCGACGACGTCCTTGTCGTGGGCGTGCCCGATGAGCGCTACGGCGAGCGGGTCGTGGCCGCGGTACAGACGCGCCCGGGGTGCCGAGTCGACGGCGAGGCGCTGCGCGCCTCGTGCCGGGGACGGTTGGCCGGATACAAGGTCCCACGACAAGTCGTGGTCACCGACGCCATCACGCGCTTGCCGACCGGCAAGGCCGACTACCGGTGGGCCAAGGCGTTCGCCTTGATGGCACCGGCCGATGGGACCTGAGGAACCGACCAGGCAATTACACGCAGAGCATGAACAGCGCAGAATGCTCTTCTACCGCGAGACGCCGACGATACCCATGCAGGTGGTCGGCCTGGTCGTGCTCGTCGGCAAGTCATGGCGTAGGCGCCAAGAAGCCTTCCTACGACGAGGGAGCGGTGTAGAACGAGGAACCGCATTTGAAGCCGGTGGCAGGCATGTCGGTGCGCACGAACTGGCCGTTCACGATCTGCGCCAGCAGGTAGCACGACGCCGGCTGCTTGCCCGCCGGGTCCGACGGGGCCTGCATCCCGTCGGCGGTGAAGGCGTGGATCTGGCCCAGCGCCTGGAGCAGGCTGGCGCGGGTGGGCGAGGGCCTCGCGCCCTTGAGGCCCTGGACGTACAAGGCGGCCGACGCCCAGCCGAAGTAGGTGAAGAGGTCGATCGGGAATCCCGGGTACAGGCCGTGGACCCACTTGAGGAACTCCCCCACCGCCGGGATGGTGGACGCGTCCCCCCCGAGGTACAGCGCCTCGGTCTGGTTCAGGTAGGTCCCGTCCACCACGGCGGCTCCCCCGGCCAGGGAGACGAAGTTGTCGGCGTAGATCGGGCCTCCGGAGAACACGAGCTGGGGATGGAACCCCTGGGTGCTGGCTTCCTGCATGAAACGGACGGACACGCTGGTGGGGGCGCTGGTGAGGTTCACCGCCTGGACACCGGCGGCCTTCATGTGGATGACGTCGGCGGTGAAATCGGTCTCCAAAGGGCCGTAGGTACGGCTGTAGACGATCCGATAGCCCTCGTGCTCCATGGCGGCATCCTCGCCGGCGGCCTGCACCTCCGACGATGGCAGCCCGGCGATCAGTTCACCCACGTGCTTGATGGCCTCGGGGAACTTCGACTTGTAGAACTCCAGGGGGCCGAGCTGCCACCCGGGAACGGTCGGCTGAGGGGAGAAGGTGTTGGGGAGCTGCGACACTGTCGTGTCGAGGGTCTCAGACACGTTGGGCACGTCGGGGTTGGCCGCCAGCACCTGCCCGCCGCAGTTGTCCTGCAACGAGAACGACCCCACGAAAGCGATGACCTGCGAGAGGAACTGCTGGGTCTCGGACTGGTTCAAGCTGCACTCGAACTGGTCGTCGCCCGACAGGAGCTTGAACTTCCGGCCGTCGAGCCCGCCCAGGGAGTTCTGGTAGGCGAGATAGGCGTCGGTCCCCACCAGGGCACCTTTGAAGAGTCCGGGGACGATCCCGCCGATGGTAGCGATGTTGGCCGCGACGAAGCACGACGAAGACGACGGGCACGAGGTCTTGGTGGCGGACATGGAGGGCGAGACCGAGCCCGCGCTTACCCGGGTGGCAAGGCTGCTTGGTGGTGGCGATCCCCGATTCGCCACCGTGGTTACTCCAACGAGGACGATCAGTCCCACGGCCAATGCCGCCACAGAGGTCCGGACCCACCGGCGCTTGTAGAACGGCTCAGAGATCGATCGGGTGTTCCGCGCTGTCGGAGGCGTCGGTGAGAGCGGCCGCGGCACCGACAGCATGTCCGTGGGAGGTGGGATACCTGCGGCTTGGCCAACGGGAGCCGACGCCCCTGGTGGTGGTGGCACATAGTTCGGATGCAGCTCTGGTGGATACCAGTCGCCGTTCGTCGCCAGCCACCAGCCAGGTATCGGAGGTATCGACTCCGTCGGTGGGTCTGGGTGAGGTGGGGGGGAAGCCGGTGGGACGTAACTGGGGTGGCGTTCGGGCGGGTACCACTTCCGATCCGCCGCAAGCCACCAGCCCGGTCCTTGCGATACGTCACTCACCACGCACCTCCACCCGCCGGGTGCATATCGATTCTCTGACCGATCGTGACCAGCCGCCAGGGTCGATCGACCCTCAAGGGCTAGCGATACGTGAACTCGTCCTCCGTACTCATCCCACCCCTACCTGCCGCTAACGGGGTATAAGTCGGGCCGCCAGCAACGGCAGTTGCTGGCACTGGCGTGGTGAACGTGATCGTCTGCGTTATTGGAGTCGTCTGATAGGCCCCAATGTCGCAGGGAGTGGGCCGTGCCACTCCTTGCTGATCTGCCGTTGAGCAGAGCGAAGCATCCGTGACGTGCCCAATGGCGGCACTACCGGGTTCGAGGGCGATGGTCTGGGTAGGACCACCATTGTTCTGCAGTCCTGTCGGGTCAAGCCCGGCTGGGGTGTCCGTCGGGCCCGTCCATGACGCGGACAGAATCGGCGCTCGGGACGCCGGACGTGACAAGTGCCCGAGCCGTCGATATGAGCGGCCCGCTGTTCGAATCGGATTCGCGTTCGGTGTGCTGTTCTGTTCGCGAGGGCTTCAGTTGGGCGGGGATCGGCGATGCCTTGGGGATGACTGCCAATCCGCCTGGGAGCGACGTTCCGGTGAGGAGTATAGGTAGAATGGGCAACAACAGTACGCTGGGCCGTGGCGCTGATGGAGAATAGCCGGGTGAATGCGGAGCATCTTGCCCGGTTCGCGCAGTCGGGATTCGTCGTGCTGCGCCGGGCATTCGACCCACTGCCATTGACCGGCGAGTGTCGTCGTGCGCTGTCCGAGGCCTTCCTGCCGAACGACTCCCTCCAGGTGCTCGCCCAGGGGAGCGGAACGGTCAGCTTTCAATACGTACCGGTAATGTGTGAGAGCACCCCGCTGAGCCTGGGACTCCTCGACCATTTCGCGCTCGACGCCGCGAAGCTGCTCGGACGTGCCGTCCTACCCGGGCGCGCGAAGGTGACACGGTATTACGGTGACACGGGATGGCACCGTGACAGCGAGCGCGACCTCGGTAGCGTCGCGTTCGTCGCCTACCTCGACGCCACGAGCGCGCAGACCGGTGTGTTCCGGGTGCTCCCCGGATCGCACACGGACACGGACCGCCCGATTCCTGACGCCTCGAGCGGCGACGCCCCAGACCTAGGCGAGGTCATCGAGACCGAGCCGGGCGACGTGATCGTCTTTGACGAGCACATCATCCACGGCAGCACAGGTGGCGGCGAGCGATGCCAGTGGCGGGTGGACTTCGTCATCGATCCGCTAGGCCCTGACGAGGAGGAACTGGTCAAGACCAACTTCGAGCAAGTGTTTCCGAACGCCGAGCACGAGCCCGGCTACGATGCCCGTCGCTATCCGAGCTATGGGTCGTACTGGCAGTCACTCGAACGTCCCTGGTCGAAGCGACTTCGCGATCTCGGCGTCTACCAACGCGCCGCAGCGGCGGAGGGCCGCTGAACCCAAGCATTGCGCGGGCCTCTGGTGCCTCGGAACGCGGGGAGGGGAGCGCACATAACGGTCAGCGACCAGTCTGGCCAGTGCCGCGCCCGAGTCGGCGATCTGTATATCCATGGGTTGGTCTCAAGGCATGGTGGAGAGCATTCGGCGCCCCGACGCATCGATTTCCGACGACTCGCTCAGCCGGTCGGCAACCCCTTCGATCAACTGATCGGCGTTTAGCTGAAGCTCGATGGAGTCGTCGGCCACGATTGTCAGCGCGTCGACGGTTCGGATTGAGAGGTCGGGTTTGGCCTCGGCCAAGGCAAACCGGGAGAATCGTGCCCGCCATGTTCTTCGGTCGTTGATCTCGTCAACGACAAGCGGCACGCCAATGTCATCGGCGTGCGTGGCGAGCTCGGACGCCACGTGGAAGGCCTGCCAGCGACATGGGTACTCGCCGATGGAGGTATCGACGGTTCCGCCGTCCCGCTCTCGGAACCGCCGGCGCGACTCGGCGTTGGCGATGCGCCATTGCCTCAGCAATTCACTGGTGGGTCCGTCCGCAAGATCAGCGACTCCCAGGTCGTTGGCCGAGTCGAGATCGGTCGCGCCGCGCTCGCCGACCTGGGCGACTAACGCAGCTACGGTGCCGTCGAGACAGGCCTTGTGGTACACCTCGGTTGCGGTGAGGTGGCGCAGTATGTCTGCCACAGTCCACCGGTCACACCGGGTTGGACGCAACCATTCATCGGCGGAGCGGGTTGAGAAAAACGCATCAAGTCGGCCAGCCTCCCGATCGAGGATATCGAACGGGTTGAGCCCGACGAGCTCATGGTCGTCTGTCATCACACACCTCCCGCTGCTCTTCTCTTTATTCCCGGAAGGCCATCTTGCCTTCCCACGGGCAAGCGCGCAGGAGCGCCCGCCCGGTGCCACCGAGTAAGGAGGGCCTGGATGTCGTCGACACGCCGGGCCAATCGAGACAAGACGCCATTTTCGACCGAGGCAAGAGAGGACGGTCATCGCCCATCGAGCCGATGTGTCGCGTCGACCAGTGATCATCAGCCTCCGAACACGCGAGCTGGCGCCTCTTCGTGTCGACAAATCCAGGGTGCGAGAGGTGCGCGCAAATGCCTGCGGTGCGCATCACCCTCGGCAGTCGTCCGTTGGAAAGGGCGAACATCACATAGCTGGTCGAGCGCTCCACCGGCCACGACGTCGCCATTGACGCGCGCGTATCGCGCATTCGCAAAGAACTTCGGAAGATCCAGCCGTGGGTCGCTGGTGACGAGGTAATCACCGTGCGACCTTTGACGATCTTCGCGTTCGTCATGGGGTCGAGGCGCACCATGGCTAAAGGACTGTCACGCCCGAATAAGTGGTGATCGACCGACCGATGCCGGTGGCTAGGCGAGTTGGAAACCGGCAGCTGCGTGTCCACGAGCCGATCGCGTCGTCGAATGACCCCCGGGGGGAGGGGTCACCTTGCCGTGCAACTAGCCAGGACCGGGGTGGTGCTGTTTCTCTCTCCCCGATCGTCAGATGAGGCACGTCTCGCCTGGTCAGGGGCCACAAAAGTGGTCGCGAAAACGGGCCCCGACGGGCGTTTGGGGACCAGATGAATGCATAGTGCAATGGAGTTTGAACGCCCGAAGAGTCGGGGCCTCCGCCCCTCGTGAAGATGCGAGCGACGCGAGCGACACTCAGGTTTCCTACACCCAACACCCTCGACAAGAGGGAGGAGGCCCCGATGCAAAAACAGTACGTGGGAATCGACCTGCACCGCCGCAGCTCCACCATCTACCGCATGACCCCCGACGGCGAGACGCTGGGCTGTGTGCGCATTCCGAGCCAGCCCTTGGAGCTCGCCGCGGCCATGGCCGACGCCGGCGTCGCCCCCGAGGTCGTCCTCGAAAGCACCTATGGCTGGTACTGGGCGGCCGATGTGCTTCAAGAGCTCGGCGCCACCGTGCACCTGGCCCATCCCCTCGGCAACGCCTGGGGCAATCGCCGGGTGAAGAGCGACGAAGCCGATGCCCGGGACCTGGCCGCCCTGTTGCGGATCGGGGGCCTGGCCGAGGCCTGGATCGCCCCGCCCGAGGTGCGCGAGCTCCGAGAGCTGGTGCGCTACCGGGCCAAACTCGTCCAACTGCGCTCGGGGTTGAAGGCCCAGGTGCACTCGGTCATGGCCAAGCACGCCATCTTGCCCGCCCGCTCCGACCTCTTCGGCCCCGGCGGGAACAAGCAGCTCGACGCCCTCGCACTCCCCGACCCGTATAGGGCTCGCATCGGCTCGCTGCGGGAGTTGATCGGCCACTACGACCAGGAGGTGACCGCCCTCGAGCACCTGATCCACCAGAGGCTCAAGGACGACCCCGGCTACCGGGCCCTGCAGACCATCCCCGGGGTGGGGCGGGTCTTCGCCGCGATCTTCGTGGCCGAGATCGGCGACGTGGGTCGCTTCTCCTCGGCCGAGAAGCTCTGTTCG
>Ga0181536_10005821_pt1 | contig 12531 bp, 14 predicted proteins | sample PEATcosm2014_Bin_41_FD_121105 | JGI IMG/M metagenome (GOLD analysis project Ga0181536, IMG submission 121105) | Peatland microbial communities from MTU Mesocosm Facility, Houghton, MI, USA - PEATcosm2014_Bin17_60_metaG | ecosystem: Environmental > Terrestrial > Soil > Wetlands > Peat | place...
ACGTTTACCGCCAGATACGACGGCAAAGAGTATCCCGTAACAGGGGTGGGCTCGGTGTTCGACTGGTTTTCCACCACGCAGATAGATGCGAACACTTTCCCGAGCGTAACTACGAAGGGGAAATATCACATGATGGGACTGACGGTCATTTCGAAGGACGGCAAGACCATGACCATCAGTAACAAGGGTACGGACGCCGATGGTAAGGTGACGAGTTTTACGGTCGTTTGGGACCGCGTGCATTAAATCCCGCTCGCGCGAATCCAGAAGCTTTCTGTCCACGTAGCGCCGGGAGCCACCGCCTGAAGATCGGGGTACTTGCCTTCATGATGCAGATTGACGGCATTGGTAATTCCAGTCATCGGCTCAAAGCAGATAAAATCCCTCGTTTGTCCTTCCGGCGCCGGCGGCGCAAAAATAACCGCCACAGGGTACCTGGGACCGAACAGGGTCTCAACTTTCATGCCGCGCGCTTCAATCGAGAAATGCGCCCGCCCTTCCGCGTCGCGTTCCAGGTCCGTAAATCCGGTGTCCAGCGGATGTCCCCGCAGCGGGAGCGGATTCGGCATGTCATACGGCTTGAACTCACCTGTGGCTACAAGACGGTTGTCGGCAATGACGATCTTGCGCGCGGGTATGTTCGCCACCCACTCGTCGCGCGGTACATCGGGTATGCGGTAGTACGGGTGAAAGCCGAGCGCCACCGGCATCGATTCCGCGCTCAGGTTCGTCACCGTAACTTTTACTTCCAGCACGCCATTTGCGAGACGGTAAGTCATCTCATATTCGTGTGCGAAGGGCCATTGAGCCATTAACTCGGGGTGCTTCCAGAACAGAAGCCTGCTGGTAACATGCGCCGATTGGCCATCGGCTGCTGCCTCCACCACTTCCCACAGATTCGAGTTCTGCAGCAGCCCGTGAATGGGAATCGGACCGCGGACATTTCCCAGCGCCATGTTGAACGTGTATTGTTTGCCGTTGGCCCAGAAACTTGTCTCGCTTAAGCGATTCGCCCACGGCGCAAGAAATGGTACGCCGCTCAGGGCCGGGTTTTTCTGAAACTCGGCAAGGTCGGACGACGGAAAGTACAGAATATTTTTCCCGTGTACTTTCATCTCGCTGACTCGATTGCCAAAGGACGGAAGAACCGTGACCTCCACGCCCTTCGCGGGGTCCGCGAGACGAATCAATGCGACGCCTTTCTCCGACACCATGCGGACCGAGTAGTTTTGCCCGGCGGACAAGACCGGAAGCGCCAGCAGCAGAGTTAAGAATTTCATTTCACCGGGACTCTTACGCGGAAGACCCGTCCGTTTTATTTCTGAGGTGCGTCGCCAGGAGCGCCGGTTCCGGAGGAGCCCAGAAACAATTTTCGGCCGTCCGGGAGCGTGACATCCCTTCCGTTGGCCCGATTCGATCCGTCTTTGGACCGGTAGCCATCCACCACGATCTCCATTCCCGGCGTCACTGAATTTTTCGTCATGCCGCGGCGCAGCAAAACATTCGGACTGCCGCACTCGACCATCCAGCTGGTCACTTTACCGTCTGCGTCTTTTACGTCGATGGTGATCCATGAGTGAGGATTGATCCACTCCATCTTCGTGACTGTGCCCTGCAGCTTGACGGGCTTGTTTCCGTCGAACTCGGCCGTAAATGCGTGGTGCGCCGACACGGGCGCAGCCACCCAGAGCAGTCCCGCGCCGATTAGTATGATGCCCGGCAGTCTTTGCATATTTTCCTCGTCTACTTTGAATTCGCCCCTTGCTCCGCCAGCCGCGCTCCCTGAAGGATACCGGGCATGGCGTAGTTGCCTTCATGGCAGGCGTACTCGAAAAGCGGCCCCTTTGTCCGCGTAAAAGCTTCTTCGATGGTCCAGGGTTTCGTATACACCGTGGGATCGTCGACCATAGCCTGATAGATGATCGTCTCCGCGTCGGTGCGCGTGAAGCGCTCGGTGACGCGCAGGTTTTCATCGCTCATACCGCGATAGGCGACCCCAAAATGGCTCTGATTGTTGAATTTGATATTCGTTGTCTCAACGACCAGAGTGTCCCCGTCCCAATGGCCATGCGAAACCCCGTGCCACTGACTGACATCGTTCGGGGCAGTTACCTTTCCGTCGGTCGGAATGACGCGAACGTCGTGGTTCATTTCCGCCAGAACACTGACATAGCCCGGGCTCTGGACAATCTGATAGTTATTGTTATAAGGCTCGGTCAGCATGGGCGGCCCGATGCCGCTGAACATGAGACAGCGTTCGCTTAAGTCCCGGTCTTCCGGTCCGTCGGCTGGATGTTGCGCCGCGTACTCGCGAAATGCCTGCGCCTTTGCCTGGGCCTCGGCGGTGAAGGGCGGAATTCTCCCGTCCGGCGGATCGATGACGAGCGACGTTCGCAGGCTTTTCTCAACGTGGTTACCCCGGTCCCAGAAGGCCGAATTATAGTTGCCCGGATCGCCCGCCTTGCGCGGTTGATTGTCGGTGTCGTTTTGTATCAGAACCTGTTTCTCAAAAGCAGCGGCCTCTTCCGCAGTGAAGTACGGCTTGGCGGCCAGATTCGCGGGTCTTTGGAGCGGCGTGAGCGTCGCGTTCGTCCAGATGCCCTCCAGGCTCGGGTGTCCATCCGCCGCGCGCGGAATCGCCGCCCGCTTCGCCGGAGGCGTTTGCGCTAACATCATGCTTCCCGTCACGAACAATAACATCGCGGTCTGTCTAAGTCGAGTCACGCCGGGAACCTCCTTCACTTACTCGGCTTCCTGCGCAGATTACCGTAGAGCAGATCTTCGGAGAACTCCCCGCAGCGAAACTCCATTAGTTGCGCGTTCTTTTCGACGTGGCGATAAAGCGGCATACTTATCTTCCACGGCCGCGAGAACACTTTAGGGTCCTCGATTGTAACTTCGTAATTAAGAACGTCGCGGCTGAGCAGCGAATACCGCTCGACCACATGCAGCGCATCGCTGTGGAAGTCTCCGGCGCGGTCGAACCACGTCTGGTCGTTGAGTCCGGTCACATCGACGACCAGAGTATTTCCCTCCCAGTGTCCGTTCGACCAGCCCATCCAGCTGTCCACCGGAGCCTCAGTCGGTTTGCCCATGTTAATCGTCCGGACTGCGCCCGCGTACTCATAAACCATCATGATGGTGCTCGATCCCTGCACAATCTGAAACGGATACGGCATATATGTGGCACGCGGAACACCCGGCAGATAGCATTTGATCTCAGGATCGGCAGTCCACCGGTTCGCAAGATTTTCTTTTTTCTTTGCGGCGGCCTCCGGCAGGTAGGGAATCTGGTCGCCTTCCACCACCCCGATTCCCGGCGGAATGCTGCCGATTGCGCCAAGTGAGGGAACATTTCCAGGCTGCGCGCCGTGGGTGAGCAGATCCCAATCCGCCGTGTTGAGAGCTTGCCAGATGCCGTTTAAATTGGGCTTGCGGGAACTCGGGGGCGTCTGGCCCGCCAGCGGGATCGCCGCGATCAGCAGCGCCGAAAGCAGCATGATCAAGGCGCCCGGATGGCTTTGCTTATCCCGCATCGGAACATACTCTATCACCTTTTGCCGTCGGTTTCGCCGGGCCTGTGCTATCGTGTGGGCTGAATTCGCGACATGACGCTGCTGCCGTTTTTTGAATGGATTCAGGACACCGCGATCGGTACATCCATTCGCGAGTCCATCTTTGTATTTCCCATCGTCGAGACGATTCACGTGATTGGCCTGGCGCTCTCGGTCGGTCTGATTCTGATTACCGATCTTCGACTGACCGGGATCGTCATGGCCGGTGAACGGCCCGTGGATATTATCCGGCCATTGAAGGTCCTGATGATCACAGGTTTCGTTCTGATGTTCTCCAGCGGTGCCCTGCTTTTCTGGGCCGAGGCCGCTAAGTGCTATAAGAGCCCCGCCTTCCGGTTCAAGATGATCTTTCTCCTGCTCGCCGGCCTGAACGCGTTGTATTTCGAATCGACTCTCGGCCGCAATACTGCCGCGTGGAGTGCCGCAACGGTCCTGCCCTCGCGCGCGCGCCTTGCGGGCTGGCTGTCGCTCATCTGCTGGATCGCCGTCATATCCTTCGGCCGGTGGACCGCTTACGGATTGAAGTAACACCCTATGACGCTCATCGGACTGTTTCAATGGTTTGACAATTCGTGGGTGGGCATGACCATTCGTTCTTCCACCTACGCCTTCGCGCTTATTGAATGCTTTCACCTGCTCGGAATGGTCTGTCTGCTGGGCAGTCTGGTGGCGATCGATCTGCGTCTCCTCGGGTTCGGAATGACTCGGGTACCAGTGACTAAGGTCGCCTCCGCGCTTGCGCCCGTAACATGGATCGGCCTGACGACAATGATCGTTACAGGGACCCTTCTGTTTTCTTCCGAAGCTATGAAGTGTTACCAAAATGAGGCCTTTCCATGGAAAATGATCTTCCTGTTCTTCGGTCTGCTGACTTACTTCACGATCCACAGGTGGATCACGCGTCAGGACGATTCGCGCATCGGTCCAGTGTGGGGCAAGCTGGTGGGCTTTCTGTCTCTGGCGCTGTGGTTTGGTGTGGCCCTCGCGGGCCGGGCCATCGCATTCGTTTGACGATTACCTCGATTGATAGGTTTTGCTGAATCCATTTCGCAGGTTCGTGATCGTGAACTGACCTTTTGAATCCACCGACGCCTTCAGTAGGTTCCCCCTGCACTGATCGGTTGGTTCCATGTTCGCGATCATCTGCTCGCCGGTATTAACTTCCTTCGGAATTGCCAAAGCCAGGTGCCCCTGCCAGATGTCCTGCAGTCCCGGCGATTTCCGCAGTGTCTCAAAGACGCTCACCGGGCCGCCCTTGCGCGGACCGTTGTTCATCACGGCCACGGTCGGCTGAATCGCCCATACAAACTGCGGCGAGTTCGACCGGTCGAGACCATGATGCGTGGTCTGATACAGGTCGATCTTGCCGATCAGGTTTGAAGGACAGACCAGCTTCTGCTCATAGTTCCACGTCAGGTCGCCAAGATCGATAAAACGGAATTTGCCGTATTGCAGTACGAATCCCGCACTTTGGTCGTTGTCCGGATCTGTGTCCGCCGGATGCGCCTGGAAATTCGCGCAGCCGGGATTTGCCGCACCGGCGCCCTTCAGTGGCTTCGTGATCGCCTGTCCGGCCGACATGACCACATCCACCTCGACACCCTTCAGCGGGATGCGGTCTCCTGGTTTCAAAATCCTCCGCTTGCCCGCGGACTGCTCTTCGTATGCTTTATAGGCGGTCGCCACATTGGGGCGGGCGAGCTCGACCGACGGCCCGTGGTCCATATACATGCCGATCGGGATCATCCCCGCCAGCACTGGCATGGCTCCGATATGATCGCCGTGGAAGTGAGTGGTCAGCAGGATATCGATCTTCTTGAGACCAGCTTGCTGCGTTGCCGCGAAAATCCGTTTGGCATCCCGATCGTCCGGCGTCTTGTTAGCCGTGTCAACCAGCATCGACTCCCCGCTCGGAGTCACGATCAGCGTGGACGCGCCTCCTTCGGCGTCAATCCAGTAGATATCGAGGGTCTGCGCTCCCCAGGACGCGCTGGCGCCAAGCAGCCCAAGAATTACAGCAAGACTTTTCAACATACCTTTGATCCCCTCTCACTTACTTCACGAGCGCGAAGGCAAAGATCCCCCCGGTACCCGCCAGCACGACATACTGCTTGCCTCCGACCATGTAAGTCATCGGTGAGGCCCTCCATGTCTGCCCAGCCTCGAAATGCCAGACAGGCTTTCCCGTCTTCGCATCCACGGCGTTTAAGGTGCCACCGGTTTCTCCAAAGAACAAGAGTCCGCCGGCGGTCGCAAGCGTCCCTGAGCCGCCGCCCCCGGCGGGCAGCGCGTAATCCCACACTTTCTGGCCGGTATGAATGTCCACTGCGCGGATGAAACTCTGGCTCCCGGGCTCTCCTGCCGCGCTGCCCCCGAAGAACCGCTCCCCGATTTCGATGGGCGCGGGGTCCTTCTTATAGCGGGCGCATCCGTCGGTCTCCCGCACATAGAAGAGCTTGGATATCGGATCGTAAGAGGCTGCCGGCCAGTTAGCGCCTCCGCCGCCGGCGGGACACACCAGCGCTCCTTCCAGCGTGGAATCGAAATGTTCAGTAAGAATCGGACGCCCGTCTTTGCCGTATCCGGTAGCCCAGTTCACCGTCGAGATGGGCTTGGCCAGAAGCAGTTCCCCATTGGTCCGGTCGAGGACAAAGAAGAAACCATTCCGGTCGCCATGCAGCAGCAGTTTGCGCGGACGCCCCTCCCATTGCTCGTCCACCAGCAGTAGTGGTTCCACAGCATCCCAGTCGTGCATATCGTGAGGCGTGAACTGGTAATGCCATTTGAGCTGTCCGGTCTTCACGTCCAGAGCGACCACACTCGAGGTATAGAGATTGTCGCCTTTGCGCTCGTCGCCATCGTAATCGGGGCAGGGATTGCCCACTGCCCAATACACTGTCGCGAGGTTGGGGTCGTACGAGCCCGTCAGCCATGTCGCGCCGCAACCATGCTCGAGCGCATTTCCTACCCAGGTTTCCGCGCCCTCTTCACCGCGCGCCGGAATGCTGTAAAAGCGCCAGACGCGCTTGCCGGTGGATGCCTCGTAAGCATCGACGAATCCGCGCGCACCTTCCTCTCCGCCCGCGATGCCGGAAAGCACCAGGTCTCCGATCACAAGGGGAGAGGCCGTTGCGCTGTAGCCTTCACTGGAGTCGGCCATAGTGACGTCCCACAGTTTTCGGCCGGTCCCGCGGTCCAGTGCCAGCAGATGCGCGTTGTCCGTAATCATGAAGACGCGGCTTCCGGCCACCGCCACGCCGCGATTCGCACCTCCGCCCGCTTCGCTCAGCAGACCGGGCGTGCGCGCCGTGCGAAACGACCAGATCTGACGGCCCGTAGTTGCGTCGAGAGCGTAGGCTTCGTTAGGCCCGGTGATGTACATCACGCCATCCATCACCACGGGAGTTACTTCCAGGCGCGGGGCTCCGGGTACCGGAAACACCCAAGCGGGCGCGAGCTGTTTCACGCTGTTCGTGTTGATCTGCTCGAGCCTGCTGTAGCGATTTCCGGTGTAATTGCCGTCGTAACTGGTCCAGTCCTGCTTGGGTTCGATCGGGCGTTCGCTATAGTTCTCACCATTGCGCGAAAGCAGGTGGAACTTGCCATCGCTCGTCCACAGCGTCGCGCTGTACGTGGTCAAACTCGTCAATTTGCCGTCGAGAGTGCGGCCGTCCTGCAGTTTCAAAGTAGCTGGGTGCGGCTGGAATAGCGCGCCGCCGGGAAATCCGCCGCCACGGCCCGGAGCGGGCTGAACGGTACCGGCGGCGAGGCCTTTAAGATGCGTCAGCAGCGCTGTCATCTCGTCGTCCGTGAAATCGAAGCGAGGCATACCCTTGTCGGGGCGTCCCGTCCGCACCAGCGCCGCGATTTCAGCATCCGAATGGGAGCCGACAAAGCCCAGGATGGCCGGCGCGCGGTCGGTTCCGTTTGCGTCGCCGCCGTGGCAGATCGCGCAGCGGCTGGCAAAGCTTCTGGCGGTTGCGGGCGTTTGCTGAGCGAAAGCAGGCGCAGACGCAAGCAGAAGACACCAAGTTGGAATTCGCATTCTGTTCCGCATCGCAATACAGGTTATCCGAAAGCGCATTAAACCGCTACCCTCCGCTTCACCCAATCAAAGGATGTGATATTATTCCGGTCGCTGAAGAGCCGCGGGTGCGGCCGAGGTGAACGACCGCTATGCACTGTTGGCATTGGACAGCTAAAACCGTTTTGGGAATTGGCCTCATCTGCACGGGACTGGCGCTGGCCCAGCAATCCCCGGCAAACGATGGGGTCGAAGTGCTGAAGCTCCGGCCCAATTTTTTCATGATTGCCGGCGCGGGCGGCAACATCGGCGTCCAGGTCGGAGAACTCGGCGCCGTACTGGTTGACACCGGCTCCGCGCAGACTGCCGACCGCGTGCTTGAGGAGATCCGCAAGCTTTCCCCGCTCCCGGTTCGCTACATCATCAATACGAGCGCCGATTCGGATCATGTGGGTGGAAACGAGAAACTTGCCACGACAGGGTTGTCTCTGATTCCCGCGGCGCGTAATGCCGGCGGCGTCGCCAGCGCCATCGCGAACGGCGGAGGAGCAGCCATCCTCGCCACCGACAACGTGATGGCGCGAATGAGCGCCCCAACAGGCGTCAAGTCCCCTTATCCGACCGCGGCCTGGCCCTCCGACACATTCTCCGAGGACGAGAAGGATACGTATCTTAACGGGGAAGGCATTCAGGTGTTTTTTAAACCCGCTGCCCATACGGATGGAGACGCCATCGTATTCTTCCGCCGCTCCGATGTCGTCGTGGCTGGCGACATTCTCGACGAGGACCATTTCCCGGTCATCGACGTCGCCAAAGGTGGAAGTATCCAGGGCGAAATCGACGCGCTCAACTTCATCATCGACCTGACTATTCCCGAGTTGCCCATGACCTGGCAGGAAGGCGGCACGCTGGTCATTCCCGGTCACGGCCGCATTTGCGACGAGGCCGACGTCGTTGAATATCGCGACATGATCACGATCATTCGCGATGTGGTCGCCAGCATGATCAAAAAAGGAATGACTCTCGATCGGATCAAGGCCGCCGATCCGACGAAGGAATATCGTCCGCGGTATGGCGCCGAAACCGGCAACTGGACGACCAGCATGTTCGTGGAAGCCGTCTATAAGAGCCTCGTCGCGCACAGCGCACAAAAATAGGTTTAGTAAGGAACTCAGGGATGAACCTTTCTTTTTCACGATTCGGCATCTTCTCCGCGGCAGCCATGCTGCTCTCGCTGGCCGCCGTACACACTCTGCGTGCCCAGGGCGGCGGAAACGCCGCGCCCCCCGCGACTCCGAAAGCATCCGCACCCATCGACCTCACTGGCTATTGGGTTGCCATCGTAACCGAAGACTGGCGATGGCGCATGGTGACCCCCGCCAGGGGCGACTACGCCAGCATCCCGATTACTCCGGCGGCAAGGGCCGTCGGCGATGCCTGGGATCCCGCTAAAGACGAAGCGGCCGGAGAACAATGCAAATCGTATGGCGCGCCCGCGGTCATGCGCAATCCGGAACGTCTCCATATCACCTGGCAGGACGACAATACCCTCAAGGTCGAGACAGACGCCGGCACGCAGACCCGCCTGCTGCACTTCGGAAACTGGAAAGCTCCGCAGGGACCCGCCACGTGGCAGGGCGACTCGGTCGCTCTTTGGGAAACCCCGACGCCGCCGGGAGGCGCGAATGCACGGCCACAGACTCCCGCGAAATCCGGCGACTTAAAGGTGGTTACCACCCACATACGTCCTGGATATCTGCGCAAGAACGGGGTTCCTTACAGTGCCAGCACCGTCCTGACCGAATATTGGGACCTGGCTACGGAACGCCACCTTTCCGCGGCGTTCAATGGCCAGCAATGGATCACCATTACGACCGTGGTTGAAGATCCGGAGTATTTGCAAGTGCCCTGGATCACCAGTTTGCACTTCAGAAAGGAAGCCGACGGCGCCAAGTGGTATCCACAACCCTGTTCGGCGCGATGGTAACGGAAACAGCCGGAGGCGACAGAACGCATATGAACCGCACTCAATATTTCATTCCCGCCATTCTCCTCATTCTGGGATGCTCCGGGCTGAGCGTTCCCGCATTCGCCCAATTCGATCTCGCCGGGCAATGGTCGGACCGCTATCACGAAGACTGGCCGGAGCGCATTCCCGGGCCCGATGCCGTTGACCTGCTCGGACTTCCTTTGAGCGAGGCTGGCAGAGCGAAAGCCGACTCCTGGAACGTGGCCGTGCAGACCCTGCCGGAGCGCGAATGTATCCCGCACCCGGCGACCTACGGGCTCCAGGGCCCCGCGAACCTGCATATTTTCAGCGAGCCGGATCCTGTGTCGGGCCGGCCGCTGGTGTGGAAAATATACGGAACCTTCGGGCGCGCCACCTTAACTATCTGGATGGATGGCCGGCCGCATCCTTCGCCGTACGCGCTGCATACGTTCGAAGGATTCACAACCGGAGAGTGGGAAGGCGATACGCTGACCACTTACACGACCCACATCAAGATGGGTTACATTCGCCGCAACGGTGTAGCCAACAGCGATCGCGCAACGGTGGTTTCCCACTTCGTCCGGCACGGCAACATTCTGACGATCACGACCCTCGTGGAGGACCCGGTCTATCTTACAGAGCCGCTAATTCGCAGCCATAGCTGGGAACTCGATCCGAAGCAGGAAGTTCTGCCCACACCCTGCGAGCCCGTGGTGGAAGTGCAGCGGGCCAAGGGCTTAGTTCCCCACTATCTGCCCGGGGAGAATCCATTCATCGAGGAGGTGTCGAAGATGTATGGCATTCCCCAGATCGCCGTGCGGGGCGGAGCCGAAACGATGTATCCGGAGTTCCGGAAGAGAATCAAGGACCAGTATGTGGCGCCCGCGAAGTGCGAACGCTACTGCTGCGGCTGGGGCGGCGGCGGAGGGAATGTCAATCTCCTGAAGGGTTGCATCACGGGCGGCGCCTCGAATCCTTGATTCTCGCAGCGCACTGCTTGCCCGCGGCGCGGGTTATTTGCGGTCGTTGGGCAGCGTGGGCGTGACAGTCGTGTAATCGTCTTTACACGGGGCCGCTTGCGGCGGCGGAGTGGCCGGAACGTCGATCGTGAACACGTTCGTCGTCAGCGTGCCAGTCCACGGCACTCCGAAGTGCGACCACCGGTCGGACAGAATCGCCTCGAGCGCGGGGGATAATTCCCGGTGCGCAAACTGCAACCTGATATACACTCTCTTGCCTCGCAGATCTGGATAATTTCTGAATAGTGCCTGGTGGTTTACGGGCAGAGTAATCTCTTCCACCAGCGCGGGTGTCATCTCGCCACCGGCCGGAATCACGGTGAAAACATCGTTCCTGGGATCAACGGGACTATCCGGGCTCACGTCGGCCGGAAGATCCTTCATTACCTTGTAACCTGCCACATACTCACCCAGCGGTGGATGGAATTTTGTCATTGCTCCGGGCTTGAGCGCCGTGTAAACGGTTCTTTCACGTTCCCGAGGCAGAATCAGCGGGCGGGTCCCGGCATTGCGATACGAAACTCTGATGCGGAGCCGAGCAACCAGGAATGCAGGCGGCAGGCGTCCGGGATCCAGTCCCCGCACCCGCGCGAAGCAATAGTTGACGTCGGCATTCGTTGCGATGGCGGCGGGGCCGGCGGTCGGGGAGTCCCGAGGGGGCGCACTCTGACCTAGGCAAAGACAGACGCAGGCGAGTACGCTTAATCTGATAGAGAGCATCGGAACTTCAAGTTTACCGTTGGTCCGTGTTCAACTAATGTTCATGGGCTTCGCCCTGTGGATCGACGCGGAACAAAACCTGGCCTGGGCGCAGGGGACGCACGAGTACCGCCCGATGGGGACGGCCGTCATCGCCGTGAATGGACAATTTCGCCACAGCGACTTTCGCCAGACGCGGCGCGCTCCCGTCCATCTCTCAACGTCATTCGCCGGATTCTTCGGGTCGCTCGTGACGGTGAATGAATATCTGCATTCCGGCGCGGCGTCCCTTAAGCGTTCGACGCCCGCCCACCTGCGCTGATGCGGTTCGAGTGCCAAAGCGGTTGCACGAAATGCTGCGAGCAGCAGGGCTTCGTCTATCTGACAGAGGAAGACATTCCGCGCCTTGCCGCGTACCTGAATCTCGCCACTCCCGCCTTCGAGAAGCGTTACGTTTACCGGACGAAGAATCTGCGCCGGCTCCGCGTGCCGAGGCATGCGCAATGCGAATTTCTGAAGGACGGCGGCTGCTCGGTTCATCCGGCCAAGCCGATGCAGTGCCGCGCGTTTCCGTTCTGGCCGGAGCTGGTCGGCAACAAAAACAACTGGAAGAAGACCGGCGAATGGTGTCCCGGCATCGGCAAAGGGGAACTGGTGAACATCACGCTGGCGCGAGCCGTCGCCGACGAAATGCGCCAGGCGCATCCGACGCTCTATCGTTAGCGTGGCGCACGCACTCTTGCGTGCCGCGTCGAGACTCATCTCGACGCCTTCAGACGCGCAGCTCGTAGCCCAGCCCGTTCAGTCCCGCGATAATCCGCTCGCGCATCTCCGCGATCTCTTCCGATGAGAGCGTCCTGTCGGCCGCGCCCGCCACGACGCGGAACGACACGCTCTTCTTCCCTTCCGGCAGCGGCGCGCCCTGGTATTCGCGTACGTACTCGACCTCCAGCGCCAGACTGCCCGCGAAGCGTCGGATCTCCAGCTCCAGGTCCGCGGCGAATTCGCGTGCGCCGGCGACGATCGAAAGATCGAAGGCGCTCGCCGGAAAGCGTCGAACGGGAGAGTAACCTGCGCGCGCTGGCGTCAGCTCCTGCAGCACGATCAGATCGATATCCAGTACGGCGGCGCGGCCGCCCTCGACCAGACTGGGATGCAACTCGCTCAACCGACCCATCTCGCGTCCGTTCCACCACAATTCCGCGCACCGCGCCGGATGCTCCC
>Ga0181536_10005822_pt1 | contig 12530 bp, 9 predicted proteins | sample PEATcosm2014_Bin_41_FD_121105 | JGI IMG/M metagenome (GOLD analysis project Ga0181536, IMG submission 121105) | Peatland microbial communities from MTU Mesocosm Facility, Houghton, MI, USA - PEATcosm2014_Bin17_60_metaG | ecosystem: Environmental > Terrestrial > Soil > Wetlands > Peat | place...
GCGCATTTCATGTTTCGTTCCATGGAGAGGAAGATGGATTCCTTGGGGATCCTTCGTGCCAGCGCTTCATAGATCACGAACCGCATCATGATTTCCGGCCCGCAGGTCATCACCAACGTCTGCTTAGGGTCAACGCGGATGCGATAGAACAACGCGGGAACCACTCCCACTTGGCCACGCCAGTTCTCGTCTGCCAGGTCCACGGTGGTGTGGAGCTCCACGCCGCCGGCCTGCCAGCGTTCGAATTCGTCGGTGTACAGAAGATCGGCAGGGGTGCGAGCGCCGCAGAGCAGCACCACCCTGCCGTAATCCTCGCGGTGGCCCAAAATCGAGAATAGCGCCGGGCGCAGCGGCGCCAACCCGATCCCGCCCGCCACGATGACCAGGCTCTTGCCCAGCGCCTTCCCAAGAGGCCAGGCGCTGCCATAGGGCCCTCGAACCCCCACCACATCACCCACCTTGAGGCGCCCTAGCGCGCGCGTAACGCTGCCCGCATAACGAATGGTGTGGCCCACCACCTGGGGCGCACTGGGGTTGGAACTAATCGAGATGGCAACTTCTCCGAAGCCGGGCAAGTAAATCATGTTGAATTGCCCAGCTTGGAAGCGATAGGTGGAAGCCTGAATGGGGTCCGTGAAGACCAAGGAAAAGGTCGAAATACCGTGGGCCTCGGATTGGATTTCCTCGATAACCGCCGGATGGGGCAGCATCGGGTCCGGCATCATCCGCAGTTGTGCAGGGGCAGGTGCTAAGCTCATCGTTGAACCTTCTCGCGAATAGCTTTAACTTCTTCGGTCAAGTCAATTCCCACAGGACACCAGGTGATGCACCGTCCGCAACCCACGCACCCGGAAGTCCCGAATTGGTCAATCCAGGAAGCCAGTTTGTGTGTCAGCCATTGACGGTATCGCGACCGAATGGTGGGCCGGATATTGCCGCCATGAACGTGCGAAAACTCCCGCACGAAACACGAGTCCCAGACGCGCGTCCGGTCCGCGACCGTCGCTTTCAAGTTGCAGGTGTCTTCCACGGTGACGCAGAAGCAGGTGGGGCAAACTTGCGTGCAGTTGCCACAGCTCAGGCAACGCGCTGCCACGTCATCCCAGCGGGGATGCTCGAGGTTGTCATAGAGTAACTTGGGCAGGTCATCCGTCCTGAGCTGGCGCTCGATTCCGCGTTCGGCATTCTGCACGGTCTGCGCCGCGCGGCCCAAATCGAAAGCCGTGGCGGGCTCCCAGGGAGTGTCACGAAGCATCTCCGAACCCATTTCGGAACCCACTTCCATCACCAAGGCATCAGGCAGTTCGGTCACGGCCAAGTCAAAACCTTCCGTTGCTTTGGGACCGGTCTTCATCGAGCTGCAGAAACAGGTGGAGAAGGCCCGTCCACAGTTAGCCGCCAGGATGAAAATACGCTCACGCCGGCGCGCGTAATGGGGGTCCCTGAATTCGCCACTGAGAAAAACGCGATCCTGGATGCCAATCGCGGCCACCTCACAGGCACGCACACCGATGAACGCGCGCAGCGGTATCGTTTCCTCGGCCGCCTTCATCACCCATTTCCCGTCCGTCTTCTCCACCGAGAACAGCTTGACCTGCGGCAGATGGAGAAACCTTTTCCAACTCTGAGGCCCCACGCCGTAACTGAAGTATTCTTGAGGGCGGGTCTGCTTCAGGCGGTAACGGCCTGGCCCTTGTTCTGCCGTCCAGCCCAGCGGAAGATCTTCAACCCCCGCAATCTCATCGAGCACCACCGCGCCCTCACGCACTGTCGGGCCGATGAGGCTGAAGCCGGAAACACGTAAGTTGTCGAAAACCTTCTGTAAGGAAGGCTTGGGAACAACCACGTTCGCCGAAATTCGGGGAAGGCCTTGTGCCATGAGAATCGAGCCTCCTATTCGACTGAGAAAACGTCTACAAACAGAATATACGACCTTGTGGTGACATGCCCTGTCTTCACGACGGAGAGATAGGTGCCCCCCTCTGGGAAATCGTCCTGGCCAGGTTTGTAGCCGGAAAACCCTGCGATGCATTAAGGTTTGTCCCGCGTGAGGGAAGAAACCTTGCCAGGAAAATCAGGGATGCTTGCTCGGCCATTGGTGGTTTTGCCTCAACCGCACCGCTAACATAGCTTTGCAAGCCGTAGACCAAACGCAACCATCAAAAAAGGGGCTTATGTTGAAATATGCAACAATATCCGTCCAGGTTTTCGGACATATCTGGCATGAAATTGGCCTTTATATGACACCATGCCTTATGGTCTATTTGTCATGGCTTTAATTGCACAGCTAGCCGCGAGTGCGCTGTTTTTTCCCCCTCGGCCCATCCTTTATGAATGGGCGCCTCTGATGGGACGGAACCATCCCTACAAACTGGGTCAACTCGCGCAGGCGTAGGGTGATTCTTCAGCGCGCGAAGAGGGAATCTGGAATAGCGTTCGGTTGCATGTTATTCTCCTGTTCCCCATCCCGTGCCACAGGAGATGGCGACATGATTGTAACAGTCACGTTAAATCCGGCCATTGACAGAAGCCTCACGGTTCCGCGCTTTGAGGTTGGCAAGACCAACCGAGGAGAAGTGAGGCGAACCGACGCTGGCGGCAAAGGAATCAACGTCGCCAAAGCAGTGAAGCAATTTGAAACAAAAGTTTGCGCGCTGGGGTTTGTGGCGGGAAGCAACGGCCACTTCATCCTCGAGACGCTCGCCGCCAACGGCATTCCCGCGGACTTCACGAGCGTCCCGGGTGAGACGCGCGTGAACCTGAAAATCCACGATCCCGTGTACAGGACAGAAACCGAACTCAACGAACCCGGCTTTCAAGTGCTTCCTGAACACCTGGAAGCGATGAAACAAAAGATCAGAGAATATGGCCCCCGTTGTGACGTGATGGTCTTTTCCGGAAGCCTGCCGCCCGGAGCCCCGCCCGAGACATTTGCAGAACTCATCACCATTGCAAGAGCTTTGGGGGCAAAGTGCATGCTAGACACAGCAGGACCCGCTCTGAGGCACGGACTCGAAGCCAAACCCCTTTTGCTCAAGCCTAATCGGGCTGAAGTTGAAGAATTGCTTCAAGTGCGATTGAGGACCCGCCGCGAACTGGCCGAGGCAGCCCGCAAATTGCTTGCAATGGGCGCCGACGAAGCGGTGATTTCCCTGGTGGCTGAGGGTGCGATCGCGGCTACCAAGCAGGATCTGCTATCGGCCCGCCCCCCAGCCGTGGCCCCGCGAAGCAGCGTCGGAGCCGGCGATGCCATGGTGGCAGCCTTGGCTTATGGAGAAGTGAAACACCTTTCATTTCGCGAGTCATTCCACCTCGCCATGGCTGCCAGTGCCGCAGCGGTGACGATGGAAGGGAGCAAGGTGGCCGATCTTGCGCTCATCCAAAGTTTGATTCCCCTGGTTCAGATGGAAGATGTCGGGTGAAGCAGTCAGGAGTCAGGAGTCAGGAGTCAGTTGTCCCGCCACGACGGGTCAGTCGTCAGTTGTCAGTTGAGAGAACGGGGCTAGGGCAATTTTAGATTTTGGATTTTGGATTTTGGATTGCCCCCATCCGCCACCCCCTGCCTCCCGCTTGCTGCACGCCTTCGGTCTTCCTCCTGACTTCTGTCTTCTGGCTCCTGAATTCTGTAGGTGGGGGAAACACTCCGACTGCCCCCTGCCGACTGCATACTGCCCACCTTCTGTCTTCTTCCTTCTTCCTTCTTCCTTCTTCCTTCTTCCTCCTTCCTCCTTGCTTCTTCCTTCTGCCTTCTGATTTCTAATTTCTGCCTCCTGCTTTTCAATGGCCCGATCACCCAATGACCCGATGGCTCAATGCTTTGATTCACCATTCATCATTCGCTTCGTCCCTTCTTGCCGCTTGACTCATGGCCGCGCAAAACCTACACTCAGCGCGAGGGAAAGTTTCATGGGTCTGACGTACATCCAAGCGAGCATTGCCAATCCCGCGAGGCCTCGGCGCAGCGCGCGGCTCAAGTTCCTCGTTGACTCCGGCGCAATGTATTCAGTAGTTCCGGCGCCCGTGCTTCAGCGCTTGGGTATCAAGCCCGGCAAGACCAAGAGTTTTATTCTTGCGGATGGCACTGAAATCAAGCGGTCCCTCGGACAGGCTCTGTTTCGTATGAAGGGGGAGGAGGGTGCCTCTCCGGTCATCTTCGGAGAGAAGGGCGACAGCATTCTGCTGGGCAGTATTTCGTTGGAGGTTTTGGGTTTTATCCTCGATCCCTTCAAGCGCGAACTGAGGCCATTACCCATGATCTTGGCTTCGCATCGGCCTGATTGGAACCAAGCCCTGCTTTCCCCCCAGTCCCTAGCCCCCAGCCCCTAGCCTCCAACACCTAGCCCCTGCCCTGCTGACTCCTGACTTCTGATTTCTGATTTCTGACTTCTGTTTTTCAATGGCCCGATCACCCGATGACCCGATGGCTCAATGCTTTAATTCACCATTCATAATTCGTCATTCATAATTGCCGTTCTTTCCCCCTTGCCTTGCCCTCCGATTAGCTGTATACCGGAATGGTAACGTGGCGGTTATACACCCGGACTACGCGTCGCCATTGCCCGGTTGTCCGCGAGCGCCATGTTGTGAGAGCGAGGCTTGTTCCACACGTTGCGTGCGTGACTGTTTACATGCCAGCCGTGGCTGATTAACGGTAGGGGCCGATGTCCAACGACATACTGAACTCTCAAAATCTGCAGACACTCGTGACAAAAGTTGAGGAGGCAGCTCGCTCAAGCGAAGAAGGGGTGAAACACTTCATCGAGCCGGCGCGGGGCACGCTGCGTAGGGCTGTCAATAGACGACATCACATTGTCTTTGGGCGACGTGGTTCAGGAAAATCTAGCTTGCTTAGGAAGGGCGGGGCAGACCTGACAACGGGTCGCCGCCCGATCGCGTATGTGAACCTGGAAGCCTTCAAGGGGCACAGTTATCCTGACGTCCTCCTAAGCGTCCTGATTTCCACTTTTCAGGAGTTCAAGCAGTGGATCGAAACAGCCGCCGTGAATCCAGCACACAAAACATCCTTCTGGGATAAGCTGTTTGGGACGAAACCGGCACGCCCTGCCTTCAACCGCAGGGCAAGCGCTCTGCTCGCCGTTAAGCTTAAAACCCAGATCGAAGAGTTGCAAACACAGTTGCATGCAGTTGAGGACGCACACCTGAAGATTATCAGGTCAGTGCAAGAGCAGGACAGCAGCGGACTTAAGGCCGGCGCCGGAATGAAGGCTGAGTGGGTTTCCGCGTCCTTCGAAGCCTCGACCAGCTCGGCCAAGGCCCGGCGAGAGGAGGCGGAGGAACAGTACAGACGGAGCAAGATAGACTTCCTGCACCGCCATATTATGGATTATCAGCAATTGTTTCGTGACATGTCTGTCCTTTCGTCAGGAGATTCCTACCTGTTCCTAGACGACTTGTACCACATCAGGCGGGCCGACCAGCCTCAGGTCATCGACTACTTCCATAGGATCGCGAAAGACCATGGTCTGTGGCTCAAGATCGGGACAATTCGCCATCGAACCGACTGGTACTATCACGGGAACCCTCCGATTGGGGTCAAGCTAGGTGATGATGCGGACCAGATCGATCTCGACATTACCTTGGAGAAGTACTCCGTTGCCAAAGAATTCTTACTCAGGATTCTCAGTAATTTTGCGAAGGAGTGCGCTCTCAGCGTTAGCGATCTAATGACAGACGGCGCAGTAGATCGACTGGTCTTAGCAAGCGGCGGCGTGGCCAGGGATTTCTTATCGGTTTTCCGAATGTCGGTCGAGGTCGCACGAGAGCGCACTGGGTCGAGCGCCCAAGGCGGAGACAAAATTAACGCCGAGGACGTCAACGTCGCCGCAGGCGAATATGATGGTCCCAAGCGGGAGGAGTTCAAGAAAGACACTCCGGAGGACGACCAGAGCCTCGATGAGGAGTTCCAGACCATTCGGAATTTCTGCCTGGAAGAAGCCAACTCGAACTGTTTCCTCTTGGGGAAGGACGCCAAAGGGAGCGAGGTCGCTCTGATTCACGAGCTGGTCGACCTCAAGTTACTTCACCTGGTTCGGTCACGTGTCACGGTCAGCGGTAGGCCCGGAAAAATCTTCGAGGCGTACATGCTTGACCTGAGCCAATACGCCGGTGCTCGGAAGCGGCGGGGCTTGGAAATGATCGAATTCTGGAAGCCAGGGGGCCAAGAAAGCCTAAGAAAGGCGTCCTTAATCTACAATATCACATCCAAGCAGGCCTACGGCTCGCAATAGGCGACAGCCAGGAAGAAAGCAGGGGGCAATCGCAACCGCAATCGGGTAGCCACGGTCAGTGCGGTTTTGACCGTGGGTTCTTCCCTCGGTGGCGAAGGCATAGCCTGTTGGAACGGCTTCACGTGAGTCCCATGCTGTAAGGGGTGGTGAAGATGCTGGAAGATCGCTGGTGGTAGAGTTCCAACAATTTTCCTTTGGAAAATGTAACAGTTGCGGCGCGCCCCATCCACATTGACTACGTGCGGTTAAAGTTGGGGCATAGGGCATGACAAAAGCCCACGGTCAGGACTGGATTGTCCGTGCCTGCCCGCTGGCGTTGAGGGTGGGGGAAGTGCTTTAATGCAAACATCCCAAGAAGTGGGATGTCCAACGCGCGAACCGCCTATCGGGGCAGAATGTTGGTTGAAACCGTGCATCCGGACAAAAATCTACGAGACCTCGATCTGAATGGTCTCTTTCAACGCCTGACGGTCGCCTATTCGGACCTGTCTTCCCCGCCTAAAACGGCGCTGGAGCACCTCAACTCTGAACTTGAACGCGCTCGTCGAAAAGAGGACACACTTATATACATCGCAGCAATTAGTGCGGCGGTTAGCGTCTTCGCGATCTTTCCGGTGTTGTTGGTGGGAGGATTTCGGCTTGTAAGATCTGTTGAGCCAGCGGTCGAGCACCTACTCCGCCAGAGGAACTACTTAGTTTCACACCCTGAGATGGGTTTCGCCGCTGCCGCAGCCAGCTTTTCAGCCAGCTTCTACACATTGGTGCTGCACCAGCGCTTAGCGCGGCATTTGGCGGGGCGGTTTCCTCGTTTAGGACTTTGGACGCCGCGAGACATTGATCGGACAGGGTTGCCCTTTATTTTTCTTGCTGTGCTCCTCAACTACGCCGCCCTGGGTGTAGGTCTGTTGTTCCTGTGTAGTTACTCAGCCCCTGGAACCCCATGGACTACCTGGGCCGTGACCGCCTGGATGTGCGTCCCTCTTCCTGTGACTAGTTTGGTGCCGTCCTACCTCCTGATGTTCGTTTTTACCTATCCCCACATCAGATATGAGCTGTACGATGACGCGCCGCAGGCGACGCTTTTGCGAGAATTGCTCCTACTCCTCGATTATCTACAAGATATCGCAGACTCGGGTAGTGTATCGAGCGAGCGTAGGCGAACTATAATGCGGCGCATCGGCAGGATAGCTGACATGCTTCGACGCCTGTGCAGTACCAAGGGCACCCGACACACATCGGTGGTGGGTGTCTATCGGCGAATTGGTCAGGCGGCTGACCACTTCTTGGCTCTATCGAGCTGCGTTGCCTTTCCAAGGGAAGATACTCTGCCGGAACTGAAACGCAACGTCGTCACCTATGCAAACATCGTCGCTGGGGGAACCTATGACGCGCTTCCGACGAGCGAGGCTGGCGAATCTGAGGGATTAACAAAGGGCTCGCATCGGATGGCTATGTGGCGCCGAGACGGCGGCTTACTGGGACTTTTCCTAGTTGTAGCGTTGCCGCTCGCGGTCTACGCAGAACTCGTGACACATTTCCGTGTCGAGATCCCAGCAAACCTCGACCCGACCGCTGGGGTGGTTTACTCAGGCTGGGTCGCGTTATGCCTCCTTGCTTACATCGATAAGCTGGCACCTGATGCAAAGGCCGCCCTGATAGACGTGATCAAGCTCGTCTTCAGGCGTTGAGCGGGTAGCCACGGTCAGCGCAGTACTGACCGCAGGCTGGCGCAGACCTTTCAGTTTAGGTCTGTGCACTGAAAGTGCAATGAACGCGAACGTCGCATACGCCAAGGGTCCGCGCCAGCGCCGTGCGCCAAGGAGGACCGTCTGTGACCGAAGAGAAAAAAGGGCCTTCGGAGCCGACATTGACGCAGCGGGTAGCCACGGCAGGGACTGTGTACCGCGGGCTTTTCCTTTAAGGGAATCGCGGTTAGTTTAAGGCGCGAGCTGACCGTCGTTACAAAAAAAGGGGGCGGTCTTCGAGGCGCAGCATCCCGTGTGCAGGCAACGTGTCCTGATGAAGGAGGCGAAATGCAGGAAGCAAGAGCCGGGCAGCGTCGAAGGATAGATCTCCCGCAGTACCCAAAGGCCTTTGTTGCAGCAGCCAGGCTTGCAAAGGAACGGGACCGGGTATTCGTAGCAATGCCATTTGAGGACGAACACCCGCGTATTTTGTGGAGAGTCATTCAGGGTGTCTGCAATATCCGTGGCTTGAACCTGCGCAGGGCTGACAGTTCCTCGTACCCAGATCTGATCGTCGCCGACATTCTGGAAGAGATCGAACGAGCCGAAATTGTCGTTGCGGATTTAACGGGTCTGAATCCCAATGTGCTTTACGAGCTGGGCATAGCCCATGTGCGCTGCGATTCTGTGATTTTACTCTGTCAGAAGGGGCAGAGGCTTCCATTTGACCTAGCTTCCTTTCGAGTCATTTTCTTCGACTTTTCATCCATTGATGGACAGGTCGCCTTTGCGGACCGGCTAGGCAGAACGTTGGATGAGATAAGGGTCATCGGGCCGCCTACTACCATTCAGTCAGTCCTCGAAAGGACGAGGCTTGTTATCAGCGACCTGCAAACCCTCGCAAGCCGACCTGATGATGAACTATCTAGGGAGGTCGTTTGGTATAGCGGCTTTCTGTCTTCTTTTGCGATCAGCGCCGAAGAGCCCTTTCCTCCGGAAGAAGAGGAATACCAAAAAGCGCTCATGCAAGAGAAGGATTCTCTTCTGGCGTTAGCTCGCCGGGGCTGTGTTATTCGATGCATAATCACGCCCCCAAGCCCAGACGCCCTGCTGCGTGGTAAATTGGATATCGCTTATTGCCGAGTGAAGGCCCTACTGCAGTTCCTCATGAGCCACGATGAGACGTTGAAGAATATTGAGTGGGCAGTCTCCCCCTTCCGGCAGAAGAGCCTTTACCTGATAGGCCACGTCTCACTGTACGAAGGATATAAGAGAGGGTTTCAGCGCGGATTCGGCCTCACTTTGCGCCAGACCGGGCTTGATGCCATCAATGCTTGCATTTCTTTATACGAAGTCTTGTTTGAATATCAGTCTACGTATACTCTCGCAAACTTTGGTGTGGGCGAATTGGACGACCGACGGGAAGCGCTCCGCTTGTCAACCATCAAATGCCTCGAGGGCTCACTTGAATTCCTGCGCTCGATTCTTGAGCGCGAGCGGCCCGAGGCATCCGCCACGTGCGGAACGGCCGATGATCCGCTGCAGGCCGCGCGGAAAATGGACATCCCGGAGCAGCCTGATGAAAACAGTAGGCAGCAACAGAACAGGCTCAGGCGCAATCACGGCTGAGGTTTTTCGCCGGCTGGCGCAGAGCGCAGTTCTGCGGCCCACAGACAAGACTGAAATCAGGCGAGCCGATCCATGCTCAGAACCCACGAATTATTGAGGTAGCAAGGCAGCGCAGACCTGTTCTGTAGGTCTGCGGCTCCTATTGTATTCGGCCGGGCGCATCGGTAGAATCCCGGCATGTCGCGCTTGCGGAGCCTGGTGCCCCCGGACGGCTATTCCTTCGTAACCCGCAATTTGCAGCAAGCGTAGCGCGGACCTGTTTTGTAGGTCCGCGGCTTTTCGTGCCCACCAGCGCACGTTGGCTCGGTTGACCATTGCCTCCACACGGCATCGCGCGTAGATTGATCGCATGTCAAAGTTGCGGCGCCCGTTCCTTTATGACCGCTATATCTTCGTGACCGTGAATTTGCTGAGATCGAGACGCAAGCTGGAGGAACGCGATTTCGGACGGTTGGCGATTTCACTGGCGCGGATGCGCCAAAAGCAGCGATTTGCACTGACGGCCTGGGTGTTTCTGCCCGATCACTGGCACGCCATCATTTACCCACCCCATCCGTTGAGCATCGCGAACGCAATGAGTGACCGCAGCGCAGACGTCCGCCCTTGGCGTCTGCATTGCAATGCCGTAGGTTCTTGTTTTTTTAGCAAGGATCTTCAAGCACTTCGTAGGGCCGAACGGCGTTCGGCCCAGGGCCAGCGCCGCTGGCCCCTACACGTTTGGTTACAGCTCCGCCGCGCTGTGCCACACTTGCTTCCTTCACCGGAAACATACAGAATTGTCAACGCCAAGCGAGAACGTCATGAAAACCCTTATCATCGGCAGGGGTGTGGTCGGAACGATTTACGGCTTGGCCTTGTCCAAGGCAGGCATTGATGTCACCCATGTCGTGCGCAAGGAGGGGCTTCCTAGCACCGACACCTTGGACCTGCTGGACTTGCGGCCCGGCTACCCGAAAAACACCCGGGTGACGTATGCTGCCAAGACAGTTGGGCAGATCAGCCCTTTAGACGGCTTTGACCTCGTGATTGTCGCTACCAAGCACTACCAGGCGGCTGAGGCCATCCGCCAATACTTGCCCGGTGCACTTGGCGCCACTTTTCTACTGTTCACCGCTAATTGGGATGGAACGGGGGAGATTGACCGCCTTCTGCCGCGATCTTCTATCCTTTGGGGTTATTCCGCCGCCAGTGGTGGCCCCGATGCTCAACGTATCCTTATCGCAACCGTGAACCCTACGGTGCGCTTCGGAATGTTGGAAGGCTCCGATGCGGAGAAATTCAGGGCCGTGACGGGATTGCTCCAACGCGCAGGTTTCACCTTGGACATTAAACCCAACATCATCGAATGGCTGTGGGCACACCATGCTATCAATGCTGGCACTATAGGAATCGCCCTCTGGGCAGGAGGGATCGCCGAAGCGACCCGGAGTTTCAAGACCTTGAAGCTGGGGGCGTTGGCCATCCGGGAAGCATTGCATGTGGTTGCGGCCCGTGGCGTCGACCTAGGGCGTTATCCCGACGCGAGAAGTATTTTGAATATGCCTGCCTGGCTTGCGGGCCTTGCCGCTATTTATGCCATTCGATTCACTGAAAAGGGTCGACGCCTTCTCAGGGCGAGTCACTTCGCCTATAGCCCGGAGGAAATGAAACGCTATTACTTCGATGTGCTCAACACCGGAGAGAACCTGGGCGTGGCTATGCCGCACTTGTCCGCGCTTCGCGAAAAGGTCGAACGTTATCCAGAGGTGTAGCGCAGACCTGTTTTGAAGGTCTGCGGTTCGTCCCATGTTGACAACAAAAAGCCGCGGACCTATAAAACAGGTCCGCGCTACACTTGCTGCGGTTCGTCCCATGTTGACAACAAAAAGCCGCGGACCTATAAAACAGGTCCGCGCTACTTCAGGAGGGATGCATGAAAGCTACGGAAGCGGAAAGATTGGGTAAAGCCGTTATGCTTGGGGCGCTGATGGTTGCCATGATGCTCGCGCCCGGCCGGGCTTGCGGGGAGGGGACGATGGGCGCCGCGCCGGTGCGTTATGTCGCCAATTTGCGCCTGTGGGTCCTCACGACCGAGCAAACCTCCTATGTGATGGGGCTCAATGAACGCGACGAGCTGCAAACGCTCTACTGGGGAGGGAAGCTCGAGAGCGACCATGACCTTTCCGCCGCGCGCCTGCACCCTGAACACGCCTCCTTTGATTCTCAGGAAACCATGAGCAATCTTGAATACCCGGGATGGGGCGGCCGGTATTACAACGAGCCCGCCTTGAAGGTGACGCTGGCATCGGGCGTCCGTGACTTGAGGCTGAAATACGCCAGTCACGAGATCCGCGGCGACATGCTGGAAATCCGCCTGAAGGATATTCAATATGACCTGTTCGTGAAACTCACCTACAAGGTATTTCCTAAAGAAGATATCATCCGCAAGCAGGCGGAAATTGAGAATCGGACGCTGCAGGTCGTGACCGTGGAAAGCGCGCAGTCGGGGGTCTGGTACGTGTCCGCAGGGGAGGGATATCGGCTCACCTATCTCACCGGGCGCTGGGCGGGCGAAACACAACTGGTGCGGGAACCCCTTCATCCCGGCGAGAAGGTGCTGGAAAGCCGCCGCGGCAACACCAGCCACCAATTGAATCCCTGGTTCGCCATCGACGAAGGGGGAGAGGCCGACGAGGAACACGGCCGCGTGTGGTTCGGCGCCCTGGGCTGGAGCGGCAACTGGAAACTGGTGGTGGAAGACACGCCTGCCGCCCACCAAGTGCGGGTGACCGGCGGCTACAACGACTTTGACTTCGCTTGGCCGCTCAAACCGGGCGAGAGCCTGAGCACGCCGCCTTACTACGCCGGCTTCAGCAGTCGCGGGTTCGGTGAAGCCTCGCGGCTGATGCACCGTTTTGAGCGCAACCAAATTCTTCCCGACCACGCCCATCCGCATGTGCGGCCGGTGCTCTACAACTCCTGGGAGGCA
>Ga0181536_10005823_pt1 | contig 12530 bp, 10 predicted proteins | sample PEATcosm2014_Bin_41_FD_121105 | JGI IMG/M metagenome (GOLD analysis project Ga0181536, IMG submission 121105) | Peatland microbial communities from MTU Mesocosm Facility, Houghton, MI, USA - PEATcosm2014_Bin17_60_metaG | ecosystem: Environmental > Terrestrial > Soil > Wetlands > Peat | place...
CTCGGATCTACCAGCATCACGCTGCAATTCGATCTGGATCGAGACATCGACGCGGCCGCGCGTGATGTACAAGCCGCCATTAATGCCGCCCGCGGCTATCTACCTTCCAATCTTCCCAACAATCCTTCGTACCGGAAAGTGAATCCGGCCGACTCTCCCATCTTCATGCTGGCCCTCACTTCGGCCGTCCTCACAAGGGGTCAGATGTACGACGCCGCGTCGACGATCATGGCGCAGAAGTTGGCCCAGGTGAGCGGCGTGGGACAAGTGACCGTGGGAGGAAGCTCACTTCCGGGTGTTCGGATCGAGCTGAATCCGACGGCTCTGAACAGGTATGGCATCGGGCTGGAGCAGATCCGGACCGTGCTGAGCAGTGCGAATGCCAATACGCCAAAGGGACATTTTTCGGACCCCCTTCGCATGTGGGAAGTGGGCGCCAACGATCAAATCTTCCAGGCGAGCGACTATGAGCCTTTAGTGGTGGCTTACCGCAACGGATCGGCCGTGCGAATCTCCGATATCGGCCAGGCGCAGGATTCCGTGGAAGATCTTCGTAATTCGGGCTACGCGAACGGCAAGCCATCCGTTCTGGTCATCATCTATCGCCAACCCGGCGCGAACATCATCGATACGGTGGACAGTGTCCGGGCGGTCCTTCCGCAGATTCAGTCCTCGATTCCGCATTCGATCGATGTGAAGGTGGCCATGGACCAGACAGTCACCATCCGCGCGTCCGTCGACGACACGGAGAGGACGCTGATCATCTCGGTACTGCTGGTGATTCTGGTGGTTTTCGTTTTCCTGAGAAGCGCGCGGACGACCTTCATTCCCAGCGTCGCCGTCCCCGTGTCGCTGGTGGGAACATTCGGCGTGATGTATCTGCTTGGCTACAGCCTGGACAATCTTTCGCTGATGGCGCTAACCATCTCGACCGGTTTTGTGGTCGACGACGCAATCGTCGTGATCGAGAATATCACGCGCTATCTGGAAAAGGGCATGCATCCTTTTGAAGCCGCGCTGAAAGGCGCGCAGGAAGTGGGCTCTACTGTATTTACCATCAGCGTTTCTCTGATTGCGGTGTTCATTCCGCTGCTTCTCATGGGAGGCATCGTGGGCCGCCTGTTTCGCGAATTTGCAGTGACGCTCTCCGTCGCCATCGCGGTTTCCATGGTGGTTTCGCTTACCGCAACTCCCATGATGTGCGCTTATCTCCTAAAAGAGCAACCATCCCATGGCTGGGTGTACCGGACCAGCGAGCGGGCATTCGATTGGGTGGTGAATCTGTATGGGAGAACCCTTTCCGTTGCGCTCCATTTCCGAGCGATTACGCTCGTAGTCTTGCTGGCCACGATCGGCCTTAACGTTTACCTGTTCATTCGCATACCCAAGGGATTTTTCCCGCAACAGGATAACGGACGGATTCAGGGATCGATTACAGCCGACCAGGACACCTCGTTTCAAGCCATGGACAAGATTATGCTGCCGATGATCAATATTGTCGCAGCAGACCCGGCCGTTGACACGGTGAACGGCTTTACCGGGGGCAGCACGTACAACACGGCGCGTCTGTTCATCTCGCTAAAACCGCTCGCAGAGCGGAAAATCTCAGCCGACCTGATCATCGCGCGTCTGCGGCCTAAGTTGGCCAAGGTGCCCGGCGCCACCCTGTATTTGCAAGCCGCGCAGGATCTGCGCGTCGGTGGCCGGCAGAGCAACGCACAATATCAATTCACCATGCAAGGCGACAACCTGGACGATCTCAACCAGTTCGCCCCTAAAATGGTCGAACAGTTTAAGAAGATTCCGATCATTTCCGACGTGAACAGCGACCAGCAAAACCGCGGCTTGCAAGCCATGATTCAGTACGATCGCGGGACTGCCGCGCGTTTCGGCATCACGCCGCAACTCATTGACGACACGCTCTACGACGCATTCGGTCAGCGCCAGGTATCCACCATGTATACCTCGCTGAATCAGTACCACGTGGTGATGGAGGCGTCGCCGGAGTTCTGGCAGAATCCACTCTTCCTGCGGCAAATCTACGTGGATTCGCCGAGCGGCCAACAGGTTCCGTTGAGTGCTTTCGCCAAGTTCTCCTCCACCACCGCTCCACTAACGGTAACTCACCAGGGCCTCTTTCCGGCGGTAACGATTTCCTTCAATCTGAAGCCGGGCGTCGCGCTTGGCGATGCCGTGAATGCCTCGACATTGGCCGCGGCGAAGGTCGGGCTTCCAGCGACGATCCAAACGGAATTCGCCGGTACCGCACAAGCCTACGAAGCCTCGCTTGCCACCGAGCCAATCCTGATTACGGCGGCCCTCGTGACCGTTTACCTCATCCTTGCGATGCTGTATGAGAGCTACATCCATCCCATCACCATCATTTCCAGTCTTCCAGCGGCAAGCGTCGGCGCGCTGCTGGCTCTTCTTTTCACGCACACCGACCTCAGTATTATCGCGATCATCGGCATCATTCTACTGATTGGCATCGTGAAAAAGAACGCCATCATGATGATCGACTTCGCTCTGGCCGCCGGGCGGAACGAAGGTAAGAACTCATACGACTCCATCGTCGAAGCATGCATGTTGCGCTTCCGCCCCATCCTGATGACCACGATGGCCGCGCTTCTTGGAGCCTTGCCGCTCGCGCTGGGAACCGGTACTGGATCCGAGCTTCGCCGTCCGCTGGGCATTACGATCATCGGAGGGCTGATTATGAGCCAATTGTTGACGTTATATACTACGCCGGTCGTATATCTATACTTTGACGGCCTTCAACGTTGGTGGGATGGGGTACGCATTCGAAAGCACGGAGGCGCCGTGGCGATCAGAGCCAACTAGTAAGATGTCCCGGCGATTTTGAAACCGACGCGACGAAGGTGAGGCATGCCTCGCCCCTACGATGGCTGCGATGTAGGGGCCGGACATGTCCGGCCTAACACTTACAAAATCGCCGGGACGTCCTACTAGTGGCACTTGGGTGCCGGTCGGCTCTCGAATAACGTGTTATCAATGAACACCGCTGTGAGCAGTTTTGCACAGATTGCCGCAGTCAGCCCGGCTAGTATACAAACTGGGGCAGAACGGTACCGTCGCCCATTCGGGTGCAAAAGTAACAAACAATGAAAACACTCTTGCTCGGGCTGGTTCTGGGTGTCAGCGTGGTATTCGTTGGAGCTTACTTTTACTTCAGCTTGGGCTTTGCGCCCGTAGCAACCTCAGCGCCGCCAATGCCTTTTGAAGAGAAAATGGCGCACATGGCTTTGCATGCCCGGATTGCGAAAGAAGCGCCATCCAACGTGCCTCTTCCAGCCGATGAAGCGATTCTGGTTGCCGGCGCTCTACTCTATCGCGAGCAATGCGCGGTTTGCCACGGCTTGAAGGGGCGGCCCGAGACCGCGACCGCAAAAGGCATGTTCCCGAAACCGCCGCAGTTCTTTCAAGGACACGGTGTGCTAGATGATCCTGTGGGTGAGACTTACTGGAAAGCGAAAAACGGCATCCGGCTCACCGGCATGCCCGCGTACGGTTCATCGTTGAGTGACCAACAACTTTGGCAGGTGAGCTTGCTGCTGGCTCATACGGGCAAACTGCCGCCGGATGCTGAAAAGGAGCTCAGCGGTTCCCCGGCCATTGGCCAGTCTGTTTCCCAAAACTGATGGTGCGTTCGCTGGAGGCGGAAAAGTGACGAATACGACGGTTCAAATGGTAATTCGGCGGGCACTCAGCATCGCTTGCATCCTGCTCCTGCTCCCGGCTGGTGCGTTCATGGTTGCGCAGCAAGACCAGCAGCCACCACCCGAGCAGGCGCCGCCGGAGCAAAGTGGGCCCCCGGCGCAGGCGCTTTCTCCGGACCAGTTAGCCAATCTTGTGGCGCCCATCGCGCTCTATCCCGATTCCTTGCTCAGCCAGGTCTTGGTCGCGGCCACTTATCCGCTTGAAATCGTCGAAGCCGCGCAGTGGCTGCAACAGAATCGCAACCTCCGCGGCGCACAATTGGTGGAAGCTGCGCGCCAGCAAAATTGGGATGCCAGTATCCAGGCTCTGGTGGTCTTCCCGGATGTACTCACCCGGTTGAACTCAGACATTCGTTGGACCACCGATCTCGGGAACGCATTTCTGGCTCAACAGGCCGACGTCATGAGTGCCGTGCAGCGGCTGCGAGCCCAGGCTAGCCAGGCGGGCAGGTTGCAGTCGAACTCGCAGGTGACCGTCACGACCCAGACGCAAGGAGGGCAGGCGGCGATTGAAATTCAACCGGTCGACCCGCAGGTGGTTTATGTGCCCGTCTACAATCCTGCATACATGTGGGGACCACCCGCCTATGGTTTCTATCCACCGCTTTTTTACCCGGAAGTGGGTTTTGGATTCGGGTTCGGCCCGGGTATTTACATCGGAGGCTTCTTTGGTGGCCTTGGATGGGGCGGTTGGGGCTGGGGGCCGAATTGGTTCGGCGGCTCGATCTTCTTGAACAATAGCTTTTTCCATCGCTACGGTTTCAGTGACTTCCACGGTGGCGGCGCGTTCGCAGGCAGGACTGCATGGGCCCACGATCCGGGTCACCGGTTGGGAGTTCCTTACTCCAATCGGGCGCTGACCAACCGTTACCGCGGGGCTTCCGGTGCGCGCGCGGGGGCCGGCGTTGGACAGAGATATGCCACGCCGCGGGGCGGCAGCGTCGGAAACCGTGGAAATTCAGGTGCAAATGCCCAGCAGTCAAGGTCCGCTCCCCAACAACGCGGCGCACCGGCCGAACGGTTTGGTAGTCGGAGCTTCCAGCCGCGAAATTCCGGCGGGAGCCATAGCGCGTTCGGTGGAGTCCAGCCGCGCGCCCAGACCCGGCAACAGAGCGACCATGGCTACGCCAGCCTGGGAGCGAAACGAACTCAGCCTTCTCGCAGTGGAGGAGTGTCGGCCCCACGAGCGTCCGCTCCATCTCGCGGCGGCGGGAGGCGATAGGAGATGACCATGAAAATGCTAACTGTCACGCTCGGAGCTCTGATTGTCTGGCTTCCGGCGATTTCCTTTGGGCAGACACCAAAGACTTTCGATTCGGCCGAAGCTGCCGCCCAGGCCCTGATGGAGGCTGCGGAAAAGGACGACGTGGCCGGCCTTTCTGCTTTATTCGGACCGGCAGGTAAGAACGTCCTCACCTCAGGCGATCCGGAACAGGACAAGAAAGAACGCACTGAGTTTGCGCGTCTCGCGCGCGACAAACATCAACTGGAACCCGACGAGATGAACGCGGCCGTGATGATTCTGTCTATCGGCTCAGAGGACTGGCCGTTCCCCGTTCCTATCGTCCGGAGCAAAGATAAATGGAGCTTCGATGCCTCCGAAGGCGCCGTCGAGATGCGGGCCCGTCGCATCGGCGCAAATGAACTGGATGCCATCGAAATCTGCGCCGGTTATGTCGAGGCGCAGATGGAGTACGCGGCTCAGGATCGCGACAACCACAAAATGCTCGCGTACGCACAACGCATCGTGAGCGCCAAGGGGCTGCATGACGGCCTCTACTGGGAAGGGAGTTCCGAATCCCTTGTCCCCAAAGGTTTCGCCGAAGCCGCGGTGGAAACAGGGCACGCAGCCTCGCCTAAACTCAAGCCTTACCACGGCTATTATTTCCGTGTGCTCAAGGCCCAAGGGCCGAATGCGGAGGGAGGGCAACACAACTACATCGTAAAAGACACGATGATCGGCGGCTTCGGGCTGGTTGCATTTCCCGCGCACTACGGAGCCTCCGGGATTCACACCTTCATCGTCAACCACGATGGTGTCATTTACGAGAAGGACCTGGGAAATCCAGCAAGTAGCGCCTCAACCACTGTGACCCGCTACGATCCGGACAAATCGTGGACGCGAGTGGAATAATTTTGCCGTAGGCGGCCGGTCAGCTACGCCATGACCGTCTTGCGCCAACCTTCGAGCGTTACGCTCGGGCCGAAAATGCACGATTTGAGGTGGAGCGCAAAGGCCTTCCGTCTGTTTGTCGCGGAAAGCGAGTGTTCTCGGCTGCGGTCAGGGTCAGTGGAAGCTCTACGACCGTCAGTTCTCTTTGCAGGCAGTTGAGACAGAGAATGTTTCGTACCTGCAGCCAGTAAGCTTTGGCTGGTGATCCACGGAGCCCATTGAGCGCTTGGGCGACCTCTTCTTGGCGGTTCATCCATCCACTCACCTCCTCAGTTTCGTCTTCGTGCACAATTCTCACTCGGTATTGGCTACCGTGCTCGTGCGTCATGCGCTTTCTCCCTAACGCTACGTGGCCTCGGAGTGGTCACTCGTCCTGATGGACCTTCTCTACCTCGGAAAGATGGCTCGACATTTTGACGCCGCTAGCATCGACCGTCGCACTTTACGCAGCGTGGACGTCAAGCTGGTTAGGATGTTCAGTCACCCTTGTATCACCGCGATCTACGGCCTCTTGGCAGCGAATGCAGAAGGGTGTCCATGGTACAGCCACTAAGCGATTCCGGCCAATCGTCCCTTCACAGTTGGTGCAAGTGCCGAAGGTACCATCCTCGATGAATCGCAATGCTGCCTGAATGTTGCGAAGTAGCTCCGACCGGCGCCTGAGACCAAGAATGGCAAATTCCCGCTCCGCAGATCGCCCGGTTTGATCCATTTCATCGGCGCTTCTTTCAAGGGCAAGAATCTCCCGGTTTTCGCCCAGATCGTGAAACGCAACCATCTGCTGAGCGGTGAGCGCACGCTTGAACTTTTCCAACTGAACTACTTCCATGAATGCCCTTTTCTTGGTTTAGGCGGCAAAACGCAGCTTTAAGCTAACAGACACACCGTTCCTTGTCTGTTCAAAAGTGCTCAAATCATATCGTCCCAGGCTGATTCAGCGGCGGCGATTTCTTGACGTCGTGGACTTGTTAGTCGTGCAGGACGATGTTGAGCAGTGAGCTGTGCACATGCAGCCCCCCGTTGTATTCAATGAAGCCCATTTTACGGAATTTGTTCATGAAAAAGCTGACTCTCGAGCGCGTCGTGCCAATCATCTCAGCCAGCGTTTCCTGGCTGATCTTAGCAATCACCGGCTCCGGTTTGGTTTCTTTGCCGAAGTTAGCCAGCAGCAGAAGTACCCGTGCAAGCCTCTTCTCACTGGAATTGAAAAGCTGATCGACCAGGTCCTCCTCAATCCGCATGTTCCGGGAGAGCACATAGGCCAGAAACATCTCAGAAAAGGCCGGCTGATCGTGGAGCACACGGATCATGGCCGCTTTCTCCAGCCGCACGATCGAGCAGTCTGACATTGCGGTGGCGGTCGCCATGCGTAGCGACTGGGTCGTCAGGCATCCCTCGCCAAGGAAGTCGCCGCTGTCCAAGATGGCGATGACCGCTTCTTTGCCGTTGTTGGAGACGACCGTGAGCTTGATTTTGCCTTTTTGGATATAAAAGACGGCGTTCGCAGGGTCGCCTTGCGAGAAAACCATCTGGTCTTTTGCGTACTCTGCGACAGTTCTTCCTTCGCCAACCCTGGCCAGAAAGAGATTGGGATCGAAAAGCTGCTTCAGTTTCGGAATCATATTGACATTCGGCGTGCCACGAGGGCCTCCTCCGAGCGCAGCCTTGTTAGCTTCTGGTGACACGCCGAGACCTACATGATGAGTGTGCGGTCATGGACGCCAGGAGAGAATAAGGGATGCTGGCAAAAATGAAGGATTTTGTCGGGGAAACCCCTGACAGGAGCGCGTGGTGCAATACTTAACCCGCAGGAGCCGGGTGGCCGTCTTCACCCTCCAGCATTTCCGGGGTCAATAGGCCCATTTGTACAGCGAAACGAACCACATCACTGCGCGTCCGAAGTCCGAGCTTTTGAGCAAGACGGGAACGATACGTCTCGACGGTTTTCACGCCCACGAGAATCTGCTTGGCGATTTGTTGACTGCTGTAACCGCGCGCAACAAGTCTGAGCACCTGCAATTCACGGTCGCTCAGGATGCTTACCGGCCGCGTACGCTGGGCTTTCGCACCTTTTTTCGCAAGCAGGTCCTGGACAAGAACGTTAGCCAGACTTGGGTCCACGAACGTTCCTCCTCTATGCACCGCTCGTATGGCCGCAAGCAGTTCCGCATCCACGCTCCTTTTCAACACGTAGCCAGAGGCGCCGGCGGCCAGTACCGATCGCAAATATGCGGGGTCATCGTGCATCGTGAGGACAAGAACTCGGGTTTTCCCGCAGTCCCGCACGATCTCTTGAAGCGCACGCATCCCTCCGGCCCGAGGCATGGTGAGATCCATCAATGCCACATCCGGTCTTGTTTCGCATGCGGCTTGAACGGCTTGCTCTCCATCGGAAGCTTCAGAGACAACTACCATATCGGCCTGGGCATCGATCAGCAGTCTTAGCCCCGAGCGCAGAATGGCGTGATCATCCGCGATCAGGACTGTGATCTTGCATTTTCGCGCGGGCATTTCAGATTTCCGTCCGCTGGACGAAGGGCTGGACGTCCTGCTGGCCGGTCAGCGCGATTTGCACCAGAATCCGGGTTCCCGTGCCATTCGATGTGAAACTGACAGTTCCACCCAACATGGCTGCTCTTTCTCGCATGCTCTGAATCCCCAAGTGGCGCGAGGAGACGGTCGCGGATTCGGTGTCAAAGCCGCATCCGTTATCGGTCACTGCCACCTGCAAAGCCGTGCCGGAACGCATGAATATAATGCCGACCGCCTTGGCTCCCGAATGTCTTGCTACGTTGGTGAGGGCCTCCTGAAGAATGCGATACAAACCGATCTGGACCGCGGGCGGCAGGTCGCTGGAGTCAAGTTCATTCAGCCCGAGTTCCACAGCTATGTTGTGAGTCTTTGCATACTCTGTAACGTATCGGCTCAGAGCAACGCCCAAACCATGGTCGTCCAGTACCGTTGGATGAAGCCCGCGGGCGAGCCGGCCGACTTCGTCGATAGCCTGTGCCGTGATTTCACGCAGCCGATGCCCCTTTGCCTTGGCATCTGCTATGTCCCGGGAGTCTTCCAGAGTACGCAGACCGACCAGGAGAGACGTCAGCAGCTGACCAGCTTCGTCGTGCAATTCGCGCGCAATCCGGCGCCTTTCCTCCTCCTGAGCCGACAACGTGCGCTCTAGCAGAAGCCGGTGCATGCCTTCGGTCTGTTTCATTTCTTCGGCCTGTTTGCGTTTTTGCTCGCTCAGATCGGTGACCACCATGCCCAGGGCGTGGCCCTCGTATCCCCGAAACCTGGTCAAAGACAAATGGACGGGGACCAGACTGCCGTCGCTGGAACGCAGGTTGAATTCGCCTTTTGCAACCCCCTTCTGAGCCATTGCCAGGAGGGTTCCAAATCTGTCTCGCTCTTTTTCCTCTAAAAGCGAGTGAACCGCAATCCCGACAACTCTTCCAGGTGGTATGCGAATCAGTTCCGCAAACTTGCGGTTCGAGTAGAGCACGGCGCCATCGCTCGCAAGAGTCGCCGCGCCTTCGCTCATGGCCTCCACGAGCATGCGATAGGCGGGCTCTCCTCCTTTCAGAGTAACCACCTGCTCTCCCCGGCGGCCCAAAACCATCAAAGCATCTACTTCGCCCGACTGTATAGCAGCTAGAGTTTCCTCCGCAGTTTTCAGCCGGGCACGGAGTTCCTCCTCGTGTTGAGGCCGTGTCGACGTCGAGGTTCTTCGTGATGAGCGTCCGCGTGTTCTTGGGGATCTTTCGAGCGATCTGTCTTTTGCCGGTCTGGCCTCGCGGCCGGCCCGGCGATCGGAACTCGTTCGCTTGTCGGACATTTGCTAATACATTCAGCCTGTTACTTCAGCGGACCGGCTGAATATCCAATCCTACCAACGCACGCTCGGTCTTGGAGAGGTTCCCAACCACTTTCTTGACTGGCGGCGGTAGCCTTCGCACCAGCGTTGGAATGGCGACGATCTGATCGCCCTTTGCCAGTTGCGGCTTCTTGAGCAAGTCGATGACTTCTATGCGGTACTTGCCCTGCAGTTGGTCCTCACAAATCTTCCTTAAGTTGGCAATAGCTGCAATCGAATTGGGCGTTTGGCCCGCTATATAGAGGCGCAATTCCCAGAAGTTGCCACGGGCACTCTTCGTAGTGCGACGCTTCTTGGCTAAGCTCTTGCTCATGTCCGTGCCCAGTATCCGGCCCGAATGCATTTCGTCATGTTTTTTGCCTCTTGAAGCCTCCTATTCAGGGCCTCAGCTATAAAGACGTGTGGGGTTTCGCTGCCAGCTTAATGGCGCGTTAAGATTTGTTAAGAAGACGCCCTCGCCGGACGGTTGACCCACACGGTAACACCTCACTCAGCCTGCGACCGTAGTGGCCAGCCCGCTACCCGTCATCACATCGCCCAATTCCACGCCCTTGTGACTCACGACCAGCTCACGAGGTTGGCGGGAATGAGCCATCCCGCGGGATTTCACAACATAAAGTCCGCGTGGCCGCTGTCCATCTTGTTCGCCGTCCCACAACACAATCCAGGTATCCATTAAAGAAGAGATGCCCTCCTCAGTTCTTTCTTCGCGGTTTCTTCCGAATGTGAGATTCGTGAACATCGATGTGATCTGTTGAACCTTCAGAAAATCGACCAGGCGAGTGAGCATCGATTTAACGCCATAGATGCCTGAGACCGAAACGATGCTTGTGATCGGGTCGACTACCACCACGTCTGGCCGCAGATTTTTAACCAGTTTTTGCATACCGACTAAGTGTCCTTCGAGGCCAGTGCTAGTTGGCCGAACGGCGTGGAAGTGCAATAAGCGCTTTTGTATCCACGGCTCAAGGTCCACGCCAACGGAGCGCATGTTGCGGATGATCTGGCTGGGAGACTCTTCAAAAGCAAAATACAGGCAGTTTTCACCACGAGCGCAGGCGGCGTTCGCGAATTTCGCCGCAATGCTGGATTTCCCGGTTCCCGCCGTGCCGGACACCAGCACGCTGCTTCCACGGAAGAATCCCTTTCCTCCCAGCATCTCGTCCAAACCGGTGACTCCTGTTGAAATGCGTGCGGCGGGAGCCTTATGAGCCAGTGCCAGAGAGGTAATAGGCACCACGGAGATGCCATCATCGTCGATCATGTACGGGTATTCATCGGTGCCGTGGGCAGTGCCCCGGTACTTGACGATTCGCAGCCGCCGGGTGGAAATCTGCTCGTTGACCCGATGGTCCAGCAGGATCACGCAATCGGCGATGTATTCTTCCAGTCCGTGACGGGTTAGCGTGCCGTTGTTTCCGCGTTCCCCGGTAACGATAGCGGTAAGATTGCGGTCGTCCAGCCAACGGAACAGCCGGCGGAGCTCCGCTCGCAGTACCGCTGCGTCAGTTAATCCGGCGAAAAGTGTCTCGATGCTGTCCAGTACAACACGCTTTGCTTTTATCGCGTCCACTGCGTGGCCCAGACGGATGAACAGGCCATCGAGGTTGTATTCTCCAGTTTCTTCAATCTCGTTTCGCTCAACGCGAACATGGTCCACGAACAGCTTCTTGCGTTTCACAAGCCCATGCAAATCAAGACCCAGGGATCGGACGTTGGCCGTTAGCTTCTCAGTTGCTTCTTCGAATTCCATGCACACCCCAGGCTCGCCGTATTGACGGGCGCCATGCACCAGAAATTCCATCGCCAGCAAAGTCTTGCCGCAACCTGCGCTACCACACACCAGCGTGGTACGGCCCTTCGGCAGCCCTCCACCTGTGACTTCATCCAGTCCTTCGATTCCTGTCGGGGTCTTTGGCAGCGGGGTTCGAGATATCTTCAATTTGGCGTGGCGCATAGCGAGGCTGCTGAAACTGAGTGCCTTCGATTTTGGTGCCAACATATTTTAACAAACGAGGTTTTGGGCCGCACGAGCCGGAACGCAGGGTAGTGGCGTCATGGCGTGGATCAGTTCAGCCGCTGGATCGAGGAGATAGAAGAGTCTTCCAGGCGTGAGATGCTTCAACGGGTCTGGTGGTCCGGTTTTGCAGGAGTCTCTGGTTTGCGCACCGGCTTGAAGTTTGGCGATAACTTCTTGGCTATCACTTCAAGTGCATGCGCGATTCTGGAGAGCAGCGCCAGGAGTTTGTCCACACTAACTTTCGTCATGGTCCTAGATTCTATCGAATCATAGTTGGCTCCGGGGGGCCTGGATTGTGAGGTCTCGGACCCCAGTCTTGCCGCAACCTGTGCCACCACACCAGATGTCGGACAGCCCACGAAATCGCGCTTCGCCAAACGAAGGGGCATCTCCGCCAGCGTTTCCTGGCTAATCTTCGCAATCACTGGTGCACATTCTACACTTCTGAAAACCCTTGGTCTAGACCAGTTCCGAACTGGCGGTTAACTCGGAAGTCCTTGCAGATATTGGGTTTATTCTTTGGCGCCGGACCCATTTACCTCACTAACAGTTAGGTGACCGAGGAGCCTGCTATCGTGACCTAATGGAAGCGGGCACATCCAGCAAGCGGCTGTTACCGTGGCTCGTCGCAGTCGCGTTCTTCATGGAGTCGCTCGACACTACGATTCTGAACACCGCAGTGCCCGCCATCGCGGAAGCACTCAAGGTGGCTCCGCTTAGCATGAA
>Ga0181536_10005824_pt1 | contig 12528 bp, 10 predicted proteins | sample PEATcosm2014_Bin_41_FD_121105 | JGI IMG/M metagenome (GOLD analysis project Ga0181536, IMG submission 121105) | Peatland microbial communities from MTU Mesocosm Facility, Houghton, MI, USA - PEATcosm2014_Bin17_60_metaG | ecosystem: Environmental > Terrestrial > Soil > Wetlands > Peat | place...
ATGCCCTTTGGGAGGGCGATCTGTCCCAAATGCGGAACGGCAATCCGACTTGCCAGGCCAATCGCGCCGCAACCAACGCCAGCGGCGCGGCCCGATTCTTTACCCCAGGACGCGGCTGGCGGGTCAGCGCAGACCGCCTCGTAAAACTCATTCGCGCCGTTGGCAAGCTCTTGTTGCGGCACCCCGAAGTTGGCCCCTTGGCAGCAACGACTTCCGGCTGGAATTCGCCTTTGATGGCAATACCGGCCTGGAAAATGCATACCATAACGGGCCGGCGTGGCGCGGCATTACCTTCCCCGGGAGGCAGCGGGCCATAGTGGCAGCGGCATCGCAGCGCAGCGCGAATTGTTGCCAAACATATTCGCATGCCTGAAAATACAGCAGTCGAAGCCGTGGCGGCGGAGAAGCAGTGGCGGACGAGAGCACAGGTGGCGCAACACCTCCAAGTCAGCGTGCGCACGATCGGCCATTGGATGCAGCGTGGGATTCTGCCCTTCTCCAAGACCGGGCACCTCGTCCGGTTCGAATTGAACCATTGCGACCGCGCCGTCGGACGATTTCGGGTCCAAAGCCGCCCGCGGCTGGCCGAAGATTCAGCAGGCCATGCCCGGAGTTGGAGAACAAAGCAGCAGGTCGCCACCCACCTGAATGTTAGCCTGCGAACTGTTACGAGCATCATGCGCCGACGAATCGTTCCTTACTTAAAAATCAGCGGCGTAGTCCGGCTTGACCTTTTGGAGGTTGACCGGGCATTCAAACAACTGGGACGCTGACCGAACCGATGACCAGGTTCGCACGCAAATTGAAAATCAAGCCGCAGCGGCAGGGCGAAATTTTTCCTCGTGCAGATTCGCCAGCCCTTATTTCTTCACATGCCCGGAGACCAGCTTGGTCATCTCAAACATGCTGACCTGCTTCTTGCCGTTGAACACGGCTTTCAGATTTTCGTCGGCATTGATGAGGGTCCGCTTTTTTGCATCCTGCAACCCATTCTTGCGGATGTAGGCCCAAAGCTTTTTCATCAGCTCGGTCCTTGGAAGGGGTTTGTCGCCAATAACTTTGGCGAGCGTCGCGTCCGGCGTGACCGGTTTCATGAATGCTGCGTTCGGTGTTCTTTTTGCTTTTTTTGGTGTTTTAGCCATGCCTTCATCTGCACTGTTGATGCGAGGAAGGCAAACCTAAAATTCAGGGACCAGTCATACGCCCCCCCGCTGGCCCGTCCTTGATTGAAGCTCAATTTCGCGGCTGGCTCCGGAAGAACGATTCGCTAATCTCGCGCGAGCGGCTTTTGAACCTGCCGATGGTCGCTTCCAGTTTCGCCCTATCTCCAGGAGGAGGTCAAAGCCCTCAATGAGCAACCGGGCCAAAAGCCCAGCTTCAACAACGGCCAGAGTCGAAGTCTAGCCACCAAGGCCAACAAGGTCGGTCTGCCACGGTTCGACGAGATCGCCGCCACCCCAAACCTGTCCCTTCGGAAACTGTGCTGGTCCAGGAAATAATAGTCAAACAGAATTTCATGAAACAAATCAGTTCGCAAATTATCAGGCTGGGGGACAACAGCGACGGCTATTCCGCCGAGGAACTCCTGTCCACATTATCGGAAGAGCAATATCACCGCCTCATCGGCTTTGCCCGCTTTCGTCTGCGCGCCGCGACCAACTCCCGATGGTTGCAGCAGTGCCTGGGGGCGACAGACGCTGAGGATCTGGTGCATCAAGCGCTCCTCAAACTGCACCTGGGTGAAGACAATCCGTCGTTGGGCCGGCACCTTAAGGCACGCAATCGAGTGAACATGAAGGCGTTCATCGCTTGTGTGATAGGTGTCATCAGCAGTGATGTCTACAACCTGGTCAACGAGGCTCGCCATCGGCACGAGCACGCGTTCGTGGGCGACCCGGAACAAGAACCAGGCGCTGTCGAACCGGCAGAATCGCAGGACGCACAGGATCTGTTGTCCCGCCGAGACCTGCATCGGGTGTTCTTCAAAAGGCTATATCAACGGATCAAAAATCAACCCGCATTGTTAGCTGTTGTGCAGGATTGGGAGCAGCGCTTTTACGACGATGACCGCATCGGCAGCACAGGCATCAATCGAGATCTTGTGTATCGCGTGCGTCAACTCGCCCGCGAGGTCATCGCCGATTTCGGCGAGATCCGGCCGGCGATCCACGCCGGAAAGGAAATGCTGCTGTAAATATATCCGATCATAGTCCCGACGAAAATCCTTTCGGGAGCGAAATCTTTCGCTGTAGGCAACAAGAGGCGATCTGCGATGGTTATCTTGCGTAATGAGGTTGGAACTCAGGCGAGATCCTGTCCGGTGGCCTGGGCCTCCGGTGGCGGGTTTGGCCATTTGAGCGAGAGTTGCAGTCGGTGGCGCCGCAAAAGCGGCCGCCACCGACTTGGGTAAACGCAGCGATTCACTCTCACGCGGATCCGATCCCACGCCGTCACAGGAGCATCGCGCGGATCCATTTCTTGGGCGAAGCTGAGAAGCAGCACCCCATCCACACACGCGACCCGCCAAATCATGTAAGGCAGATTCGTCCAATGCGGCTTCCGCATTGCCCAAAGAATACCCGGCAACCCCGCCAACCAACTTGCTGGCAGCGATTCGAGTCCTGTCGGAACCAGGCCGGCCTTGCTGCGGAAGAAATCTCGCGCCCTTTCCAATGCGCGCTCATCCAAGGCGGCATCAAGTTGGACTGCTGCGCTTAACATTTCTGAGGACAGTAAGGGTTTCATGCCGCACCGTTCCATCAACCGGCAGACGTATTGGGCGGTGAATGAAGCGTGATTTTCCAGCGGGGCATTCTGATTCCCTGAAGTCTCCTCTGACAATTCAAACCACGGCGCGAACCACACCGGCCAGGACGTCCGACTTCCATCACTATGCACGACATAACCTTGATGTGGCCGCAACCGTCCCAGCGTCCCCGGAGGACACACCGGCTCAGGTGGTTTCTCGGACCGCCAAGATCGCGATAATGTGGCCACGACGCCGTCCTCCCACGCCGGCTCTGCCTTGGCAGGCGGCTGCGCCTCGCGAGCGCCCAGACTCAAGGCTGCAAACTCGCCCGCTTCCTCCTCGCGTGTTCGCAGAAAGGCAATCGTATTGAAATTGAGCAACACCGATCGGCGCAAACGCCAGCCGATCTTTTCATCCAGTCCCGACAATCCCTGAGCGGCCGCCAGCACAAAGCATTGTTTGCTTCGCAATGTCGCGAGTTGATCGGCATCCTCGCGCTGGACAATCAAGGGGAATTCATCGGCGATCAATCCGCAGAGCGGGTGCGCGCCGGTGCCTCGCGTTTGCGCCGCATCAAAAAATTGTTTTCGCGCCAACCGGAAAATGAATTTTGCCAGTTCCGGCTGCGTCAGCGCATTGATGCTGACCACGCACAGTTTGCCTTCGGCGGCAACTTGGGCCGGACTAAAAGTCGGACGGTCCTTTGCGTCGAAACACCGCGTCGCGGCCGAACTCAGCAACGGGCGCAGCACGTTCAACAAGCAGCTTTGGAGGTTGCTGCGTGTCCGCCCATCCAAACGCTTCCACACCTCGACGTGGTCGAGCGCCCCAAGCAACTGCGGGCAGGCGCCGGGTTGCGCCGCGTTGCGCCTGGCTCGTTCCACTACTTCCGCCACCCGCTTGGGCAGTGTCGCAAAATCCTCCACCCCGACGAACCAACTCCTCATGAAGTCAACTGCTTCGGTGAAACTGATCGGGTTGCGTTGAGCCACCAACAAAGTCAACGCCGCGGCAATCAGCGCCGCTGCTGCGTTCTGCCAGTACGGGTTGTCCCCGCCGATCCGTTCAGTCGCCAACATCAACCACTGTGCCAGCGTCTCCACATCATCAAAGGTCCGCAGTGGTCCGAAGAGATCCAGGGCATGCGTTCCAGCCGGCCCGAGAATGGCCAGATCGCGTGCGCGTCCCGCTCTCCCCGCCATCTGCGTGATGTGCTCAACCGCGCCGTCCTGTTTTGCGTCGAGAATCAGCAACCCGATGGGGTGTCGCAGAAGCTGTTGAATGGCGCCCATCAGCAACGTGGTTTTGCCGCTGCCGGTGCTGCCGAGGACGAGCATGTGCTGCACAAGGTCTTCCGCTGTCAATGATACAGAGTAACCCGCGGGCTCGTAACACGCCCAAACAATGAGCGGCTCTTCCTTGGCGGGCATGTTCACCCCGGGCTGTGGGTTAGTGTTGCGGTGACTCCGCATTCGGGGTCCCAATAGTAGGCTTCCGCGGCCAGCTTGCTGCCGTAACCTTTCGACGAATGCCAGGCGTCCAAAGGCGTGAGACTGGGAATCACCCGGATCAAAACACCGGAAACATCCTCCGCCGGCAGGAGCTTCAGGCTCTTCTTGTGGTGAAAATGCCCGATGTGATACTCGCGTCCGGCCGGAGTGCTTTTGGCCCAATCATCCTGGCGTTCGGTCGCCATCAACATGGGGAGGTTGGAGTGCTTTTCTTCCGATCCATGGGTCAGGCCCAGCAGACATTTGTGAAACGCCACGTATTTCCTCTGCGTGGGGCTGTTGTCCACGGTGACGCCTTCGGTCCGGCAAAAATTTGCCCATAAAACCTCGCCAACGTGAAAGGCGGTTTGCACATCATGGTTGCCGTTGACCACGACCACATCAACAGGAGCGACCGCGCGCAACCGCTCGATCCCTTGGGCCAGCAACCGCCAACCTTGAACAAACGCCTGCTTCCAGACGATCGAGGAGTCGACCGGAGTCCCCGCCGTGGTGGTACGGCCTAAAATATCCGTGTGATAAAAATCGTTGCCGACGGGAAATAGAATCTTCTCCGGCTTCAGGCCGGCGGATTTCGCCAGTAGATCCTCGATCGCATCCCAAAACATCCCCTTCGCAATTTCCGGATTGTAGTCGCGACCGCACTCCTCACCCCAGCAAAGTTTGCCGAAATGCAAATCCATCAATGCGATCTCCAACATTCCCTGCCCGGGTGAGGCGCGACGAATTGCCGGACGTGTGGGAGCGTCCTTTTTGAATTCCTCCTTCAAGGCTTCGGTGAATTCTTTGAGTGAGTTTTCAACGATCTTGCGATGCAGCCAGACTTTGACCTGAAATAAGGGGGCTGTCAGGATTTCACCGGTGGCGGGGTTGCGCGCACCCACGTCCCATTTGTTGGCCACCCAGCGCTCAACTTGCCAGACGGATGTGTCCACTTCCGCGTGACGTAGTAAATCTTCGAGCGTTTTGATCTGCGATCCCCGGTAACACAGGTCACGCGTGGTCTGCCCCACCGCGTCTTGCAAAGTGCTGCCGGCATTCGGCGCCTCCGGTGCAGCCGAAGCCATTGGCTCTGCCCCAGCGGTTCCCCCCTTCGATTGAAATCCTTGCGCGCCGATCCAGCGCGCCAGATGCAGCTTGGCATGATCCTCGCTGATATTCAATTCCTGGGAGATTCGTCCAGCACCCCAGTCCGGTTGCGCTTCCTTTAGTTTTCGGACTCTCTGATACACCGGGTCGTTGTTGTGGCCTTGAGTCTCGCCGCGAAACCGTTCCATCAACCGCCTCGACGTCGGAGTTTTAACACCGAGCTTTACAGCCAGTCGCTTCTTTCCCATGGTGGGTTCGCCGCGGAGAATCTCGCGTGCCTTCGGATATATGTCCTCGCTCGGTTTCATAATAATCTGTCCTTCACTATGTAATGCTGAATAGAAGGTCAATTTGTCGGACGGAAAATGCGAGTTTGGTGATTTTTCTTCGATTGGCGGCGCCTCATCCTGTCGAAAACGGCGCCAAACACAGATTTCGAAGCCGGCTCGAGAAAGGGCCGGGCAGCAAAATCAAATAATCAACCAGAAGAAAAAGCATGTCGAATCTGAACGTCACTGTGCTGATGGGGCGCCTTGTGCGCGCCCCCATTATTCGAAACAACGGCTCCAAGATGGGGTTCTTTTACATCGCCAGCAATCGTCGCTACCGCGACAAAGCGGATGCCGCCCAAGAGGAAACCGCCTTTGTCGCGTGCAAGTGTTTTGGGGGCTGGACCGACGCGCTGGCACGTCACCAGAAAGGAGACATGGTCATGGTGGAGGGCCGCCTGCGCACCGAGACCTGGAATAATGAGGGCACATCACGCTCGCAACTCATCCTGGTTTGCGATTCCGTGCAGTTTGTTGTCCCGGAACCGCGACCGCAGAATCCGTCGAAGCCCAACGACGGCGACGAGCACGAACACGCGACGCCTCCTGCCGGTGGGGAAGCCGACGGCAGGCCGCCGTTTTGAACGCCGAACCCACCGGCGGCACAGCCAATTCGTGCGAGCCGAACGCGGTCACCCCTCAACCTGGAGCGCGAAATCTGACACACACGACCGGATTTATGCGATGACTTGTTTCGCTGGCCAATCTGGCCGGCAGTCCAAAAACGAGGTTGGGAGAAACCCACCAGCCTCCAACATTACCTCTCAACCACGATTCCCGAGTTTATGCCCCAAAACCGAATCTTCGAGCGCCCGGAATGCCGGCGGCGTTCTTTATCAGCATCATTGACCGACGTCACTAAAACCGCCCGGCAGTGGGACGCCGTCTTCGCCATGCGTGTTCATCCCGATTTGCTTGGAAAATATACTGCGCCGAACGTAGCCGATGATGAGGAGGGATATTATCTGGTGGGCGCTTTGGTGCAGGAGATTGATGCTGCCCTCGACGGTCGAAGACCGAGCCGGCTTGTGAGCTACGGCAAGTTCCTTGCCCTTGATTTCACATTCCTGGCGCGATGCAGCCGGACATCAAGTGAGGAAGTTCTGAACCTGCGGGCTGTCCTTGGCCCTTGCGACGGCAGCCACTCCTTTGTGTGCGTGGTAACCGCTCCATCGGCCCGCGCCTCCACGCTTCCCGCGCCATAGGCTGGCGAAGGCGGGTCCACTCCGCTACATCGTCTCAAATTGCCGAAGGCAGGCTGCCCCAGCACCGTGAGCGCGAGAGCTTTCGCCAACCCGCCCTTGCTTTGTCGACGCCGCACGGCTAATGGTAATTGCGGGCCTTGATAAATGAAAATGAACTCGACCCTTATCATTCTTGGCGCGGGTTGTTCGCTGAACAGCGGATATCCGGTGGCCAATAATATGTTCCCTCGCCTGGCCGAGTTTCGGGATTCTCTCGAAAAAGAGGCCGTTAAACTGTGCGGGCTGGTTACACAGACTCTTCGGAGCGTTGATAAACTGCGCGACCAGGGCAAATCGTTGGGCACGCTGGACACATTGGCGCGGCTGATTCACGAAAGCGAGGCTTTCGGAGAAACCATTCAGCAGAGAAGTGAGTTCGTTGTAGCCGCGAAAATCTCTGTCGCGGCATTATTTCTCTTCCTCGAACGCGAAGCGGTTCGGAAAGGTTTACCGGGTTACCGCAAGTTGCTAATGCGCATCTTTCCAGATGTTCCGAAAGTCGGCTTTCGGAGAGCCATCGAGTTGTCCCGCCATCGGGTTCTTACATTTAATTACGACCGCCTATTCGAGTTGGCATTCCGTCAATACTTTCCAGACTTTGACGGTACAGAAGCTCTGTATTACAAAACCGTACTGAATTCCGGCCTCTCACTCGTCGATTCTGGAAATCTCGACATTGACCTGAATAAATTGAGCTTTCTAAAGTTGCATGGTTCGGCCGGCCTTTACGGTTTTTCGTCACAATTATTTCCTTCGACAAAAACCGGCAATATTAGACATATCCATAGCATCCCTGACCCGAATATTCCCACCCCAATTACCGATGCAGAATTCTTCTATCCAAATGATCCAGCTGATCTTATCCACTCAGGAAAGCCAAAGCCGGTATTGATCACCTTTCCACACGAGAAAGATCACTTGAGGGAATACCCCAGCAACCTACTTTCATTCAAGGACTACATTCCAAAGATATGGGAGGCTGCACATTTTTTTGCTTCCGAAGCCGACGAAATCCATATTATCGGCTATTCATGTCCCGATGCTGATGCCCAAGCTCTCAAACGACTATTTGCTGCTGCCACAACCTGTCGTCGTTATTTGATCGAAGACCCTTCTCCGGGCGATGTCTGTCAACGTCTTCATTCGCTGTTGCCGAACGACTTTTTTGGCGAGGTCGTTTGTAAGTCCGTTTCTTTTTCGCAATAGTTGCAGCTTCTAGCGGGAAAGATGCGACAAATTCGACCACAAACCTCAGACACTGCTGGAATGCAACATGCTAATCAATGCTTGATGCCAATGCGCCACTCAATTCCTTAATTTCCTGGGCCAGTTGCATGGCCTGTGTTTCCAGTCTTGCGCTTTCATTTTCCAGCAGCTTCCTTCTCTCCGCCGCAAGCTCATCCAGCACGCCGGGCTTCTGCTCGATGATTTGGCAAAGCTCGTAATCAGGACTCTCCCGCAATTGGTTCAGCGATTCCAGTACAGCGATGATTTCCAGTTGCAACGTTTCATGCAGCCGCCGCAACTGCGCCAGTTCCACTTCATCGCTGAAATCCAAACTCGTCCAGCCCTGGCGCAGAATGAATCCGTGCGGATCTTCCGCGATCTCGCGTAGCGTTTTTATATCCCCGGCCTCTTTCGCCCGGTTGATGGCGCTGGTCAACTTGTCGTAAGTGTCCAGCTTGTCCGGTTCGTTGGCGAAACGGTCGGGATGGTACAGTTTGACCAGTTTTTTCCACAGTTGTTTCAACTCGGCTTCCTCCTCCACCGTCAACTCCTTTTTCCCGGCCACTGATGCCGCCGTTTCCTCGTAATGCTTGTCCGTTTGTGCTTTGGCTTCTTTGAAATTCTCCTCAACCTGATTTGCTTCCTCATCGCCGCCGCGCACCAGCGAATCCAGGTACTTCTTCCGAAAGTCCACCACCAGACGCAGCCGGTCGCGATCTTGGTAATGCTCGCGCAAGCGGCGGAAGAGAATCGCCTGCATTGTGTCAACCCGCGATTTTTCTTTGGTGTAATCCGTTTCCAATTCCGCCAAACGCGCCCGTTCACCGGCAACCAACTGCCGGAGTTGCGCCAACTCTGGATTCACGTAGATAACCAATGCGGCGAACAGGGTGCCGTCATCTCGCGGCTCTGCCTTTATCTCAAGTTGGCGCAAATACCAGCGGCCCATTTTCGCGCTTCGTGTATTGGAGGAACTGGCGAGCCAGTCCAGCCAGCCCCGCAATTCGGTGTCTTTCCGGGCTTCCTGAAACAACCGCCCCTTGTACGTGCCAAACCCAATTCGCGACGGGTACCACTCCTCCGCCGCGTACGCGGCCAGCCTTTCCCATGTATCCAGGCCGCGATGCTCGGCAATGGGGCGGAGCACTTGCGCGAACAAATCCATCACCGTTTGCACGTCTCCCAGCGCCGTGTGCGCGCCGCGTTCCGGCAGCCGATAATACTGCCGGAGCGTTTGCAGCTTGCAGTTGCCGGCGGGCACAGGGTCAAGGAGACGTTGCGCAAGTCGCAACGCACAGAAGCCTTTTCCGCCAATGGCCGCGACGCCCAGCCGTCGCCATTCCGGTTTCAACACCTCATCCATATCGTATTCCAGATTGAACGAGACGAGCGGCAGAGTGCCCGCGTATTCCGCAAATGTCCGATAGACATGCACCGGCGGTTCGCCGTCTCGCTCCAGAATTTCGCGGGTATAACCGTGGACGCGCGATGCTCCAGCCGGAATGTCCGCGTTTTGATTGAGCAGCTTGCGAAACGGCTCGCCGTCCGCTGTCCAGCCGCGCATTCGTTGAGCCGCCAACTCGACAACAAAAATCGGCGCGGCCAAACCAGTCGTTTCGGTGTCGAGCAACAGCCAGTTCGTGGTTTTCATTCAACCAATCTTAGCGGGCGCATCTGATACCTTCGACGAGCGGAGCCGATTGTAACGGCGCTGCGCTTCCCGAAACTCCGCTGGTGACAGCAGTAATTTGATCGCAGCCGCCTTTTTGGCCGCTCCTTCATAACCCTGCTCCTCAGCGAATTTAACCCACTGGTATGCATCAACCGGGTCCTCAATCGCGGCCCTGCCATTTGCATAGCAAGCGCCAAGGTTCTTTTGCGCCGATTCGTGTCCTTGATTTGCCGCTTTGCGATACCATTTGACGGCCTCGACGTAATCCTGAGACACGCCGTTGCCTTTTGCGTAACAAGAACCGAGGTTGTTTTGGGCTCTCGCGTAGCCTTGTTCTGCCGCTTTGCGGTACCACATCACGGCTTCCGCATAATCCAGCGCCACGCCGTTGCCTTCCTCATAGCAATAACCGAGATTGCATTGCGCCCACGCGTTCCCTTGTTCCGCCGCCTTCCGGTACCACTTCACCGCCTCACCGTAGTCTTGCCGGACACCATGCCCGAATTCGTAACATGAACCGAGACTGTATTGTGCCCGTGCATCGCCTTGCTCCGCAGCTTTCAGGTGCCATTTCACCGCTTCGGCGTAATTTTGTGGCACACCCCACCCGAATTCGTAGCAACTGCCCATCTGGTACTGCGCCATCGTCTGGCCTTGGTCCGCCCCTTTGCGCCACCATTTCACGGCTTCGGCGCGATCTTGCGGGACACCTTCACCGGCAAAATATGAAGTGCCAAGATTGAACTGAGCGACGGCATGTTCCTGTTCCGCAGCCTTGCGGCACCATTTCACGGCTTCGGCTTTGTCTTCGGTCAAACCGAGACCATCATGATAGCAAAGAGCGAGCTTGCTTTGTGCGTCGGCGTACCCCTGTTCAGCCGCCCTTCGGTACCACCGCGCGGCTTCGGCATAGTCCGGTGAGGCCCCCTTTCCATAGAAATAAAGCTCGGCGAGACTGTTTTGTGCTAGAGGTTCCCCTTTCTCGGCAGCCTTTAGCGTCCATTTCAAGGCTTCTGCGTAGTCTTTGGGCACGCCATGCCCGTCTTCATAATTTAAACCCAGATTGTATTCTGCAGTTGCGTAACCTTGTTCCGCCGCTTTGCGGCACCACTGCACCGCTTCCGTGTAGTCCTGCGGCACGCCCCGCCCGTGATCATAACACAAACTAAGCCCGTACTGCGCCTTCGCGTGGCCTCGCTCAGCAGCCTTGCGCAACCACTTTGCTGCTTCCGAGTAATCTCTTGGCGCGCCCTTTCCGGAGTAGTGGCTTATCCCTTTTTGATACCAGGTTTCCAAGTCAGCGCTCGTGTAAGATGGCAACGCGGGAATGCCTTCCGCATGAGTTTTTGCCCGCGCCAAGGTGAGCGCGTCCTGCACCATGTCGGCCAGAACACCCCTCGCGCCCGGCTCCGCTTTTTCAAGCGCACCCGGTGGCCTTGGCACCAATGCAAATTTGTCCGCGTCGTTCAACGTTCAAAAGTGTGCTATTCTAATTTGGCGGCTTGGAGTTTTTCGGCCCGTTGCATAGCCCGAGAATCAACAAATAAACCAAGCCCAAGCCAGCCCACTCCATTGCCAAAACACTTGGTTTTAACCTTATCTGCTGTAAGACATCAGGTTTTGGAGGTTCCCACAAAGGAGCTTGGACGTCAGCGAGTGCAATTGTTTCCGTCCCGGTTCCCATTGTCTTCTCCCAAGGAGCACAATATGAAGTCCACGCGATTGCACCGATGAAGGCGCAGGTAGCAAGTTTTTGGGCTGGATTCATTGGCCGTAATCAGGCTGTTTTCGCTTTTTCCGATAGTCAGTCACTTTGAATTTAGAAAGTTGGATTTGGATTGATTTTGCTTGAATCTCCACTCAAGGAAGCTTCCTTTTTGCAGCCACCACAGCTTCATCAATAAGGTTCTTAAGGTATTCTGCCCGCTCCTCAAATTCAGTCGAGGTAACGCATTGACAAGAAAGAAGATGCGTGCCGTCTTGTTGGATCACATGATCCCCCACTGCAAGCCATCCGGCAATCGGGCTTTTAGAATTCATTTTCTTGCCGCCGTTATGTTTGAAATAAATCGTTTTCTTCATGTTCTTTCGTTCTTGGCCCCAATCTTGCCCATTGCTCCGCAAAAACGCCAGCAGTCTTTCCGCAGAGGGTGCTGCGCCGCCAAGTTGGTGTCAAGACAGGATGACCCCGAGACTGGGCCTCGCTCGTCCACCACGCTATGGCGCCTGGGGGAGAGCCTGACTTCGCCAATGCAAGCCGGTTCCACTCCGCTCCATTCCAGCGCCAGCCGGTGAACAGGGGCCTCCGCCGCGAGTTTGCCGGCAAACCAAAAGGCATGAACAAGCAAACTCGGAAAACAAAACTTCCCGATGACGGATTTATGACCGCTCCGGGCTATCCGTTTTCGGCCCGCGACATCTTCGGCGATTTGCGCTCCAGGCTTGCTGCGGAGCACCGGCGCCCGATGAGCTTCGAGCGATTGGCAAAAATGCTCGGCCGGTCCAAGAGCACCACTTACAACTGGTTCGACATCTTCCACCACCCGCAGGTGCTTGGCTTTTTATGCCTGTTGGAGCGATTGCCGCCGACAGAACGCCAATCTTTCATCGAGGCCCACTGCCGGGCTTACCCGACTTTGGATGACCCGCGCCTGGCCCATGCCCCTGGAAAAACAGGCAAATTGCTGGAGTTGCTGAATCAGAAGGC
>Ga0181536_10005825_pt1 | contig 12522 bp, 11 predicted proteins | sample PEATcosm2014_Bin_41_FD_121105 | JGI IMG/M metagenome (GOLD analysis project Ga0181536, IMG submission 121105) | Peatland microbial communities from MTU Mesocosm Facility, Houghton, MI, USA - PEATcosm2014_Bin17_60_metaG | ecosystem: Environmental > Terrestrial > Soil > Wetlands > Peat | place...
AGTTCTCGCTGGCGATCAGCTCGAGCTGGGAGTGCTGGCGCTCCACCTCGTGCTGGATGGCCTCATAGACTTCGGGATCGACTTCGGCCAGGGGCCGCGACATTCGTTCCGTTACCGTCATAGTTGACCTTTCTTACCGCCCGAACCAACCGCTCTCTCACGTTTGCGGCTCGGAAACCCGCTCCAACCGGGCGATCTTCGCGACCCGGCGCGCGTGACGGCCGCCGGCGAATTCCGTGTTCAGAAAAACGTGAATCAGATCGAGGGCGCGCTCCTCGTCCAGGTACTTGGCGCCCAGCGTGAGCACGTTGGCGTCGTTGTGCTCGCGCGTCAGACGCACTTCGTCCTCGGATTGCGCCGGCGCCGCGCGCACTCCCGCAATCTTGTTGGCGGCCATGGCCATGCCGATGCCGGTGGAGCAAACCAGGATGCCGCGGTCGGAGCGGCCCTGCGCCACGTCGCGCGCGGCGGGCTGGGCGAAATCCGGGTAGTCGCAGGATTCCGCGGAAGTGGCGCCGAAATCGATCACTTCGTGGCCCTCCTGGGCGAGTCTCCGGCGCAGTTTTTCTTTCAGTGCAAACCCGGCGTGGTCCGCGGCCATGGCAATCTTCATAAAGGGAAGGACCCTAATTTTACCATGCTAGAATTGAGTTTTCCCTTTTCAACCTTATGCTCTGGAGCAAGTTGTTTATCCCTACCCTGAGGGAAGACCCGGCGGAAGCCGAGGTCCCCAGCCACAAGCTGCTGCTGCGCGCCGGATACATCCGCCAGCTTTCGGCGGGAATTTACAGTTACCTGTTTCTGGCGCAGCGCTCGCTGTTGAAGATCCAGCGAATCGTGCGCGAGGAGATGGACGGCATCGGCGCCCAGGAGATTTTTCTGCCGGCGCTGCACCCGGCCGAACTGTGGCAGGAGTCCGGCCGCTGGGACATCATGGGCGACAACATGTTCCGGTTGAAGGACCGCTTCCAGCGCGATATGTGCCTGGGCATGACGCACGAAGAGGTGGTGACCGCGATCGCCCGCGGCGAGCTGCGCAGTTACAAGCAGCTTCCGCAAATCTGGTACCAGATCCAGACCAAGTTTCGCGACGAGGCGCGCCCCAAGTCGGGGTTGATGCGCGTGCGCCAGTTCATCATGAAGGATTCCTACACCTTCGACATCGACCAGGCCGGGCTGGATGCGGCGTACGAGAAGCATTACCGGGCCTATTGCCGCATCTTCGAGCGCTGCGGGCTGGTGTATTCGGTGGTGGAGGCGCATTCGGGCGCCATGGGCGGCAGCCAGTCGCACGAGTACATGGTGGCCTCGGAGGCGGGAGAAGATTTCGTCGCCGTGTGCCCAGGCTGCGGGTACGCGGCCAATCTGGAAAAGGCGGCGGCGGTGCCTTCGAAGCCCGCCATCGCCGATCCCGAAGGCGACTTCGTGCCCGAGGAGTTTCACACGCCGGGGCGGAAGACCATCGCGGAAGTGGCGGAGTTCACGGGCCTGCCGGAGACCTCGCAAATGAAGAGCCTGGTGCTGGTGGCCGATGGCAAGCCGGTGCTGGTGATGTTGCGCGGCGACCATCAACTGAGCGAGACGAAACTCGGGGCGATCGTCAACGATCCCGAATTCCGGCCCGCCCGCCCCGAAGAAATTCAGCAGTGGTTCGGCGCGGCAGCGGGATCGTTGGGGCCGGTGGGCGTGAAGAACATGCCGATTCTGGCGGACCAGGCGCTGGTGGGCCGACGCAACATGATCGCGGGCGCCAATAAAGACGACTACCACCTGCGCCATGCGACGCTGGGCGAAGATTTTCAGGCGGAGATTCACGATCTGCGCCAGGTGGCCGCGGGCGACCTGTGCGCCAAGTGCGGCGCCGCGCTCGAGATCCGCAAGATGGTCGAAATCGGGCACATTTTCAAGCTGGGGTACAAGTACTCGGACTCGATGGGGCTGCGCGTGCTGAACGCCGACGGCAAGGAAGTGACGCCCATCATGGGATCGTACGGCATCGGCATCGAGCGCATTTTGAGCGCCGCCATCGAGCTGTACTACGACAAGGACGGCATCGTTCTGCCGGTCGCGATCGCGCCCTTCCAGGTGGTGATCACGCCCGCCAACAATTCCGACGCCGCGCAGATGGAAGCCGCGTGGAAAATCTACCAGGCCTCGCTGGCGCTGCGCCTGGACGCGCTGCTCGACGACCGCGACGAGCGTCCCGGCGTCAAGTTCAAGGACGCCGACCTGATCGGCGTGCCGTTCCGCATCGTGGTGGGCAAGAAACTGGGGAGCGGGCTGGTGGAACTGGCGGAGCGGAAGACGAAGAAATCGACGGACGTGGCGGTGGCGGATGCGGCCCAAGCCGTAGCGGAGAGGTTGAAGTAGCGCGCGGAAGAAATGCCGACTTTCGAGCAGTTCATTCGGGACACCGCACAGAAAGGGGAAGTCGTCAACCTCATGTTCGAAGAACGTCTGTTCGATCTTGTAGGCGTCTTGCACAAGATCACGGATGCGCTTGCGGCTGAGAACATCCCGCATGAACTGATCGGCGGACTGGCAGTTCTGATTCACGTCGAAGAAGCGGACCCTGCGCAAACGGCTTTGACCCGAGACGTCGATCTCATGGTGCGCCGATCCGATCTGGAACGAATCAAGCAAGCCGCCGCCAAGAACGGGTTCCGCTTCCGTCACACTGCGGGGGTCGATATGCTCCTTTATGGCTCGGCGGATAGTGCGAAGAACGCCGTTCATCTCATCTTCAGTGGAGAAAAGGTAAGGCCGAATCAGGCAACGCCCAATCCACCGATTCTTCCCGAAAAGAAAGTCATACATGGCCGGGAGGTCCTGGTGGTTCCGGTTACGGATTTAGTGAGGATGAAGCTGAGTTCCTATCGGGATAAAGACCGGGTTCACATCCGCAGCATGGATGCCGCCGGGTTGATTACGCGGGAGGTGGAGGAGGGGTTGCCGGACGAACTTCACTCCCGGCTTCAACACGTTCGAGAGACGGAATGAAGGGACGCGAGAGCCTGCCTACTTCCGCCCCCGGCGGGCCAGTTGGTCCAACAGCAGCTTCACCGGGCGGACCGCGGCCAGCACAACTTCGTTCCTCGGTCTCAGCATGCGGTCAATGTCTTTGGCTTGGGCGGACAACCAATCTTCGGGAGCGGGCTGGCCGCTTTCGAGGTAAGTCAGAATCCGCAGGCCCGCCAAGCCCAGGGCCGACAGATCCTGTGATAGCGGCTTGAGTTCCCCCAGCAACGCATTGTCCTCCGCCAGCGGCTGGAAGCGCGCGTCGTTGCCGGCCCAGCGGGTGAACTGCTCGCGCAATAGCGCGATGTCAAGTTTGCCGGCCGCTTGCTCCAGCGCGCGCACGCTTTCGCTTTCCGGGCGCGCGGCGTCCACGAAACGGTTCAGCGGGGTGAGGCTCGAGTATTTCATGGCGCGGCTGCGGGGGCCAAGTCCCTGGGCTTCGCAGGCGTCCGCCAAGATCCGCAGCGGTTCGGCGGGGCGGCCGGCGGCCAGGCGGTCCAGCATGGGGCCGTAGTTGGCGCGGTGCTCGACGCCGGTCCACTCAAGCACCCGGCTCACAGCTTCCATGCGGGCGTACATCGAATCGACATCGGTGGTTTCCTTGGGCGACCACAGCCTTTCGGCGATGGCCGCGGCGCGCGGCCAGATGCGCGAATCGACGGTCTCCGCGTCGACGTATTCGGCCCACATGCAGGCCTCGCCGCCCAGGATGCGGGACGCCTGTTCGGGAGTGAGCTTCTGCGCGGTGTCCGCCAGCGGGTCGATGCCGTAATGGTAGCTGGCGGGACTCAGGTGGTCCAGGTAATAGCCAGCCGACAGAATCCCGCGGTAGCCTTGGGAGGCGGCCTCGGCCAGCGATGCCTGTCCGCGCCAGGATTGCACCACGGTGTCGGCGGGCAGATCGGGGTGCAGCACCTCGTCCCACCCAACCATAATTTTTCCATACTTTTGCAGCAGCTTTTGAATGCGCTGGTCGAAGTACACCTGGAGATCGCGCGGGTCTTCCAGGTTGTGCTCCTTCGCGAACGCTTGAATGGAAGAGGACTGGCTCCATTGTTTGCCGTTTACCTCATCGCCGCCGATGTGGAAATACGGGTCGGGGAAGATCTGCGTCATCTCTTCGAGGAAGGCGTCGAGAAGATCGTAGGTCTCCTCGCGGGTGGGGTCCAAGGCGCCATCGTAGACGCCCCAGGTGCGGCCGATGCTGTACGGACCCGGGGCGCTGGCCAGCTCCGGATACCCGACCAGCCAACTGTTGGTATGGCCCGGCATGTCGAATTCGGGGACCACGCGGATGCCGCGGTCGCGGGCGTAGGCCACCACGTGACGGATGTCCGCCTGGGTGTAGAAATTGCCGTCCGACCCGAGCTGCTGGAGGCGCGGGAAGCGCCGGCTCTCGGCGCGAAAGCCCTGATCGTCGGAGAGGTGCCAGTGAAACACGTTGAGCTTGACGGCGGCCATGGCGTCCAGATTGCGCTCGACCACCTCGAGGGGCATCCAGTGGCGCGAAACATCCAGCATGAGGCCGCGCCAGGGGAAGCGGGGGCGGTCTTCGATGTGAATGGCGGGTACGTGGAAGCCCTCCGCGCCAGGCACGACCAATTGCGCGAAGGTCTCGAGGCCGTGGAGCGCGCCGGCAACCGTGGCGGCCTTGAGGCGCGCGCCGTCGGGGGCCACGTCCAATTGATACGATTCGTCTTCGCCCAGCGACGGGTATTCGGCTCCGGGCCGGGCCCCGAGGGCACCCCGCACCCCGGCGCATTCCACGCGCAGCGTGGCCCGGCCGGCATCGGCGGGCCGGGCGGCGAGCATGGGGATGCCGGTCTGCCGGGAGATCCGCGCGGCGAAACGGTCGAGGGCCGATTCCAGGCGGGGATCGGTCGACCCCGTGGCGGCCACGCTGAAGGTGCCATCGACGGCGAGTCTGCCCGAGGCGGTTTCCACCTTGACGGGGAGGGGCATCAGAGGCGGAGCGGCCGCGCGCGCAGGTTGGGCCGCGCCCCATACGACCGTCAAAAGAAGAAGCGGCCGGAGCATCTTCTACTTTTCCGGGAGATCGTAGCCGGCCAGGCGGCGAATCCAGATGTTGCGGTAGCGCACACGATCATGGTGTTCCTGCAACATGAGCGGCTCCTCGGGATCGTGCGGCGTGTACTTCGCCACCTGCCGGTAGACCATGGCGCCGATCGGTTCCTTGTGGTTTTGAACCAGCACGCCATTGAAGAACACCGTGACAACCGCCGATTTGAGGAGCTTCTGGCCTTCAAACCGCGGCGCTTCCCAGACGATGTCGTAGATCTGCCACTCGCCCGGCTTGCGGCCCGGATTCACCAGCGGCGGAAACTGCCCATAGATCGCCCCCGCCTGGCCGTCGGCGTAAGTGGGATTGTCGTAAGGGTCGAGCACTTGAATCTCGTAGCGGCTCATGAGCAGCACGCCGCTATTGCCGCGCGCCTGGCTGGTACCTCTGACGTCGGGCAACTCGGACCACTCGACGTGAAGCTGGCAGTCGCCGAACTTCTCGCGAGTATAGAGGTCGCCCGTGCCGGGCACCACCTCGAAGTAGCCGTTCTCGACTTTCCATTGGGCATCCACGATCCTGGCGCTATCGGCGCCCCTGCCGTGCTGCGCCCACTTGGATAGGTCATTGCCGTCGAACAGCACGATGGCGTCCGACGGAGCCGCGCCCGGCTCTTTTCCCGGCGTCACCACGCGAGGATGGGGCCGGTCGGGATCGTGTACGTGCCATTTCTGGCCCGGCAGGATGGGAGTATCGGTGAAGCCCAGGTCGGCTCCCTTCTTTTGTTGCGCGCCGAGCGCGATTGCAAAGCACAGCGCGCCGGCGCAGAGGGTGAGAGATTTGTGGCGCATGGTGAACCTCACAGGATAACGCCAGGCGCGCCGGCTGGCGAATCTCAGGGTTTGGGCGCGATCAGACCCACGCGCGCCGGCTTGACGCCGGGCGGTGTTTTGACCACCTTGCAGATCAGTTGCAGCCGTTCCGCGGGCGAGACGACGCGCGCCGGATGGCGGTCCGCATCCAGGCCCTTGAGCACGGCCACCTGCCACGACGGCACAAAGATCTCCAGGACGCGGATCTTCTCCGCGCCGCTGTGGAACAGAACCACCAACTCCTCGTCTTCCTTCAGCGCCTTCTGCATGGCGTTGATCTGCGCGAGGATGACGGCGCAGACGCTCTCCTTCTCCTTCTGCGCGGGCGCGGCCGGTTCCTTGGCGGGCGAGGTGGCCGCCAACAGGGCCTGCTGGGCGAGCTGCTTGGTCAGACCGGCTAGAGCCATTCTGGCTTGATGCTAGCACACGGGGGCGTCAGGGTTCCCCGGCGGTGTTGCAGGCCGGCGGGATTGGGGCCAATTCAGATAGTATGGAGGCTGAGATGCGGAACTATCTGGATTTGACCGGTAAAGTCGCGTTGATTACGGGAGCATCGTCGGGCATCGGCGCGGCCACCGCGGCGGTATTCGCCGAACTGGGCGCCAAGGTGGCCATCGGCTACTTCCACAACCAGAAGGGCGCTGAGGAGGCGCGGGCGGGCATCGTAAGCGCGGGCGGGAAGGCCATTGCCATCCGGGCCGACGTGCGCCAGGAAAACGAGATTCGCCGGCTGGTGAAGAGCGCGGCGGACGAACTGGGGCCGATCGATATTCTGGTGAACAACGCGGGGTCGCTGGTGGAGCGCATGAAGATTGGCGAGGTCACGGGCGAGAAGTGGGACGGCATTCTGAATCTCAACCTGAAGAGCGCGGTGCTGTCGACGCAAGCCGTGGCGGCTTCCATGATGGAGCGCCGCGCAGGCGCCATCGTCAACGTGGTTTCGATCGCCGGGCGCAACGGCGGCGGGCCCGGCGCGGGCGCCTACTCGGCGGCCAAAGCGGGGCTGATCGCGTTCACCAAATCGCTGGCCAGGGAACTGGGGCCGCACGGCATACGCGTGAACGCGGTCTCCCCCGGGGTGATCGACACGCCGTTTCACGAAGTGTTTTCGACGCCCGAGATGATGCGGAAATTCGCGGCCATGATTCCGCTGGGCCGCGTCGGAGTGCCGGTGGAGTGCGCCACGGCGATCGCGTTTCTGGCCTCCGATGCCGCCAGCTTCGTGGTGGGGGAAACCATTGAGGTGAATGGCGGGCAGTTGATGTTGTAAGCGGGCCGCGTTTCTGAAACCGCGCGCCGTAGGCTTAGAATTTGAGTATGTGGGCCATAGCGGCGGCGCTCTTGTTCTTCCAGGCCTCCGATTTCAGCTCGGCGGGGATGAAGGCGCTGGAGGAAGGGAAGTACGAAGCCGCCGTTCAGGCTTTCACCAAGGCCATCGAAGCCGACGCCAAGGATTATTTCGCGCATTTCAACCTCGCCATGGCGTACGGCTTCCTGCACCAGGATGCCGAAGGCATCGCCGAATACCGCAAGACGCTGGAGCTCAAGCCTGGCCTCTATGAAGCCGAGCTGAACGCGGGGATTCTGCTGATGCGCCAGAAGAACCCCGCCGAGGCTTTGCCGCTGTTCCAGAGTGCGGCGGAGCAGAAGCCCCAGGAGTTCCGCCCCCGCTACTACCTTGCCGAAGCGCAGCTTCAGACCGGAGCGCCGGCGAAAGCCGAAGAGAATTTCCGCGTGGCTTTGGAGATGGATGCCAAGTCGGCCGCGGCGCAGCTCGGCGTGGCCCACGCGCTGGCGCGGCAGGGAAAGCTGGCGGAGGCGGCGCCGCATTTCCGCCAGGCGGCGCAGCTCGACGCGAACTATCGGGATGGGCTCCTCGAGTTGGCCGATCTCTACGAGAAAGACAAGCAGCCGGGGGAAGCCATCGCCATTTACCGCGAGTTTCCAGAGAACGCCGCGGCCCAGGGCCGCCTGGGTGAGCTGCTGCTCGAAACCAAGGAATACGCCGGCGCCATCCCGCATCTCGAAGAGGCTTACGCCAAGGATTCCACCCAGGAAAACCGCGTGGCGCTGGCGATGGCCTACGTGTTCGACAAACAGCTCGACCAGGCGCTGCCGCTGCTGGAAAAGGCGGTGGCGGCGGAGCCTTCCAACTACGACGTGCGCATGATGTACGCGCGCGCCCTCCGCGACAAAAGGCAGTTCCCACCGGCGGCCACCCAGTTTTACGAGGCGGCCAAGCTGAAGCCCGGCGAGGCCATGACCTGGAGCGAGCTGGGCGGCATGCTGTACATGATGGAGGACTATCCACGATCGCTCGCGGCCTTTGACAAGGCGCGGGCGTTGGGCGAGGACACTCCCGGCAACTGGTTCCTCCGTGCGATCATCTTAGACAAGCTGCATCAAGTGAAGCCCGCCCTGGAAGCCTACCAGCGGTTCCTCTCCATGAGCCAGGGGAAGAACCCGGACCAGGAGTTCCAGGCGCGGCAGAGGGCCAGGATTTTGCAGCGGGAGCTGGAGAAGCAATGATACGGATGCGATTGCTGCCGGCGGTGCTGATGTTGGGTTGCACGTGGGCGGGGTGCTTGCGGGCGGACCTGAAACCGGCCCTCGCGGAATCCAATCTGGGAAAGCGCTCGAAACTGGCGCTGGATAACGCCGCCATGGCGTTGAAGGCCGCGCGGGAAGCGTATGCCAAAGGGGACAACCAGAAGGTGGCCGCCGCCGCCGACGAAATCCAGCAGTCCGTAGACCTCGCCTACGATTCCCTCATGAAGACCGGCAAAAACCCGCGCAACAGTCCGCGGTGGTTCAAGCCGGCCGAGATCTCGACGCGCGAGCTGTCGAAGAAACTCGACACTTTCCAGCAGGAGATGGATTTCGCGGACCGGCCGCTGCTGGACAAAGTGAGGGCCCGGGTACAGCAGGTGCACGACGAGCTGCTGCTGGGATTGATGGAGGGCAAACGAAAGTGAAGACCCTGCTGTGGTGTCTGTTGCTGGCGGCCGCGGGGTACCCTCAGAGACTCGCGCACCGCGATTTTCTCACCGCCGACGAGACCGACCAGATCAAGGAGGCGCAAGAGCCCAACCAGCGGCTCAAGCTCTATGCCGGTTTCGCCAGGCAGCGCGCCGACATGGTCAAGAGCCTGCTCGCCAAGGAAAAAGCCGGCCGCTCGATACTCATCCACGACGCGCTCGACGATTACTCCAAGATCATCGATGCCATGGACGACGTGGCCGACGACGCCATCGGGCGCCATCTGGACATCAAGCCCGGTCTGGCGGCCGTGGCATCCGTCGAGAAGGAAATGCTTCCCGTGTTGCAGAAGGCCCAGGACAGCCATCCGAAAGATGTGGAGCGTTACGATTTTGTGTTGAAGCAGGCCATCGAAACCACTGCCGACAGCCTGGAGGCGGCCCAGGAGGACCTGGGCCAGCGCGTCCAGGACGTGGAAGCCCGCCAGCGGCAGGAAAGAAAGGCGCGGCAAGAGGCCATGACGCCGACCGAGCGCGAGGCCGCGCAGGCCACGGAGAAGAAGGCCGCCGAAGACGAGCAACAGAAGCAGGAGCAGAAGAAAGCCGCTCCGACGCTCTTACGCCCCGGCGAGAAACAACCGTAGGGGCCGGGCACGCCCGGCCCTGTGTTACGCTGCCGCCAACTTCTGCATGTCGTGCTCCGTCAACTGGTCCACCGGCACCTTCTTCAGACCCACCTGCACCATCACCTTGTTCAAGGCCGGCGTCTCATCGGCCAGCTTCTTCAGCGCCGCCAATAATGCTGTCAGCGCCACCACCGCCGCCGTCGCCTGCGTCATCACGCCGGTCGCCATCTGTAACCCCATCATGATCTCTTGCGGTCCCAGGCCGCGCGTCACCATGGCTTGCGCCGACGCCGACGCCACCGCGGGCAGCGCCGCCGCCTTCTCCTGAACCGCTGCCGCGGCCTGTTGCAGGTCGGCATCCGGATCGGCTTCGAAATACACGGTTAGTTTCGGCATATGTTCTAGTGTACGGCTTGCGCAACGCTGGGCGTGCCGAGCGAACTCAGAAAGAACGGCGCCCACAGGATAGTTTCCGCTCCGCCATGTTCGCCCAACCACCGCAGCAGCGCCTTCCGCAATGCAATCTCCGCCGCATCTCCTTTCGCATAATTCCTATGAAATTCCGATGTCACCGCGCACGCCGCCTGCGTCTCCAGGGTCCACAAACCGCCCAACACGGTGTGCACTCCCGCCTGAAATAATGCGGACTGCAGCCCGAAGATGTCGTCGCCCGGAAGGCTGCTCATCCCGCGCCCGCCGACCGCCCGCTGGCCCGAGTTGCAGGCGCTCAGCACGGCCACATCCGCCGGCAAGTGAAATGTCGCCAGTTCCAGGCCGTCGATCCATCCGTTCTGGAGCATCAGCTTCGATTCCATGGGCTCGTCCTGCGCATCGCCCGCAAAAACGCTGGTCCCGTGTGTGGCCAGATGCAGCGCCGAATAAGCGCTCAGGCCGTTCCCCGACGCCAGTTGGCGAAACGCCTCGGCGGTGGCGCTGGTTCCGGTCACTGCCTCCGCCTTCAATTTCAGGCCGGCGTACATCCCGGCGATCTCGCGCGCCTCCTCTTCCGCATTCGCCAGGTCCGGGCACGGCTCGCCCGCCACGTTGAAACGGCTCACCGCCAGCGCAAACACGCCGGTCCGCATTGGCCCGCGCCATTCCAGCAGCAAACTGCTGAAATTCGGGATATAGCGCACGGCCGAGCGCTCAATGAGAAACTTCCCGTCCCAACTGGCCGCGTGAAAGGGAAACAGATGCAACCCATGATGCGGCGAAACGATCACGCGCGCCTTCGCTTGGATGAACTCGCGCACTCCCACGGGCAGCAGAAGCTCTCCCGCCGCCCGAATGGCCGCATCCAGATCCAGCAGCCCGCCGGCGGCCATTCCCTCGATGGCGTCCAGTAAATCGTTTACCGGCGCCATTTCGTCTTCCGAGTTGAAAACGATGCGCTCCACATCGAACCGTTGCCGGTCCATCATCATGATCAGCGAGACCGTGGGCGCGAGGAAGAAATATCCCAGCACGGCTTCGTCCGGCGCCAGCACGCGCTGCACCGCCTGGAGGCTCAGCAGGGGAGGCTCGGCCGCTCCCGCCGCGCGCGCCCGCGCAATCGCCAGCAAATCCCAAACGTCGCGCCTCTTCGCCTGCAAGTCTTCCAACCTGGCCGCGTCCGGTGGGTTCCCGGCATCCTGAAGCGCCGCCGTGATCTGATGGAATTGCCGCATCAGCGCCTCCGTCTGGAGCTCCGGCGCCGCCGCGCTCAGCCGGCTTCGAATGGCCGACCGCGCCTTCACCAGTTCCGTCACTTGCAGCAGAGTGTCCCACTCTTTCAATTTGAAAGCCGCAAAAGCCGCGCCGGTATAGAACTCGACCGTCGATTGCAGATGCGCGCTTTGCCGCAGTGGACTGTTCACCCGGTACCGGCTCTCTTCAAAATCGGCAATTGTTGCCAGGCATGTCTCCAGCCCGTCCTTCAATTGGCCCAGCGTCATCAGCGCGCGCATCTTCTGCAGCAGGGCGTCCAGGTACACCGTTCGCTCATACGCCTGCGAGAAAGAACTCAAACTGGCCGGTCTTCCGGCTAACAGAATCGCGCGGGCCTCCTCGGCGGCTTCCAGCGCTTTTTGCGCTTCTCCCGCCGCCATCTGCGTGTAGGCATACCCCAGCTTCCACTTGGCCTCATAGAGCGGCATCCGGAGCGCCTTCACCAGCGGCTCCAGGCCATCCAGCATCCCGAGCACCGGCTGAACCGGCTGCCCCGCGCTTTGCAGTTGATTCGTCAACTGCCGCATTTGCAGCAGCGCCCCATCCACCTGGCTCAGATTCTGTTCGATCCGTTGGAAGGCGCCATCGTCCGGCGTTTCCTTCGGCGCCGGCATTTGCGGAAAGTACACCTGAATGGCCCGCGCTAAACCGTTTTCCGCCGCCTCCGCCTCCGCCGTGATGCGGGAACTAATCGCATCCATTCCATTCGCCAGCTCCTCGTTGCGCTGCGCTCGCGCCGGATCGCTCGCCGCGTATTGCGCCACGCGCCCGGAAAACACCGACACGTAGGCATGGCACACTCTCATCAAGAGGTTGTAAACGGATTTCCCGGAAGCCATCTCGCAACTGCGCGCGACCCAGGAATCGAGGGCCGCGTCCGCCCCCACCTTCTCCGGATCCAGGAAACCCAGCTTTTCGAAAGCGGTTGCGGCGCGTCCCGCCGCTTCTCCCGCGCCGAATGCATCCCCGGCATCCCCCATCACCTGCGACAGATCGGCGTAAGCCATGGCCATCGGCAGCGGCTCGGGCGGATGGTCCGGATCGAAAAGCGATCCCAGGATTCTTTGTGTCGCCCGGTCGATATCCGCCGTGACGCGCAGTTCCAGCGCCGCCGCTTTTTGGCGCGATTCGCCGGCGTGCTCGCCGTCGTCCGCCTGGTCGAAAAACTCGCCGCTCTGGGCGTACCAATCGAGCGCTGCCGTGCTGTCGCCCAGGTTCGTCGACGCGTCCCCCAGCGCCTCGGCGGTTGCGCCGCAAAAATAGAGCGCGTTCGGGCGCGCCGTGTTATCCGCCGCGGCTTC
>Ga0181536_10005827_pt1 | contig 12519 bp, 7 predicted proteins | sample PEATcosm2014_Bin_41_FD_121105 | JGI IMG/M metagenome (GOLD analysis project Ga0181536, IMG submission 121105) | Peatland microbial communities from MTU Mesocosm Facility, Houghton, MI, USA - PEATcosm2014_Bin17_60_metaG | ecosystem: Environmental > Terrestrial > Soil > Wetlands > Peat | place...
CACGCCCCTCTTCGGCGCCATCGCCGATACTGCACGGGATTTCGGCGCCACCGCCAGGCCCGTTGTTCGCATGATGGCGATCCTTTCCGACGGAGAGTCCGCCTTTCTCGGCGACGGGGACCGAGTAGGTGAGGCGATCAGCGCTGCGCGGGAGTCCGGCATCGCCCTCTACCCAGTAATGTTGGCAAAACCCGCGGTGATACCAGACGGCCTTTCCGCCCCTACGATCGCTCCCACCTTCAGCCAGAGCAACCTGCCATCGATAGCCGCCTTCATGGACCTGGCGCCGGCAACCGGCGGTCGTGCCCTAAGCGGCCTCATGAACACGGACGTCCTACCTTCCATCGTCAAATCGCTCGCCACCCAGATCCGGGGCTCGTACGTCGCGGGCTATTACCCCGTGCAATCGGCAACGCCCAAGCCGCACAAAGTCGAAATCGTGCTCCTCGACAAACACCGCGGCCAGCTTTACGGCGGGGTCCGGACAGTCGTGCACTGAAACGACTGTCGTCTCTGGCTGACGTAGGATGCATCCCATGGGATTCTAATGCTGTTGAAGTTAGCGGACCAGACCGGCAGCTATGAATTGAGGGCGACGATCACGCAAGAAAACAGCTAGGCGGAGAGGACACTCCAATACACCCTCGGCTCGGCAGTGTGCCAGCTCAATGGCTTTATGGCACACTGAATTGCGTCGCGGACAAAAAGTGGCTTTCCTTCCATTACGCCTGGCCGGCGCCCGGAGACGACGTGCCGCCCGGCGAGGTTCGACAAAAACCTGTTTTGCAGCCCGAATCTTAGCTCGCCACGGCGCCACGGGGACTTTACGCCGTCGCGAAAACAATGCGGCCCGTACGCGATGGGCTCGAAGGTTTCGATTCGAGCCTGCTCGCCTGCCCACAGGCAGACCAATATGGGTGCTTGAGGCAGGGCATAAAGAGCTATGGGCCTGCAGCCTACACGGGATGTAACGGGATGTACAATATTTCTAGGATTCTGGGAATTTTATGATCCGCAGCGTGGCTGTCTTCCTGCCGGTTTGTGCCGCCGCGCTTGCGCAAAACCAGAGCCCCACGGTGATCCGCATCGACGTCAACCTGGTTCAGGTGGATGCCGTCGTCACCGATTCCAAAAACAAACACATCAGCAACCTCAAAGCCGAGGACTTCGAGGTCCTTCAGGATGGCAAGCCTCAGACCATCACGAATTTCTCCTACATCGCTTCCGGTATCGCTCCGCCGGTCATAACCCCGAGTCCGTCGAACGGGCGGAACCCATTGCCCCCGCCTCAGCGTCCGCTACCCACGGCCGGCAGCGTGCGCCGCATGTTTGCTCTGGTCGTCGACGACCTGGGGCTTTCCTTCGAAAGTATCGTTCACGTTCGCGATGCGTTGCGAGAGTTCGTCAATCGCGAGATGCAGCCGGGCGATCTGGTGGCGATTGTCCGTACCAGCGCCGGCATGGGCGCTCTCCAGCAATTCACCGCCGACCCGCGGATTCTCAACGCGGCCATCGACCACATCAAATTCACTTTCGGCCGCGTCGCGGAGTCTTCCTTCGCTCCCGCCATCGCGCCATCGGATCTAACGAGATTCGACGCGATTGACCAAACGGTCGATGAGTTTCGAAGTGGCATGCTCATGGCAGGTACGCTGGGCGCTCTTCGTTACGTAATCGATGGCCTCCACGACATGCCCGGCCGCAAGGCAGTGGTTCTGTTTTCCGAGAGCATGGCGCTGCCGGACTCGAGCCTTCGCGGCTTGACCGACGCCGCGGGGCGCGCCTCGGTGGTCATCCACACGATCGATCCGCGCGGCTTGCAGACGTTTTACGATGTGCGCGACACCGACTATAGCCCAACGGTTCAGGAGCAGCGGGACGCGGAAATGTTCGAGTCCCGCCAGGGTCTTGCCGGGTTGGCGGAAGCAACCGGGGGGCGCTTCATTAAGGACAACAACCGGGTGGACGAAGCCCTTCACGAAGTGGTTGAAGATAGCGACGGCTACTATCTCATCGGTTATCGCCCCGATTTCGCTACGTTCGATTCCAAAGACGGGCAGACCCCGTATCACCGGGTGCAGGTTCGCATCCGAGTCGCCGGTCTGCGCGTCCGGTCGCGGGCGGGCTTCTTCGCCGACCCGGATACTGTGCGCGACGCCCCGCTCCAGGGCAGTGCCGCGTTGCTGCATGCGCTAACTTCGCCCTTTTCGTCCGGTGACATCCACGTGCAACTCACCACCCTCTTCAACCAGACGTCCGACGGGCGCTCCAACCTGAGTGCGTTGCTCCACATCGATGCCGGCGACGTCAAATTCGACGTTCAGCCCGACGGCTCGCGGAAAGCCAGCTTAGAAGTGGTGGCCATGACGTTTGGCGCCGACGGCAACGCCGCCGGGCGGACCGATCGCATCTTCAACCTCGACCTTGACCCCAGCCAATATGCGGCCGCTTTCTCCAAGGGCATGGTTTACCTGATGAATCAGCCGGTTCGGGCGCCGGGCGCGTACCAGATGCGCGTCGCTCTCCGCGACCAGGGTTCAGAACGCATCGGAGCCGCCAACGAGTTCATCGAAGTGCCTGATTTGACCAAGAGGCGCCTCGCTTTGTCTTCGCTCTTGCTGCGGCTGGACACCCGCCAGAGCCTTTCGGGAGCAAACCCGATTGAAGGCAAGGCGTCGGACAACGATCCGGCCACCGCTGCCGCTTTCCGCGTCTTCCAGCCCGGCGATCAGCTCTACTACGAATATTTCGTGTTTAACGCACAAACCGGCGCGAGTCATAAGGCGGATCTGGAGGTGCAGACCCGGCTCTTTCGCGATGGAACTCTCCTCTACATCGGTCGGCCGATGGTTCCCGCCGGCGCTGGAGAGGCAAGCACGGGCCGATTGCTCGCCGGAGGACACCTCACACTGGCCCATGAATTTCCTTCCGGCGATTATATGCTGCAGGTAATCGCTACCGACAAGCTGGCGAAACAGAAATACCAGGCCGCCTCGCAGTGGATCGATTTCGAAGTGAGGAAGTAGTACGGGGGATGGTCGCTTGGAGACTGAACAGTCGGCTGCGGTATGGCTGCCGATACGCGCCTTAACACCCCGTTAGGCGGCGGACACCCGAACCAGGGACGGCCGTCCATTTCTACGGGTTGGCTACCCAGCCAAGTGGCGTTTGAGCGGTGATTTCCACTTTCTGGAAGGGTAACGTCTTTCTTCCACAAAACCCGTTCCTCGCCTGAACGGGCGCCGTCAATCGTCTTCATCCGCTTCGCGCAAGCCATCCTCGATCGCGCCCAGAGGCCACCTGCGCTGCCTGCGATGTAGATCACACTCCGGGCTTGGAGTTTCGGCCGATAATAAGAACGTATGCGCTCGCTGGAAACGTGTCGAATGGCCATGTGGCTGTTTTTGCTCGTTTCTTTTCTGCTTTTGCAGCCGGTGCGCGGGTTCGAAGCCGGTATATCCTTTACTGGAGGCCTGGAGCGAGTGGGAGACCAGTCCATCTCCGTCAAACTGGCCGATCACAGGGTCATTGACGCTCTGCTTCCAAACACATCGGCTCTCGGGTCAACGGCGATCGCTGCGCAATACAACATGGGCGACGAGGTGGAAATCAAATGCGAGCCGATCCAGCCGGTTTGGGAAGCGGCTACGTCGAGGTTCCAGTCCCTGGAGGTCACTGCGATCCGGTTGGTGCGACGGCCCTCGACGGAGGAAGTATCTAAGCTGCTCGAAGCGAAACCCCGAGAGGGGAAGAACCTGCTCCAACGCCCAACGGTGGTTGTTGCCATGCCGAAGCGATCCGCCGATTCGGATGTCGCGGGCAGCAGGGAGTTGGAACACGCGCGGCGGATCAATTTGGAATACGCGGCGAATATGCCCAATTTCGTGGCCGACGAAACTGCGAAGCGCTACAGGAGCACCACACGATTGCCGGATTGGCGCCCTTACGATACCGTTGAATCGGAGATCACTTTCCGGGGGCGCCGCGCGGCGAGGCAGCAAATCCGAAGGAACGGGAAGCCTTGGGACCAGCCCTTTGATGCGCTTCCCGGCTTTAAATGGTACGAAGGCTTCGAGACCGAAATCAGCCCGCTGTTTGACCCGCAATGCCCCACCACGATCGAGTACCAAGGCCGTTCCGACGCTGGTGGACGGCGGCTGCTGGACTACCGTTTCAGCTCGCCGGTGGATGGATGCTTCCCCTTCCTCTACTTTGCCTACCAACGATACAATCCCGCCAGAACCGGGCGCCTCTTCGTGGAAGACCCGGGCGGCAGTGTCATCCAGGTAGACGACGAAGCAGGTGAGTTCCCGGCCGATTTCGAGTTTGCCAGGAGGCAGGAACACATGTTCTGGGACTACGTGAAAATCGGGGAGAGTTCCCACTTACTGCCAGTCCGCGCCGACTTCCTGGTGGTCTACTCCGACGGTACCCGGTACCGTGTGGAAGTTGAGTATAAGAACCACCGGCACTTCGAGGCGTCGACGAAGATCACGTTCCACTGAGAAGCGCTGGTCTATTGCTGGGCAATAAACTTTTCGATCACGAATGCGAAATGCTGCCGCGGCGGTGCTCCAGCAGGCGTCAGCGGAGAGAAGTCTATTTTCATGGCGTCCTCCACGGCTGCCTGACTGTTCGAGTCGGACGGCTGTAAGGCGTGCGCCTCGACGAGATGTCCCGTGGGAGTCACCATGCCGAATACACAGACCGCACGGAGCGTCATAGCCGAGGTAAACGGACCCTGCCCGTGAATGCGCGTGACTTTCGTCGCCGATGTCATCGCGACCGCCGGTCCTTTTGCCTTCATCTCATCGGAGGGTACAAACAGGCCCGGATCGGGCGCGCTAAGCCCGCCCAGGCTCTCAACTGTGACCTTCGACACGATTCTGCCCGCTTCCAAGATCGTCACGCTTCGAGGCAGAATGTGACCGGCGAGTTGAGGGGCGTCCGAGTAGTCGTAAACGACGTAGCGGCCGGGCACTTCCGAATGCACCTGGAGCAAACCGGCACGTGGGTCGATACACTCCTCGGCTTCTTCCCAATCCCGTCCAGATGCTGGGTGGGCGGTATTTCGGGAACGGGACAGCAAAAGGCATGTCACCGTTGCGCCACGGAAGGTGGCTGTAGACGTTCGAATCGAGCCCTGATCGGCGTAGGCCGGAGACTGAAGCGGGTCGAATAAGACTCCACGCGCTTCGAGCAGGCGGAGGGGTACGGCGCTCGATGCCCCGTCTCCGTAGACCTTACCGGCTGTTGCGATCCCGGTGATGGTATAACCGGACGCGGCCGTAGCCGTCCAACGGTGTCCTTGCTTGGGGGCGAACAGATCCTCCATTTGCCAGGCGCCGTCATAGTTCGTCTTGCCGAGAGAGTCCACCGCGAAACTCACCTTGAGATCGTAGGCTTGGCCGTTGCTTCGCAAAGCAAACTGATTGCGCGCGCGGGCGAGAAGCTGAAGAGCGGCTTCCCGACTGGCAGGTGTATTGGCGGACTGGATCTGACCCGTCGCCAGTTCCAGAGGATCAGGCGGAACTGGCGCGATCCTTGGCGCATTTTGGGACGCCGTTTGGCCGAATGCTGTAATCGCAGGCAGACAGCCCCAGATAATCGACCACAACATTCCCCTTAGTAGGCCGGAGTTGGAACTCATTGTTCACCTCGCGAAAAACGTAGTCTGCCGCGCCGGGACAAGGTCGAAATGAGTCTCGACCCGGCAGGCAAGAATGCCTGCGCCACGGTTTAGCCGCCGTCCCCACCATCACCACCGCCGGCGCCGCCACCGCCACCGCCGCCACCGCCGTCGCCGCCATCACCGCCGTCACCGCCGTCACCGCCGTCACCGGTAGAAACACAGCCCCCCCTGAATACGCCACCATTCAGCGAGAGCCACAGATTCGGCTGGGTTGGATAACCGGCAACCCAGGCCTGAATCGAAACGTCTCCCTGGCCGAGTCCCGGTGGAATGATCACGTTGATCTGATACATGCCGGCGCTGGACAGCCCCACGAAGACCGGCGTTATTATCGCGTTGTTGATGTAAAGCCCGAGGTTATTGGTAATGGGTGCGGCGCCTGAAAACGGTTTTCCGGCCGGGACCGCAGGATTCGTCGGCCCGAACCCGACGCCGAAAAGCTCCACGAGATCGCCTGCTCTAGCTGAGACAGTGGGGTAGCCGAAGCAATCTCCATCCGGGCCCAGGATATCGTACGTCCCATTCCCGTAAGCTCCGGAACCGTCTGACCTGGCAATAATCGCAGCCACATGTATTTCGTCGAGCAACTCGAAGGACGGCGAATACGGATTTAGCGTAACGGTGGCCGTTGCATTGCCCGCGCCGGTCAGGACCACCACGGGCACTGGGCCTGTAGCCGCATCATCCGGCGCCTGCAGGTTGATCTGACTGGAGCTGACAAAGGACAGGTACGCCGGTTTGCCATCGATGGTGACGCTGGTACCACCGAGGGACGTGGGGAAGTCGCCGTTCCAGACCGCTGTTCCCGCGGCGAGGTTGGTCCCATAAATCGTTACCCAACTGCCGGGCTGGATGATGCTTACCTTACCGTAGAGAGGCACGACGCCGTTGGGTGTAATGACGGGCGGCTGCATCTGGGTTGCGTGGACCGGTTCCAGGGCTGAGGCCGCAGCGAATAGTCTGGGACTCCGGCCGGCCATCGCGAAAGATCGTGGGGTCGCGAGGAGACTTGCATCCGGCACCGAGTCGACCATGCCGGCGCCCAGACTCGAAAGCGAGGCATTGGTTGCCAGGGCCATGGCCGAGCCCGTAACCGCCACGTAACGCTGCCAGCGGGCCATGCCGCCTTTCGGCGCCCCCCTCAAAGAGCCGGAACGAGTGGTGGCAAGGTACGCCTCCAGGCGATCCTTTCGTGGCGCGCTCATAAAACACCTCCCGAGACAACCGATTCGCCGGGAAAGGACGAAGGAACAGCCCAGCTTTGAAACACTTGTGACCTCAGGCCGGCCTGGCCCTGAACAGACAGGGATGCATTTCGGATTGGCGCCACTACGAGGAGCCCCCCAGATACCCAGCTTGATGATAAATCGTCCAGGACCCTGGCGAGAATACCCTTACAGGAGTATTTTTGGCGGTTGATCACAGTAGCCGCGACTGGGCGGACGGAACGCTACCGAATCCCGGACTGGGTGAAGGCGAACAGCTCGTTCACATACGTGAGAGCATAAAAGTCGCCCGTTGCGGCATTGTACGTGAGGGCGTTGGTAACGGCATCCGGAAGTTGATGCGTGCCTGTGATTTCATCGGTGGCGGGGTCGATCTCATAAACCAGGCCGTTACAGGCACCGAAATAGATCCTTCCCTGCAGCAATCGCGGCGGCCCGAAAATCTTGGATGCGGCGAAGATCCTGGTCTTCACGGCGCGACGGTCCAGATCGAGAACGTACATGTACTTGTCGGTTGACCCGATGTAGGCCTTGTCCTCCACAACCAGGGGAACGGTATAAATCGTATTGTCCGTTTTGACCGACCAAACCTCCTGTCCCGTCGAGACATCAATGATATAGATCCACCCGTCCGCGCAGCCGGTGAGGAGATGGTCCCGCTTCCTGTCAAACGCGGGAGCGTGACGGATGGAACCTTTCGCACCAGCTTCGCCCCTGGTCTGGAACCGCCATCGCATCACGCCGGTTGGCGCGTCAAACAGGAACATCTCGTTGTCGTTGCTGCCACAGGCTACCAGTTGACGTTCCGCCCAATAGGCGGGAGAGGCATGCGTGTAGCGTTTGGTCATGTGCTCCCAGACCTTCTCTCCGTTCTCCAGTTTCAGTGCGGCAATGCTGCCCCGCTTCCCTTCCACAGCGAATTCCAGCCCGATAAAGAGATACCCGAGTTCGGGGGCGAGCACGGGAGACGAGCCTACCCAGTCCGCTTCGGTAAATCGCCACACTTCCATTCCGGTCACGGCGTTGAGGCAGTAAACGTTGCCGTCATAGCTGCCAAAGTAGACTCTGCCGTTATGAAGAGCCGGGCTAGACCAGAGATTCTTGTGCCCGTTGGCGTTGACCGTGAAATTCCATACAACCGATCCGTCGCGAGCGTCGAGACACCAGAAAACTCCGCTATCGCTACCGAAGTAAACGCGCTTGCCGTCGGTGGTGGGAAAGGACTTCGGAACGCGGTGAAAGGAATTAGAGTCCGGCGAGGCGAAACGCCACCTGTTCTTGAACGTCGCCATCGGCTTCGGCTCCGGCTTTTCGATGGAAAGTCCAAATTCCGAGAGGAGGAACGGCGCGATAACAGGTATGTCGTGCCTCTTCCGCCAAAGCTTGCCTTGCGCGCTCTCGTAATCGACAAGCACGTAGGCGAAGGCGATGGTTTTGTTTTCCTGCTCCAGCACAATCCGCGCCTTTTCCATGCTGGCGCCCGAATTCAGGACATCGTCAACAATTACGATTGGTGCGCCAGTCAGCGCTCCTTCGATCGAACTGCCCGTGCCGTAAGTCTTGCGTTCCTTACGTACGATGAAGCCGTTTACGGGAGTTCCGCGCGACAACGATTTCATGAGGATCGCGGAAAGAAATGGAATCGCGGCGGCCTCCATGCCGCCGACCTGAAAGGGCATGCTGCCGGCGCATTCCTGCCAGAACAGTTCGGCGGCGGAGTCCAGAGACTTCGCATCCATGAATAACCGCCGCAAGTCGATGAGCCAGCGGTTGCTATTGCCCTCCGGTGAAATCAGCCGCTGACTTTTCGCGTACAGAATCGCACGTTCGCGAATGGCCGATGAAACGATGTCTCGAGGGGCGGAGGGCACAGGTTTGCTGTCCACCGGTCCGCCCGCCAGGGTAAGTTCTGATGTGGCAGGTTCGGGAGACTTGACGGGCTCAGGGGGAAGAAAAATCGGATTGACGGCCAGATCGTGATAATCCGCGGGCAGCAAGTCGAATATGTAATGAATTCGCCAGTCGCAGGATTCGTTGAAGGATTCGTGATACTGCTTGTTGTCGAACCACCAGAGCTCACCCTCCCGCATGCGCACCTCTTCGCCGCCGCTCATCAGCACGCTTCCCGCGGGACTTTGTAGCACGAGGTGGAAGCGGTCGCGGAGAAAATAATACGACCCTTCGTCAATATGGCGAAGAACCTGCGATTTGGGCTTGAGGCGCACGATCGCGGCGCGCGACAGATGACAGTTCGTTTCCTCAGCGAACTCTGTCATGAAGGCCAGAGCTCTTGGAAAACTTCTGGCTACGGAGGTGAGCCGGCACTCCTGGTTTTCGTTGATGTGTAGATCGGGCCGGTGAACGGCGGTGCTGAGGAAAATAGTGTTTGTGTCCCGCTGAACTCGGATTTTATCCTGGCGGCCTGTATCGATCAGCCAAGCCTCTTCCTGCGAGCGAACTTCTCCCAGCAAAGGAGCGACATCGATACCGGAACGGATGAGCTTAAAGTATTTCACGAGGCGTTCCCGTTTTCCCGCCGTGACCTATCAAGTCTGCATTATATTCTTGATGTGCGGAATTCCCAAGGTGGTACGGGCGTTTCCCACCCGCCGCGTCCGCGTGCCGGGCCTTCCGATATCTATCCAGATATCACTCGAGCTGCTGGGGAGCGTTGGCAGGCTATCGGCCACTTCGGCCTGCCTCCGGGACGGGTAGGGTTATCGCTCCGATGGCGTCGGAGCCGCGATCGAAAACAATCAAGCGGACGCTATTCACGCCTTCCCCGATGGCCACATTCTGAGCGAATCCGATGCCATGCTCTATCGCTCTGTCACGGTCCTGAGCACTCAAATGAAGGTCGAGGGGAATCAGGGCTCCGTGGTGGGGCTGCTGGCCGGGAACCAAACCGGCAATCGCGAGCCGCAACTGGCCATCGTAGAATGCTCCCGTATGAACCAGTGCCAAATCTCGGGCATCGATATGCGCATCGAGGCGCATGGTAAGGCCGCCTTTCGGATCGGGAGACAAGCTGGCGCGCAGCCCGATTTCAGCGGCATCGAAGGAGGTCGCCATGGCCGAATTCATGGCGTCCTCGGCTCTGGCGCCGGGATTCTGCCGCCAGGCGTAATAGCCGGTCTTGGTCTGGATACGCACGCCCTTGCGCGAGCACGTGACCCGGATCTTGTGGTACTTGTCGTCCCAGTTCTTCTCCGGCGGGTAGTACCCGATCTGGTAGCTGGTGCCAGCGTCGCTGATGGCCTGGCGGAGCGCGGCGCCTATGTCTTTGCCGGCATCGGGCCGACCGCCCGTCAGCCCCGCGAACTGGTCAAGGGTGTCGATGCTCCCCGTGCCGCTGGGCGTGCTGACAGCGGCGCTGCGGCGGCCGGCCGTGATGCCGGTGGTACCCAGATCCTCATCCAGGTTCACGTTGTTCGGGCTGCCGAGCATGACCTGGCGCACCGGATAGATGGCCACGCCGCTACGATCAAACCCTTCGCTCATTTGCCGCAACAACGGCGTGAAATCCACATACTCGCCCGTATCCGAGCGGATCGGGCCTAACTCGATCGGCACGCCGTCGGTAATCCAGACGATGTTCTTGCGGCCGGGCACCCTCGACAATTCAGCCGCGACACTGTTCAAAGCGTCATAGGTGATTTGTACACGAACGGCGTCGTCGATGTCCACTGGCCGGATCTGCAATTGGGCACGCAGCGCCTGGCTCACCACCTCTTTGGCGTCGCGCGTCCAGGGAGCCTTTTCCCGCTGGCCGGGTTCACCCGGCGGTGGCAAGCCATGGACCGGGTACAGGCGTCCGTCCAAGGTCAAAAGGTAGAGGTATACGTAGTCGGACGCTTCCAGGGACACCAGGCTGCGAATCAACTGGTTGGCGGCGAATCCCCGCGTGGAAAATCTCTCATTCAACAAGTCGAAGAGAATCAGCGTGGCACGCGGGATGTTGGTGGCCGTGCGGTTGGAAAACTCGTTTGGTCCCTGGGCTGGGGGCCGTTCTCGTTTACTGTCGCGGCGGCGGAAGAAGGCGATACTCTGCGACTGCCCGGAGTCGGTCACGCGGAACTCGTCGCGCATCAAATCGGTGACCGGCTGCCCGTGGCTATCAAGCGCCACAACGTTTAGATCGACCATCCGGGGCTCGGTCTGAGGGGGACCCTCTCCGTAAAGCGGCACCAGGAGAAAGACAATCCCCAAAACCGCGCTGAACCTCACACACGCATTTTTCGTGGACCGCACCACGCTACCTATCACATTTGACTTTAGGGAAATCGGCCCGAGTTTGCCATCCTGCAAATCGAGTATTTCTTGTGCGCAGAGCAGAGTAGGGCGGCCCGTGTGACCGCCTTGGCAACCGTATCTAATCGGCCAGCTCCCAGGAATGGTCCGGGTCGAAGCGGGTTATCAGAAGCGGCGGCTTGCCGGGGACCGGCGCAATATCTTTTTGATAGACCACGCCGTCTTGATTCACCATGAACGTGTGAATTCCGGTCGCTCCATATTCGGCGGGCCACGCCACCAGACCGAACCCGCCAACAAGCTTACCTTTAACGAGGTAATTGTGCGGTCCCTCCGGCGCATTGGAGCCCTGTCCATCGAGAACGCGAAAATAATATCCGTGGTAGGGTTTGGCTTGTCCCTTCAGCGCACCGTCCCATGCGGCCCGGGCGAAGCCCTCGGGAACCAGCGGTTCGCTCGCGCCTTCCCAATACAACCCGTCATGCCGGCCAGACGTACTCATCAGACGCGGCGCGTACTTAAGCATGCCACCCGCGACTGAAATGCATCCTGATGTCTGCGAACGCCTGTCCAGCCCTTAACCGTAATGTTCCGCTCTTGAATAAGCCGTTTTCGCTATTTCAGTTGTTGAGCGGAGTTGCGGAGGCATTCAAGGAAGTGTAAGGTCGGCCGCAGCGGAACTCTTACAGTCCGCCGCCACCGCCGGTATCCCGGCGTTTCAGGGTGGGCCGGTCGTCCGAGTCGGTCTTCGGCTTGGTGCCGTCGTCGTTGGCGTCCACGGGTCCCGTGCCGCTGCCCGGCGCACGGCGCAACTTCGGACGGTTCGGATCGTCCTGCGTTACCTTGCGGCGGTTGTGCAGCATGTTCAGCCGCGCCTTGACGTCGTTGAATTCCGACGTATTCACAACGTACTCCGGCTTCGGCGCGAGAATCTTCTCGATCTCATCCTGCGAAGCCTTGATGCGGTCGTCGGTCATGGGATGCGTGGAGAAGACCTTGGAAATGGTCCCGGGCTTCTTCTTTTCCAGCGATTCGATCTTTTCGAAGAAGTCCACGAAAGCTGTGGGATCGTAGCCGGCCTTGTACATGTATTGCAAGCCGAGGTAGTCGGCTTCTCTCTCGAAGACGCGTGAGAACTGTAGGAAGCCCATGGGAATTGCCAGGCTGGCACCCTGGTAGATGGCATAGCCGGTCCAGCCGCCCATGAAGATCAAGGGGAGGGTGGCGATCTGCGCGATATTGCCACGCGTGGCTTGGCGCGTGCCGTGGCGCGCCGCCACGTGCGCGATCTCGTGCCCCATCACGCCCGCCAGTTCCGCTTCCGTCTCCGTCTTCAGGATCAGCCCCGTA